>ERZ1026848.1510-NODE-1510-length-12357-cov-7.012356_pt1 | contig 12357 bp, 11 predicted proteins | sample MGYA00380154_ERZ1026848 | MGnify/ENA primary metagenome ERZ1026848 (study PRJEB33269, sample SAMEA4719790) | human gut metagenome | biome: human-associated habitat; feature: organic feature; material: feces | place: Cameroon | collected 2013-10 ...
GCAATATAATCGCATTGCTGATGAAATACTTACATTAGACACTTTCCCAGAACGATTTAGGATTATGGATTCTGAGCCGGAAAAGAGAATGGAGTTGCGTAGAATGCTCGTCGATAATTATTCAGTGTTTTACACAATCCGTGACGAAAGGGTAATTGTAACGGATGTGTTATACACGGCATCTGATATAGAAGCACGTTTGAGAGGCGAGCTATAAAAGCACGCGTTTATTTGAATTTTTAGGAGTAAAGACATGACTACTATTGTGCAGTTGCGCCCCCTTGAACACAGTGATAGAGAGCAATTTGTTTTAGACAATCAGGAAGCCTTCAATTACGGTGCCCTGGAAGAATTTGGCCTTAGAGATAATCATTTTGAGGAAGATGGACAGATTATATCACGAGAAACGATTGAGCAGTCCATTGACGATGGTGAAGCTTACCGCATCGTACTCGATGGCAAAAAAGTAGGCGGTGTTGTGATTAAAGTCGAGGGTGAAAAAGGCGACCTAGATCTTCTTTTTATTGCGCTATCAGTTCATAGCAAAGGCATCGGGTATGCTGCATGGTGCGAAGTTGAGAAGTTATATCCAGAAGTGAAAGTCTGGGAAACCGTAACGCCCTATTTCGAGCAGCGGAACATCCATTTTTATGTGAACAGATGTGGTTTTCACATCGTAGAGTTCTTTAACAAATATCACCAAGCCCCCAATAATCCGGAAATGAATGCTGAAAAGCAGGACGAGCAGTTTCCGGACGGAATGTTTCGGTTTGAAAAGATTATTAGGTAAATTCAAGTTTGCCAACTTTCCCTTTGAGAGAGGAGAAATCCTTTTCTCAAAGGACTTTTTTGATTTTTCGGATATTCGTAAACTACAAGACAAAGCTAAAACTTCATATACTCTAAGCACAAGGAGGCCCCGGTTTAACTATGAATAACAGTTTGGCAGAAGTACACCCGGAGCTTGTTTCGGAGTGGTCGGAGGAGAATTTACCGCTTACACCTGATGATATTACCTTTGGCTCAAATGAAAAAGTATGGTGGAAGGGATTCATTCCAGATGAGCGATGCGTATCTGGCAGAGGAACTGGAACAGGAATATGCTGAGAAAGTGCCTGTAAATGTGCATGGCTCGTAGCGTTCACACAATCTTCACAAAAGAATTAGCACTCACCTATTGACAGTGCTAACAACTAGTGTTATAGTATCAATAGAACATGAAAAGAGCATGTTTATAAAGCAGCGTTATGATATATTGGATATCATTGTTACAGATGAGCAGCTTTGAAGCGCTGCATGGAGGATACCATGAGTAGGAGGTGGGCTTATGAATATCAATAAATTTACACAGAAATCAATGGAAGCAGTACAGAACTGCGAGAAGATTGCCAGTGATTACGGCAATCAGGAAATAGAACAGGAGCATCTCCTGTATAGTCTTTTAACCCTTGATGACAGCCTGATCGGCAAGATGATCGAAAAGATGGAAATTGATCCGCAGACCTTTTTGAACCGGGTGGAGGAGCTGATTGAGAAGCGTCCGAAGGTACAGGGTGGTCAGCCTTATGTTGGACAGTATCTGAATAAGGTACTGATTTCCGCAGAGGATGAGATGAAGGTGTTTGGTGATGAATATGTTTCGGTAGAGCATTTATTCCTTGCCATGATCAAGCATCCCAGCTCCACAATAAAGAATCTGTTCAAGGAGTTTGGAATCACCAGAGAGACCTTTTTACAGGCGTTATCTACCGTACGTGGCAATCAGCGGGTAACCTCCGATAATCCGGAAGCAACCTATGATACCCTGGAGAAGTACGGTCAGGATCTGGTGGAGAAAGCAAGAGAGCAGAAGCTTGATCCGGTTATCGGACGTGATGAGGAGATCCGGAATGTGGTTCGTATCCTTTCCCGTAAGACGAAGAATAACCCGGTTCTGATTGGTGAACCCGGTGTTGGTAAGACCGCGGTTGTAGAAGGACTTGCACAGCGGATTGTAAATGGTGATGTTCCGGAAGGATTGAAGAATAAGAAGATTTTTGCACTGGATATGGGTGCATTGGTTGCAGGTGCGAAGTATCGTGGTGAATTCGAAGAGCGTCTGAAAGCCGTGCTTGAGGATGTGAAGAACAGTGATGGTGAGATCATCCTGTTTATTGATGAGCTGCATACGATTGTCGGTGCAGGCAAGACAGACGGAGCCCTTGATGCCGGCAATATGCTTAAGCCGATGCTGGCCCGTGGTGAGCTTCATTGTATCGGTGCGACCACACTGGATGAATACCGTCAGTATATTGAAAAGGATGCGGCTCTGGAACGTCGTTTCCAGCCGGTTATGGTAGAAGAACCTACCGTGGAAGATACGATTTCCATTCTTCGTGGTCTGAAGGATCGTTACGAGGTATACCATGGAGTTAAGATCATGGATAATGCACTGGTCAGTGCTGCCGTTCTTTCGAATCGTTATATTTCGGATCGTTTCCTTCCGGATAAAGCGATTGACCTGGTGGATGAGGCCTGTGCACTGATTAAGACAGAGCTGGATTCCATGCCGACGGAACTCGATGAGCTTCGCCGTAAGGTTTTACAGATGGAAATAGAAGAAACTGCTCTGAAAAAGGAAGATGACCGGTTGAGTCAGGAACGTCTGGAAACCCTGCAGAAGGAGCTTGCAGAGCTGCGTGAGGAATACTCCAACCGTATGGCACAGTGGGAGAATGAAAAGGCTTCCATTGAGAAGCTGCACAAGATCCGTGAGGAAATTGATAATGTGAACAATCAGATTGAGATTGCACAGCGTGAAGGCGACTATGAGAAGCTTTCGGAATTAAGCTACAGTACGCTTCCTTCCTTGAAGAAGCAGCTGGAAACAGAAGAGGAGCAGGTGAAAAATAAAGATCTTTCTCTGGTTCACGAGAGTGTATCCGAGGAAGAAATCGCCAGAATCATTTCCCGTTGGACGGGTATTCCGGTAGCGAAGCTTACTGAGAGTGAACGGAATAAGACCCTGCATCTGGATGAAGAGCTACACAAACGTGTTGTCGGACAGGACGAAGGGGTTACGAAGGTAACCGAAGCCATCATCCGTTCGAAGGCAGGAATTAAGGATCCCCGTAAGCCGATCGGTTCCTTCCTGTTCTTAGGACCTACCGGTGTTGGTAAGACAGAGCTTGCCAAAGCTCTTGCAGCGGCACTGTTTGACGATGAGAACAATATGGTCCGGATTGATATGAGTGAGTATATGGAGAAATACTCCGTGTCCAGACTGATTGGAGCGCCTCCGGGATATGTCGGATATGAGGAAGGTGGACAGTTGACCGAAGCAGTCAGAAGAAAACCTTACTCCGTTGTCTTATTTGATGAGATCGAAAAAGCGCATCCGGACGTATTTAATGTCCTTCTTCAGGTGTTGGATGACGGACGTGTCACAGACTCGCAGGGACGTACAGTGGATTTCAAAAACACGATTTTGATTATGACCTCCAACATTGGAGCAACATACCTGTTAGACGGTATTGATCAGGACGGTAACATTAAACCGGAAGCAGAAGAGATGGTTATGAATGATCTTCGTGCCCATTTCCGTCCGGAGTTCTTAAACCGTTTGGATGAAACGATCCTGTTCAAGCCTTTGACGAAGGATAATATCGGTGGTATTATCAAACTGATCATTGCCGATCTGAATAAGCGTCTGGCAGACCGGGAGCTCACCGTAGAGCTTTCTGATGCAGCAGAACACTTTATTATTGAAGAGGCTTATGATCCGGTTTATGGTGCAAGACCTTTGAAGCGTTATATCCAGAAATATGTAGAAACCCTTTCTGCAAAGCTGATTCTGGAGGATAAGGTCGATCAGGGAGATATCATTTACATTGATGTGGATGACGGTCATCTTACCGCAGGTGTGAAGAAGCCGTGAGCAGATTGTGGACAGGTACAGCATTTCTTCTGAGAATACGGAATACCGTAATAAAGGATGAGTCCATGTCTGTAAGAGAAAAGGGAACTGAATCATTACGGTAAGGAGATCCATGTCAGGATGAACAGAAGGGAGAAACGGAGTATGGAATTACCACAGGATGCGAATATCCTTTTAAGCTATGTGAATCTGAAGCTGCGTGACTTTTATTCAAGTCTCGATGCCATGTGTGAGGATCTGGATGAAAGCAGGGCACAGATTGAAGAAAAGTTATCCGGAATCGGTTATGTGTACGATCCGGAGAAAAACCGGTTCGTGTAACAGTTCAGCCATGCAGAAATGATTGTGAAGATGACCGTGGGAGCTTGCTCACTAAGGGCAGCTTATACAATCATTTCTATAGGGCGGACGCCCGACATGAAATAAGTTGCCGGAGAACATGTATATTTGTCAGCCAATCTTTACAAACCGGCAACTTATGAATGGGCATGGCGGAACTGTTAGCAATTCGTGTCATGCATGACATAACGCATACGTGCATAGGATAGAGTGAGATAATGGAAAGGTCTCACTCTATTTTTATGGAAAAAAGTTTCAATGTCTGGTTATTAATGGCAGGAGCATTCGCTGCCTTGTGTCTTATTGGAAGTGCGGTCAGAGCAGAGAGCCTCGGAACGGTGCAGGTGATTGGAAGTGCGGAAGCGGAAAATGTAAAGAAAATTGCCCTCACGTTCGATGATGGACCACATCCTGTCTATACACCGGTTCTGCTGGACGGACTTGCGAAACGGAAGGTAAAAGCAACCTTTTTTGTTACCGGAGAAAATGCGGAAGCCTGTCCGGAGCTTGTAAAACGGATGCAGGAGGAGGGGCATCTGATTGGCAACCATACTTACAGCCATATCCAGCTTACGCAGGATAACAGAGAGCAGTTTAAGGCAGAGCTTAAGAAGACAAATACCATCATTGAAGAGATTACCGGACAGGGAGTGAACTATGTACGCCCACCATACGGCAGCTGGGATAAAAGCTTTGAAAAGGAGCTGAATATGATACCGGTGCTGTGGAGCATTGATCCGCTGGACTGGTGCAGTGATGATGCAGCCTGTGTGGTGCGTAAGGTAGAGAGCGCAGCAGAGGAGAATGCCATTATTCTGCTTCATGATTCGTATCCGTCGACTGTGACAGCAGCGTTACAGATTGTGGATGATCTGCAAAAGCAGGGGTATGTGTTTGTTACGGTGGAAGAAATCTTGTTTGATTAGCAGTTGAAAGTCATACAAAATCTGTTGTATACTAAAAGAAGTGTGGGTCTGAATATCAGGGCATACATCAGAATAAAAGACAAATGGAGAATTCTATATGCATTCACCGTTAGAAATAGCGAAGAATTTTGTTAAAATCGGAATCCATAAGGTAAGGATGTCTGCATTGAAAATGCTGGCACTCGGTATCTTTGCAGGAATTTATATTGCGTTTGCAGGAATTGCTTCAACGACATCCTCTGCAACGATCCAGAACGCATCGGTAGCACGGCTCGTAAGCGCCTGTGTGTTCCCTGCCGGAATGGCGATGGTGCTGATTGCCGGAAGTGAGCTTTTTACCGGAAATAATCTGATCATGATTTCCGTTCTTCAAAAGAAGGTTACCTGGCTTCAGATGCTGAAGAACTGGGGAATGGTTTTTCTGGGGAACTTCATCGGAGCCTCTTTTGTGGCTTTTATGGTGGTTTATGCCGGAATCCCTGAACTGTATGGCGGCGTGCTGGGAGAAAAGATGGTTGCAGCTGCACTTTTCCGTGTGAATCAGACCTTTGGAGAAGCCTTTGCACGTGGTGTACTTTGTAATATTTTAGTATGTATTGCCGTATGGGCGGCATTTGCAGCAAAAAAGGTATCCGGAAAGCTCCTGATGAGCTTCTGGCCGGTCATGCTTTTCGTACTGTGCGGCTTTGAACACAGCATTGCGGACATTTATTTTGGAGTATCCGGACTTTTGACAATGGACAAATACGGAATCTGTGCACCGGAGCTTACAACAGCTGCCTTTTTACTTAAGAATTTACTTCCTGTTACTCTTGGTAACATCGTTGGTGGAGCGGGAATTGTAGGCTGTGGCTACTGGGCAGTCTACCTGCGTCATACCCCGGGCTTTGCAGAACCAATCGAGGCGGAGCAGGAAGAAATCGATGGTGCCGAGGAGTATTAAGCCATGGATTTGTTTGAATATATGAGGAATACCAATAAAGAAAAAGAATCCCCGTTAGCGGCGAGACTGCGGCCGTCCACACTGGATGAGGTGGTAGGGCAGCAGCATATTATCGGAAAGGACAAGCTTTTGTACCGGGCAATTAAGGCAGACAAGCTGAGCTCCCTCATTTTTTACGGACCGCCCGGAACCGGGAAAACCACCCTTGCGAAGGTCATTGCGAATACCACGCAGGCGGAATTTACCCAGATCAATGCAACCATAGCCGGGAAGAAGGATATGGAGGAGGTTGTCGGGAAGGCCAAAGATCTGCAGGGAATGTATGGAAAGCGGACCATTCTGTTTATCGATGAAATCCATCGTTTCAATAAAGGACAGCAGGACTATCTGCTTCCCTTTGTAGAGGATGGAACAATTATTCTGATTGGTGCAACTACAGAGAATCCTTATTTTGAAGTCAATGGAGCGTTGTTATCACGTTCCGTCATTTTTGAATTAAAACCCCTGGATCAGGAAGATATCAGGAAGCTGATTTTGCGCGCTGTGCAGGATGAGCAAAAGGGAATGGGGGCATACAATGCCGTGATTGAAGAGGATGCCCTTTCATTTCTTGCGGAGCTTTCCGGGGGAGATGCAAGACATGCGTTAAATGCCGTAGAGCTTGGGATTATGACGACGGAGCGTTCGGCAGATGGGAAGATTCATCTGACTCTGCAGGTTGCACAGGAGTGTATCCAGCGCCGTGTGCTGCGCTATGATAAAACCGGAGACAATCACTATGATACGATTTCCGCTTTTATCAAAAGCATGCGCGGATCGGATCCGGATGCCGCCGTGTATTATCTGGCAAGAATGCTGTATGCCGGAGAAAGCGTCACCTTTATCGCAAGAAGAATGATGATTCATGCAGCTGAGGATGTCGGACTTGCGGATCCTCAGGCTTTGCAGGTTGCAACGAATGCAGCGCTTGCAGTAGAACGTGTAGGAATGCCGGAGGCGCAGATTATTCTGTCAGAGGCAGCCATGTATATCGCATGTGCGCCGAAGAGTGATGCGTGTGTTAAGGCAATAGGAGAAGCCATGAGCGAAGTGGAACGATCCGGGGATCTTTCAATACCGCCCCATCTGCAGGATGCCCATTATAAGGGTGCAGCAAAGCTGGGACATGGAACGGGATATCTGTATCCCCATGAGTATAAAAATAATTATGTGAAGCAGCAGTATCTGCCTTATGAGTTAAACGGAAAGGAATTTTATCACCCATCAGGAAACGGCTATGAGGTAAAGATCAGAGAGCACATGAAGAAGATTAGGAACTCTTCCATATAGGTCGAAGCACTTGCTGCTGAGACCGTAAGATGATGAATTGGAATGGATTTTGCATCGTAACTGTGAGGGGACTGAACAGTTACGAAGATAAAAAAAGAAGGAACACAGTTTGATGAGTGATAAGCAGAAGAAAGCAGTTAAGAAGAAAGCAGTGGAAGGCAGAGAAGCAGAACCGAAAGCTGCGGGTAAGGAACCGGTGAAGAGAAAACCGGTCAAAAAGAAAAAAGAAAAAAAGAGTGGAAAGGGCTTTGTTGTTTTATTTATCGTGATCGTGGTGCTTCTGATTGGTGCAGGATCTGCTTTTGTGCTCCTGAACCAAAATAAGGAAATACCCGTTCCGGATACCGTGGAAACCATGGTGCAGCCAACTGCAGCTCCGGCACCTGAGGCAACGAAGCTTGGTGATGGCGTACTGGCAAGTCTGGTACAGGGTGGAATGTCCGTGGAAGAGGCCTATCGTAAGCGGCCGGAGGAAAAGGTGCTGACCGATGGAAATAAGAGTGACTTTGCCAATATTGTAAGCTGCAGGATTGACACGGAAACCGGAAAGATCAGGGTGGTTGCGGAAAGTAACGGCATTCCGGAGAGTGATGACAAATATTATTACCTTTTTGCGATGAATACCTATGACAATGGTTTAGCCGAAGGGGCAGAATATCTTGACCGGATTTATAAGAATGATACCGTAGAGCTTACGACTTCGCTGAATTATAATACGGCTGCAAGTAAGCTGTATAAGAAATTCATAGTTGCAGTGAAAAAGGATGACGAATATGTCACTCTCAACACGCCACAGTACATCACGAATCCGGAAGCGATTGCGAAGTACACCGGTGTATACCAGACACCGGCATCCAAGAAGGGACTGCTCGTGGATCCGAATAAGTTAAGAGGAAACGAACTGGATGATCTTGGCGTGAAGCAGGCGGCCTATAACATTCCGGTAGCCCGGATTCTGGGACCGAGTACGAACAGTGCTTATCCGACTATTCATTATAATTATAATGGCAAAACCTACACCTTTAACGGACAGGTGATTGCAGAATATGATCTGGTATTCAGTACACTGACTGCTAAAGGAATCTGTACGACAGCAATTATTCTGAACAATTATTCCTCGGCATATTCCCAGCTGATTCACCCCAAAGCACGGGGAGGCGGGTCAGCGCCGTATTATATGTTTAACGGTGCAGAAGAGGGCGGCGTGGAATACATGGCAGCCATCGGCTCCTTCCTTGCAGAACGATATTCGGGAAGCAAGCACGGAAGAATTTCCAATTGGGTCATTGCGAACGAAATCAATGCCCGTAAAGAGTGGAACTACATGGAATATACTGATGTAGCAACCTACGTCGAGGAATATGTCAAGGCCTTCCGCGTTTTCTATAACGCAATCAAGAGCGTGAGCAGCTCTGCACGCATTTATATGCCGATTGACCAGCAATGGGATCGGAACATTAAGAACAACACGAACTACGATGGACGGGATATTTTAGATGAGTTCAATAAGAACATTACGGCCGGGGGAAACCTTGACTGGGGACTTGCCCAGCATCCGTATAACGTGCCCCTGACAGAAACCTGTCCATGGAAGAGCTCCAAGTACATTGAACACAATGCCGGCACCTCCATGATGTCTATGGGAAATATTGAAGTACTTGTAAATTACATGAATCAGGATACCTTCCTGAATCCGGATGGTGAGGTCCGCAGCATCCTTCTTTCCGAACAGGGATACACCTCTCAGGGTGGAGAGGCCAACCAGGCAGCAGCCTTTGCCTATGCGTACTATAAAGTGGAAGCTTATGGTGATATTGACGGCTTCCTGTTAAACCGCCAGACGGATGCCCCCGAAGAGGTTGCCCAGGGACTTGCTTTCGGCCTAAACCACGTCGGTGGTGGCACCAAGAAGCAGATTTACAATGTCTTCAAGTACATTGATACACCCGAACATGCCGCCTACACAGACTTCGCCAAGTCGATCATAGGAATTTCCAGTTGGAGTGAAATCATTCGATAAATTTTTATAAGAGAGATTTGTATGATTTGAATTAAGATGATATCACAGCGTAGAAAGGGCGCAATGTTTTTTGATTTTGTGATTTTGCGGAGGGGTTAGCCCCGTAGGAATGAACAAAATCAAAAACCGTTGCGCCCGATTCAATAACCTATATATAACCAATATCCAATTACTTACACTTTTAAAACAACTCCGTAATCAGATACTGATAAATCTCCTGATTCTTTTTCTGCCAGTTATCGCAGATCGAAGCTGCAGTTTCCTCCACCGGTACCGAAATAATAATATCCAGCAGCGTAACCTCCTTATCCTTCGCTGTCAGATGCGCCTCAAATTCCCCCGAGGTTGACTTATAATAATCCGCGAGAATCGATACCTCATTGCGGAGCGTCATTTCATTTTCTTTGAGATATGTGTTAATCTCTTCCTTAATCGTATCGCTGATTTCATTACTGAAGAAATCCAAGGTCTGGCGTCCTTCCTTCGTGATGCTTAAATGCGTCCGGTTCCGGATCGAATGTGCGGTTATCATGTCCGCATCAATCAGCTCGCTGATCACCTGCTGGAGCGTCAGAAAGCTTGTATACTGCTTTTCTAAAATAAAGTCGCTGATCTGCGCCTTCGTCAGTGGAAAATCCACCCGTTGCAGCATATAAAGAATAATTAATTTATAAAGTGTCAATGGATCCTGCATATAGCCTCCCCTGATATGTTTCGTGAATTTTCATCTCGTGATGAAGTGTGTTTAATACCTTCCGTTTATCAAGACTCCACATTGGTGAAAGTAAAAGCTCCTTCGGTGCATCTCCCGTAAGCCGGTGTACAACGATATCCGGACGAAGATGCTCTAAGCAAAGAATCACCATGGAAACATAATCTTCCAGCGTTTCGTAGGAGTGATAACGGTAAGGTTCATTTTCATATAAAAGCCCAAGATCAGTGTCTTTTAAAATATGAAGTAACTGTAATTTAATACCCCATATGGGCTGCGTATCCAGATAGGAAATCGTCTGCAGCTGCATACTTGCGGTTTCACCGGGCAATCCTAAGATTACATGGGTAATGACCGGAATCTGTAACCTGTGCAGTGCCGTAACCGCATCTTCAAAGCAGGAAAGCAGATAGCCTCTGCGGATAAAAGAGGCTGTCTTTTCGTGAATGGTCTGCAGTCCCAGCTCTACCCAGATGAATTTATCCGGATAGCGCTGTTTTAAATCCTGAAAAAGCTGTAAAACCTCCGGTGGAAGACAGTCCGGTCTTGTAGCAATTGAAATGCCTGCAATCTTCGGAAAGTCAAGCACCGCCGTATATTTTTGCATAAGCTCGTCAACAGAAGCATACGTGTTTGTGTATGCCTGGAAATATCCAATATAACGATTGCCGGGATGCTGACAGGTCATCTGCTCCAGATAGGAATGGATGATGTGAGCCATGCTCTGATTCGAAGTAAGAGACATGGAAAAATCCCCACTTCCTGCACCACTGCAAAAGATACAACCCCGCAGGTCTAATGTTCCATCACGGTTCGGACAGGTAAAACCGGCGTTTAAGGCAATCTTTGAAAGCTTCTCGCCGTAGGTGTTTTTGCAGTAGGCGTTCAGGGAATAGTAGGGCTTTCCATGCCAGAAAGTCTGGTTGTTCATTATTTTACAATATGTTCCTTTACTGCGGCTGCAACGACTTCGGCAACCTTCGGATTAAATGCTTCAGGCATAATGTTGTCATCGCTTAATTCGTCATCCGGAACGAGAGAAGCAATGGCATTGGCAGCAGCCAACTTCATTTCTTCAGTGATCTTTGTAGCACGTCCTTCCAGAGCACCCTTAAAGATACCTGGGAAGGCAACGACATTGTTGACCTGATTCGGGAAGTCACTGCGTCCCGTACCAACTACGCGGGCACCGGCAGCCTTTGCAACATCCGGCATAATTTCCGGAACCGGATTTGCCATGGCAAACAGAATGGCATCCTTATTCATGGAAGCGACCATTTCTGCAGAAACAATACCGGGAGCGGATACACCAACGAAAATGTCAGCACCCTTCATGGCATCTGCAAGCGTACCGGTCTGCTGCTCAAGGTTGGTAACCTCGGTCATTTTCTGCTGCATCCAGTTTAAACCTTCGGTCTTTTTGGAAACGATACCGACCTTGTCACACATGGTAATATGCGGAAAACCATAGGTTAAAAGGAGTCTTGTGATAGCAACACCGGCACTTCCCGCACCGTTTACAACGACACGGCAGTCCTCTTTTTTCTTGCCGACAACCTTTAAGGCATTGATGATTCCGGCGAGAACGACGATGGCTGTACCGTGCTGGTCATCATGAAATACCGGGATATCGAGAATTTCTTTTAAACGTTCTTCAATTTCAAAGCATCTGGGAGCACTGATATCTTCCAGATTGATACCGCCATAAGCAGGTGCAAGGTAGGTCACAGCCTTGATAATTTCTTCGGTGTCCTGGGTATCCAGACAGATCGGAACAGCGTTTACTCCACCGAATTCCTTGAACAGTACGGCCTTTCCCTCCATAACGGGCATGGCGGCGTAAGGACCGATATTGCCAAGACCAAGGACTGCGCTTCCATCGGATACGACAGCGACAGTGTTGGCCTTCATGGTATATTTGTAAGCAGCTTCCTTATCCTGTGCAATCACCTTACAGGGCTCGGCAACGCCGGGCGTGTATGCAATTGAGAGATCTTCTCTTGATTTAACAGGAACTTTGGATACGACTTCAAGCTTGCCGTTCCACTGTTCATGAAGCATGAGTGCTTTTTCTGAAATATTCATAGTAGCTTCCTTCCTTTGCTTATGCAGTATAATGTTGTAACTATTCAGTACAGGTCGAAGCATTTACTGCTGAGACCGTAAGAAAAT
>ERZ1026848.1511-NODE-1511-length-12352-cov-3.654550_pt1 | contig 12352 bp, 5 predicted proteins | sample MGYA00380154_ERZ1026848 | MGnify/ENA primary metagenome ERZ1026848 (study PRJEB33269, sample SAMEA4719790) | human gut metagenome | biome: human-associated habitat; feature: organic feature; material: feces | place: Cameroon | collected 2013-10 ...
TTATTTTAAAGTATAATTTTATCGGGTGAAAGCTCCGTTTTTACTGCCGTTCCCAGCTCAAATGAATAGAGGCAGGCTTCGGTGACGGGCTTGTTGAAAATAAGGGAAAGCGCCTTTGCGTAAAGGTAGAGCTGCATACTGTAGTGCTCTTTCAGCTCTTCGGGAGTGACATATCTGTCGGTCTTGTAATCTGCGAGGACAAGACTGCCGTTTTCCTCGAAAATAAGGTCGGCAACGCCCTGGAGCATACCCTCTGTTTCATTATAAACCATAAGTCCGGAATTGTCAAGAATTTGTTTATCAATACACAGATCGGCAATTTTTACTAAAAATTTCTTCTCACGCATCACGTTTCCCGAACGGATAATTCTGCCGCAGAGGTCGCTGTCAAGGAATTTTCCGATAATTGCGGGGTCGGCGCATTCAGACTGCTTTGCGGTGAGATGACCCAGAGAGCAGAGCCTTTTGGCTTCGCTTACAACGGCTTCGTCACGTTTATCCTGTGATGTTTCCGCAAGCTTTTTTATATCGCAGAACTGCATAAAGCTGTGGACTGCGGTTCCACGGTCGGCGGCGGAGATGCCTGCCACGGCTTTTTTTGCCTTTCGCTCCTGCACCGCTTCTCCGAAAAATCTTCTGAGCTTCGGCTCGTGCTTTTTGGCGATCTCGCTGACTGTGAGCTTTGAGGCGGTGACAGACAGTGTTCGGTCATAATTATCCGCAAGATTTTCACGGAAAAGCTTTGCACGGTTTTCATCGGGCTGTGCTCTTACGAAAATATCGTCGGTCTTGTCCTCATTTTCCGAAAGCTTTCCGTCGGTGAAGATCACCCTGCATTCGCCAAGGTGCTTTTCATTTTCGGTATTGCTTTTTTCAAACAGGGACAAAGCGATATCAAGCCACTGCTCCATACACATACATTCACCCACAGCGTCACGGCAGTCATATTTGCCGCCGTCACATCTTATGAGAGCGGCAAGCTCCGCACGTCTGTCGCCTACGGTCTTCTTTGATGTGACAGGCTCATCATCGCTTCTTCGGGTGATGAAAAGCTTGTATTTTGCTCTGGTGAGGGCAACGTAGAGCAGCATCATTTCCTCGTCACGCTGGCTTTTTTTCAGCATTTCACTGAGGACTTCCCTTGGAAATGACTCGTAAACGGCATATTTTCCGCTGTCGGTTATGCGAAATCCCACGCTGCTGCCGCTGCCGTCGGGGAATGGTGAAAAGACGGTCTTGCCGTTGGTGTCCCTGAGATTGAATTTCACAAAGCTCCTGCAAAGGAATACGAATGGATATTCAAGTCCCTTGGATTTGTGAATTGTCTTTATGGAAACGCTGTCGCTTACGGAGGAAACGGCGGAGGCGGCTTCAAAGTCCTTTTTGTTTCGGAGCATCGAGTCGATAAAGCGGAGAAATCCGCTGAGACCGCCTGAGCCGTTTTTATCGAATTTTTCCGCATAAATGGGCAGGAGACGGAGGTTGGCTTTTTTCTTGGCACTGTCCTTGTAGACCGATATCACAGCCATAAAATCCGTGCGGCTGTAGATAAAGTCGATGAGCTCGGCGGCGGTGTGGACGGCGGCGTATTCCCTCAGTTTGCCGAAGGTCTCAAGGAATTTTGCACATCGCTTTTGCAGCTCTTCGGGGACTTCCTTTCTGCCTGAGGCGGACAGGAGGATATCGTTGTACACCGATGATGTGCGGCGTACTCTGAGCCTTGCCATATCCTCGGCGGTGAACATAAACATTGGGGACATAAGCACCGATGTCATTGGCACGTCAAGGGTGCAGTTGTCGATGCAGCGGAGGAGGTTTATGAGGACGGATATCTCTCTTGAACCGAGATAGCTCTCTTCCGCAGGCCCCTGCACGCTGATGCCCAGCTCTTCAAGGCAGCTTACATATATACCTGCCTTTTTCACCCCACGCATAAGAATGCATATGTCTGAGGGGCGGACGGGACGTTCTTCGCCGTTTTCGGTGATGTGTTCATTTTCAAGGAGCTCTTTTATACGTACAGCGGTGCATTTTGCTTCGATTATATCAACTGATGAAAGCTTATCATCTTCATTATCATCAGAATCATCATCGGCTTCGTCCTCCTCCGTTTCCTCTTCGGGAGTGACGGAGGGGGGGAGGGTTATTATTTCGGTGGGTCCGTAAATATCGCCGATAGCTGCGCCCTCGATGAGCATTGCGGTGTCATCATACATAACGCTGCCGTTTTCCTCGGACATAATTGCTCCGAACACTGCATTTACAAATTCCACAACGCCGTGGGAGCTGCGGAAATTCCTGTTAAGATATATCCTTGAACGCTCGGTGCTGCCGTCATCTGCATAGTCAACGCTTTCACGGATATTTGCAAGGAAAATGGTGGGGTCGGAGCAGCGGAAACGGTAAATCGACTGCTTCACATCGCCCACGGCAAAGAAATTCGTGCCCGGAGCAATAGCACTGCCGCCCTTTGAGAGCATTCGGAAAATAAGCTCCTGAACGGCGGTGGAGTCCTGAAACTCGTCTATCATAACGATGTTGAAATAGTCGGAAAGCTCTTTTGCAAGGGGAGTGGGGGTGATGTTTCCGTCATCGTCACGGGTACAGAGAAGCTCTACCGCAAGCTGCTCCGCATCGGAGAAGCTGAGAGCATTTTTTTCGGCTCTGAGCCGTTTTTCCTCCGCAAAAATGTCGCTCATAAGAGCAAAAAGCAGGCGGCATATCTGTCCGTGGCGGGTGTAATCGGTGAGGATATCGCTGAACGTATATCTGCCCATAAGCTTTTTGATGCTGTCCAAAGCCGCCTTGCGCCTGCCCTTTTCGGTGTCGATAAGATCGGTGTTCACATCGGGCTTGACAGTCTCAGCCTTTGAGCTGCCTGCATATTTCACCTTGTATTTGAAAGCCTTGCTTAGTGTGATCTTTTCGGGGGTGAAAGTGTTTCCCGAGAAAATATAGAAATCGTCGGACATAAGCTTTCTGCGGATATATTCGGTCTTGGTGCTGTCCGCTTCAAGGGCTGTGATTATGTCACGGGCTTTCTGGGTATTGTCCGTTGTGTCCTTATAGGCGGTCTCGGAGCTTTGGGAATGCAGCTCAATTTCGGAAATTATACGGCTGTATTCGTTTATGAGCTTAATGGTCGCTTCATCGGCTGCATCGATGTATTTATTCAGCCTTGCGCTGCTGCTTTTAATATAGTATGAGATGAGTGGGTCGGCGAGGAGAGCTGATCTTGCGGAGACATCGCTTTCATCTTCGCAGACCCTTTCCAGAAGCTCTGCGGTGTGCTCATAGGCTGCGGCAATGTCCTCCATATGCTGCTTTGGGAATGGGAGAGCGAGGAATTTTTTTCTGAGCGGCGGGATAATTGCGGCAAGCTTTTCTTCATTCCGTGAATCGGGGCAGAAAAATTCCGTCAGCCGCTTCATATCCTCCGTATGCTCCGAGAACCATTCATCAAACACATTTTCCGCTGCCTGTGCGGATATTGCGTCATCTTCCGACTGGTCGAGGACACGAAAGCCCGCATCAACGCCGATAAGTGCGGCATTTCCTCTTATCATATCAAAACAGAATGAATGAATGGTAGAAATTTTGGCGGATGGGATAAGTGACTGCTGGGAAACGAGCCAGTCATTTTCGGGGTCCTGCTCGGCTGCCTCCGCAAGCTTTGCACAAAGTCGCTGCTTCATCTGAGCGGCGGCGTCGTTTGTGAATGTTACCACAACTATCCTGTCGGCGGAAACGGGATCGTCCCTGTCCGAAAGGATACGCAGGAGCTTTTCAACAAGAACGGCGGTCTTTCCGCTTCCTGCGGCGGCGGATACTACAGCCGCCCTGTTTTTTACGTTTATAGCGTCAGACTGCTCGGGGGTCCAGCTTACTGCCATATCACTCATCTCCTTTCATTTCGGTCTCATCTGCGGGGAAAATGCTGCCGCTTCGTGTTTTGGGCGAGGGATAATTTCCGCACACCTCCGCATAATCGCAGTTATCGCAGGGGCAGTAGCATTTCATATCCTTGTTTTCAAGGGGGCTTGCGGGGATATAGCCCTCGTCAAGAGCCTTGGCAAGCCCTTTGAGAAGTGTTTCAGCCTTTGAAATGTCCTTGTCAAGCTCTTCGGCGGTGTACACTTCCGATATCTGCCGCTCGCCGTCCTTTATTTTCAGCTTTGCGGGGATATAAAGCTCGCTGTCCTTTTCGCAGGAATCAAGATTTTTCTGCATTGCTTTCAGAATGCCCTCATCGTTAAGAATTTCGCCTTTCATTCTGAATGAGCTCATTTCCGTCTGCTCGGGGGGCGTGTTTATGTTGGATTTTGAAACCTTCGGGGCTTTCATCGGCACGTACATAACGCCCGCAGGCTCGAATTTGTTTTCTTCGGGGGAATCCTTGCGGGTCAGTGCCCAGAGATAGAAAAACATCTGCATATTTATTCCGAGGTCAAGCTGTCCACGGACAAATTCCTTTGAGCCTGTTTTGTAGTCGATTATGCGCAGGTATATTTTTCCGCTGTGTTCCTTGTCGATGTATGCGTCAACACGGTCTGCCGTGCCTGAGAAATTCACGCCGATGCCGCCGTTTTCAGATGTGGCGGTGCAGGGGGAGGTTTTCAGCTCATCGTGAATATGAGCGTAGATATTATCGGGGGAATCGTCCTTGGGCGGGATATTTTCGTCTGGTCTACGGTTTGGAATGCCAACAGGAAGCTCGCAGGCAACGGGGACAAATTCGGACAGCCCCATTTCCTGCTGCATATGGAGAATTACCTTTAAAATAAGCTCTGCGGCTATTTCAAGGTAAAAATCAAAGCCCGCTTTTTTGGCAAATCCGCCGCCCAGCTCATCACGGATATATTCATCGGAAGATGCGGCAACGGAGGAAAGAATCTCATCTTCTGACAGCTTCAGAAAGCTCTGCTTTGTGTTTTTGAGGAAAATGTCCTGCATACATTTGTGGATAATATTTCCCTGTATCATCGGGTTCAGATCATTTTTTCTGAGAGGATAAATTCCAAGGCCCTTTTTGCAGAAAAACATAAAGGGGCATTTGCTGAAATCCTCGAAGCGTGAGGGGGATATCTCAGCATTTGTGCCGTAAAGCCTTTTGGTAAGGGCTTTGTCGGTTATGCGGTGGTCTGTGCCTGTGTCGATGGAGTCGATATAATCGAAGCGGCTTTTATAAACGGGGTCGGTGGAAAGCTCAGCACGGACGGTAGCATAATCGGAGTCAGTCACGTCAAAATTCGATGTTGCGGCGGCATATGCGGACTCCTTTGTGCGGCAGAAAAAGAGCATATCCAGGTCATCGGTGTTTATCTTTTTCACATCGGTGAGGGCGGTGCATATCTCGGAAATAAGGGCGGAGGGATAGAGGGGCGAGCCGTCGGGTGATGCTGCGGAACAGGAAACATACAGTCTTTCCGAGGGGCTGCAAAGTGCCTTGAATGCGTTGAATCGTTCTTCTTCAATACGGTTTTTCACATCGCCCGAGAGGTCGTGGTCGGACTGTCTGAAAAATTCTCTTTCCCTTTCGGAAAATGTCACGCTTTCCCCTGTGACAACGGGAAATACGCCGTCGTTTGCGTGCATTACGAAAACTATTTTCGGGTGGGAAAGGCGGGCAAGGTCGGACTGCTGGGCGGCGGTGCAGTCGAGGGCTTCGGGGGGAGTTGAAAGGGTTATTCCTGCGGCGCTGAGGGTGAAAATGTCACGAAATTCCGACAGGGATATTTTTTCGGGCAGGGCTGCTTCGAGGGCTGACAGAATGCCGTCAAGCTGGGCAAGGAGACGCTCATTCTCACGCTTTTCAAGGCGTTCGTCAAAGGTGAACTTGCTCATTTTTTCATCGGTGTCGGCGGGAAGTGATGTAAAATCAAGGAGATTTTCCTCGGCGGGTATCGAACCCATAAAGCGGCGTATTGCGGCGCATATTTCAGCTCCTGTCTTGTCGGTGCAGCCCTTTTTCAGAGCGAGCAGGGGAGATAAAAGCCTGTTTTTGATATCATCAATGCCCTTATATGTATCGTCTGTTTCGGGAAAGGACTTTTCCCAGAGACTGCCATCAATGTCCCAGGTGTAGCAGTAATTTTCAAGCTTTAAAAGCTCTTCATCGGGTTCAAGGGTGTAGATAAGCCGCTTTTCGCCGTTTACCTCTATTTCCTTGGGTGGCTTTGCAAGCCCCGTTTTGGCATAACGCAGAATGGCTTCGGTGGATAATTTCTTTGCGCAGGCTATTTCAAGTGCTGCGTTTATCATTATCATAAGGCGCTTGTGAGCGGCGGACTGCTTTTTGTCGGAATAATATGGAATATCGTAGCGCTCAAATGCGGCGGAAAGTATGGAGATATCATTGTTCATATCACGGCTGAGAACGGCGATATCGCTGTATTTTATGCCGCTGCCCTCATTTATGAGCCGCTTTATTTCCGAGCAGATGTAGTCGCATTCGCTGTAGATATCTGGGGCTGACACAACGGTCACGGCTTCGCCCGAAGCGATGTTCACAGCTTTCGGGATACGCATAAGTCTGTCGGAGAGGGCGAAAAGTCCTGCCGATGTATAGCGCTTGTTTTCGGTGAACTTGGTGGTTTTCGTTTTGATATCAAGCTTATGGGCAATGTTCATCACCCTTGCGGCGGTCTTTGAAACGGCGGTGAATGGGGAATAGCCTGCGGCGGTGAGGCTGTCGGAGGTAAGGCAGAGAGTAAGGTCGGTGCAGTCGGAAAGCATTGCTTCCATAAGTCCGTACTGGTCGCCTGTGAAGCTTTTGAACTCGTCGATATAAAGGCTCATACCCTTGAAATAGCCGCAGTCCTTTGCATATTCGGCGGCTGTTCTCAGGTCAAGGAGGGGGTCACGGAGCCCCAGCTTTGAAAGCTCATCGGTGTATCGGGAAAAAATTATGAACACATCGGTGAGCTTGTCACGCATATTTTCGGGGGCGCTTTTCGCCAGCTCGCCCATTATTTCGGGGGTAACGCCGCTGTGGATAAGCTCTGTCACCATTGTAAGGGCGGAGGCGGTGAAGCCTGAGTGAGATGCCTGCTTTTTGTAGTATAAAAGCCCGTCCTTTTCGGCGGCGGCTTTTATGGCTTTGTACATCACCGCAGTTTTTACGGTGGAGTCCGCTGCGTCCTTTTCGGGGGCGTGGCTTTTGCTGAAAATATCCTTTGCGAGACGGGAAAATGACCACACCTCCGTATGACCGCTGTTGAAAAGTGAGCAGCCAAGGGAATTGTAGAGCATATGCTCATATTCAAAGGTGAACTGGTCGGGGACGATAACGCATATGCTGCGGCTTTCTCCCGACGCTGCGATTAGCTCCGCTTCGCTCCTTATCCTGCTCATCATTTCATAGGATTTTCCTGTTCCCGTTGTCCCGTAAAAAATATTCAGCATTTTTTTACCGTCCTTTTTATGGATTTTCAAACTAATTATATCATATGACCTGTGTGGATTTTGTTACAGCTGATTATTGTGCACCCTTTTTCTGATATTCTCTGAATTTATGCCGAATGAATTGAAGATATCCATTGCATAGCTTTGTTTCAGGGGCTGTCCACGCTTTATTTTATAAAGCCGCTTTCCGCTTTCTTCGTCCACGGTGGCAACTATGCTAACAGGGACACTTCGGCAGTCGGGGTCGGCGGTGATATCATCACACATCAGCGCAAGCTCGGTTATGTGGGTGGCGTAAATTCCCCTTACGCCGATAATGCAGAAGATCCGGGTTATCTCCCCTGCGATCTCGGCACATTCCTTGGGGGTGGTGCTCTGGATAGACTCGTTCATAAGCAGGAGACTGTTTTCGGAAACAAGGTCGCTGATGACTTTCAGGTCCTTTATCTCGGTGGTGAAGCGGCTTGCGTTTATGCCAGTTTCCTCCTCTTTTGGGAAATGGGTGAAAATGAAGTCGCAGGGGGATATTACGCAGGCTGCGGCGGGGGCGTAAAAGCCTGTCTGCGCCATTAAAAAGCACAGTCCCGCACCACGGAGAAAGGTGGTCTTTCCGCCGTTGTTTGCACCTGTAAGAATGAAAAATCTGCCGCTGTCGTCCATTTCAAGGCTGTTTGTGACAACAAGGTCATCGCCCTTTGCCTCCGAATCCGCAGCCGCTGCTTTGAAATAAAAGCAGGGGTCAAAAAGGTCGGTGAGACGTGCGGTGCGGGGTGTGTCCGAAAACTGTGGACGGCACATTTTTATGCCCCTTGCCTCGCAGGAAGATGCTATTGCTGTCATTCCGTCGAAGATGTCAAGCTGGTCGGAGAGCATTGAGATCTTTTGAAAAGACAGCCTGTCATATGCTCTGAGAGCTGATTCAAGGCGGCGCATATATGACGATGTGAGCTTTTCGAGAGCTTCAAAAAGAGCCTTGTCCGCCTCGTTCAGATAGCCGTCCTCATTGGGAACTCCCGAGCGGAGCCTGCCTGATACGACGGTTTCGGAATAGGCGGAGGTCTTGTAGAAAAGGCGGTCGAAAACGTTCTGCTTTTCCCCTGCGGGCTTGTCGGAAAAATTCACTATGCCTGCGGATATGGGGCGCATTTCGGCGTTGAAATTTATTGCCACGGTGACGGAGCGTATCTTTTGGGAAAAGGCTTCCTTAAGCTCGGATATGTCACGCTTCATCTGGATAAATTCGCCGCATTCGCACCGTTCTTTGATAATACTGAAAAAGCTTTTGAATGCCGCTGACTTTATGCTGTCTCCAAGCTCCTCGGAAAGAGTGTTCAGACTTTCCATACAGGATATGTATGAATCAAGCATCTCTATCCTGTCACCAAGGGCTGTGAAGCTGTCGGGAGAGCCGTTTCCACCGCTGTTTTTCTTTTCGGTCTCAAGCAGTCTGTCGGCGGCGGTGTGGAGGGCGGGGGACAGCTTGGGGTTATGCATAATGTCCTCAAGTGCGTCAAGACGGTAGCTTATGACCTCGGTGTCCGTGCACATCTCACGGAAAAGCTTCTGCACCGAGGCGGGATTTCTCCTGCATATCATTGAAGCAACTCTGTCGGTCATAAGGTCGTCGATATAGGTGCAGGGGTATTTGTCGGAGAGCATTATTCTCCGTCGGTTAAGCTCCTCACGCTTTTCGGGCGTGGGGTAAAGCAGGTCGGGTACATCGGGCAGAAGCTCTTTTTTATCCATAAAAATCACATCTCCTCAGCTTCAAGGGGCTTTACATAAAGGGTTCTGTTGTTTGTGAAAATTACCATTCCGGGCTTTGCGCCTGCGGGCTTTTTGACAAATTTTGCGGGCACATAGTCCACGGGGACCTGTGCTGAGCTTTTTGCACTGCTGTGGGCGGCGGCAAGGCGGGCGGCATAAAGGATAGTCGTGTCGGGGACTTCTTTTCCCTCGGCTCTGATTATTACGTGGGAGCCTGTGATATCCTTGGTATGGAGCCAGATGTCGGTTTTTTCGGCGGTTTTCAGGGTAAGGATATCGTTCTGCTTATTGTTTCTTCCCACAAGAACGGTGAAGCCGTCGGGGGAGTGAAATTCCAGGGGGGGAGCGGGCTTCGGAGGCTTCTGCTTGCCCTTTTGCGCTCTGATATAGCCCTGCTCCGCAAGCTCTGCTCTCAGCTCATTCACGTCATTTTCGGTGACTGCTCTGGACAGTGCATCGGAAACACTGGCGATATATTCAAGCTCCTCCTCACCCTTTGCTATGAGAACTTTCAGCCGCTTTTCCGCATTGTCAGCCTTGCGGTAGCCTGCGTAATATTTCTGCATATTCTGAGAGGGGGTGAGCATCGGGTCAAGCTTCACGGTTATCTCGCCGCCGTTTTCGTCATAGAAATTCACGCAGGTAAACTCGGTCATACCCTTTTTAAGCGTGTAGAGATTTGCGGAGATAAGGTCGCCGCGGAGCTTTAACTCTTCACGTTCCTCCGATTCTTTCAGCTCGATCTTCTGATTTTCCGTTCTTCTGAGAATGCGGTCATAGGTGTTGCCGAGAAGTCTGAAAAGGTCCTGATAGCGCTGTTTCATTCTTGCGGCACGGTCACGCTCGGAGTAGAATCTGTCCAGAGTTTCGCAGGCAGTTTCGCAGGGGAGCGTTTTCATAAGGCCGCCGTACTGCCTGATATCGGTGAAGCAGAAATCTTTCAGTGTGCCGTCGGGTTCGGTGACGAGGGTGTAATGACGATCGCCGCAGAAAAATTCGTCACGGGTCTTTTTTATTTCGGCGATTATGCGGTCAACAGTCACGTCGTCAAAGTCCTCGGAGGTGATGTCACGGCCGTCGCAGGCTCTGAATATCCACTCTCTTGCGAGAATGGGGGAGATGCCCTCGAACACGGAGATAAGGCATTTTGCGGCGGATTTTCCCACGCAGCCTTTTATCCGCTCCCGCATATCCTCATCGGAAGCGATAAGGAAATTGAGCCTGTTCTCCCTCGGGGGAGCGGTGTAGGTCATATTGGGGAGAACGAGCCTTTCACGGCTCATTGCGTCATCTACACGCTTTAAGCTGTCGATTATTCTGCCGTCCTGCCCGATGATTATAAGGTTTGAGTATTTGCCCATTATTTCCGTGGCGAGGGTTATCGTGACCACATCGCCAAGCTCGTTCACGGTCTCAAAATCAAGGAAAAGTATTCTTTCAAGCCCGTCCTGTCTCACGGACAAAAGCTTGCCGCTGCCCAGACGCTTTCTCAGAAGCATACAGAACATCGGCGGTACTTTCGGATTTTCGATAGGCTTTGCCGTTGCGTGGATTCGGGCTGAGGCGGCATTTACGCAGATGAGGAGCTTTGTGCTGCCTGTTCTTGTGCGAATGCCGAGGACTATTTCTTCCTTGGAGGGCTGGTAAATTTTCTCTATCCTGCCGCCCACAAGTGGTTCAAGCTCCTGCTTTACCGCAAGGAGAAAGGTTCCGTCAAGTGCCATTTATATCGTTCCTTTCTGTTAGGGGTTATTTCTTTTTGTAGATGAGCACCTCAAATTCGGCTTCTGTTTCAAGGCTTGTGAGCGCATTCACACGCTCGTGTCCCGAAACGCCAGTTTTGTAATAATACGGGGTCATTGAAAAGAGGCTTTTTATGTCATCGCTGTTGTCGATAAAAATTTTGCGGGAAATTTTTCGGCTTTCCGAAAAGTCAAGTCCCTCAATTTCATAATCCGCAGTTTCGTTTTTATACGGCTCATCGTAAATTGCTTTTTTCAGGCTGAAAAGGTGGTTTTCGGCAGGTATCGCCATTATAAGGCTGCCGCCCTTTTTCAGCACACGGAGATATTCCTCCCTGCAAAATGGGGCGAACATTGTCACAAGAACATCTGCGGAGCTGTCCGCCATTGGAATGTGAAAAACGCTGGCGGCGGCTGTTTCGCAGCTTGCATCGCCCTTGAAGCGGACTGCCGTTCTTGCGCAGGCAAATTTCGAGATATCCACGGCGCAGAGATGTACATTGTCCGTTTTTGCTTTCACGGCTTCGTATATTTTTTCGGTGTAATACCCCTCGCCGCAGCCTGCGTCAAGGATAACGCCACCTGTGAAATTCTCCGTCACCGCTCTGCTCATTTCATCGGCAAGGTGTGAATAATAGCCCTTTGACAGGAAATCCGCACGGGCATTCACCATCATTTTGTTGTCCCCGGGCAGCTTTGCGTTCATATCCTTTGAGAGCAGGAGATTGACATAGCCCTTTGCGGCAATGTCAAAGCAGTGACCCTTTTCACATTTGTAGGAATGCTCTTCTTTTGTCAAAGGAAGTCTGCACACGGGGCAGATATATTTGCTCATTTTTTTCAGTCCTTTTCAGATGATATATGATGCAGGGTCGGTGCTGCTTCTGGCTTCGGTCACATTTATTTCGGGGAATTTTTCGGCAAGGAGGTCTTTCATTATTCCGTTAAAAATACGCTCGGTGTGATAGTGTCCGCAGTCGATTATCGTAAAGCCTGCATTGCCCGCATCAATGAATGCATCGTGCTTGAAATCCCCCGAAATAAGGGCATCTGCGCCCTTTTTCCGGGCAAGACCCACAAAGCTTCCCCCTGAGCCTGAGCTTATGGCGATCTTTCTGATATCACGTCCGCCCTGTGAAAATCTCACGGCTGTGCAGCCGAGGGCAGATTTTGCTTTTTTGGCGGCTTCTTCGGGTGTGAGTGGCGTTTTCAGCTCGTATATCCTGCCGACGGAAAGACCCTCGCCTGTTTCTTCAAGTGGAATGGAATCGTCACTCAGTCCGAGGGGGGCTGCAAGGAGGTCATAAAGCCCTTTGTTCATTCCGAGGGGGGACATATCAAAGGGGGTGTGGGTGCATATGGCGGATATGCTTTCGGAAATGAGCCTGCCTGCGGGAGAGCTTTTCATCCCCGCTTTCAGGGGCGCAAAGATAAGGGGG
>ERZ1026848.1520-NODE-1520-length-12310-cov-4.043492_pt1 | contig 12310 bp, 4 predicted proteins | sample MGYA00380154_ERZ1026848 | MGnify/ENA primary metagenome ERZ1026848 (study PRJEB33269, sample SAMEA4719790) | human gut metagenome | biome: human-associated habitat; feature: organic feature; material: feces | place: Cameroon | collected 2013-10 ...
CACCTGCCTTTTAAGCAGGGTGTCCGGGGTTCGAATCCCCGACGAGGCACCAAAAGAGGAAGATACCTTTTGGTATCTTCCTCTTTTGCTGTTTTGCCGCCGGGGAGTCGAAGTTTATACCCCCTTGCGGGGTAAATCCCCGACGAGGCGCCAAAAGTCCCGTCCCCTTTTTACAGGAATTTTTGTTTTCTTTCGAAATCCGCTTTGTTAGTAATGCGTTAGTAACGGCGACCATTCTCCCCCGCGTGCGTACACTGTCTTCATATTACCGGGACGCCGGTGAAGCTACTCGCTACGACAGTTCCGCCAGCTTATCCGCGTATTCCCGCGGCAGCTCCAGCTGCGGCGTATCGGTGATGCGCCACGCCAGCGGGCTGGTATCCCGCCGCACCTCGGCCAGAAGCTGCGGCACCTGCCGCGCCGCCTCCACACACCGCCGGGCGTCCTCCTCCCGCCCGGCCTGCCGATAAAGATACGCGCTGTCCAGCAGTCGGTCGATATAGCCGGTGTACTCCCGCAGGCTGTACCGGTTACAGGCTATGGCGCGGCGCTTGGCCTCCAGCATCCCCTCAATGTCCCCCTGCCGCCACGATGTCAGTGCCTGCGCGTTCCATGCCACGGCGGAGTAGGGATTCTGCCGCAGGATCGACCGGCTCCGGGCGGCAAAGGCATCCACATCGGAATCCTGCGCCAGCAGGCGCAGCTGGGAGAGGGTGTTGTACGGATACACGCGCACCGCCGCCGCATCCTGTCCCAGCGCCGTCATCAGCGAGGATACTCCCACCCACAGGGACAGCGCCGCTGTTAACACGGCAGCGGCTCCCCACACGGCCGGGCGCTTCCACGCCAGCGGCTTTCCACTGTCCCAATCCAGGCACAGCAGCAGCACGCAGAACATTGTCGTGTATTCCAGGTCAAAATCGCAGGCCGCATGCGCCAGCAACGTCAGCAGCACCAGCTTCTGCTGCGGCTGCACATATCTGCTGCGCAGCGCCTGCCACAGCGCCGCCAGACACACAGCCACCGGCAGCCAGCCCACATCCAGCAACAGCTGCAAAAGGTCGTTGTGTACCCATCGGGTGCTGTATACGCCGGTCTGGAATGAGCCCTGCATGAAATAATAGCCCATATACCCCACGCCGAAGGGGTGGCGCAGGATCACAGGCAGAGCGTCCTGCCAGTACAGCAGCCGTCCCAGCAGCGAGCTGGCCTGCGCGGAGATGTCCAGCAGGTGGCGCACGGCCAGCTGTGCCGTCAGCGCCGAGAGCCCGATGCCCGCGGCGGCTCCGGCCGCCAGCCCGCCCAGCGTCTCCACCCACACGCGCCCACGCTTCCGGCACACAAGGCACACCGTCACCGCCGGGACGGCCAACAGAAACACCGCCCGACTGCCCGCCAGCAGGATACCCAGCGTCAGGAGCGCCGTCTGCACGATCCGCTTCCATGCGGGCGTGTCCTCTCGGAAGATCAGCACCTCAAGCCCCAGCAGCAGGAAGCAGGCAAAGGTGTTGGGATACTGGAAAAGCCCCGCCAGCCGTCCATTCACCGTGACATACGGCGCCAGCGGCGGCACCAGTTGCATCACGCAGGAGAGCACCGTCATGGCACATCCAGTCAGCGGCAGATCGTCCAGCAGCGCACGCCGCTGCACCCCGTCCAGCTGCATCAGGCATACTGCCAGCAGCGGCAGCGGCAATATTTTCGCGATTCCCCACACCGCCAGCCCGTGATCCGCCGCCCACAGGGGCGTTACCAGATAGGCGGCGAACAGCACTGCCACCGCTGTCAGCGCCATATTCCACCGCAGGGTCAGACCATGCCGCCTGCCGTACACCGCCAGCCACACCAGCAGTGCCAAAGCAAACACCGCGCAGAGCAGCTCGTAATACAGCCCCATCATGAACGGCGCGGCGCACAGCAGCACCCGCAGCACACGCTGACCTGATTTGTTTTTCTCACCCATGCTGTCTCTCCGTCTCCATCTGTTCAAAGGGAAGCGCCCACAAGGTCGATCCCCTCATGGGCGCTGGTCATCCGTTATCAGCCTGTTGAGGGGCTGGTCGTCGTCCCGGTCGTCGTCCCGCCGCTGGTTCCCGGCGACACCAAAACAAAATAGGTAGTCCCGTTCACCGTCACCTGTACGATCTGGCCAAAATAGCTGGCCGGAAGCTGCCGGGACAGTCCAAATATCTTTCCGCACGCCGCGCAGGAAATGGCTGTTGCGTTTCCGCTGGTGTCATAGGTCAGCTTTGCGCCTGTGCAGGGCGTACCGTCATCGTTGGCCAGCTTGTGCGGAAGGGGCTGCGCCTCCACCGGCGTGTACAGGATGCCCTTGCCATTCCACATGGCCGCCTCCGTACCGCCCACAGCGTAGCACTTCCCGTTGATAAGCAGCACGTCCTCCGTGTACTCGCCGCATGTCGCATCATCGACATCCACGCCTTTGATCAACGTGCTCGCAATGGCTGTCGTTCCGTTGGCAAAGGCCGTGCTGGTGCTCAGATACGCCCTCACCGCCGAGCCGTTAAGCAGCACATAGTCCGCCACGGATGCGTCACAGTCGTACATCGGCGCAAATCCCGTTATTTGCAGTCTGTCCGGATAATAGCGCCGCACCGACCCACCGGCCGTCGTTTCCAGCTTTGACGGCCGCTTTGTCACCGCCAGCTGCGCGTCAGACGGCACATCGACCGCCTCGAAGGTGCCCGCCTTTACCAGTCTGCCGCTGAAGGGCTCGGTGGTGGTCTGCCCTTCCTCCTCCGGCTTCTCCGCCGCAGCCGCCTTTATCATGCCGTACAGCTGCTGATAATCCAGAATGTTCTGCTCGCCGTCGCCGTTCACATCGGCCACCGCCTGTATGTAATGCCAGTCGGTAATGGCGCCGGAGTAATGGCCCGTGGACAGGTACTCGAACAGGCAGGCCAGATCGGTGACACTCACATCACCGGAGCCGCCGTTGATCTTGCCGACCTTTACCAGCTTGATGCTCGGCAGCTCACTGCCCTCCGTGAAGTAGAAGTCCGGCTGCTCGTAGGACACATACCCTTCCTTTTTGACACTGATGGAATAGTGCCCCTCGGCAAACCCGTCGAAGGAATACATACCGTCCGTCACATCGACCTCCTGTGGGTCTTCGTACACCAGCGTGGCGATCACCGTGGCATCCGGCGGCGAAATGGTGCCACGGCTGGACGGCGTGCTCTCTCCGCTCTGCTCGCTTATGGCCACGCCGCCGGTTTCCGTGTCCTCCGCGCCGACTACCTGCGCCGGCAGCAGAGCTGCCAGCATCAGCAGCGCCATCGCCGCGCCAAAGAATCTCTTTTTCATCGCGAACCCTCCTGTTGTCTGTATTTCTCTGCCATACCGTGAGTGTCGGGAACGGGGCGCGGATGCGCTCCGCTCCCGACTTCTTATGCGTTTTTTCTCAGGCGGCCTGCTCCCCCGCTTCCGTCTGAGGGACTTCACCGGTGACAGGCTCCTCAACGGTCTCCGGCACATCGTCCACCGCAGGCGCAGGCTCCACGGGCGCGCCGCCGTCCTCCGTCTGGACGGTGTCCTGCGCATCTGCGTTCAGCTCCGCGCCGGTGTCCACCGGTGCTCCGTTCTCGTCCGCGTCAGCCATCTGCGTGCCCTGCTGCGCTTCCAGCATACGCGCCAGCGCCGTCAGGTCAGCCGCAGAGAGGATGCCGTCGCCGTTGATATCCGCTCTGGTAGTATCCTCCAGATCGTCAATGCCCGCCATGAAGCGCGCCAGCACCACCAAGTCGGCCTGATCCACCACGCCGTCGCCGTTCACATCGCCGATGGTGCTCGTCTCACCGCCGCCGGAACCGCCGCCGCTGGACAGGCGCTCCAGGTAGTAGTTAATCCCATCATTGGTGCTCAGCTTATATTTGCCGGGATCAAAGCCAGTGATGGCCGTGCTGCTTTCGCGGCTGCTGATCGTGCCCACCTCGTTCCAGTGGGCGTTGGCGCCGAAGATGATCTTACCATTCCACCTACTCGTCAGCTCGACCCAAGACTCGCTCTGCTCCAACCGACCGTTGATGGTAATGCTGGCGCCGTCGTTGCTGACACTTGCCCAGTTCTCCTGCTGCCACACACCGCTTTCGCTGATGAGAAGCGCACCGTACACCTGCACGTTATTGCACGTCGCCAGCGTACCGTTGACAACAATTGTCGCGGAATTCTGAGCAGTCAGCTGACCGCCCACAAACAGCGTCACATTTTCCGGTACGGTGAGCGTATGCGGCGTTCCATTTTCGCCGCTTATCTGCAATTGAATGTGCCCCGGAATTACCAGATCTTCGTTGAGAGTGCAGTCCTCCCGCAATTCCAGAGTAGCCGTTCCGTTCTCCGTCCGCGTCAGCAGCGTCCGCAGCTCCTCCACGGTGTTCACTGTCTTTTCCCAGCGGATAGTCGCGTTCTCGCTGTTGTTGATCTTGTCCAGCGCATCACAGTCGCCATAGGTGATCCATCCTGTGTTTTCAATGACAGAGCCCTCGGCGATCTTCAGCTGCTGCCGCACACGGATGTCGCCCTTGTTGGTCAGCGTTGTGCCGCTGTATTGCAGATCACGGCAGTTGAGGTTGCCGCTGTTTTCCATTTTGCCCTCGACTGCCAGCGTTCCGCCGGTCTGTTCATCGCGGTCATACACATTCGTGCTTCCACCGTTAACAAGGTTGCCTGTGGATGCCACAGTGACGGAATAAGCGGCTATCCGGCCATCGGGTATCCAATTGCCGTTCTCATCCTGCCCGCCGTACAATGTTTCCAGCGTGCCATTCACGGTCACGCCGTCCTCCGCCCAGCTATAGACCGCTCCGGCCACCGTCAGCTTCGCGTTTTCCGCCACAGTCAGGCCACGGAAGTTGCTGGATCGCATCTCGTCCATACGCAGCTCCACGCCGGACGGAACGGTGATATCCCCGTCAATGACGAAATAGGGATCCGCGTCATCCATGGCGCTGCGGCACAGGTAGATGGTCTGCCGCTCCGCAGAGCCACTCAGACTGCTCAGCGCCGCCTTCAGCTCTGCCATGTTGGAGGCCTCGAGACGGGTGTTGTAGATCGTGGTCTTGCCGCTGCCGCCGATCACCGTACCCACCACCTTCTCATTGGCCGTCAGCGTACCGTTGTTGGTGATGGTGCCTGTGCCGGTGAGCTTGCCGGTGATCTCCATTTCGCCTCCGGCATTGACCAACATCGCACCGTTGGTCCGCACCTCATATCCATTGCCAAATCGAGCGCTTCCGTTCACAGTCAAAGTACCCTCTACCCGCGCAGGCACATCAACTTCCAGTCTACCATTAACGACCAGCTCGCCCTTTGTGCCGTTTTCATCAGCGGCGCCGATAACGAACTCGCTGAAGCCACCGATGTTATAATCAGGTATCTGCACTGTCACGTTTTCCGGTATCGTCACAGTCGTACCCGCAGCAATATGCAGCGGCCACTTTTCACTCTGCGACTGATCATTGCTTACCTGAATAATGTAGTACTGACCGTCTGCACAATTGCGCAGTGTTCCCTCCAACTCACTGGCTGCGACGTATTTCCGCACACCTACTGTGCATCCCTGATCCACAGTCACATAGTCGCCCATAGTGGCACCCTCCGGCAGGTTGATCCGGAAGCCCTCTGCAAACTCCACACTGCCTATCCACTGACGGTATGTGTCCTTATCAAGATAATTGCGCACATGCAGATTGCCGCCATTATTGATGGTCATATTACCGCGCATGACCAGATTCGCGTATACCTCCACCGTGCCATTCACAGTCATCGTGGTGCTGATGTACATATACCGCCATACTGACAGCTTGCCGTTTATGACTACGTTGGAATACTGACCGCCGCTGATATTCAACTGCTTATCATTGATCGCTATATCACCATTCAGCGTCAGAGTTGTCTGTCTGCCCAGCCGCAGCTCGATGGCCGACACCAGCGGCGCGTCAAACATCGCCGTCAATTCTTCTGCCGTCAATATTTCTGTCTCACCGCTCTTTGTAACGCGCATCGTCCACCTGAATCGTCTGCCGCCATACTCTCCGATAATGCTGCTCTCATCACCCTCCATGATCATGCCATAACCACGGAAGCCACCCGTTTCTCCGCTGACATCCAGCTTTCCGTACAGGTACATATCCCCGAACACCGTCACGTTGCCCCTGTTGGTCAGGGTCACACCCTTGTTGACAGTAAAGGTGGTCACGTTGATGGTCAGGTTAACGTTCTCCGGAATGGTCAGATCCTCGCTGATGGTCAGCTCGGTGCCGCGATAGTTGATCTGTCCGCCTTCTGCCAGCGCCGATTTCAGCGCTTCAAGACTGCGAACCACCTTGCTTCCATCGTCCCCGCCGCCGATGTCCACTTCGTTGTGCTTCAGTTCGGTCTGCTCGGCGGCCAGGGAGCCGTTATTGACGATCGTACCGGCCTTGCCCTGCTCGTTTTCATCGGTCAGATACTGGCAATACATCCGGCCGCCCTCGTCGATGGTCAGCGTGCCGCCCACCAGAAGGTCGTTCCACACAGTGGCATATCCGTTTGCGCTGACGGTCAGCTCACCGTCAACGGTGAACGGGTCGTTGCTGTACAGGATACCCTGTACGGTCAGCGCAGCCCCCTCAGCAATATAGGTCATCGCGCCCTCGCTGGAAAATGCCAGCTCCACACCAGCCGGAATGGTCAGATCCTGCGTCAACTCGATACGCTCCCCGCTATCCTCGCGGTAAATGGGCACCGTGTAAGAGAAGAAGTCCGGCAGCGTACTGGCGTTGATATCGGTCAGCGCTTTCTGTATCTTCTGATCGGCGTTGTCGCCCTGCTTCAAACGAACCGCCACGTTTTTGTTCGCTTCCGCACCTTCGCCCTGCGTCCACGCAACCGCCCATTCGTCCTCTACTGTGATGACACTATCCTCGCCGAAGGATATCCAACCATTGTTGGTCACATGGCCGCCGGCCTTTATGGTAAAACTCCCGTACCAGGAATTGTATTCACCATTTGCCTGCACGATCAGCTTGCCGCCATTCTCCACTGTAACGGTTCCTGGATTCAGACACGCCTCTGCTCTCACATCCAGCGTACCCTTTATCACCAACGGTGCGCTGCATTCGATCCTGCCGCCCATGGTACCTGTCGGAGGAGCCTCGTTCTCACCCCGGATATACTCTTCCAGTGCCAACGTCACGCCGGGCGCGATGGTCAGAGTACCGTATCCCTCGATGACCAACGTCTTTTTCTGGGGGATCGTCAGATCCTCCGTCATCGTCACATCCTCGTTTACCTCAACGGTAACGGTGCTGACGTTCTTCTGCGCGAACGCCGCCAGGATCGCGTCCTTATCGAACTCCGTCCTGACCTGATAGTCAAAGCTGACCTTTTCGTCCATATTGACCGTGGCGTTCTCGCCCTTGACATAGGTGCCCTTGACGGTGAAATTCGTCTCCGCCAGATTCAGCGTGCCGTTCACTGTCAGGGTGCCGTTGACGGTCAGGCTGCCGTACCGCTGGCGGAAGATACCGCCCGCCGCAACAGTCATATCGCCGTTGACAGTCACCCAGCCGCAGCTATTGACCGTACCGTTCACCTGCAGACCGCCATTGAACGTTGCGGTGGGGTAGATGCCATCGACCATGCCGCCCTCCGGCAGCACCAGCGTACCGTTGACCGTCACCGGTACATTGGAGGACAAGGTTCTTCCTGCCGCCACAGTCAGCACTGCACCCTCGCCAATAGTCACATGGGGGGCAAAGCCCGTTTCATCCTCCGGCCAATCGTTTTGGGTAAGGAACAGGCAGTCCACCGCGCCGTCCACTGTCACATTCTCATTCAGCGTCAGCTGCATCGGCTGCCCTTTCGCCGCATTGCTCACCGACACCGCAAACAATTCATAGTCCTTCTTATCCGTAATGGTATCAAAAGTATGGATGGCATTCTGCAATACGCCGGCTTTTCCAGCTTCTGTATCCGTCAGCCGCACCGCGTACTGCACAGAGCCAGTGCCGCCGTTATCCTCATCTTTCGCACCGTAGCTGATATTCGTACCACTTATCAAATTGGCCCTCTGCGCCAGCGGAACCACCAGCACGCCATAATTGTTGATAGTAGCGGCAGCGTTCACCGACCACACGTCAGCGGAAATACTGCCTGCTCCATAGTTGGTGATCTCAGCGGTACCGCCAATAACGATGCTGGGCTGGCTGCCCGTTCCGCGCACTGTGCCAAATCCATAGAATTCACCATTCACTGTGAGCTGGCTTCCGTAGTCCAGCTCCGCGCCTTCCCCATAAGACATGGAACCGCCCTGCTCGATATTCACAGAGGCGGCTTTCAGCACACCGGAATTGCCTACTACTGCGTCTTTCTTGACCGTCAGCGCGCCGCTTACCTGCAGAGTTTTCCCTTCATCCAGATACATGTATACGCCGGCAGGAACTGTCAAGTCGCCGTTAACGGTCACATCCGCCATGACGCTTACCTCAAGATCCTTTGCAACATCACCGGCGGCGGCCATATCGCCCAGCTTCTTCAGCTCAGACACAAGGCTCACGCCGTCAGTCACGTCACTGTACTTGCAGTACACGCCATCGCCCTCAACAGACACGCTTCCGGTTACGGCTCTATCGACCCGTGTCACCAGCGTGCCCTGCACCGTCAGCTTTCTCAGTGCCGCAACTTTTAGCTGGCCGTCGCGCATGTGGACATAGGCCTCTGCCGGGATGGTCACACTCGAATTGAGCGTCATCGTCCCCGTACTATCATCCAACTCACTCTGACTGGCAGCAAAGCGCATCGGGATCCATTCGCTGTCCGCATTTGCAGTCAGAATATCCTTTAAGCCCTGTTCATCCCAGAAGTAAAACCAGCCGTCCTGCTCCACATAGGTCATGTCAGCTGTGGCCGTATCCACCAGCGTGGTGGGGATCATCACCAGCAGCATGACCGCTGCCAGCAGTGTCGCCAGAATCTTCCGGCTTTTTATCCGCCATTTTCTCATCAAACAATTCTCCCCTTTGTGTTGATTTTTTCTGTCGCTCCGGGCTTCGCCCATGCTTACTCTTCCTCCGGCAGCCGCAGCAGCTGATAAACGCCGCCGCTGGTGCCCTCCTCTCCGGCCAACACCAGCGTGTCGCCGTCCACCTTGAACCGGTAGTTGGCCGTTTCAATGGCGTCGTGCTCAAAGGTCAGCGTCACCACGCTGCCGCGGACACGGTAGGTAAATGCGTAATCCGTGCCCTGCACGCGCATGGCGCCGCTCTTTTCACCATCGAACGTGTACTCCGTGGTGCTGTCGTAGATCCATGTGCCGCGCAGCTCCTTGGGGGAACCCCGCCCGCGCAGCAGCATGACTGCGGCCACCGCCAGCACGATGACCGCCGCGGCCAGCGCCGCGTAATAGACCCAGTGGCGCTGGCCACCGCTTTTTTCTGTTCGTTTGCCCATGCTCTCCATGCTCTCGTTTCAGTCGCTCTGCCGTTCAGCGCCCCACGGGGCGAAAATCAGGCAGAATCTGGAAATTGTCAAAAAAGGGACGGTTCGGGACTGACCCGAACCGTCCCTCTGCTCAAGGTTTGGTATTGCGCGTTATTGCTTTATGCCTTGCGGCGCTTCTTGCTGACCACAGCGGTGCCCATCAAGGAGCTGACGGCCATCACCGCATACAGCGCGATACCGGCGTCCGCCGTCTTGGGGGAGGACAGGGTGCCATCCGCCTTGATGGTGAATGTACCCGTGCTCACATGGGTCTTGTTCTCGATCTTCACCGTGTACTTGCCGGCCTTCAGGGTGGCCAGATACGCATCGGTCAGCGTCACGATGCTGCCGCTGCCATTGCTGCTGACGGTGTAGTACTTGCTGTCCAGCTTCTTGCCATTAACAGTCACCCTGTTGATGCTGTCGGCGGGCAGATCGGTGGTGAAGGACTGCCCGGAGGTGTAGGAGCTGCCGGAGCCGGAGCTGCCACCGCTGCTGGTCTTGGTCATCAGGCCGTAGACCGCCGTCTTGTCGGAGGCGAAGGTGACGGTGTAGCCGCCGCCCACCTGCTTCAGCGTGGCATTGATCTCTCTGGTCTGGGCGTTGCCGTCCTTGTCCAGATAGCTCTCCACGATCTTCGCGCCGGACCTCAGCGCGTTGTACGTCTCCTCGCTGATGGCGATGGTCACGTTCTGACCGTCGGCCAGCGTCTTGCCATCCTTCAGAGCCGTGTTGTCCAAGCTCATGGTCACGCTGTAGACCGCCTGCAGCTTGCTGCGGCTGCTGCCGCTGACATAGCCCTTCAGCTTCTTCAGAATCTCTTTGGTATTCGCATCGGTTTCGTTCTCAATTGCCTTATCCAGAACTTCTTCGACAGCCTCTTTCACATCCGCAACGACCTTCTCGATCGCGGCCTTGATGGTAGCGTTATCCGCAGGCTGCTTATTGCCGCAGGTGGTGCAGACGCCGTCCTTGTAGTTGTGTGCGCCGGTGGGCGGGATAAGATCGCCCGCCTTAGTCAGCTTACCGCAGCCCTTGCAGTAGGTGTCAGCCGTGCGGCCAGCGGTCATGCAGGACGCCGCCACAGCGCCGCGCTGCTCAGTGCCGCCGGTGTGGTTGGCGGGATCCTTGGCCAGCATCTCAGCGGCCACGGTGGTCTCTGTGGTCTTGTCAGCCTTGAACACCTTATGGCAGACGCTGCAGGTCCAATAGGCATTGTTGCCGCCCGCTGCGCAGGTAGGCGTCACGGCCGGGGTCTCGGTCAGCTTGTGACCCAGAGCGGCAATCACCCAACTGTCCTTGGCGATCTCGGTCTTGCCGTCCTTGTCGGAGAAGAACTTGCCGCAGGTGCCGCAGGTGTAATACTCGCTGTTGCCGGCCTCGGTGCAGGTGGCAGCCTTCGCCGCAGTCTTGGTCAGCTTGTGACCCAGAGCCTTGATGTCCTGTACGTCCTTGGTGTCGGCGTAATCCTTCTTCTCAAAGGTCACCTTAGCGGTGTAGGTGGTGGTGCCCTTGTCGGTGCAGGTGGGCGCGACATTCTGCTTGCCGCTGACCGTGGCGGTCACGGTCTGGGCATGGCCGGTCGTCTCAGCCGTGCAGCCCTCACGGGTGCAGGTGAAGGTCGCCGTGGCGGTCTTGCCGTCCTCGCTCCAGCTCCACACAGGTGCGCCATAGGTGTGACCCAGCTTGTCGATGGTCATTTCCTTGGTCTGGGTGGTGAACAGATTACTGCTGAAGGTCGCCGTGTAGACGGTCTTGCCATCCACCGTGCAGGTAGCGGGGGTAGTGTCTATGCCGATAATGGCAGTATCAGTCTCCACCGCTTCGCAATTGGTGCACTTGACAGTGGCTGTGCAGCTCATGTTGTCGTTGCCCCACTTATACTCAGCCGTGCCCCAGGCGTGGACACCGGGCGCCTTGGCATAGCCGCAAACGGTGCAGTTGTCCGCTTTGTCGCAGGGCTTGCCGCTGTAGGTGTGCTTGACCACCGTGTCAGTCGCGTCGCAGCGAGAGCACTTGTGGTAGTGACCGACAGCGTCCGTATTGACCCACGCGCCCGTGAAGTCGTGATCCAGAGCGTCGGTCACCCAACTGTCCTTGGCAATCTCGTTCTTGCCGTCCGCGTCGGAGAAGAACTTGCCGCAGTTACCGCAGGTGTAATACTCGCTGTTGCCGGCCTCGGTGCAGGTGGCAGCCTTGGCCTCGGTCTTGGTCATGCTGTGACCCTTTGCGGGAACAACCGTCTGGGCTTCCAGTACCTCGTTACACACAGAGCAGTGCTTGCCCGCCGTCAGGCCGGTTTCGGTGCAGGTAGGCTCCTTGGCCGCATCCTCTACCACCGTATGACCCGGTGCCTTGATCGTCTCGGTCTTTGTCTCACTGCACACCTTGCAGGTGAAAGTCTTCACGCCGTCTGTGGTGCAGGTGGCGGGCGTGGTCACTTCACCGTCGTTCCAGCTGTGCTGCCCGGCGGGCTTCACATAGCCGCACCCGGCTTTGGTGCAGGTGGCAGTGTCTTCGCACTTGTGGGAGGCATAGGTGTGCTCGGCCTTGTCGATGATATCATGGCACACGGAGCATTCCTGCCAGTGGTTGGTTTCGTCATGCTTCCACTCGTACTGGTGGGCGATCACGGGGATCGGCTCGGTCTTGGTCGCCTTGCACACATCGCAGGTGTAGGTCTTCACGCCAGCTTTGGTGCAGGTGGCGGGCGTAGTCTCAACGCCGGCATCCCACGTATGTGCAGCCTTGTTCATAATGGTGCCGCAGCCGTACACGTTCCAGTGGTTGTCCTTGTCGGTCTTCCACTCGTTGCTCACATCGCCGGGGC
>ERZ1026848.1526-NODE-1526-length-12276-cov-5.222568_pt1 | contig 12276 bp, 8 predicted proteins | sample MGYA00380154_ERZ1026848 | MGnify/ENA primary metagenome ERZ1026848 (study PRJEB33269, sample SAMEA4719790) | human gut metagenome | biome: human-associated habitat; feature: organic feature; material: feces | place: Cameroon | collected 2013-10 ...
AGATTAAGTAGATTGGTTCGGAATGAGGATAAATATAATTGCTATATGTGTGTATGAGCTGTAAAACTCGCCATGAAACAATATTTATGAAAGTAAATAAGGTGAAAATCGAAAGTTTTGTGTAAGTTTGCAGATTATAATGAAATCCAACGGAAAAGAATGAAGAGAATATTATTATTATCCGCCATCCTGCTGTCGGTTTTCTCCGTCACTATTAAGGCGCAGAACGACAAAGACCATAACTTCACCGTGTCGAAGAACATCGAAGTGTTCAGCGACATCTATCGCTACCTCGACATGATATATGTTGACACACTGAATGCCGACGAGGTGATAGGCAATGGCATCAATGCAATGCTCAATTCGCTCGACCCCTATACCGAATACTATCCCGAGAGCGAAGTGAACAAACTGAAGAAGATGTTCACCGGAAGATACGTAGGCATAGGAGCCATGATACGCTATAACACAGCCTTGTCGAGAGTGGTCATCGACGAACCATACGAGGGAAGTCCAGCCGCAGAAGCCGGACTTAAGAAGGGTGACATCATCCTGAGCATCGACGACACCACGATGACCGACAAGACCGTTGCCTTCGTCAGCTCCCATCTGCGCGGCGACCCAGGCACCTCCTTCATGCTCAAGATAAAGCGCCCGTCAACAGGCAAGAAGATGCAGATGCGCATCAAGCGCCGTGCCATCACGCTGCCATACCTGCCATACTACGGTGTGCGCCCCGACGGCATAGGATATATAAATCTGAACAGTTTCACTGACGGATGCGCCAAGGACGTGCGCCGTGCCTTCATCGACCTGAAGCACAAGGGGGCCAAGGGCCTCGTGCTCGACCTCAGAGGAAACGGCGGAGGATCGGTGAAAGAGGCGGTGCAGATAGTAAACATGTTCGTGCCCAAAGACCTCACCATCGTGAGGACCCGCGGCAAGATGAAACGCATGAACACAGACTACAAGACCACCGTGGAGCCTATCGACACAGTGATGCCTATCGTAGTGCTGGTGAACGGCGAGACGGCGTCGGCAAGCGAGATAACCTCAGGTGCGCTCCAAGACCTCGACCGCGCCGTGGTGCTCGGCACGAGGACATACGGCAAGGGTCTCGTTCAGGCCCCCGTTGACCTGCCTTATAACGGCCAGCTCAAACTGACGACAGGAAAATACTATATCCCCAGCAACCGTTGCATACAGGCAATCAACTACAAACATGCCCACGGCGGATACACCGAACATGTCGCCGACAGCCTCACCCGCGTGTTCTACACCAAGGCAGGTCGAGAGGTGCGCGACGGCGGAGGAATAAAGCCCGATGTGGAAGTGAAACCCGACTCGCTGCCGAATATAGCATACTATCTCAGCGTTTCGGGACTCGACTCCACCGAAGTGATGCTCAACTACGAGATTGACTACATCGCCAAGCATCCCACTATAGCACCGGCAGGAGAGTTCAAACTCACCGACCAGGAGTATGAGGATTTCAAGCAGCAGGTGATAAAGAGCGGATTCAAATACGACGCCGAAAGCAGCAAGGAACTCGACAAGCTGAAGAAGATAGCGAAGTTTGAAGGCTATTACGACGATGCCAAGGAGGAGTTCGATGCGCTGGAGAAGAAGTTCCGCCACAACCTCGCCACCGACCTCGACCGTAACAAGCAGTTGATAAACCAGATAATATCCGCCGACATTGTGGCGGCATACTATTTCCAGGCGGGAGCGATAGAAAACAACCTCAACTACGACAAGCAGATGATGGAGGCATGCCGCATCATCAACGACCGGCAGGAATACACGAAAATCCTGACTCCAGCCCCGAAGCAGGATGCCAAGGACAAAAAACAAGAGAAGAAAGACAAGAAACAGAGCACCAAGGACAACAGGTAATCCGATGCCAGACGCTGCGTTGCAGCGACAGCAACATGTGTGCAATACATGTCATATATATACCCCAAACCGACTAATCGGGCGGTTTGGGGTAAATCATATCCGATTTTTTGTGCCGTATGAAAAAACTTTATTATCTTTGCATAAATATAGGTGGAAGAAGTCTCGCCGTACGACGAGGCGCTGCACCCGAAAAACAGAACAATTATGCAGACTAAAAGTCATTTGTCAGTCTTGGTTCACGACCAGGCAAAGAAGTATGGCGACCGCGAAGTGCTTGTATACAAGGATTTCGGAGGCAAGACATGGAAGTCATACACATGGAACGAATTCTCATACAAAGTGAAAGTCGTGTCCAACGCATTGCTCAACTTCGGTGTCAAACCGCAGGAGAACATCGGAATATTCTCGCAGAACTCCGTGCAGTATATTTTCTGCGACTTCGGAGCGTGGGGCGTGCGTGCCGTGACAATACCTTTCTATGCCACAAGCAGCGAGCAGCAGATACAGTTCATGATAAACGATGCTCAGGTACGTTTCCTCTTCGTGGGAGAGCAGGAGCAGTATGACAAGGCACACCGCGTGTTCTCTCACTGTCCTACGATGGAGCGTATCATCATCTTCGACAACAACGTGAAGATCGACCCCAACGATTCCAACGCCGTATATTTCACCGACTTCCTGAAGCTCGGCGAGAACCTGCCGCGCCAGACCGAAGTGGAAAAACTATATAAGGAGGCGTCGCCCGACGACCTCGCCAATATCCTGTATACCAGCGGAACCACCGGCGACAGCAAGGGGGTGATGCTCAGTCATCTGCAGTATAGTGCCGCCATTGAAGCCAACGACAGGGCGGTGAAGGTGACGGAGAACGACCGCGTGCTCAACTTCCTGCCATATGCCCACATCTTTGAGAAGGGATGGACGATACTGTGTATCTCGGAGGGTGCTACGTTGATTGTGAACACCGATCCGCACGAAGTGCAGAAGTCAATGAAGGAGACACATCCCACGAGCATGTGCGCCGTGCCACGCTTCTGGGAGAAGGTCTATACAGGAGTGAAGGAGAAGATAGACAGTGCGAACCCCATACAGCGCAAACTCTTCAAACACGCCCTTGCCGTGGGCAGAAAGCACAACATCGAATATCTGAGCCGCGGAAAGCGTCCGCCTTTGGCACTGCACATGGAGTATGAGATGTATAACAAGACATTGTTCAGTCTAGTGCGCCACGAGCTGGGACTCGAACACACCAACATCTTCCCGACGGCAGGAGCCACCGTGTCGTCACATGTTGAGGAATTCGTGCATTCCATCGGACTCACCATGGTGGTGGGCTACGGACTGACGGAGAGCCTTGCCACCGTGACCTGCGACAGAGTGGGAGAGAAGCCCTATACCATAGGGTCGGTGGGCAGACCTATCCACAACATAAAGATAAAGATCAGCGATGAGGGCGAGGTGTGCCTCAAAGGCCCTACCATCACCAAGGGTTACTACAACAGACCCGATATTACCGCACAGTCGTTCGACGACGAGGGATACTTCAAGACTGGCGACTCGGGATATATGAAAGACGGTGAACTGTTCCTGAAAGACAGGATAAAAGACCTCTTCAAGACATCCAACGGAAAATATATCGCACCACAGATGATAGAGGCGAAACTGCTCGTCGACAAGTTCATCGACCAGATAGTGATTATCGCCGACCAGCGCAAGTTCGTGTCGGCACTCATCATTCCCGAATACGGTGCCCTCGAGAAATACGCCCAGGCCAACGGCATCAGCTTCACGTCAAGAGAAGACCTCTGCAGCAACGGCAAGATACACCAGATGATAACCGAACGCATAGAAACGCTGCAGCAGCAGCTCGCCCACTATGAGCAGATAAAGCGATTCACGCTGCTGCCCAAGCCGTTCACTATGGAGAGCGGAGAGCTGACAAACACCCTGAAGATGCGCCGAAAGGTGATTAATGAGCATTATAAGAACGAAATAGAAAAAATGTATGCCGAGTAACTCCTCGCCATACCATATACAAGAAGAATAATGATAACGCAAGATCAATTGAAAGACGTGTTGGAGCGTGCCGACGCTCTACACAAATATCTGGAAATCGACAAGAAGAAGGTGGAGTTTGAAGAAGAACAGCTTCGCACGCAGGCTCCTGACTTCTGGGACGACCCGCAGAGGGCGCAGGAACAGATGAAGAAGGTGAAGGGCATTGAGAAATGGATCACCGGATACAAGGAGGTGCGTACCTATGCCGACGAGCTGCAGCTCGCCTTCGACTTCTACCACGACGATATGGTGACCGAGGAGGAAGTGGACGAAGACTACGCCAAGGCGATAAAGGCGATTGAAGACCTGGAGCTTATGAACATGCTGCGCCAGAAGGAAGACCCTATGGACTGTGTGCTGAAGATAAACTCGGGAGCAGGCGGTACGGAGAGCCAGGACTGGGCATCGATGCTCATGCGTATGTATATGAGATGGGCTGAGTCGCATGGCCACAAAGTTACGATTAGCAACCTGCAGGAGGGCGACGAGGCCGGAATAAAGAGCGTCACCATGGAGATAGAAGGCGGTGAATACGCCTACGGATATCTGAAGAGCGAGAACGGAGTACACCGCCTCGTCAGAGTGTCGCCGTTCAACGCGCAGGGCAAGAGAATGACGAGCTTCGCCAGTGTGTTCGTGTCGCCGCTCGTCGATGATACCATAGAGGTGTATGTAGACCCGTCGAAAGTGAGCTGGGACCTCTTCAGAAGCGGTGGAGCCGGAGGACAGAACGTGAACAAGGTGGAAACCGGAGTGCGTCTGCGCTACCAGTATGTCGACCCTGATACCGGCGAGGAGGAAGAAATCCTCATCGAGAACACCGAGAGCCGCAAGCAGCTCGAAAACCGCAACAACGCCATGCGACTGCTCAAGTCGCAGCTCTACGACCGCGCCATGAAGAAGCGTCTCGAGGCACAGGCGAAGATTGAGGCAGGAAAGAAGAAGATAGAGTGGGGAAGCCAGATAAGAAGTTATGTCTTTGATGACCGTCGTGTGAAAGACCACCGCACCAACTACCAGACCTCTGATGTGGACGGAGTGATGGACGGCAAGATCGACGGATTCATAAAGGCGTATCTCATGGAGTTCCCCGTGAACGACGAACAGCAATAATACTATTAATGTAATCGCAAATAATATCATTAATGTAATCGCATGTCGTCGGCAGGGCTTCTTCGCAGAACGGCAATATGATTATGGATCTAAATAATTTTGTACTATGAGCAAGAAAGGAAAAGACCGCCGTGAGCGCTATCAGGAGCGCCAGGCTAAAGAAGGAGTAAAGGTGTTCAACTGGATATTGGGTGCCCTCGCCATAGGAGCATTGGCATTCATCATCTATTTTGCGACACAAGGTTAATCAAGGAAAGACTGCTGATGAGTGGACTTGAGATAGAAAGAAAGTTCCTCGTGCACAAACGCGACGACGAATACAAGCGACAGGCTTATTCGTCGTCGCGCATCAAGCAGGGGTACATATGCAGCGGTCATGGCCGCACGGTGCGTGTGCGCATCCGCGACGAGAAGGGATACCTTACCATCAAGGGACCGTCGGTAGACGGAGGACTCTCGCGCTATGAGTTTGAGAAGGAGATAACCCTCGATGAGGCGGAACACTTGATGCAACTCTGTGAACCGGGAATCATCGACAAGACGCGGTTCCTTGTGAAGAGTGGCAGACATACCTTCGAAGTAGACGAGTTTTATGGCGACAACGAAGGACTCGTGATGGCAGAAGTGGAGCTTCAGAGTGAAGACGAGGCATTCGAAAAGCCCGGTTTCATCGCAAAAGAAGTGACCGGAGACGCCAGATTCTATAACTCCTATCTTCGCCAGATGCCTTTTGTGCTGTGGCGCAACCAATTGCCGGAGGAGTTTCGTTGACCAACCGACAGCAAATGCCGATTCCTTCCCGTTGACGAATCTGCGGGAGGGATAGTCTTGCTTACAATACAATAATAAAGCCAGGAATGCCATTAGGAGATTTCTTTTATTTCACGAAGTCAGACCGTATAGCGACGATATTCATCGTCAGTCTCGTCATAATTATGGCGGTGACATCATATTTCGTGGTCTGTTCCGGCGATGATTTCTTCGTCGGAACCCCTGCCGACAGCACTGCGGTGGCTGGCGGGAAGGCTCTTGGCGCTGGAGAGAAAGAATATTATAATGTGGAGGGAAGAAAAGCCGAACTCTTCCCCTTTGATCCCAATACGGCAGACAGCACACAATTGTTGAGGCTCGGACTGAGCGAATGGATGGTGAGAAATATATACCGCTATCGTGCTTCCGGAGGAGTATACCGGGAGCCGAAGGATTTTGCGCGCCTCTACGGACTTACCGTGAAGCAGTACAGAGCGCTCGAACCATATATCCGCATCAGTGCAGACTACAGACCGGCATCGGAGCTGTATGCCGATGACCGTTCCGCCTACGACCGCCATGGCTCGCCATCGGCAGAATACAATGACGCTCCGCCGAGAGATACACTGAAATTTCCACGTAAGCTGCGCCCCGGAGAGACCGTGCCGCTCAACACCAGCGACACTACACTGCTGAAACGGGTGCCGGGAATAGGTAGCGGATACGCCATCGCTATAGTGAGAAAGCGCGAGCGGCTGGGAGGCTTCTATTCCGCAAGGCAGTTGCTCGAGATAGATGGACTGCCCGAACAGGCTCTCCAGTATGTCAGCGTGGACGAAAGGGCGGTGACGAAGCTTAACATCAACAAGCTGTCGTTCTCAAAACTCCGCCAGCATCCATACATCAATTACTACCAGGCACGCGACATCGTTGACTACCGTCGGCTGCGCGGAGATATAAAGTCACTCAGAGACCTGCGCCTGCTCAAGTCGTTCACGCCGGCAGACATAGAAAGGCTCAGCCATTATGTGACCTACTGACGGATGTTTTTCCGCTAAATAACCGGCAAGGACAGATACAACCGGGAATACAGACAATACAACATAAAATAACCAAAACATTATCAAGCATGGTGCTGAATTATATTTGGATAGCGTTTTTCATCATAGCCTTCGTCATAGCGTTGGTGAAGTTGATCTTCATGGGCGACTACGAAGTGTTCCCGGAGATGATGGGGTCCACGTTCGAGTCGTCGAAGACAGCCTTTGAGATTTCCCTCGGACTGACCGGTGTCCTTTCGTTGTGGCTCGGCATAATGAAGGTGGGAGAGAAGGGCGGAATGGTGAATGCACTGGCAAGGCTGCTCTCGCCGGTGTTCTGCAAGCTCTTTCCCGACATACCTAAGGGGCATCCCGTTACTGGCTCCATATTCATGAACATAGCCGCCAACATGCTCGGACTCGACAATGCGGCGACGCCGCTCGGACTGAAGGCAATGGAACAGCTGCAGCAGCTCAACACGAAGAAGGACACGGCAACGAATCCGATGATAATGTTCCTTGTGCTCAATACCAGCGGACTGACGCTGATTCCCGTCAGCATCATGGTATACAGGGCGCAGCTCGGAGCGGCACAGCCCACCGACATATTCATCCCCATCCTCCTTGCCACATTCTTCTCCACTATGGCAGGAATAATAATCACGAGCCTTTATCAGCGCATCAACCTTCTCAACAAGGTGATGCTGCTCACCGTCGGCGGCATGTCGCTCGCCGTGGCAGGCATTATATGGGGATTCGGACAGCTCGACAAAGACCAGATGAACATAGTGAGCACCACGGTGGCGAATATCCTGCTCATGACTATTATCGTGGGGTTCATCCTGGCAGGAGTGAGGAAGAAAATCAACGTTTACGACGCTTTCATCGAAGGAGCGAAGGAAGGATTCCAGACCGCAGTCAGGATAATACCATACCTCGTGGCAATACTCGTGGGCATCGGCGTGTTCCGTGCGTCGGGAGCCATGGACATGATAATCGACGGAATAAAATGGACAGTAGAAGTGTTGGGCGGAAACACCGATTTCGTGGGAGCGTTGCCTACAGCGCTCATGAAACTCCTCTCCGGAAGCGGAGCACGTGGAATGATGGTAGACGCCATGACGACATACGGTGCCGATTCCTTCGTGGGCAGGCTTAGCTGCGTGTTCCAGGGCTCCACCGACACCACTTTCTATATCCTCGCAGTATATTTCGGCAGCGTGGGCATCAGATACACCAGACATGCCGTGGCATGCGGACTTCTGGCAGACCTTGCCGGAGTAATCGCGGCGATAGCGATATGCTATATGTTCTTCTGATGCAGCATAGGGGCAGAATACCTGCATACACGTCAACAAGAAACAGAAAACAGCATAGCGGCAAGGCATCCTTACCATGTCGTTGACAAATAAACATAAACAAATGGCAAATTTAAAATCACTCGCTAAGGATACGGCAATCTATGGATTGAGCAGTATCGTAGGAAGATTCCTCAACTATCTTCTCGTGCCGCTATACACGGCAAAGCTGTCGGCAGCGAGCGGCGGCTATGGTGTCATAACCAATGTCTATGCCTATACGGCATTGCTGATGGTGATACTGACATACGGAATGGAGACCACCTTCTTCCGCTTCGCCAACAAAGAAGAAGAGAATCCGCAGACAGTATATACCACTACGCTCATCAGTGTGGGCTTCACCTCACTGATGTTCATAGCCCTCGTGCTGCTCTTCATCAATCCCATATCCGCCTTTATGGGCTATGCCGACCACCAGTCGTATATATGGGTGATGGCGATTACAGTTGCCATCGATGCCTTCCAGTGCATACCGTTCGCATACCTCAGGTATAAGAAGCGCCCGATAAAGTTCGCTGCCCTGAAACTCCTCAACATCTTCATGGCGATAACCCTCAATATCGTGTTCTTCCTCATTCTGCCCAATATCTACGAGGCAAACGGCGGCACCGGGTTCATATCCGCCATCTACGACCCTACGGTGGGAGCAGGCTATGCGTTCTATGTCAATCTCTTCTGTTCTGCCATCCTCACGTTCTTCTTCTGGCGGGAACTCGTAGCACAGAAATATTCGTTCAGCAAAGCGCTCCTTCGCCGCATGTTCAGCTATAGCTGGCCCATCCTCGTGCTTGGCATCGCCGGCATCCTCAACCAGACAGCCGACAAGATTCTCTTCCCTTATATATATAAAGGAAGCGATGCCCATTCGCAGCTCGGCATCTATGGCGCGGCAAGCAAGATAGCCATGATCATGGCTATGATAACACAGGCGTTCCGCTATGCCTACGAACCGTTCGTCTTCGGCAAGTCTAAAGACAAGGACAACCGTGAGACCTATGCCAAGGCGATGAAATACTTCATCATCTTCACCCTCCTTGCCTTCCTCGTGGTGGTGGGCTATATGGATGTGCTGCGCCATATCATCGGCAGAGACTATTGGGACGGACTCCGTGTGGTGCCTATCGTCATGGCGGCAGAGATAATGATGGGAGTGTATTTCAATCTCTCATTCTGGTATAAGCTCATCGACAAGACCATCTGGGGAGCGTATTTCTCAGGTGCGGGATGCGCCGTGCTGATAGCGGTCAACGTTATATTCGTGCCTCGCTACGGATATATGGCATGCGCCTGGGCTGGTTTCGCGGGATACGCCACGGCGATGGTGCTCTCGTATTTCGTGGGACAGCGCAAGTATCCCATTGCCTATCCGATGAAAGACATCTCCGTTTATGTCCTGATCACCGTAGTGCTGTATTTCTGCATGACCACGGCAAATGCCAGACTCTCCACACCGCTCGCCCTGACGGTGAATACAGTGCTTGGCGTCCTCTTCATAGCATATATCGTGAAGAAGGATTTTCCGCTCAGCGGATTGCCCGTGATTGGCAGGCATTTCCGCAAATGACAGTTGTCAGCGGAGAAATTGAGAAATTATGAGGATTAAAAAGCGATATTTTCATCCACAAGCAAGTACAGTTGGAAAATATATCGTATTTTTGCCGAAACTTTAAATTAAATATACGAAAAATGAGAAAGAAATCATCAATCCTGTTAGCAGGACTGTTGGCTCTGTCTGCTGGCAGCGCCAAGGCTGACGAGGGAATGTGGACTCTCTACAACCTTCCTCAGGCAGTGTATGAGCAGATGAAGACCTACGGTTTCAACCTGCCTTACGACGCACTCTACAGTGGCGACGACGCCATCATGAAGTCTGTTGTCAACTTCTCCGGATTCTGTTCCGGTGTAGTTGTGTCGCCAGACGGACTCGTCTTCACCAACCACCACTGTGGTTTCGAGGCTATCCGCAGTCATTCTACTGTAGAACACGACTATATGCTCAACGGCTTCTATGCCAAGAGCTATGAGGAGGAGTTGCCAAACGAGAACATGTTCGTGAGCTTCATGGTGGAGCAGAAGGATATCACTGACGAGCTCACCAAGAAGGGACTCTACAACCTGCCTATCAACAAACAGTCAGAATTCCTCGATTCCATCGAGAATGTGATGTCTAAGGAGGTGAAGGCAGCAGACCCTACACTCCGTCTTGAAATCAAGCCATATTTCGAAGGCAACAAGTTCTACGCCACGACATACCGCGATTTCACCGACTTGCGCCTCGTCTTCACCGTGCCTAAGTCTATGGGTAAGTTTGGTGGCGAGACCGACAACTGGATGTGGCCGCGCCAGACCTGCGACTACTCTGTCTTCCGTATCTATGCCGATCCTAAGACAAACGGTCCTGCAGCATACTCTAAGGACAATGTGCCTTATCGTCCGAAGCATTGGACCAAGGTGTCGCTCGACGGATACAAGGATGGCGACTTCGCCATGACAATCGGTTATCCGGGCACTACCAACCGTTACCTCTCATCCTACGGTATCAAGGAGCGTCGTGATGCCGACAATGCCCCACGTGCACAGGTGCGTGGCGTGAAGCAGCAGATCATGATCCGCCACATGCGTGCCGACGAGGCAGTGAGAATCAAGTATGATTCCAAGTATGCACAGAGCTCCAACTACTGGAAGAACTCCATTGGAATGAACAAATGTATCGATTCCATCGGTATTATCCGTCAGAAGCAGGAGTTCGAGCAGCGCATCAAGGCTTATCAGGACAGCACAGGCTATCTGAAGGGCAAACTTGATTTCGACAAGATGAAAGACCTCTATGCCAAGCGCTTCGACGTGCAGTATGTGTTCACCAACTGGATTGAGGCTTTCAACCGTACCAGCGAGTTCAACACACGTGCTTTGCAGGTGCTCGGAGGAATGGAAGTGAAGGGTCCTAAGGACAAGCCGGCAAAGCAGTATGTGCAGTTCGAGGACAACAGCAATGCTTGGGACGAGGCTCTCGACAAGGACGTTATGGCAGCTCTGCTCAAGAACTACCGTGAACATGTAGACGCCAAGTATCTGCCGGCTTGCTATGCCAAGATTGACAAGGACTTCGGCGGCGACTACAAGAAGTTCGTTGACTATCTCTACGCCAAGTCTATTCTCATGAAGAGCGGTGAGAAGATATTCTTCAACAAGAAGAACTACAAGAACGACCCGGGTGTGCAGTATGGTCTCGACATCAAGGCTATTTATGACGAAGTAATCGAGAAGATCCGTGCCCTCGCTCCGGAAATCAAGCAGCAGGAGCGCTACCTCTGCGACGCCAAGGTGCGTATGGAGGAAGACCTGCCACACTATAGCGACGCCAACTTCACTATGCGTCTGAGCTACGGACAGGTGAAAGACCTCGTAGTCGGCGGTAAGCCAGCAGGCTACTACACCACTTCAGAGAGCATCGTTGAGAAGATGAACACCGGTGACAAGGTAGTGGATTATTACGCTGAGCCAGAGCTGAAGGACCTGATGTCGGCAAAAGACTTCGGTCGATATACCGACAAGGAGAGCGGAAAGATGCAGCTCTGCTTCCTCACCAACAACGACATCACCGGTGGTAACTCCGGTTCACCGATGTTCGACGGCAACGGAAACCTCATCGGTCTCGCCTTCGACGGCAACTGGGATTCACTCTCAAGCGACATCCGTTTCGATCCGGTACTCGCCCGTTGCATCGGCGTTGACATGCGCTATGTAATCTATCTCATGGACAAGTGGGGTCATGCAGACCGTCTGCTCAAGGAGATGGGAATCGACAAATAAGTAATCACCCTACCCAAACGACCGATTTGGGTTGAAACGATAACGAAAAAACGGCGGCAGCCTCTCGCTTGAGGTCTGTCGCCGTTTCCGTCATTTTGTGAAATTGAAAGTATATAAGGTGTTTTCCATGGTATTACTTCTTCATTGCCTTCCTGCACCTTGTCACTGCCGAACCGAGCCATGCAACGGCTAACAGACGGACAGCCACCGACAGGTCGGCAGGGAATATGCAGGCGAAGAATGCC
>ERZ1026848.1533-NODE-1533-length-12246-cov-3.728734_pt1 | contig 12246 bp, 22 predicted proteins | sample MGYA00380154_ERZ1026848 | MGnify/ENA primary metagenome ERZ1026848 (study PRJEB33269, sample SAMEA4719790) | human gut metagenome | biome: human-associated habitat; feature: organic feature; material: feces | place: Cameroon | collected 2013-10 ...
CCCGTAAGGTTTGCGGTGGTTTGGAACACAAAGGTTCCGGCTCGCTTTTCTTTTTAGTTTCTTTTATATCTGTTTCTGTATCTGTTTCTGTATCTGTATGGCATTGACAAATACTTTGCTTTGGCATTTCTTTTGTAAATGCTTGGGCACCGTCTAAAACCTCGCTTTTTTGCCAGCGTGCTTGCGCTCCTTTTTTGGCGCGCGTGCGTTGTGCTTTCAGCGCGTCTTTGCTTTCCGCCGTCCAGTCATTAAGCATATTAAAAAATGCTTGTGCATTTGCTTGGGCAGGTTTATATTCGGTGCTTCCTTCAAAGGCCATTTCGCAGGCCGCAATAACCGCTTCCCCTATTTCTTGGGGGCTTAACCGACGCGTTTTTGCCAGCAGGTCTGCGGTGTATATTTTAATGTAGGGTATCTTCATTAATCGGTCCCTCCCACTTTCAGGTCGTCTTCCATACTTTTGGCTTCTTTGCGGTGGTCGTTCATAAACCGTTCCACATCGGCCCACGAAGCCCACAAGTGGTACTGGTTGCCCAAGTATTCCACATTCTCTTGGAAGGCCCGCTGTGCGGGGCTTTGGCGGCCTTTTCCGTTTAGGTTTTTTAGTTCCACAAAGTGAACTTTCCCTTTTGGCAGGCAGATTACGAGGTCAGCCACTCCTGCCATGACGCCCTGTGCTTTTAGGTGCGCGGCTTCTTTATAGTGCCGGGAGCCGCCATTGGGTACGGCAAAAACAAAGAACCCTTGGCCTTTTAGCATGCGGACGACGTTTGTTTGGAATGCGCTTTCTTTCATAATGGTTTGAAGTCCTTGTGCTTATACACGGTCACCCCGTTAGGGTAGCGGGTCACGTGGAATTTGCCGTCAAGTTCGCTTTGGCGTGCTTCCCGGATGGGCTCGTATTCCTCGTTGTACCCGTGTTGGCAGGCGCGGCACCAGCTTTGTCTGCCGGATTTGCTACTCTTGCGGCGGTTAAATTCTTCCACCGGTTTTACTTTCTTACAATGCGGGCACGGTTTCACTTTCATAATTTGCGCTCCTGTATTTCCCGGATGATTTGGTCTTGCACGTCTTGTGCTGGTTCCTGTCCGGTGTAGTGGTCTTTAAAGCTATAAGAACCGTCGCCGCGTTGTAAAACCGCTATGTGGTCATCTACCAAATAGACGGCTTGTATGCCTGCTTGAATAGCGGCAATGGCCCCAACGAGCCCGCATACGTTTTGCATGAGCCCTCTTCTTTTTATGTTCATTTGGTTTCCTCCAACGTGCTAATTTTATAGACCGTGACGGATGTTTCCTGTTTTATGGCTTCGCGCTGCTCGTCCGTGAGCAGGTTAGTGTCATAGGTGGTGCGCTTTTGTTTGCGTCCGACGATTTGGTATTTCGTGCCGATTACCGCGTTCAAAATGTCTTTGTCTTTGAGCGGGCCCTTAATGGCTTTGTCTAGGGCTTCAAATTCGGCCTTTAGGGGTTTTAGTTCCAGCCACCGGGCGACGTTCTGTTCCAACTCTTCGCTTTCTAGGAATGACGCGCCTTGGTTGACCGTGGTCTTGGTGCATAGGAATTCAAACGGGCAGTACTGGCAAACCTCCGGGCGGTCTATCGGGTCAGGATATTTTTTGGCTTTTACATAGTCCCAGCAGCGTTCCAGTTGTTTTAGAATTTGCTCGCAGAGTCCAAAGTCCAAATAAACAATAAACACCTTGATGTTGCGGAAATCGCTAATAATGAAAAGGCCGGCTTCTTCCCCGTTTCCGTATAAGTACAGTTGCATTTGCTTTATGTACTTACGATAGAAGGGGCTTTTTGCTAGGTCGTCCACGCTGTTTATTCGGGCATAGGCGTTGGGGTTCATGCTTTTTAGTTCCATGGGGACCGCGCTCCTGCCTACAAGGATTTTGCCGTCAATTTTCCCGGTGCAGATAATCTCGCCGGTTTTGGGGTGTCTTATCTGTATGGGGTTTTGCTGGGCTATAACCTCATAGCCCAGTTCAGAGAGCATGCGCACAATGCGCGCTTCTTCGCTTTTACCCGCTTCAAAAATGGCTTGCAGGCCTGCGTCCGCCAGCGGTCTTTTGTCCCAGTCCAACAGGGAGTGGACCATTTGCCGGTCGCATTCGCTAATGCCGCTTGCGTAAAAGTTTTTAGGCATCCAGCGGTTTTGCGCTTTGGCGGTCAAATCCGCTTTGCGTTTGGCCGGTATTTCTTCCACCAGTTTTTCGGCTGCCAATACTTCCGGGGATACGCTGTTAGTTGTCATGGGTTCCCTCCTTCTCAAACAGTTGTCCTTGGGCTCTGTGCATACCTTCCATAAACTGCTGCGCCATAGCCGTAATTTTATCCACCGTCATTTCCAACATGCCGGACATGGGGGTGTGCATGTTTTCATTTCTTTGCGGCGGGATATACGGTGTGTTCAGGCACAGAGGGGCGTCCAAACTGTCCAGTTCCTTTGTGGCAGAAATTACCACGCCGATTCCGGCATCCTCGTATTTAATGCTAATTCCGGTAATCGTTAAAGTTTCCGCGTACTCTTCCGGCAGTTCAAGTATGTAAATAACATGCGGCTTTAACACTTGTAACGATTCCACAAACTCTTTGGATTGCTTATCCCAACTTTTGAAAACGACCTCTTTTGAGTCCCGCGCCTCGGATTCCAAATATCCTATTTCGGTGCTATTGGGTTTAATTTTTACTTTTGTAATTTTCATGGTGCGTCCTTGGCGGTGCTATTCATAATCCGCCGCGTCCGCCTGCGGCTCTTCAATGCGTACAATTTCCAACGTTTCTATATTGTTGCCTTTGCCATTGTTCTTATAGGTAATGTGTACCAGTTGCGCGCTCTTTTTGGCTTCTGCTGCTGCTTCGCCCAGTTTGGCATCAAAAGTGGTCATTAGGATGTTGTTCACGGTGATGTTGTAAAGTTTCCACGCTTTGCCGTTTTTGGTTCCGCTTCTAGCGGTCAGGGTTTGCACAGGTCCTTCCACCTCTTCCGTTTCGCCGGGTTTGGTTTTGTAATTAACAGCGCTGGCTTTTTCTTTGTGAATACCCGCTTCTGCCAGTTCTTCCCATGTCAGGTTGCGGATGCCTAAGATGCGCGTAATGCCGTTGACCTCCATGTTAGTAACGGCTTTGCGGATAATGTTGGTCACGTCAATTTCGCTCTCGGAGCGAAACTCACCGCCCTTTTGTCCAAAGAATTTATCCCGCTGGCTGCAGGTTCCAACGGCTTCTATGGTACTGCCGCCCATAAAAAATTCGCCCTTGCTATAATACATGTAATAACTGCCGGCTTCGTCTTTGTGCGTTTCGCGTTTGGGGTACCCGTCGCAAATGCGCCAACTGATACCAAATACGCGGGCCACTTTCTCGGCCCCGGTGCTTTGCAGGTAGGGTTTTCCGTCTTGGTCCACCCAGTCCTTCGGGTTGGTCTGTTTAATCGCAATAAGTTTGATTTTTTTAGCGAGTTGCTCGTTGCGTTCTGCAATCTTCAAAGCGGCTTCAAGGTCGCTCTCGCTTACCACCGGAGCGGTCGGCATAATCACGGCGGGTTGCGTGCTCACGTTCGGGGTTTCGTTAGTCATGGCTTTCCTCCTTGTTGGCGGCTTTCGCTTCTTCTTTTAATTTGCGCAGTATGTTTTCTGTCGCTTGTACTATCATTTTGCGGATGAGTTTTGATGGGTCGCTCGCAATTTCTACGCTCGTAAAGTCAAGCGTCACGGTCAGATCTTCGTTGTTCCCGTTGATATGTATGCCGGTCACTACCATGTTTTTAATGCGGGCTTGCACGTCAGGGGTGGTCTTCAAAAGTTCAAAGGCCTTTTCTAATGATTTTTGCGGTAATTCTTCTTTCTTGCAGCTCATTTCTTCGATAATGGTTTTTGTTGTCATAATACATACCTCTTATGTGGTTCTATTTGGGGGGCGGATTTTAGGTCCGCCCCCCATCAACAGGACGTTATATTTACGTTTAGCCTAGGGCTCTGCCCTTGGCTGGACGGTTTGTGTTTCAATTCCGCCCGGGCTACTTGCGTTTACTTTTCCCGGCCTACCAGTATGTCCGCCAGTCAAACGCTTTTGCCGTACAAGTACGCAAAGAACAACCGGCACAGGGTGTTGGGCCGTCCAACGCTCCGATACGCCGTCGGAGCCGCGGGGCTTGTATTAAGGAGGCGCTTCTGTACCCCCGTTCAAATTGTTAAAACTGTGCGTCAAACGCCGCTCCGGCCAGCACCGCTATCAAAAAGGCTGCCGCTTCACCCACCAGCAACAGGGAAACAATGCTCCACTCTTCCGGCGTGGTTAAAGTGTGGTAAAAGTTCGCTGCAAATTTCTTCATAAATCCTCCAATTTCACGCCCATATAATTTTCAATGGCTTTCGTGGAAAATACCCATTTTTTCAGGCCTTTCAATTTTATGCCTCCGGGTATCTTGCCCGCTTCCGCCAGGTCGCGTACCCGTCTGTCGCTCAGGCATAAAAGCCCGGCAACATCTTTGAGTGGTAGCGTCTTTTGCTTGTCTTGTTTGGTCATATCTTACCGCCGCAATTTCCTAATCTTTCCTAAACTTGCTTGATTTTGCGCAAGTTATTACATATACTATGAATGGGCATATAAAAAAACGCGCAGACCATTGACCCCCCACAAGGGCGGAAGCTGTTGGCTTCCTGCTGTCTGCGCGTGTGCCGCAACCATAGAGCGTTTTGGCAATCTGGTATGTACTACAAATAAAAAAGCTCTATGGTCTTGCGCTACACTCCCCTTTTTGGGGACCTTCGGTGTTGTGGGCACCGTTGGATTTTTGTACTGCCTTTGCGTGTCTTACTTTCTTTCTTACTTATCTTACGTAAGTTTAAAAAGAAAGTCAAGCGTTTTTTTCAAAATATTTTTTGGAAATGCGCTTTTACCGACGATAAATAAGGTAGGTAATTATGAATAAAAATGACTTGCTTTTGCGTTTGAATAATGGCGTTTTGCGTGGCGCGCAAGTAAGTTTGGCAAAAAAAATAGGTGTCACGGAGGCGTCTGTTAGCCGCTGGCTGGACGGCAAGGCCAAGCCCAGCGAGCATTACATTCTCGCCATATCACGTTTGGTTGGGTGCAGTCCCGCCGACGTCATGGAGGCGTTTGGCATCAAGGAAAAATCCGACGAGTTCGCTCCTCTGTCTTCGGTGCAGGGTGCACCGCTTACGCCTAATAATACAGTTACGCTGCCTATTTTGGCGGATGTTCCGGCGGGTATGCCGGAATATAGCGAGCGCGACGTGGAGCAGTTTGTTGACTTTCCGCGCTTTCTCTTTCCGGGCGCGGACTACGTCATCCGCTGTATAGGCGATAGTTTAGAACCGAATATTCGCAAGGGCGATTATTGCGTTATCCGCAAAATGAAAGAGCCCTTGGACGGTCGGCCCATGTTCGTACGTACCGAGAACGGCGTTTGCATGAAAATCGTTAAAAAGACAAAGGACGGCGTCCGGCTTGTTTCTTTGAACCCCAAATATAAACCGTTCGTTCCGAGCGAGTTGGAAATCTTCGGCCTTATTATTGGCTATTGGTCGCGCACGGACCGTGAAGTGTGGGGGTAGTTATGCTGCTAAAAATAACGACGGCGGTTGTGGTGATTATTGGAGGGTGGACATGTTTTTTTGGGTGGTATTTATTATCGCGTTTTTGCTACACGCGATTTTTCCATTATGCAGCCGTGCTTCTTCCGTTTGTTATTGTGCCTTTTGCTATGCCACATACAAGTTTTGATGGGTATAGTTGGGACAAGGTGGGGTGGTATGTAGTCGCCGCTCTTTCATATCTTCCGGCAATTATTATGTTTAGCGGTCTATCGGAGCGCGACGAGAAGTGGGATATGCCAATTATAAACTTGACGCAGATTTTTGTGTTTGGTTTTATTGCGCATTTCTGTATTAAAAAAACGCTGCCGCAGGTTCTGCTTGTGTCGGCTGGTGCTGTTGGCTCTATCCTGTTTGCGTACCTTATTCGGCGCCTATTCGGATTAAAAAGGGGGTAGTTTATGGCCCGCTACGCGTTTGCCCTGTTGGTTGTTCTGTTTGTTCCGCTTGTTTGCGGTGCGCAGGACGATGTTGCAAAACTCCAAAATTTCAACAAGGTTTCACTGGCTTCTGTGTATGATGGCGATACCTTCCGTGTGCATTTGTCATGCCGGTATGGGCTTTTTTGCCGTTCCATTGCGGTGCGGGTGCGCGGGGTTGATTGCCCAGAAATGCGCGGAGTGCCTCCGGAAACAAAAGCCCTTGCAAAACAAGCGCGCACGTTTACTAAAAATTTTTTATCCGGTGGAAAAATACTGCTTCGCAACTGTGGGCGCGATAAGTATTTCCGTATTTTGTGCGATGTAAAAGTCAACGGTCATAGTCTGGCAGAAGCGTTGCTGGACGCTGGGCATGCTGTCCCTTACGATGGAGGTACTAAAAATGGCCCTTTATAAAGACAAGCGCACCGGCATGTGGTATGTGTCCTATACGGACCCAGCCGGTCGGCGCGTGCGCAAATCGTTAGAAACCAAAAACCGCAACGTCGCCGCTATCAAAGAAGGGGAGTTCCTTACGCGCCGCAAATCTGCCGACACGGTTCGCGTGCCGTTTGAGTCATTCTTGGCGCGTTATCGGGCGTTTTTAGCGGCTACCCGCAAGCCGGATACCGCACGGCATTTTGAAATCGGCCTTAAAAAATTGCTGGCCTTCAAGCCCGGCATTGAGTTCTTGGATGAAATCACGCCTGCCGTTTTGGACGAGTGTGCCATTACTTTGAAATCAAAAATAAAAGGGCCGCTGGCTCCGGGGCTAAACCGTGCGGTGCGTGCTGTTAAAACCGCCATGCGGCAGGCAGAATTTTGGGACCTTATTCCTCCGCAAAATTGGCGCAAGGTTTCCAAATTCAAGGAGTCCAAGGGGCGCGTGGAATATCACACGCCGGAAGAAATAAAACAAATTCTAAAAATCTTTAATGCCGACTGGCAACTTGTCGTTCTGCTGGGTTGCCGGGCCGGTCTGCGTCGTGGGGAAATTGCCGCGCTCAAATGGGCGGACGTGGATTTTAAGAATAATCAGATTTATGTGGCGCCAAATAAGACCGAAAGGCATCGCTATGTGCCCATAGCGCAAGATTTATTAAAAGCCTTACAAGAGTCCCAAAAACTTGCCACAAAAGGAAGTCCGTATGTGGTTAATGTGGGTGAGGCTCGTAATTCAAAGTATTTTCTAACAGCCTATTACCTAAAAATGACCAAAGAAAAATTACCCTTTAAGTGTGGGCTTCACAAATTGCGGCATACCTTTGCCAGTCATTTGGTACAAGCAGGTGTTGACCTGTACCGCGTAAGTAAATTACTGGGGCACAGTTCTATACAAATGACAGAAATTTATGCCCATCTAGCACCGGCAGATTTACAATCCGCCATTTACCAGTTGCCCAAGATAGGCTAGGCCTAGTTATTTTTTTGTCAGCAAAATTGTCAGCATCCCGTCTAAAACAATATCCCGCCGGGGGTATTTCTATTTACAAGGGCTTTCTAGCAATACAAACTGCTAAAAAGCCCTTTTTCTCGTCGTAAAACCTATTTTGCAAAATTGGGAAATTGCGGACCTGTGCGGCAGTTGCGTTGTCAGCAAAATGTCAGCATAAAACCCCGTGCAGTCTTGTGCAGTGTTGGTGCTTCTGATTGGGCTTACTGGCAGCCGCAGGACCGTTTCGGATGCTCAACATCATACACTTTTCGCATAGCATACTCCTCTTTTTTGCCTTTGTTCCAGCCCTGCACCGGGCGCAAATACCCCACAACGCGGCTGTACACCTCACACTTTGTTCCATGGCAGTTGGCTTGCGCTTCTTTTAGTTCGGCAATTTCTTTTAGTAGTTCTGCTTTTGTTTTCATAAATTATCCTGTTTTTTGCATTTTTCACACACCAGCCGGCATGGCTTGCCACTCTTGCGGCAAATGCACTCACTAAAATATCGGTCAAATTGTGCATCCGGGCATTTCATAAATAAATCCCTATCAGCACACCTACGCGGCCTTGGCCTACAAATACGCCGGCGGTCGTGTTGCGCAAAAGCCCCGTCAAATCGTCTAGGCGCCTATCCGCAAACACATAAGGGGCGGCATTTTGGTCCAAGCCTACCCCGGCGCCATAGCGGTCAAAATAGGCCAAACGCGCGCCTAGCCCGGCTTTTATCTCGTTTCCTAATAGCCCCTGCACCGCGGGCCGAAAAGTAAAACCGGCGCGTTTTACGCGTATCGTTTCGGCTCCCTGGGTGGGCCGGACGACTTCCACCGTGCCCTCCGGCGGCACATATTTTACAGTGGCTTTGACAGAACCGTCCGGCTGGCGCACCTTGGCCGTAAGTTTGTTGGCTTTTACAACCACTTGGGCGGCGGTGTTTTCGGGCAAAGTGGCCGTCTTGGCAGTCAGTTTATCCAGTTGCCGCGCCTTGTGCCAGTTGGAGAATAGTAGCCCTGCCAGTAGTAGCAGGGCTAACAGTCTAGTTAGTTTTTTCATTGGTCAGGGCTTTTTCCGCGCGGCTCATAATCGCGCGTTTAATTCCGTCATAGCCGATTTGTGCCAAGGCCAATACCACCAGCCCGATAAGCACCGCCATAAGCGGCGTTTTGGCCGTAATCCCCGCGCCATAAACGGCAATGAACCCGCAGAGCATAGCCCCGGCAAATACCGCCAAGGACCATACAAAGCCCGGCACCTTGAAAAACTTTTCTACCAAGTTTTTCGTCCACTCAATTAAGCCCACGCACGCAACTGCGGCCAGGCAGATAATCATTCCTAGTTCCATTTTTCACTCCTTTATTTTTGTGATGTTCCTTCCACGCCGCGCGCTTCTCTGTCCATAGTGCGCTTGCGCAACCATAACAACGCTTCTTCAAGTTTTGTTATGGCAATAGCATTTTCACGGCAAGCAAAATTTCCTTTTTGGAAACTCTGCAAGCGGTCTATGCAAATTGCAATTAAATCTTCTTGGAAACACCCGTTTTGTCCAACCTCTTGCACGGGGCCATTTTGAAAGTAAACAACCGCATACGGTGGATTTTGGTCCCCATGCGCCGATGTTACTTTGTATTCGTGGCACGCACCACCTGCTCCGGGTTCGTCTAATACAATAACCCGTGTATGTTTTTTTGTTCCTATGTTTAGTTCTCTCATAAATACCTCTGTTTGATTTTTTAGTCCCATTTGCCCGTTTCCATCATGCGGGCGTTTTCTACCGCTCGGCGGCCTACTTGCGCCGCCCATTTGCTAGCCAACATCTCTTTGGCGGCGGTTTGATAGTCGCCCTGTTCCACGGCGGTAAGCATTTTTTTGAAGCCTTTTAAGCCCGCAAGGCCCATATTAAATGCCATATCCACCAATACAAATTGCCGCGCGTCGTCCAGTTTCCACCACCAAGGGAACGCGTCTTTGACGGCTTGTTCCGCCCGGGTTAAATCCTCTTGCAGGATAAACAAGGCGGCATTTGCGCTGATGCCGTTTTCCAAATTATGCCCATATCCAATGGTTAAATGGCCTGTGGGGCACTTGTAAGGCAAACGGGAAAATCCCTCATAGCGGCGGATATAGGCCGCGGCTTTTACGTTATCCATTAATCGTCCCTCCGGCGGTAGTGCATTTCACTAATGCGCTTATGCGCGTTGGCGCAACTGTCTTCCAACTTGGCCACGCGTTCTTGCAAATGGTTGTACTTATCCTGCTTGGATTCCAAGCGGGATAAGTCTTTGCGGATGGCGCGCAATTCGTTCCATAACCCGCCGGCGGCAAACACCACGGCGGCCACTTTCCAAAGCACATTAAAGTCTAATTCCATTATTGGCCCTCCTCTTTTTGGATTTCAGCCTGCGCGGACCCAGCCGGCACCCCGCGCAACGGATTAGCCAACGCTTCAATTTCCTGTGCTTTGGCCCGTACATAGTCGCTTACGCCGCTATTGTCGGCAAGGACCAGTTCCCGCACCGCGCGGGTTAGCCCGGTGGAAAGTTCCAACGCCTGTACCTTTTCTTCTGTCGTAGGCTCTGGCTTACTCGGTGCATAGCCTTTCACATACCATGCCCCGTTGTAGGCTTGCTCTACATCCATTTCCACCGCGCCTAAAATCTGGGCGAGTTTTGCCCCTTGTACTACCTGTACTTCTTTGGTCTGTTGATTAACAATTTTTGCAAACATTATTTCGCCCCCTTGCAAGGATAAAAATACACCGTTCCTACACCAAACATAGCCTTAACCGTTTGTCCTTTGCCAACAAAAAAAGCAAACGCATCTGCGTTAGTCCCATTTTTGCCATAGCAATAACATTGGTTGATAATTGTTTTGCCGTCTAATTGGACGAGGCAGTTACTCCACCCGGTATTGATACCAATAGTTGCATCAGCATTATTTGTAGGCACATAGTTAATCCACCCGGCAGACGGAGCCACAAAATCAGTAGCGTTTACCAAGGTCGCCCAAGTGGCAGTATCCTTAGCCAATAAATCCAGTAACGCCGATTTGGAAGCATTCGGCACATTAGACAAATCCATATTGGCTTTGCCGGCAAGCGCCCCTGTAAACTCTGCCGCCTGTGCCGTACTAGCGGGCACCGCCGCAGTAAAAGATACTATCCAAGGATACATAATGTTTTCCATAGGGGTATTAGCAGCATAGCCTTTGGCTTCCCAGCGCAAAGTATTATATGTATAATTACCTGTCGTGCCACGGAAACCTTCACCAGTAAAACTTGTTGTAGTGAAAGATGTTTTTCTTGCGGTCCAAGAAACAGCATAATCGTACGGATCAAGTGCTTCTCCTAAGATGCTGTAATTAGTGTCAGCAAAAGGAATCAGCAAATTATGCACACTTGTCATATTAAAGGTTCCCGAATAAACGCTCCCTTGTTCAAGCCAGCCGTCAGAATACAAGTTATACCAAGAAGGGGATGTTGCTGTGGGTTGTTTGCTATCCACCAAGACGCGCCCACCCAACTTATACTTGGGCAAACGCAAGGAGCCCTCCACCTCGTCCAGCACATAGAACAGGCACCCCTGTGCCGTGTTCACTAGTTCGTCATATTCGGCCTTGGTTTTGCACAGTTCCGGGTGGCTTTTTACCCACGCGTAAAAATCGGGGTACAGCGTGGAGGCGTTGGTGTAGTATTCGCCCGTCCAAAGCGGCAAACAGCCGGGGTTGTCTTTGGCTAATGAGGACTGGCTCCACACTAACTGCCCGATAGCAAGTCCACGGGAATTTTGCGCGCTTTGCGCCGCCGCTTGGGCGCTGGCCGCCGCTTTGGCGGCCCAATGCCGGGCAGAATAAACTTGTTCTTCGCTCATAATGCCCTCCTAACTGTTCAGCACGGAAACATCCACCGCTTGGTCTTCCGGCGCATTGGCCAGTTGTTTGCACAATTCGGCCAAAGCCTGTGCCTTGGTTTGGGCCGTTTGGGCGGAAGTTGCACTGCTAGACGCCGCCGTGGCACTGTTCGCCGCATTCGTAGCCGATGCGGCCGCTGCCGTTTCACTTTGCCCTGCATTGGTGGCTGAAGTAGCCGCTTGCGTAGCCTTTCCAGCCGCGGCCGTCGCACTCGCCGCCGCGCTGGTGGCGGAACTGGCCGCATCCTCAGCTTTTTCGCTTGCCGTTTGGGCGCTGGTGGCCGCCGCAGTAGCGTTGGCCGCAACATCAGCCTTGCTGCCTGCCGCTGCCGTAGCGCTTTTAGCCGCCTTGGCCGCCCAATGTTTCGCAGAATAGATAGTCGTTTCGTCTGCCATAATTTAGTTCTCCTGTGTTTCTTTTATCTCGTCTAACAAAATAGCAATATCCACCGGCACATCTTCATCCGCACCGGCTATATTGCGTGCGCACCGCGCAATTTGCAAGGTCTCGTCTTTCAAGTCGGAGGCTTGGGATAAAGCCTTTTGGGCCTCTGCCTGCGCTTTTTGAGCCGTGTCTTTCAGTTCGTTTAACTGCTCTAAAAATCCTTCTGCACTGGGTTTTTCCTCAGCGCTCACGGGGTAACAAATGGCGCGTTGGAGTTTTTCGTTAATTTGTTGCTGCGTCATGACGATTTTATCCAGTGCGGCTTCCAATGCTACCGCTGGGATTTCCTGCCCGGCTGCAAGGTTCAGTTCCTGCACTAGTGGCACGTCGCGCATAATCGTCAGTTTCTCGCCAACGGCGGGGGATGTATTCAAGACGACATAGCCGGAATAACCAGCGCTGCCGCTGTTGCCGGTATC
>ERZ1026848.1544-NODE-1544-length-12193-cov-4.376668_pt1 | contig 12193 bp, 3 predicted proteins | sample MGYA00380154_ERZ1026848 | MGnify/ENA primary metagenome ERZ1026848 (study PRJEB33269, sample SAMEA4719790) | human gut metagenome | biome: human-associated habitat; feature: organic feature; material: feces | place: Cameroon | collected 2013-10 ...
ATATTATTATATGTCTTGAGTTGCTCACGAACGGGTATAATATGCCCATTCGGGGTGCAAAGGTACTAATTTTCCTCATTTCCCCACACATATTTTGCATGAAATTTATTGTTTCTCAGTGAAATTTGCCTCTTTCCACCCGTATTGCCACATTCACATGACAATTCCGACCCGTACTTCCATCCGTCCCGCGCACTTATCATCACAGCACCACTACACATTATATATATCATACGCGCGCATGCGCACGCGAGAGATTTTACCCTAACGGCTGGCCGGATTGGATTCTTTTGCCTATCTTTGCATTGCCGACCGGTGCACACAAGGCACCCAAGGACGGTTTCCACCCTATTAAACTAAAACATTCATGAAAGTAAGAAACGTACTCGCAGTTTGCCTGGCAGCCCTTATGCTGCCGCTCTCCACCCCATTCTCCAGTTGTCACGCCAAGGCCGGCAAGCCCAAATATAAGTTGGTATGGAAGGACAACTTCAAGGGGAACACCTACGACAACAACTCCTGGAGCAAGATTTCCCGAGGCAAACCAGACTGGTGCAAGAAGATGTCCGATGACGACCGCCTCTATGATGTGAAGGACGGACTGCTCATCCTGCGCGGCTGCGTCAACGACGGCAGTTACCAATACGAGGGGAAGACCGACACTGCACGTTATGTGACAGGCGGACTCTTCACCAAGGGGAAGCGCTTCATCGGTTATGGAAAAGTGGAAGTGCGCGCTCGCTTGGGTTGTGCCCAAGGCGCCTGGCCAGCCATCTGGATGTTGCCGGAGAAGGGCGGTTGGCCCGACAACGGCGAGATAGACATCATGGAGCACCTTAATCACGACTCCATTGCCTATCAGACCGTACATTCCTACTACACCTATACTCTGAAGGAAACCAAGAATCCGCCTCAGGGAGCCACCGGTCCCATCCGTCCGGGCGAATTCAACACCTACACGGTGGAAATTCTGCCCGACAGCCTGGTACTCTCCATCAACGGCACCAAGACGCTCACCTATCCGCGCATCAATACCGACAAGCGCGGGCAGTATCCCTTCGGCCAGCCCTCCTACCTGCTCATCGACATGCAGATAGAAGGCAGTTGGGTAGGAAAAGCCCGCCCGGAGGAATACCCCGTACAGATGGAAATCGACTGGGTAAAGATGTACGAACTGAAGCAATAAGCCTTCTCTGGCACACATCTGCCTGCAGTGGCAATGCCACAAGCATCATACAGGCACAAAAAAAATCTGCTTCAAGAGAAAGCCCGACACAAACCGCAACCGTTCTACCAGAGCAACCATTTTCCATAGGCACTCATGATGTCCATTTGGGAAAAAAGCAATACCTTTAGCGCCGAAATCTGCAACGTGACGTTTGATTCTGCTCTGCAACGGCAGGAAAACGAGCCATGTCAGGCATTGAAGTACCAACAACCCTAAATAGTCATTCTCACTTTAGACAGGAGGCAACATGCTGCGGAGAAGCTTCTGCACGCATGCAATGGCCATCCCAACTAAACAAAAACAAAGAAACAACGTCTATAAACCAACAACAATGAAGAAGACATTACTCTTACCAGCCTGTCTTGCCATCGCTCTTGGGGCAAAAGCACAGGTGTATCCCGAGGTGGATGAAAACCTCTACCGCGGATACCAACCCACGTTCCAGCCCGACAGCAGACTGATGCAGCATCATTCTGCCGCCAGGAAGGTGAAGGCCAAGGAGGCTTCGGGCACCACACTGCCCGACCACGTAAACAATGCAACCGCCCTGTGGTTCCCACCCACATTCAACCAGGTGGGCAATTCATGCGGTGCCGCATCACGCATCGGCTACATGCTCACCTATGAGTGGAACGCATTCCACCTCTCCAACGCTTCTGTTCTGGAGAACCAGATGCCCGCTCACTTCCAATATCCCTTCTCCTACGACGGTCTGTCCAAAGACCAGATGGCCATCTATGTGGGCTATCCCGATGGTGCCCACTACGGCGGTACCGACGTGAGCAGCACCTATGGTGCCTATGAAACCGATGCCAACGATGCAGGTTGGATGCAGGGGTACGACAACTGGTACAACGCTATGCTGCACCGCATCAGCGGAACAGCCAACTTCACCCAGAGCTCGCACACCAAGGAAGGTGCCGAGGCTATCAAGTGGTGGCTCTTCAACCACAACGGTGACACCACATGGCCAGAGGTAGAGGACGAGAACGGCCGCCACATCGTGGGCGGCATCTGCGGTTTGGGCTGCGGAATGGGTGCCAGTGCCACTGCACCGATAGGAGCTACCGAGGCCAACAACAAGTTGGGTGTAGTGGGCAAAGCCTATCTCCTGCACTGGAACACCAACCATGTGGATCATGCAGTGACGCTTGTCGGCTATGACGACCGCATTGAGTTCGACCTCGACGGCAACGGAATCTACGGCGAAGAGAACAACCAGCTGGGACAGAATGAGACAGGTGCCTGGATAGTGGCCAACTCATGGGGTTCCGGATGGGGCAACAACGGCATCTTCTATGTACCTTATCCCATGGCAGGAGGTATGAGCCTGGAAGTTACCACCAACGAGGGCAAGACTGCCTACAAGGACAAAGCCGGCGGCTGGTGGCCCGAGGTATATTACCTGCGCCAGAACTATAAGCCCACACGTACAATGAAGGTGACCATGCAATACAGCAAGCGCTCGGAAATCAGCGTTGTGGCAGGTGCTTCACAGGATACCACCGCCACCAAGCCCGAGAAGGAGTTCGTATTCCGCTACATCAACTATACAGGTGACGGCGACGGCAATGGAGTCGATGCCGAAACACCGCTGCTGGGACGATGGGCCGACCGCAAGATGCACGAAGAGCCCATGGAGTTCGGTATCGACCTTACCGACCTGAGCCAGGGACTCGACCTCTCACGTCCGGTGAAGTACTTCCTCACCATCAACTCAAAAGCCTCGGCCTGCGGTACAGGCAAGATCTGCGCTGCCAGCATCATGGAGTATCTCTATGATGCCATGGGAACAGAGACTCCCTTCCGCATGAAGGATGTGGAAATCAAGAACAATGGTGCATCCACCGTCATCAGCGTGGTGGTAGGCGGCGAGGCCATCAACCCGCCCACCAACCTCACCCAGAACGGCAGCACACTCTCGTGGGACAAACCACAAGGTACAGGCTACCAGCCCACCACGTACATTATCTACATGAACGGCAATGAGATAGCACGCACAGCCGAGACCACTTACGAGGTCACTGGCGAAGGTGCTTTCACCGTGAAGGCTCTCTACACCCTCGCAGGCACCGAGCACATCTCGGCAGCCAGCAACACTGTGGCTGCTGCACAGACAGCCGAAATGGCTTATGACAATGCGGCCCAGACCTTCACCAACGGTGGTTTCCTCATTCCCAACATCACCAAGAAGAGCCACAACCAGCTGACTCTGGAGTTCTGGATCAAGCCTACAACCATCAAGGACTGGAACCAGCAGATTGGTGGTCCATGGGGCTCTTTCCTCCTCCATGCCAACAGTGATGGTACGATGTACTTCGGTTGGAACACAGCCAACCGCCGTCTCTCCAACACTGTGTTGCGCATAAGGACATGGACTCACCTGGCTCTGGTCATCGACAAGAACACAGCCACCCTCTATGCCAACGGCAAGGCTCAAGGCTCCATCACATCCACCTCGTCCTCTGGCTTCCCTGCCTTCAACGACGGACTGCTGATGGGATATTCGGCCAACTCCGACAACGCCCTCTATGGCACCATCGATGAAGTGCGCGTGTGGGATGTTGCCAAGAGCGCCAAAGAAATCAGCGGCAACTATACCCGCCCCATCGTATCGCCTGCCACCACCAAGAACCTCCTGGCCTACTTGAAGATGAACACCATCACCGAGGACGGTGTGAAGAAACTGGAGGACTGTGCACACGGCAACCACGCTACATTCATCAATGCCAACCACAAGGCTGCCACTGTGACCACCAACGCTACCATCAGGCACATGCAGAACCTCTCAGCCGCCATCAGTTCGCCTGCCGAGGCACTTTTGGGCGAGAGCACTCCCATGGCAGTGAGCGGTGGTGTGGATGCAGCGCAGTTCCTCTGGACAGCCACCAATGCGACTCCTGCACAGAGCCAGGCATCCGAACCCTCGTTCGTATTCAACCAGGCCGGCGAGCAGACGGTGACACTGACGCTCACCACATTGGATGGTGTTTCCTCTGAATTCAGCAAGAAGATAATGGTGACAGAGCAGGTTGCCACTGCCGACTTCGAGATTACCAACGCCCAGCCTCGCTGCGGTGAGCGCACATCGTTCCTGCCTCTCAACATGGCACCTGGCTGCACCTATCAGTGGACCATGCAGGATGCCGATGTCGCCACAGCTTCCACCAAGAATGCTTCGGCTGTATATACCGCCACAGGAAACCACGAGGTGACACTGACCGTCACTCTGCCCGACGGCAAGCAGCTGACCCGTACTGCCACAGTCAGCGTCATGGCCTCAAAGCCCGAGATAGCCTACAGCATCGACTCCATCTCACACGTCATCCTGAAGGGCAACAGCGTCACCTTCACCGATGCATCCAGATACGAGCCCACCACTTGGAAGTGGCGTCTGATGAGCACCAACGCCATCCTCACCGACCAGGGAAGCAAAGTGACCTTCAAGCCTGCCAAGGCCGGAGCCTATACCTTGAACTACAAGGTGGCCAATGACGAAGGAAAGACTGAACTGACAGAGGCTCGTGCTCTGCTGGTATGCAACGCCGAATCGGGCAACGGCCTGAACTTCACCACCAATGCTACGCCCAAGACTGTCGTTACCGACCAGATAGGCAGCATCGGCAAGACCTGGACGCTCGACTTCTGGATGAATCCCGCCACATTCTCAAGTGCCTGCAACGGCATCTATGCACTTGATGATGAGGGTACTGAAGCCTTCAACATCAGCGCCACCGGACAGGGAGCTGCCATCTTCCGCATGGGCAGCCATAGCGCACAGTGCACAGCCGGATACTTCATTGCCGGCGAATGGCACCACTATGCCATCACACGCAATGCCGGCACCATCTGCTTCTATCGCGACGGTCTGCTGTTTGAGAAGATAACCGAGAAGACACAGGACTACAAGACGTGGACCAAGCTGCAGCTGGGCGGCAGCATACAGATGAACGGTTGCGTGGATGAGCTGCGCGTATGGGACAAGGTGCTGACACAAGCCAACATACAGCGCTATGCCGTGGAGCCGCTCACCGGCAGCCTCTTGCAGACAGCCCTGAAGGGTGGACTGCAGGCTTACTACGACTTCAACCAGCACGACGGCATTGATATCGAAGACAAGTCGGGACGTGGCATTACTGCCCATCGCAGCAATTTCGGCCCCGGCGGAGATGCCTGGACACCCAGCAAGGGTGTGTTCGCACTCGACTTCAGCGCACCTGATACAGAGAATCTGGCTGGCTGCGGCACCGCACTCAGCAAGACCAACTACCGCGTGGTGGGCGTGAGCGACGAGGAGACAAGAGCCGAGTTCAGTCCTGCCGAGCATGCTCTTGATGCCAACTCCAACACATTCTGGCATTCAGCCTACAGCAGCGGAGAGACAGCCTACGGCCACTCCATCACCATCGACAAGCAGACCAACGATGTGGTGAATGCCATGAAGCTCTACTTCTCACGCGAGAGCAGATACCGCGCAGTGGCTGCCAAGATAGAGCAGAGTGCCGACAATCAGGAGTGGGAGACGCTGGATGAGGATCATGCATTCTTCGACATGAGCCGTCCGGCCATCGTCTTCGACACCCCTTGCACCAAGCGCTTCATGCGCATCACGTTCCTCCGAGGCGCCACCAATGGCAATCTGCTGGCGCTCAACAGCATCGACTTCTATGGAACAGCATCGCAGATGCCCGAGATGAAGAAGGTGACGCTGAAGTACGAGAGCGTATCCGACGAGGAGACAAGCAGCGAGAACGCACCCGGCCGCTTTGCTGTGGATAACAACGAGAGTACCTTCTGGCACTCACGCTACTCAAGCGGCGCAGTGGCCTATCCCCACAGCATCACGCTGAGTACCGATGAGCGCATCGACGCACTCACGCTCATGCAGCGCTCCACAGCCAACAATTCCCCCTCCTACGATGCTGCAAGCATGGTGGTATATGCCGGCGACGACGTGGAACACATGGACAGCATCGCCACCGTGCGCCTGCCCTTCTACGTGACATCCACCATACAGCTGCCCACTCCCATCAGCAAGAAGTACTTCACGCTGAAGTTCACACGCTCGCAGCAGGGTGGCTCGGCATGGCTGGCCATTCGCGAGATAAAGGCATTCCAGCTCAATGACACCCCCGACGGCATTGAGAACATACAGCCAGGAAGTGCAGAGGCACAGGACAGCATCTACGACTTGATGGGTCACTGCATGGGCACCGATGCCGAGGCGCTGCCTGCCGGCATCTACATCCGGGGCGGCAGGAAGTTTGTGGTGAAGTAAGCCACATCTTCTGAGGCCATCCCTCACATCTGCAACCGTTCCGTTACAGGAGAAGCTTCATCAGGCTGTGCAGCCCACAGGCAAGCAGCCACGAAGCGCTCCGTAACGGAACGGTCTTTTTTCTGCCTCATCATCAGAGCCGCCCCGCAGCCTGCATCGAAGGGGCTGGCTGTACACTGATGCCCGGCCGTCGGCATGGTGCTGAAGAGCCTCCTTGGAGATGCCTGGTTTCCCCCGGCACGCTGCGGTTGCATTCGCAGCGTGCTGTCATCGTCTGTGCAGCGTGCTGAAATGTCCCACGCAGCGTGCTGAAATCTCCGTTTGCAGGCTTTGTACGGCCATCCAAAGGCTGCAAACGGCCATCCAAAGGCTGCGTATGTGCATCCAAAGGCTGCAAACGGAGATTTCCTTTAGCCTCCCGAAGACTTTCTTTAGAGTGCCAGGAGGAAATATGAAGGCTGGCAAAGGGTGAAACATGCAGAGAAGCCATTGCACCAGGAGCGGTGCAATGGCTTCTCTGCTTATTCTTAGAGCGGGATTATCAGCGTATCATCACCTTCCGGACTGAGTTTCCTGCCTTTACCACATACATACCGGGAGCGAGGGAGATACGACGGTCGGCGGTGACAGTTGAGCGGTGAACTATCATACCGCCGGTTGTAGTCACCAGCACCTCAGTGGGTTGCGTCACGCCAGTCAGCTTCACTCCGCCCAGTTCGGCACTTATCAGCACACCATCGGTAGCGGCTTCCACGTCTTCCACTCCTACCTCCAGGGGGACATAGAAGGTGCGTGTGGCTGTTACGCCCGAACCGTCGATGGCCTTGGCCTGTACCACCACTTCGCCACTCAGGCTGCCAGCCTTCACCTGCAACACTCCATCGTCTGACACCTGGGCAAGCGTCTCGCCCGAGAGCAGCGACCATTCCACCTTGCCGATAGAAGCCAGGGCGGGAGTGATATGGGCGCGCAGATGCAGCGACTGGCGCTCTTGGGTGAATGTGGCATCCTCCTCCACAGTGGTTATCTCGATGGCCTGCACGGCTTTCACCGCATAGGCATCGGCACTGCTGATGATATTGGATGCCATCACATCGCGGGCAGGAGCCTTGGCCTTCACGCTGAGTGCCGACTTGGGCACGAATCCTACGGCATAGTAGGTGACTGCCTCGCTGCTGCGATGGTGCACATAACTGCGTGCATAGCCCGACAGGCGCTCCACGAGCTGCATATTCTCGGGGCTGGTGCCTGCATATACCACATACTGGGCTATGGAGGTCCCCTCATAAGGAGTCCAATGCAGGTTGATGTCATTGCCCAGCCCGCGGTTGGCCATCACGTGCATAGTGGCATGCACACGGCTGGGATGGCTCTCCACACCAGCCTTGGTAGAGAGGGTCATCTGATAGCGGTAGCTGCGGACATCGGCTCGGCTCTGCTCATCCACATACTGCCCTTGGCTCATGGGCACCTGGGCTATGAGGTCATAGGAGTCTGCCACATCACTCTCACGGTAGATGTTCACCATGCCTGTGAAGAGTTCCTGGGCAGGCAGATTCTGATTGCCCCAAGTGAGCACGCTGTGGCCTTCTGCCACTGTCACCTGTGCTATCTGCGGAGCCCACTTCTGCCCCACCACACGGATGGTGTAGGTGCGGGTGAGTGACTTCTGCCACACCTCGTCGGTATAGGTGAGCACCAGGCGGCAATCGCCGTTCTGCTCGGGAAGGCTGATGGTTGCCTGGTTGCCGACAGGCTCATAGCTCACCTGGGCATTCTCGCAGGTAACCGATGCCTTTGCACCCTCGTTGCGCATGCACTCCGGCATATCCAGCACCAGCGTCTGTCCGGCCAGAGCCAGTTCGGGCACCTGTATCTCCAGGTTGGGTTTATCCACTATCAGAATCTGTGTGGTGCTCCTTGTCATCGAGCTGGTGTTGGTGGTCACCACAGTCTTCACGCCTGGTGTGTTCCACTTGATATAGCCGGCCTTTGAGAGGTCCATACCTTCGGCCTGCCTGATGCTGAGTGACCCCTGTACGTTGCTCACCGTGCGGTAAGGAACATACTCATCCACCCCTGCCTTGGCAGGAAGCGTGATGTGGCACTCGGCCTGCGGTGTGAACTCAATCACCTTAGAGAACGGCGAACTGGCATACCATGGGTCAATAGCCTGCACACATATCTCATAGGTCTTGCCTGCCTGGAAACGGCTGACAGGCATGGGCAGCCGGGTAGCCTGACGGTAATAGGTGAGAATGCCGGGTACGAGGCTCATGCGTGCCTGGTTGCTGGTGGCATTGAGCGGCGACCAGATGTAGGCATCATCTCCTGTTGCACCCTTCTCCTTGATGCTGATGTTGTAGCGCAACTGGCTTGTGGTGCTCTCCTTGTCGGTAGCGCCATCCCAACTGATGATTACTTCATCGGCTGTCTGAGTGGCTATCAATGTGGTAGGAGCTGTGGGAGCAGTATTGTTGTTGGCAATTCTCATGAGGACACTTCCACAGTCAGGCACGCCATCATTATTGATATCTGCAAAATCAGCGCCATACAAACGGGCATTCAAAGGCACCTGAACAGGCGAACCGTGATTGCTCACAATGACGGACCAGCCATCATCTGACAGCTGGAGGTCGGCCTGTCCATCCTGGTCTATATCCATCTTCAGCAAAAATCCATCAAGATCCTCCAGCTCAGCAAACTCACGGTTGCCCAGATTGCGCAACACACGCTTACGCTTCCAGTAGTTCTCTACAATGTCGATATATCCATTACCATCCACATCATACAGAACCAAATCCATGGAAAATTCGAGGGCCTGTGGGATAGGTTTCACAGTCCAGCGACCATTGCCTTCGTTGAAGATGACAGCCAAAATCTGGCGATCACTCTCATTACTTGCAGAACAAAGTATGTCCAAACGTCCGTCGCGGTCAAAATCGGCACATAAGTTGAAGTTAGAACCCACATTCTTCAATTGGTCTCCCAAATCAAAGAGGCCGTCTGCCTTGACCAAGCCTTCATTCATATCGACTCTATAGAAACCACGAGTTCCATCATGGCCACTATAGAAGCGCTCCATAAGACCATCATTATTGATATCTATATAGCTATCTAAATTACCCGAACCAGGGAGTTCGCACGAAGCACTACTCTTCAAGAAGTCGCCATCGCCCTGATTGACGGCTACCCTCAGACTATACTGCCCAAGATAAAGGTCGTTCTCGGCAGGATCAGGCAGGCCGTCCATATTGGCATCAAAGACAAATTGGACAGGTGCTCTATCGGAGAAGTCAAACACAGGCTGCTTCTCATACCTGTAGCCATTCCATTTGTAATAACCGCTGCCAGCCATTGCCTGCAGCGCACCCAGCTGAGCAAAGTCAAAACAGAAGCCCAGATCGCTTGGGAGTCCAAACCTTTTAGGAGAATAATTCAGGTAAGTCGATTCCAAACGCACTGGCTGCACCTCTATCCTGCGGCTTATGGTCATGCCATCCTGAGCGGCAAGCTCTATCTTCTTGGTTCCATGCGAAGCAAACACAAAGCCCTTTCGTCCGTCCTTGTCAGTCACCAGACGGCCGTCGGGCAGAGCTTTCATCTCACACTTCATGCCACTCAGTTCGTGCACAAAGACGGTATCGCCCGTGCTGGCATTGTAGGGGCAGATCAGAGCCACAGAAGGTACAGCGAGGATGCCGTTCTGCCTGGCCACATCGCTCCACTTGCCTTTCATGCCACTGCCATCAATGGCACGCACACGAGCCTGCACGCTGCCCGTACCCCAACTGCCTGCCGAAGCCAGTGTGAAGAGGCTCTTGGTGAAGGTGCGGAACAGATATTCGCCGCTGGGCGAAGTGATTTCGAACTCATAGCTGAGGTCGCCCGCAGAGTTCTCGGCATCAGTTCCGTGCTCCCACTCAGCACGCAGCATACCCGTGGATTTGTCCAGCAGGAGCTTGGGAGCCTGCATCCGGGCAGGAGGAGTATTGGCTTTCTCCACCTTGCAGTGGAATATGCCGAACTCTCGAGATTCCCTTTCGCATGGCATATCTATCTTGCCGTCACCGTCCACATCCATGAGGAAGAACTTGTTGAAACTTCTCACCCCGGAAGTCAATGCCACCTTTCCCACATTGAACGACGCATCCCAGTTCCAGCACATGAGATCTTCACCGGCATATGAAACCATGCTGGGCAGTCCGTTATTATTGATGAAATACGGTCCCGCCCAGTCCACTGACTCCTCGAAACTCCTCACCGTACGCTTGAACTTGCCGTTGCCCTGATTGCGGAAGAATGCCAGGAAGCTGGCATCACCAGTCGTGACGGCGGCCAGGATATCCAGCAGTCCGTCGCCGTCACAGTCAAGCATATACACATCACGCAGATTTCCGTTGCTGAGCAATGCCACATCCCGGAACCCCTGTCCGGTATTCAGCTTCAGTTTCAGCTCGTTGCCATCATACACCAGCAGGTCAGTCAGCCCATCGCCATTGACATCGCCGGCACGCACCTTACGCGCTGCTATCGAAGCCAGATAGTAGCGTCCCTCCCCCAGCGACATATAGGAGAAGCCCTTTTCATCGATGAAGTCGGGATAGCCATCCTGGTTGAGGTCAACCACGTTCATGGGTCCCACCGGGAAGCTGGCACCCTTGCCCGAGCAGAATCCCGAGAAGGAAGAGTTGTTGCTCACCGAGAAAGTGCCGTTGCCGCCTGTTGCATCCATTGCTCCCTGCAGTTCATCCATATCGGTCACCACCTCCAGAGGCTGGTCAACAAACGTACCGTCGGCACACAGCATCTTCACATAGGGAACATACACATAGCCCTGGTTTATGGCCTCATTCTTCCAGTACAGCACGTCCATGCGTCCATCCAGATTGATGTCGGCCCAAGTGGCACCCATGAGAGCATCATCCCCCTCGTATGCCTTCGTTATCACATACTTGCCATCCTTCATATAGAAGACATCACCGCCCGTCTTGTAAAAGTTGTTGGCCGCAGAGGCAAAGCCGGGTACAGGATTGGCCGTGATGTAAAACATGGAACAGACCATCATGTTGACACCCATTCCATCGGGCAAAGAACAGAGTTCCTCACCTGCAAGGGTGCGCCACTTGCCGTACAGGAAATACTCCTGCTTGCCGTCATCGTTGATATCGGCATAGCAATCGGGAGCCCATTCAAACAGTTTCTCAAAGGTTTGGGCCGCAGCATCCGTTCCCGTCAAGGCGGGAGAGAGCGCCATACAGGCCGCAATCAGAAGGTTCGTTTTTCTTTTCATATATATAATGTATTGAAATGTTAGTCGCTTCATCATCGCTCTGCAGGTGTCATGCAGCATCATCACAACCGCAAATTTAACAATTCAAAACCATTTGAACAAACGAAAAGTGCTTCGTTGCGCTATTTTTGTTAAAGTGACACTCGTCAATTTACGCATTGACACTTTTTGTTGAAATAACCATTCCTTTTCGGGGGGAAACAACCGTGATTGCCCACAGGCTGCCCGATGCCTGTACCGATATTCCACCCTCATGAAGGATGGCAGTGGCAGCGCCAAGCGGATGACACCGCCACCCCTGTCTGCCTACACGGGGGAAATTCCCTGCGCAGACATTTTAAATTGTCTTATAGGACAATTTGAAATGTCTTATAAGACAATTTGAATTGTCCTA
>ERZ1026848.1545-NODE-1545-length-12186-cov-3.740912_pt1 | contig 12186 bp, 10 predicted proteins | sample MGYA00380154_ERZ1026848 | MGnify/ENA primary metagenome ERZ1026848 (study PRJEB33269, sample SAMEA4719790) | human gut metagenome | biome: human-associated habitat; feature: organic feature; material: feces | place: Cameroon | collected 2013-10 ...
ACCCTGAACCCTGAACCCTGAACCCTGAACCCTGAACCCTGAACCCTGAACCCTGTAAAGCAGTGTACCTCTTATGAACTATCTATCTTACCTCTTTCTTGTGATCATCGCCCTTCTCTTGATGATCCTTTACGACTTATACGCAGCCTTCCTGCTCGCCGCCACGCTCCTTCTGGTGCCGCTCCTTGCGCTTGCGCTGGGATATGCGGCGCACCGATCGGTATCGGTGACTTTTTCTGCCCCGCACCGCGCACATAGAGGAGCGGCCGCCGAAGTATGCCTCACCGCCAAAGGCCGCTTCCTCCCCCTTGTCTCTTCGCTCACGGCAACGATGGCAGGAAAGGAATACGACAGCTATGAAACAGAGAAGGATGTGACACGCTTCTATTTCCGGATAGACACCGCGCATGCGGGACGCATCACGCTCCCCGCTCCCCGCCTTTCCTGGAAAGACCCGTTCGGACTTTTCCATTTCCAAAAAGACACGAAAGCCGCCACGCTCCTCGTCCTGCCCCATCCGATGGGCGACTACGCACATACGCTGAAGAGTCTCCTTCGACTCTCCGGCAATGAGGAGATGGAGTACTTCGGCGCGACGCCCTACCAGCCGGGGGATAATCCCCGCCTCATCAACTGGAAGGTCACGGCTCGCACAGAGGATGTCTATGTCCGTGATCACATGCCTGCAGACGATGCACGCCTTATCCTGGCGGCAGACTATGAAGAGGATGATGCCCTGCGGGATCTTCTCGCCGATGCGCTCCTTTCCTGCGGCCTCGCTCTCACGGCAGCGCGTATGCCATTTCGTTTCGCGTGGATGACGATCCATGGCGAGGAGATTATCACCTCCGTCAAAGACCAGGCCGGCTGGGAAGAGGCTGTCGCCACCTTCCTGAGAGAGGGCGGCGGCGACGCGCTGAAGTCGAGCCATCTCTCTCCGTATATTCCGATCTGCTACCTAACAGGAAATCCTACGCCTGCCATTTCGCCCGTTCTGCACCCCTCCATCTGGTGCGTGCGTGATGCCAAGGGCGCTGCCCTTTCCGGAAAAGCCGCCATTGCCCGCGCGCTGGGAGGTGAAGCATGATGACACGCCTCCTCTCTTCTCTCGGTGCCTTCGGTGCTTCTTATGCACTCTTCTCCTACTTCGGCAGCGGTGCGCTTCCCTATGCGATCTGCGCTGCGTTCCTTGCGCCTCTTCTTTCTTTCGCTCTTTCCAGACTGCCCGGCAGGCACCGGCTGCCGCTTCTTGCGCTCCTTGCCCTCCTCCTTCTCTCGCTCCCACTCCTTATGAGAGATACCTTCCTTTCGAGCCTCCTCTCTGCGCTCATTCCTCTCGTCGATACGCTCAAAGAGCCATATGACATTGACATGACTGCACCGCTTGCGAAAGCCATCGCAAGCCCGGCTCTTGCCAAAGGGTGGCTCGCCTGCCTTCTCTCCCTCTTCTTTACGGCCGGTGCATGGTCGAAAGCGGCCCGCGCGATGGCAGCGCTTCTTTCCTTTTTCCTCATTCTCTTCGGCTTCTACTTCGGCGTGAACCCGCCCGCTCTCGCCGTTCTCTGCTGCGCCTCCTACGGCCTTTCCGTCTTCGCCTCTCTCAAAAACCGCGGACTCGGCATGCCGGAGATCCCCACCCTCGCTCTGACCCTGCTTCTGGGCGCAGGGCTTCTCCTCGCGCTCCCAGAAAGCCGGTATGAGCAGCCGGCGATCTTCTCCCATATGCAGGAGAAGATCATCGGCTGGACCGATCCCTATGACCCGATCTTTCACGCCGGCAATGCCTACACGGGCATGATGAAGGGCGCCGCCGGACATCAGCGTCTCGGCAGCAGTGCCAGCATCCGCTATACCGGCCGCGTCATCGCAGACATCGAAGCGGCAAGCGATAAGCACCTCTACATCCGAAGCTGGACCGGCGGCCTCTACGAAGACAGCCGCTGGAAGGACTTCCCGGACAGCACCTATGACGGGACAGAAGCCCTCTTCGCCAAGAACCAGGGCGAATGGTACGACCAAGGTGCATGGCTCATGGAGGTCGCAGCCAGAAATCCATCGATCTCCCAAAAGCTCTTGAACTACACCAAAGAGAATGACCTTTCCACCTTCAAGAAGCCCTTCACCCTTGCTGCCCTCTACGAAAAGAGCCGCTTTCTGCTCCTACCCTATGATGCCGACTTCGGCGGTCCCTACTTCCAGTATGACCGCTCGCCGATCTCCCGCGAGGGCAAGGCCTACAGCACCGACGTATGGGAGTTCCCTGCCGGTGCGCTCCTCTCGATGATGGCCCGCGAATCCATCCAAGACCCCTACTACACGACCTATCTTGAAGCGGAAAAGCGTTACCGCCGCTTCGTCTACGCGCACTACCTCACCATTCCGGAAGAAACACGCGACGCCATCGCCTCGCTGGGTAAGACCCCGCCCGCACAAAGCCTTTCCGAGAAACGCGCACGCATCGATGCCATCCGCCATTTCTTAGAAACGAACTACACCTATACGAAGAATCCGGGCAGAACGCCGGCGGATAAAGACTTTATCTCCTACTTCCTGACAGAAAGCAGGAAGGGCTACTGCACCTCCTTTGCCTCTGCCGCCGTCATGCTGCTCCGCGCCTCGGGGATCCCGGCCCGCTATGCCGTCGGCCTTTCCGTCGACAGGGAAGATCTCCGCAACGCCCCTCTGACGAAGGAAGGGCTTCACGCCCTCTCCGTCAATGATCACCACGCCCACGCCTGGGTCGAAGTCTATGTCGATGGCCTCGGCTGGCGTCCCTGTGAAATGACCCCGGGAAGGGAAGGGGAGGAGAATCCCTTCCCCATCCCGCCTGACAAGCAGAAAAATGAACAGGGCGCGCCGGACAAACCAGCCGATGAGAAGAACACACGCGAGGAAGCGCCGAAACAGCAGCCGCCTGCGCCGCAGCAGCCACAACAGCAACCACAGCAGCAGCCGCAGGGACAGCCTCCGCTCTCCCAGCCGAGGACGCCGGACGCCCCCGTTTCCCGCCCGCTTCTCCCGATGCTGCTCGCCGTCCTGCTCGTGCTTGCACTTCTTTCCGCCTATCCGCTCTACCGCATGACAGCCGCCTCCCGCCTCCTCGCCAAAGCACTCACGGATGACGCCCACTTCAAGGGCCTCATCGCCTACACGGACCATCTCACCCGCTGGGCAGGCCTTCCGACCCGCGGCTCCTACGAAGACAGAAAATCCGCCTATGCCAAAGATCCGCGCTTTGCTGGCTTTGTCCCCATGCTGACCCGCCTCGTTGCCGCTCGCTTCTCCGGAAAGCCCCTCACCAATGAGGAAAAGAAAATCATCCTCTCTATCGTGAAGCAGACAAGGGCTCGCTGTCTGTCCGGTCTCTCGACTTGGGAAAAATGGAAATTCCACTGGAAGAAATTGTGATCTTGACAGGAAGCCGGCTGTAAGGATTTCAGAATACAACTCATGCTAAAAAAGTGCTGTGAAAATAGGACTGCATTTTCACAGCACTTTTTGCTTGGACTTATCACCCCTTTGATGATCCCCTCTGCCGTAAGCGAAACAAGCCGGCTCTCTGCTCACTTAGGCTGAGCCGCTCCCCCGGCCTCACCCCGAAGCGACTTGATGGTGAAATCCATGAACCTGTCGCGGATGCTCCATGTCGGGCTTTTCATGCGGCAGCCGAAAGAAATGCAATACGCCGTCTCAGGCAGGGGAATATGCACCATGTCCGCTTTTCGGGTATCGAGCAGTGTGTGATGCAGCAGATTCTTCGGCGCAAACAAAGCGCCCACGCCTAAGAGGCAGAGGTCGATCAACGTGCCCATGTTATCCGAACAGACAACGATCTGCGGCGTGAAGGGTGCCGCAGCGAGGTATCGGGCTTCGACAGCGCCCGCTATATTGTGGGGATTCGTAGTGATGAAAGGACAGGCAGCCAACCGGCTCATATCCGATAGCCGCGCGTCTTCCAATTCTCGGATGTTCGCCTCGGTCATGCCCGTGGTTTCTTTGAGCAGTTTTCTGGACACGAGAAAGCTGATCTCTTCCTGATAGATGGTCTTCACATCGATGCCGGGCGGAGCCTCCGTGAAATGGGCGATGGCGAGATCGATGTCTCCTTCCTGCAACTGTTTCGTGAGGCCTTCATTGCTTCCTTCCACCAGATTAAAGGTGACTTTGGGATGTTTCTCACGAAAAGAGGCGATGAGCGTCGGCAGCAGCTCCCGTTCACGGACGAAGCCGACCCCGATGGTGAGATTGCCGGCTTCTTCATTCGCGATGTCCTTCAGCGTGCGGGAGAGGGCTTCCTCCCCGCGGGTGAACTGCAGGGCATAGGCATAGAAGACTTTGCCCGCATCGGTGAGCTCTAGCGGCACGTGGCGGATGAGAAATTTCATGCCCCACTCTTTTTCAAGGGCGGCCACGTTCGCGGAGAGGGTCTGCTGCGTCAGATGCAGCTTTTCCGCCGCACGGGTGAAGTTCTTCTCCCGCGCCAGCATAATGAAATAATTCAAGGATTGAAAGTTCATTTAGCCTCCTTCTACCACAAATATCTTTTGTGATCTCTACCGTATGAAACAGTTAGACATGGTTCTTTGCTCGCATTATACTATGTGCAGAACGAGGGAACAAGAGCTACCCCCGAGAAATAGTGATTTATAGAAAGAAGGAATGTCTTATGAAAAAGAATATCAATAAAGAAGTCCTTGCCGGTCTTACAAAACTCTCTGAAGAAAACAGTCTCTTCGGCTACCTGGCTGCCAAAAGAATGTACCGCGCGGACTGCGTCTGCCATCTTGTGAAACTCCCCTTTGATTTCAAAAAATGGTGATCCAACACTGCCTGCGCCTCGGGCATTGTTTATATACCAGCAGCAAAAACTTTCCGGAGACATTTCCCATACCGATTTCTCCGGAAGGAAAGGCTCCTTCCCTAGAAGGGAGGGAACCGCGAAAGGGGATTCCGCTGTCGACCACCTCTCCGGAGGGCGAATGCCCTCATTTCCAGACCGCACAGACAGCGGACTCTCTCCCTGATCCCACCTGACACATCCATATCTCCCTCCAAAGGCTGCGAAATCTTTCCGTGGCCTTTTGATTTGGTCGATTTTCCCCTCTGCCCCTCTCTAAAAAGAGATCATGAAAAGCGCAGACGCCTTTCGCCCCCTTTTCTCTGCAAGGCGTCCGTTGTATACTGAGTAGATACATATAAAAACAGGGCAACAATCCATTGGGTAAGGACGGATAAACATGGTACTTTTAGAAATCTTATGGAATGATCTATTTCCCCTCTTTGTCTTCATCGGCTGCGGCTGGTTTCTGGACAGTAAATTCAAGCTCGATATCTCCACGTACACGAAGCTCACCATCTATGTAGTGCTTCCGTGCTTCGTGTTTTTCAGCATGTATAAATACCAGCCATCGCCTGCTGATCTGGCGCTGCTCCCAGCGGGACTCATTCTGCTTGCGCTTTCCTACGTGATCTCTCAGGGGATTTCCCATTTCTTTGCAGGAAATCCGATCAAGCGGTCTGACTTTTCGGCGGTCTCCACCTTTTCCAATGCCGGCCACCTCGGTGCCGCGCTGGTGGTCCTCGTCTTCAGCCACGCGCCCTTCGCCCTTAGCGGAGAGACGCCCTGTCTGGATGAAGCCATGGGGAACATGGCTCTGCTCATGATCCTCATGAATATCGCCGCGAATACATGGGGCGCCGCACTGATCCGAAGAGAGAAGGAAAGTTTCAAAAACCTCTTCCTGATGATCCTAAAAGCACCTGTCCTCTATGCCGCCCTGCTCGCAGTCCTGGTCCGCATGAACGGCTTCTCTCTCGAAGGCACCTTCGTCTATCCGGTGCTGCACCACTTCACCGGTGCCTTCATCGTGCTTGTCACCATCACCATCGGCGTACAGCTTCACCGCACGCATCGGGTGCGTCTCAATGGATTCATGGCCGCCGCTGCGGCATTAAAGCTCATCCTTTCGCCGCTCCTCGCATTGCTTCTGCTCTCCCTTTTCGGCACATTCTCACCGATCGCTTCCCAAGTCTTTCTCATTTACGCTGCGATCCCCTCCTCCATCATGCTGGTGCTCTACGGCGCAGAGTATAGAGAACATCCAGCGCTCCTGACACAGGCGGTCATCCTAAGTATCCTGGCCAGCGTCTTCACCCTGCCGCTTGTCATTTACCTCGCAGGGCTGTGTTTCCCGGTTCATCTGTAAGGAGGCAGCGTCATGGCATTTTTACAAATCATTTCTGATAATATCCTTCCGCTTCTGGTCTTCGTAGCCATCGGCTATTTTCTAGACCGCCGTTTCACGCTCGATGTCACATCCCTCACGAAGCTCACATTCTACATTGTCCTGCCGAGCTTTATCTTCTATAGCATCTATGTAGCGAAAATCGACCTCACGATGCTGAATGTCTTCCTCATGTCTTTTGTGCAGATGTTCCTCATCGGATTCATCGCCTGGCTGGCGGGGAAAATGCGGGGCATGAGCGCCTCCAAGACGGAAGCCTTGAAAAACGGCACCATGTTTTCCAATAACGGAAACATCGGCATTGCACTCATCGCTCTGGTCTTTGGCAACGCGCCCTACCTCATCGATGGAGAGGCGCCCTATCTCGCAGAGGCCAGCGCCTGCGCGACCATCATGCTCGTACAGATGAATATGTCCCTCAATACCCTAGGACTCTATCAGGCAGGCAAAGGAAAACTCACCCCGCGAGACGCACTCTCCGTCGTCTTCCATATGCCTGTCATCTATACACTGGTCACGGTCTTTGCCATCAAATTTTCCGGGTTTGACATGACACAGCTCTTCATATGGCCGGTCTTTGAAAATTGTGCGAATGCACTGGTCGCCATCGTCATGATCGCCCTCGGCATGCAGATCCACAGAAGCGCCCTTTCCTTCGGCGACCTCGATGCCTGGATCGGCTGCTTCATCCGCCTCGTCGTCGGCCCCATCTGCGGTTACTTTATGATCCAGGTCTGCGCCCTCATCGGCATCCATTTCTCTCCGGTCATCAATCAGACCATCCTCATCATGTCTTCTGTCCCCGCCCCCGTGAACTCCGTCCTCTATGCCGTCGAATTTCACAACTGCGAAGACTTCGCGACCGAGCTCGTCATGATGAGTACCTTCCTCTCCTGCATCACCATGACCAGCGTCATATACCTCGCCCGCATCCTCTTCCCGATCGGATGATGAGCGATAAAGCAAGCAAAAAAGGCTATGCCGTCGTACTTCGATGGTCATAGCCTTCTTTTGATGTCCCAGCCCTGAGAGCCGCCAAAAGGCGGGAAATTCCCTCACGGCACGAACTTATACCCGACACCCCAGATGGTCAGGATGTGCTTCGGATGCGCCGGATCTTCTTCCACCGCTTCGCGGATGCGATTGATGTGGACAGGGACCGTAGCCGTATTGCCGAGTGAATCCATCCCCCAGATGCGCGTATAGAGAGTTTCCCGGCTGTACACCACATCCGGATGGATCATGAGATATTCGAGCAGCTTGAATTCCTTATTCGGCAGCATCTTTTCCTCGCCACGCACGAAGACGCGGTGCGTATCCGCCTCGAGCGAGATATCCCCCAGCGTGACGCGCTGTCCTGCCTTCGGCTTTCCCTTCAGCCGTTCATACTGCGAGAGCTGCGACTTCACTTTCGCGACCAGCACGCCGGGAGAGAAGGGCTTCTCGATATAGTCATCCGCACCAAAGCCCAGCCCCCGGATCTGGTCGATCTCCGTCCGCTTTGCCGTCACCATCATGATCGGGATGTCAAGCTTATTGCGGAGCTTTCGACAGATCTGAAAACCGTCCATGCCCGGCAGCATGACATCCAGAAGGATCAGATCATACTCGCCGGTCAGTGCTTCCGTCAGCCCCTTTATCCCATTGATTTCCACCGTCACCTGATATCCGCTGACTTCCAGATAATCCTTCTCGATAAAAGCAATGTCTTCATCATCTTCGATGATCAATATACGTGTCATGACCTTTCCTCCTTCGGAAAAGAAATCTGAACCAAAAGTCCATGCGGCGTTCGATTGGCCACAGACAGCGTGCCATGCATGAGTGTGACCGCCCGCTTGACGATGGCAAGCCCCAGCCCGCTCCCTTTATCCGTATGGCTTCTCGCCAGATCCGTCCGATAAAAAGCCTCCGTGAGACGAGCTAGCGCCTCCTCCGGTACGCCGCTCCCATCATCAGCGATCGAGAGATGGATCTCGTGAGCGACCGCCTCCACCGTCACAGCGATCCGCACCGTCTCTTCTTTTTTATACCGAATACTGTTCGTGATGAGATTCTCCAAGATGCGCTCCACGAGGAGCGTATTTCCCACCATTCTGTACACCCCTTTGCTTTCGATCCGGAAATCTGCCCCCTGCTTTTCCCAGAGGAGCCGATTCTCATCAATGAAATTCGTAACCAGCCTCGAAAGGTCAAGCGGTACAAGCGTCAGCGCCTTCTCCCCCAGATCCATTTTCGTCAAAAGCTGCAGCTGATCGATCAGCCGTCCCAAGACCTCCGATTTCTTCTCGATCACGCGCAGATAATGCTCCTCCTTTTCCGGCGTATCTGCCACATGGTCGAGAAGCCCTTCTATATAGGCGCGGATCGCCGTCAGCGGGGTACGGATATCATGCGAGATACTGGCGATGAGTTCCTTCCTTCGCGCCTCATCCTCTTCCCTCTCCCGAAGCGACGCAGAGAGCTTCTCCGTCATCAGATTGAACGCCGACAGCGCCGGTGTAAATTCATCCTTCCCCTCATGGGACAGACGGACGGAAAGATTTCCCTGCTGCACCTCGTGGGCCCCTCGCTCCAGCTCCTGCAAAGGCACCAGAATCCGCCGGACGATGAATCGCGACAGCCCATAGGAGACCAGACCGATAAAAATCACCAGCGAGATCACAATGAAGCGATTGCTCGCACGAAAGGCCGCCTCGATCGCCGCATCACTTCGGTTCACCGGCTTGTGAGAGAGCATGTAGAGATGGTACACATGCCCGGCGATCCTGTTACGCTCCATAAAAGAATACTGCCCCATCCGCGTTTCGCTGTACGTTCCATTGACCTCTCCCTCATCCAGCTCCTGTTGCACCTTCTGCCGCTTGAGGTCCTCTACCATCTGCTGATACCTATCATTCCCATACTGCAGAGTGACTTCCCCATCCCGGTAGAGCACCACATACGACTGGAGCGGATCTAGGATATCCAGTACCCAGTGATCCTCGAGCGCCTCCTTCGAGTGCCGGATATGATGAAAGATCAAGGCCCTAACCACCTGGCTCATGACATGAAACTGGAAACCACTCTCCGCCATCACATGATTCCCGCTCTTCGCGTACAGGTACAGTCCGGAAAAAGAGGACACGAGTACAAAGAACGTCATCAAAAATGGCAGAATGCACATCGAAACGTGCGATAGGATAAGACTTCTCTTGATCGTCATAGGAACTCCTTGAGGTCTCAGGATCTCCGGATTTTGTGATGGGTGCACCCCCCCCGTTGAAGCTGACGGTCTGCTTTCCCGCCAAGAGGGGATGCCTGTTGCGATGCACTTCCTTCTCCGCGGTGCCTTTATGCGATGATGACACCATAAACCTGAAACTATTTCCTTTTCATCATAAGCAATCCCATCTCATCTGGCAACTAGCATTCTCACAGTTTATCTTTCCTTTAAGCATTCCAACCGTTTTTGTAAAGCCTCCCAAGTAAGCTATAGTCATAGATATTCCCTATTTTGAAGGAGGTCCTATGTATACCACGCTTCGCAAGCACCCCTACCTCACGCTTCTTTTTGTTTCCCTCTTTCTCTATCTCATCGGCAACCAGCTCCTTCCCGTCACCGACACCGCTGAGTCAAACTACGCTCTCACCGCCAAGGAAATGGTGCTCTCGGGAGACTGGATCTCTCCACAGATCTACGGGCACTACTGGTACGACAAACCGATCTTTTACTACTGGGAGCTGGCGCTTTCCTACACGCTCTTTGGTTTCAATGAAATGGCATCCCGCCTGCCCTCCGCCCTTCTCGGCAGTGCCTCCGTCCTCTTCACTTACTGGTTTGCCCGCCATGTCTACAGCGAAAAGATCGGCTGGCTCTCTGCCATCATCCTGGGTACCTCTGTCGAATGCTGGCTCCTCTCGAAAGCCATCATCACTGACACGACACTCTTCCTCTTCATGAGCATGGCGATCGCCTTCTTCTACCTGGGCTATGCTGAAAACAGAAGATATTACTACCTCTGCTACATAGCCGCCGCCTTTGCCGTCCTCACCAAGGGACCCATCGGTCTTCTCCTCCCCGGTCTTGCCGCCCTGCTCTTCCTTTCCTATAACAAAGACCTCGAAGAAATGAAGCACGTCCATCTCTTCTCCGGCCTCGCCCTCTTCACCGTGATCACCGGCGCATGGTACGGCACCATGTGCTACCTCCACGGCTCTGATTTTCTACTGAATTTCCTCGGTGTCCACAATTTCCTTCGCGCCACCGTCTCGGAGCATCCGACCAAGAACAAATGGTACTTCTACCTCATCATTTACTTCCTCGGCTTTGCCCCCTGGAGCTTCTCGATCCCCTACAGTCTCACGAAAAAATGGAAATCCGGTGCGCTGGACTTCAGAAGCGCGTCGAATGTGACGCAGCTGCTCCTGATCTATTTCCTCGTCGTCAATCTTTTCTTTACACTCATTGCCACCAAGTACACCACCTACACATTCCCGGGCCTCTTCGCCCTTGCGATACTGACAGCCATTCTCTACCAAGACCTCACATGGCGCTTTGAAAGGATCGGCTGCGCAGCCATCGCCATCTACACTCTCCTTACTCTTTTCATCGCCCCCGGCATCATGCTTCATCGCTCCGGGAAGGAAGCCGGGCAGGCTCTCGCCCGGATGGACACCACAGGCAAGACCATCGCCTTCCTGCATGACTATCGCACCTCCACGGTCTTCTACAGCGGGCAAACGATCTACCGAGCCGAGCCTGCTCTCAAGATCGATGCCATGCGACCCGGCACCCTCTCTTGGAATGCGAAGAATGTCATGCCGTTCATCGCAGAAGAAGACCTTCTGCAGAGAGACAATGTGATCTTGATCACGCAGGACAAAAGCCGGGATCCCTACCTTGTCGCCTTCAAAAAGGCAAATAAGATGAGCGAGCTTCCCATCCCCGGCCTGTACGACTTCTGGATCTGCCCTCATGCATGAGCTGCCCCTTCGCCTGCATTCTCCGCCTCCGTCGCGGCTTCCCCTTTACTTTTTCGAGAAAATGCGATATACTATGAAACATCATCTATGGCGGTGTAGCCAAGCGCTAAGGCGTGGGGCCTGCAAGCCCCTTATCCCCGTGTTCAACTCCGGGCACCGCCTCCAACCATCACACTCCTGCACTTGCAGGAGTTTTTTTTCTGCAGAAACGGGCTATCTTTGATAATTTCAAAGATAGCCCGTTTCTGCGGAATGGCCTGGCCTGCGATAGTGAAAGCATCGGCATCCGTATAGCCATAGTGGTAGTTGCCCTCCCATTTTCTAACGAAACGCACACGCTCTCAGACCGCATCCCCCGCCTCCTGCTTCTGCCGGCTGCGATGATGTGTATCCTGGTCGATTCCCTTCGGCTTGAAGACCATCAGCATGATCGAACCGGCAACAATGAGTGCACCGCCCAACCATGATGCAGGCGCCATGATTTCATCCCAAAAAGCCCAGCCAAAAATGACATGAAACAAGATTTCACTATACATCAAAAAGGAAACGACCAGCGAATTGACATGCTGAAACGCCCATGTCATAAACATCTGCGCCGATAAGGCAAAAAGCCCCAGCCCAATGACAAAGAACCAGTCTCTCCCCTGCGGCAAGATCCATGACTCATTCCCGGAAATCGACAGCCCGACAAGAATGCTGAAAATCTGAAAATAAAAAACAATTTCTGTATTTGAGCGAAATCCTTTCTCTGCAAGACAGCTGATCACCACGTAAGCAGCTGCAGAAAAAAAGCCGCCGCCGATTCCAAAAAGCGTATACATATTAAATGCATTGAAATTCCAGATCTGCACCACGCAAAGGGTCCCGATCGCAATGGAAAGCATCCCAGGAATCGCTTGACGGGGAAGTTTTTCTTTCAAAAAAATCGGAGACAGGAGACACATAAAGCTGTCTCTTATACACATCTGACGCTGCC
>ERZ1026848.1547-NODE-1547-length-12183-cov-27.941623_pt1 | contig 12183 bp, 12 predicted proteins | sample MGYA00380154_ERZ1026848 | MGnify/ENA primary metagenome ERZ1026848 (study PRJEB33269, sample SAMEA4719790) | human gut metagenome | biome: human-associated habitat; feature: organic feature; material: feces | place: Cameroon | collected 2013-10 ...
TGCAAGATGATTTCTTCGCCGCCATGCGAAAGGCAGGGTATGACGATGTGGAGCGCGGCGAACGCGGCAGCTCGGAAGAACACCTGACCGTGACGCAGTTCAAAGTGCAGCAGGAGCAGGCGCGGTTGGAATCGATTGAGGATACGATTGACAGGAGGAAGCAGACGCTGGAAAAGTACAACGAGAAGATTAGGGAGCAAAAGGGCGCGGCAGCTTCCTTCCACGAAATCGACAGCATTGGGAAAAAGACCATCTCCGGCAATATCTCCATGACGCCGCAGGACGCGCAGTTTCTCAAGGAGCTTGCCAAGGAGGGTGTCGCTTCTCGCGGGCTGATCGGAGATTTGAAAAATAAAGTGGAAACGCTCAAACGCGATGTAAGCGTATGGAAACGGAAATACGAAAAGCTGCAAGAGCAGACAAAGGACTTTATGGCGGCACTCAAACGAGCGCCCCGCAAGGTCAAGGAGTTCATACAATTCATGCTCCACACCGAGCCGAAGAAGCCGGAGCAGTCCAGAAGCCGTGATATGCCGCGCCGCAAGAAGCGCGACATGGAGCTGTGAGCAACTACGGTGTAGAGCCGTAAAAATACGAAAATAGCCAACAGGAGCGCGTCGGACGAACCCGGGCGTTGTCCGGCGTGCTCCTGTTTGAAAATCTCCGTTTTCCCCAAGTCATGAGCCGGAGAAAACAGCCGAAAAACACCCCTATTGCGTAACAGGGACGCAGAAAGGAGCTTGCATGAGAACAGGGCTTACCAATAATCGGAATGTTTTGACCGCAACAACACATAGAAGCACCGCCACGCCGGTATATCTTCAATATCCAAAATATGTTGCAGGCGTAGAACGCGCATTGCACATGGCATATAAACATCTGATTTGTAAATGCAAAAATTCATTTGCGTTTACAGATTTTCAATTTGCAAATCTGGTGGCAATCTTCACAAATGTGTGCTATAATGTGACTATGTATTTTGATAAGGGGGACTTCCCAATATGCGCATCAGCTATAACAAGCTCTGGAAGATGCTTATTGATAAAAATATGAAAAAGAGTGATTTGAAAGAAAAAGCCGGCATCAGTTCTGCGTCCCTTGCAAAGCTTGGCAAGGGAGACAACATTACCACAGATGTTCTGCTTCGTATTTGCGAGGCAATGGATTGTCGGATTGAAGATATTCTCGAAACGGTTCGTGACTAACCAACACTAAAGAATTTGATTAGGAGGTTTTGATATGACCATATTGGGCAAGAAACAGATGTCTGAAGAAGACATCAAATTGAATTATATCACTCCGGTCATTCTGAATGGTTGGAAAGGTCACATAACAATGGAGACCAAGATTACTGATGGCAGAATCAACATCAGCGGCAATATTGTGGCTCGCAGTAAGTCGAAATTTGCCGACTATATGCTTTATCTCAACGATGGGAAGCCAATTGCCGTAGTTGAAGCAAAGGATAATAATCATTCTGTATCTCACGGCTTGCAGCAGGCGATGACATATGCACAGATGATGGATCTCCCGTTCGCATATTCCTCAAACGGAGATGCTTTCTATGAGCATGACTTCTTTACCGGGCAGGAACGGCAGATTGCTTTAGAGCAATTTCCAACACAGGATGAGCTTGTAGCAAGATATTACGCTGAACTGAACGGCGGCAAGGGCGTATCCGATTTGGAAAAGAAAATAGTCTCCCAGCCGTACTACTCGTCTCAAAGCACATATCCTCCACGCTATTATCAAAGAAACGCTGTAAACAGAACCGTGGAAGCAATCGCCAGAGGGCAGCAGAGATTGTTGCTTGTGATGGCAACGGGAACGGGCAAAACGTATACTGCATTCCAGATAGTGTATCGGCTGCTCCGCTCTGACCTTAAAAAGAGAATTCTGTATTTGGCTGACAGGAACATTCTTGTTGACCAGAGTATTTTGTAGGATTTTGCACCGCTTGAAAAGACCATTTATAAAGTGGACTTTTCCGACAAGGAGTGTTTGAGCAAGATCGCATCCCATGAAGTAAACTTTGCCCTCTATCATCAGATGGTCGGGCAGAATGATGAAGAACACTTCAAACAGATTCCCGCAGAGTACTTTGACCTCATTATTGTGGACGAGTGTCATCGTGGAAGTGCCAAGGAGGATAGTAACTGGTGAAAAGTGCTGGAGTACTTTTCTTCTGCTACACAGATTGGCATGACTGCGACACCAAAGGAGAGCGAAAAGGTATCGAATATCGATTATTTTGGAAATCCTGTCTATACTTATAGCTTGAAACAGGGTATCGAGGATGGATTTCTTGCTCCTTTCAAGGTTATCAATATCACGACCAACATCGGTGACGGCTGGAGGCCGCACAAAGGGCAAACCGATATATACGGCAATGTGCTCGAAGACCGAATCTATAACAATAGGGATTATGATTACAATATCATTCTCCAAGACCGTATTGACGAGGTTGCAAGGGAGATTACCGAGTATCTGAAAAGCACCGACAGGATGCAGAAAACTATTGTGTTCTGCGCTTCCGAAGATCATGCCGAGCGCATGAGAATCGCCCTTATCAACCATAACGCTGATATGGTCAAGGAAAATCCGGACTACTGTGTTAGAATCACCGGTTCCGATGTTTATGGAAAATCCAAACTTGACTATTTCATCTCCGTGTCCAGCCCTTATCCGGTTATCGCTACGACATCCGAGCTGCTTTCCACCGGAGCAGACTGCAAGATGACAAAGCTGATCGTCCTGGACAAGACGGTTGAGAGCATGACTACCTTTAAGCAGATTATCGGGCGAGGGACCCGTATCAGGGAAAAGGAAGGTAAGACACACTTTGTCGTTATGGATTTTAGAAATGTGACAAGGCTCTTTACCGACCCTGATTGGGATGGTCCCGTAGAACAGGTTGAGGGGTTCCAACACGGTAGCGGAGGAAACAAACCCAAAGGCGGTGAACCCGGCGGCAGTGGAGAGGAACCGACCGTTGACCCCGTTGAAACGCCTATCGTTGATAAAGACGGGTGCAGTGTGAAGATTATCAATAAGACTGTTTCTGTGTATGATGCCAACGGCAAGCTGCTTCGTCAGGAAGATATTATCGACTACACGAGAACCAATATCAAAGGCGAATATGCGTCCCTTTCTGACTTTATACACAAGTGGAAAGCATCGGATAAGAAGAAAACGATTGAACAATCCTTTATTGCGATGGGGATTGATTTGAAGGCTCTGAAAGCGGAACAAGGAATGTCTGATGTCGATGACTTTGATTTTATCTGCTATGTGGCATACGGCAGGAAACCGCTGACGAGAAAAGAGCGGGCGAACAACGTCAAGAAGAAGGACTTTTTCAGCAAGTATTCTGCTGAAGCACAAGCAGTCCTCTCTATCCTCTTGGACAAGTATATGAACCAAGGCATTACCGAAGTTGAGGACATCAAGGTTCTTTCTCTTGCGGATTTTGCTGAGTTCGGAAAGCCTGCAAAGATTGTAAAGTTGTTCGGCGGCAAAGCGCAGTATGAGGCTGCTATTAAGGAGCTTGAAGCGAACATTTATGAATTAGAGGTAAGTTAATTATGGCGATGCAGTCAGGTTTTATAAAAAGAATCCGTGATATTATGCGCATGGACGCTGGTATCAACGGCGATGCTCAGCGAATTGAGCAGATGGTATGGATGCTTTTCTTGAAAGTATACGATGCCAAAGAAGATGACTGGGAACTGAACGAGGACAACTACGAATCCATCATTCCCGAAGACCTCAGATGGAGAAATTGGGCGAAAGCAGACAGCAACGGTCATGCTATGACCGGAGACAAGCTGCTGAATTTCGTCAACAATTCTTTGTTCCCGGTACTGAAAGGCAATGATGTAAAAGAAGGCGACACGATTATCTATGAGGGTATCAAGGTTACACCCGATACTCCGATTAAGAAAGCAATCGTGAAATCGACCTTTGAAGATGCCAACAACTATATGAAGGACGGCGTTTATCTCCGCCAGGTCATTGATGTCATTGACGAAATCGAATTTGATGATGTCAAGGAAAGTCATGCTTTCGGTTTTGTTTACGAAGAAATTCTAAGAGAATTGCAGTCTGCCGGTTCCTCCGGTGAGTTTTACACGCCGAGAGCCGTAACCGAGTTTATGGCGCTGATGATCAAGCCGAAGCTTGGCGAAAAGATGGCTGACTTTGCTTGCGGTACAGGTGGCTTCATCACTTCCTGGCTTGGGCAGTTATCCAAGCAGGTAACCGACACTTCTGCTCAAAAGCAGCTTGATGACAGCATTTACGGAGTCGAGAAAAAGCCGTTCCCGTATTTGCTCTGTGTAACCAATATGCTGCTGCATGATATTGAAATTCCTAAAATCTATCACATGAACTCGTTGAAGCATAATCTGCTGGACTATACAGATGCGGATAAGTTCGATGTTATCTTGATGAACCCTCCCTATGGCGGACACGAGGACAAGTCCATTCAAGGCTTCTTCCCAGATGATCTGGCAAGCTCAGAGACAGCCGATCTGTTTATGTCAGTTATCCTGTACCGTTTAAAAAAGAACGGCAGAGCCGCCGTTGTCGTGCCGGATGGTTTCCTGTTCGGTCTGGACAATGCGAAAGTGAATATCAAGAAAAAGCTCATTGGCGAGTTTAATCTGCACACCGTTGTCAGACTGCCCGGCTCTGTGTTCAGTCCTTATACTTCCATCACCACCAATCTGCTGTTCTTTGATAACACAAAGCCGACAACAGAAACATGGTTCTACAGAGTGGATATTCCATCCGATAGAAAGCATTTTTCCAAGACCAAGCCCATGGAGCTGAAGCACTTCGAGGATTGTATCACTTGGTGGAACAATAGAGAGATAATTCCTGACGGCGAATACTTCAAGGCGCAGAAATTTACCGCTGACTATCTGCTAAATGAACAGGGTTGCAACATAGATCTCTGCGGTTATCCTCACGAGGAAGAAGAAGTTCTCGACCCGCTTGATACGATCAGAGAGTATCAGGAAAGAAGAACCACCCTCAACGCTGAAATCGACAAAGTTCTTGCAGAGTTGGAAGCATTGCTGCCGGGAGGTGTGAGCGAATGACACCGGAACAGTTAAAAGCGAGTATTTTGCAGTATGCCATACAAGGCAAGCTGGTGGAGCAGCGAGCCGAGGAAGGCACCGGCGAGGAACTCTTTCAGGAAATCGAACGAAAGAGAGAAGTGTTGATAAAAGAAAAAATCATTAAAAAAGACAAGAGAACCAACTCAATAATCAATTTTCAAGAAGTACCTTTTGATATTCCCGAGAATTGGATGTGGGTTACTCTTGGAAGCATATTGAATAAACTTACTGATGGTACTCACAAGACCCCTAAATATACCTCTACAGGAGTTAAATTTGTATCTGTTAAAGATATGAGCAACGGTTTCCTATCGTTAGAAAACACTAAATATATTTCAGAAGAAGAACATAAAGAATTGTATGCACGATGCAATCCAGAAAAGGGGGACTTAATACTTTCAAAGGTAGGTACAACAGGCGTTCCCGCAATCGTAGATACTACCGAACCATTTAGCCTGTTTGTAAGTGTGGCATTGCTCAAATTCGATTGCAAATGTATAGATATAGAATTTTTGTATTATATGCTTATGAGCCCCCTGGTACAAGCACAAGCCACCGAGAATACAAGAGGAGTGGGAAATAAAAATTGGGTATTAGATGCTATAGCAAGCACTATGGTTGTTCTTCCCCCTCTCGTCGAACAAAAGCGCATCGTTGCCAAGATTGAAGAACTCCTCCCTCTGGTTGACCGCTATGCTGCTTCCTATGAGAAGCTGGAGCAGTTTAACGCCAAGTTCCCGGAGGATATGAAGAAGTCCATTCTTCAATATGCCATTCAAGGCAAGCTCGTAGAGCAAAGACCGGAAGAAGGAACTGGCAAAGAACTGTACCGGCAGATTCAGACAGAAAAACAGCGGCTAATCAAAGAAGGTAAAATCAAGAAGGAAAAGCCCCTGCCCGAAATTGCAGAGGATGAGATTCCGTTTGATGTTCCGGGGAGCTGGAAGTGGGTACGTGTTGCACAAATAGTTACGCTTAATCCTAAAAACGATTTGGCTGATGATTTGGAAACCTCGTTTATTCCAATGCCTTGCGTGATGGATGGATTTAGGAATCAGCACACATTTGAAATCAAGCTGTGGAAAGACATCAAAAAAGGATTTACTCATTTTGCAGAAGGAGATGTTGGTGTAGCAAAGATTACACCATGTTTCCAGAACAGAAAATCCGTTATTTTTAGAAATCTAAAAAACGGATATGGTGCTGGCACTACAGAACTAACTGTTGTGCGAACTATAAACGATACTGTTCTGCCCGAATATTTGCTCTGGCTTTTCAAAACAGAGTATTTTATTGCAAACGGCGTTAAATCATTTACAGGAACAGCGGGGCAACAGCGTATCCATAAAGACTACCTTGCAACGTGTTTAATTCCGCTCCCTCCCCTTGCCGAGCAGAAGCGCATCGTTGCCAAATTGGATGAAATCCTGCCGTTGTGTGAACGGTTGAAATGAGGTGAAAAAGATGCTGGAATTTATAAAAATCATCAACAGTGACTATGCAGGAGTACTATCTCTGCTTTCTTCGCTGATTATGGTTGTTGTCACGATCATTTATGTTGGACACACCAAGCGTCAAGCAAATTACGCTAAGGAATCAGCAGAGCTCGTTGCGAAACAAATGAAAATAGATAAGCAACCGTGTATTGTTCCATATGTAACTGATTCATGCGGATCTGCTTGGGATACCACGGACTATACCCGTATGCAGCTGGGATTTACAATCAAGCTTAGAAATGTTGGTGATTCGCCCGCAATTAATGTTTATACGTTAGCCGATATTGAATTGCAGTTTTCGGAGGATTCTGCCGGGAATAAAAAGTTGCTTCCAGCATCTTTACTCCCAGGTTTTACACAAGCATTATCAGCAGAAGAGGAGACGGATATTAATATCCATTTTGAAACCTCCGAAGTCAAGGCGTTGATTTGCGAACTAAGAAAAGCCTCAGAAAAAAACTGGGAACGCCTCAGAACAAATCCCAGCCATCATTATTATACCGGTGCTAAACTTATTATTCGTGTGTTTTTTAAAAACTTAATGGGGCAATGGTGTGAAAGTACAATTTCTTACGAAATTGCATGGTTGGTATATAAGAATCCACCACCACAGAAAACACACAACTTAAACGAAAACACCATTCCGCCCAAAGAAATTCGTGAAGGTGATGAGTTTAAAGCCGTATTGTCATCGCATCATATTGCGCCATTTGTATTTGCGATGACAACCGATAAGCACGTCATCGATGTACTGCAAGGGTATACAGACGAAAGTCCGTGGTTATCGGCTGTACTAAAAGACAACTGTACTTAAGGCATCGCCCAAAAGAGAATCCCTGTGATGCCGAATAAAATGAGGTGAGCCGCAATGAGGAGAAAAGAATACGCTTGTCCTAATGGGTGTTCTCTTCCGCCCAGAAGAAAGCAACTTAGGGAATATAACGGCGGAACATATGGGTTTGACTTTTATGATTTCACATTTTGTCCTTGTTGCGGCAGCTTAATGCCATATTCCCTAAAGAAGCTCAAAGGATTTTTTGAGGTATACAATATCCACGCAGCGTTATCGGATGCGGTGCAACTCATATATAAATCCGAGTTTGAGTCGGCAGCACGTGAATCCTTCGTGGCTGTGGAAAATTATCTCAAAAAGAAGTCAGGCCTGGATTCGCATGGATTCGATCTGGCGACAAGAGCACTTTCTTTTGAAATAGACAAGCAAACCGGCGAAATAAAGAGGGCTCCCCTTATTGCAATCAATGATCTGAAAAACGAATCGGAGCGCAATGAGCAGGACGGCATCAGGTATATGCTTATGGGTTTCTTTCAGGGGCCTCGTAATCTGTACCAACACAATCATATTGGCTCCGGTGTAAGCAATTCTATTTCCGTAATCATCGAAGCATCCTTCTTCCTTCATCTGCTTGATGGGCACAGCATTACTCAAAACGGACGGGGGATTCCAGAAACAGTAGATTATCGGGAAATTTATCAAAAGATGCCTAAGCGTATTCATCGCTGGAAACTGGTACGCCTATTAAAGAAACGTACTCGTTACTTAGCCAAGAAGAATTGATGTACTTAAACCTTAAGAATTCCTGCCGTAGTGCGAACGACTGAAATGAGGGGAATATGGATAAAGAAACAATAAATGATTCGGAAAATATAAATAGCGATGAGTGGAAGTTTCTTTTGTTGATGATGCTTATGGAAGATATCAAGCAAAAGAATTCACAATGGAAAAGCTTTGAAGATGAATTAATCTACAAAAATCGTTTTTCTGTAAAACATGCAGTCATAGACGAAATCCATGAATGTCAAGCAAATGCAGTAACAATACGCAAAAAAGATACTGTGTTATACCGAGCTCGTGTCTTTGAGAAAAGTAACTTCAACCGACTTGTAAAATACTATTTGCAAGAGAGTGGCTATAGTAAATCCGATATTGAGAAAATACTCAATGAGTGGACGGATGAGCAAAAAATACTTTCCTTGATGCCAGAAATATATAGCGATTACGATTATAATCAAACCCCTGAACTTGTAAAAGCTCAGAAAAAATGGAAGCGATATGTAAAATATAAGGGATGGAATGCGGAGGATTCTGGCGCACCTCCTGCTGATTTGATAGGTAACGGAAGAGCTAATCCCGATCATATTCGGTACCTATATTTATCAGAGGATCCGGTAACTCCGGTATATGAAGTCAGACCGATTATTGGGGATACCGTTAGTGTTGCGAAGTTCAAGCTGCTAAAAGACGTAAGACTATACGATTTGACTTTTGACATCCACGATATTGAAAATGATAAAGTAGTGGAATTGCCAAGACTGTACAACACAATCGGTGCAATGTTTTCCAGACCGTATAACGGAGATGCTTCCAAATACCTTTCCACACAGTATATTGCAGAAGAAATAAAAAACATGGGTTTTGATGGACTGCGATTTAGAAGTTCCCTGAATAAGAATGGTTATAATATAGTCTTGTTTAATCCTGACGATTGTGTAGCAGTTTCTTCCGACCTTGTAGAGGTTAAAGGTATTGATCTAAAATTAGATGAGCCCATGATTTACAAAGTTGGAACACCAAAACTTAAAGAAGAGATGACCAATTTAGATTGGATGAAATAACTTGGAATGAGGTGATTTGCCTGATTGACCGAATTGTACATGAGATTCGTATGGCTCTGTCCCATGAACTGCATTTGTCGGCACTTGCTCTTGCGCTGACTTTGCCAGATACTTGTGGAAAGGCTGAATATCCTAACGAGGATTACAACGGCGTGCGCTATAAAAACTGGTGTAGCCAATATGTCATTACAGATAGATGTGATTCCCCCTACGGACAGGATATGCCCTATCTGAACGAAAAAATTATTTATAGTTTGCGTAATTGTCTGCTTCACCAAAGCACACCAAACGTAGAGCAATCCAAAATTCACGAATCTCGGTACAAGGTTGATAAATTCGAGCTTGTCATAACCGGAGAAGATGGTGCTAACGGTGATCTGAGCATGGTCGCCTATGGCAAAGATATGAACATAGTGCGGAGAGAATTGAAAGTACATATATCCCACTTGTGCTACATTCTTTGTACTGCGGCAGAGGACTATTACAAGAACAACAAGGAAAAATTCGATTTTATAAAGTATTCAATCGAAGATGACAGACCAAAAACTTTTTTGTGATGCATATTTTGATTTGAAAGAAACAAAGAATGACCAGAGCAAAGGCGATCAACCGTAAAAAGTTGGTCGCTTTTGTTTTTTAATTATCTGAAAGGAGACTTGTTCAGGAATGAAAAGTTGAAGCACGAACAATATAATGCAAAGCACATACAAACCACACCCAAGCACCTAACATTAGACCTATTTAATACTGGATGTTGGCGGGCAGGCACAATCTGCGCCTGCCCGCCTTGTCTGCCCAAAAAGCGCGGCAGGCGACGGCAGTCAATGGCGCGAAGCGTTTATTTTGACCATTGACGGCGGTCGGCTGCTGCGCTATAGTCTTTCCGTCAGCTGTCGAAAGGCTTATATTCCGTCACTGCTTTCAGGTATGCTTCTGGATCGCCGTTCAGAACCAAGTCTGCATAAGCAAGCGGGTCATTGTAGATCAGATAATCCAGCTCTGACCGCTGGAAGCGGTTAAAGGCAACTTCGTTTTCAACAGCGGTGCAGTCAATGGAAATCTGGCTTCCATCGTCAAAAATCAATTCCACGCAGGCTGTGTCTATGTTGAATTGACAGGATATAAGTTTGCTCATGGTCATACCTCCAAGATGTTTTTTGAGGTGAATCAGGCGGTCAATTCCGGGTGATTATTGGCGGGAATCATATCAAAACCCGCTGCAAATCATTCAAAATAAGTCGTTGCGAACGGTTAGTACGTATAAAATAGCTGGCTACAAAACGGCTACAAAATTCGTAAGGAACCTATGTGCAGCCCGAAATACGTGGATTATTTGGACGAAAAGCGTATCGAGAGTGCATTTTATAACCCTAAATCAAAGCCCAAGACTTGAGTGGGAATAATTTCATAGCTTGAAAAAAGCCCATAAATACTGGTTCTTTAAGTTTCGAATCCCCTCTGTGGCAACGAAATGGCAACAGGATTTCATTATTCACAAGAAAAGAGCTATCTGATTTCAAATGAAGCCAGATAGCTCTTTTATATCATTCCAAAATGTTGGAACGCCTCTTTGATGTACGGCATTTTTTAGATCTCGCGCTCCATGATGATGTAGTGACCCTCGCCTACCTGCGTAAACCCGTTCTTTGTCCAGAACGCATGGCTCTGGGGATTCCCCTTGTCCACGCCCAGCCGTAGCTTTGTATAGCCCTGCGCGCGCAGATACGCACTTGCTTCGCCGACCAATGCAGAACCCAGTCCTGTCCCTTGATGTGCAGCAGACACCATAAAAAAGCCGATGAGGGCCGTTTTCTCCTGCGGGTATCCGAGGATCAGATCCATAACGGCCAGCAGCGTGCCATCCCCGGCGAAATATCCGACGTAATACTTATCCTGCGGCTCTCTGCCCGGCGGCAACGCCCGCATATCCTCCCGGATGCTATCCGCCGTTACAGCCGGCGGATGATAGCGGTAGTACTGAGGATTACCGCTGCACAGGGTGCAGATGCGCTCTATATCAGCATCCTGTAAACAGCGCACATTGTAGGTCTTCGACAGTGGTGTGACCTCCATATCCATACCTCCCTATTTGGTTGCTGCGATCATTTATGTGAAGGAAGCGCTGCGCTTTCCAAGGGAGCTATTTGCACCGACGCAGCTCACCGATAAACCGAAAGTTGTATTACAGTCTATCTTCTGAAAGAAGTCCATAAAAGTATACATCCGCCCAGTTTCCAAAATTGTCTTTCGTTTGGCTTCTCTGGACTCCTTCCAGTTTCATTCCCAGCTTTTTCATAAGATTTACGGATTTCATTCCATCGATCGTTTCGGCAAACACTTTATGTACATTCATCGTATCAAAAGCATAGTCGATGACCGCTTTGTAGGATTCATAAGCGAACCCCTGTCCCCAGAAAGCCCTGTTGAAAAACCATCCCATTTCATATACGCTTTCATCGAACTCGTTGAAGAGAATATATCCAATTACCTTGCCGGTATCTTTGTGTATCGCAGCAACAGCCCCTCTTTTTTCTATGCAGAATTTTTGCACAAAATCAGCTGTTTTCTCAATCGTATATGCGGGCTCGCAATTTTTCATTGCTTCAGCATCGCCCAAAATATCTTGCATATCGTGTATATCATTCATAGTAAAATCACGAATGATGATTCTGCCTGTTTCAATATTCATTATATGCGCCTCGCAAAATTCCGATTTATTTGACTCAGTGTATCACAAAATTCTGAAAGAATCTACTGTCGCTTATCTCAAGCGCACATGCGCCGTCAGAATGGGCGCTCTCACGGTGCTGAAGGCGTCCCGAACCCACTCCGTATACCGTCCGCAGCAGCCTCAGTGCGGACACGGTGGATAAAAAGAGAAACACCGCTCGGATGAGCGGTGTTTCTTCGTGTTGGCGCTACCTATC
>ERZ1026848.1550-NODE-1550-length-12173-cov-5.096055_pt1 | contig 12173 bp, 7 predicted proteins | sample MGYA00380154_ERZ1026848 | MGnify/ENA primary metagenome ERZ1026848 (study PRJEB33269, sample SAMEA4719790) | human gut metagenome | biome: human-associated habitat; feature: organic feature; material: feces | place: Cameroon | collected 2013-10 ...
CCTTACGGCTTAAGGTGAACTCTGCCAGTCCCAGAGGATTGGAACGGTAGGAAGAAGTTTCACCGGAAGGAATGAGCTCGTCCGTTGTGGTAACCGGGTCATGGATTTCGCTGACAACCTGCAGAACCAGGTTCTCGGGAAGCGCACCCATAGCGGGCCAGTCCTTGATATTGGGTCCGAAATGGATGTCTACGGAAGGATCCGCTACACCCTTGGAGTCAAATACGCGGTTTGCGTAAATCTTGCTGTCAAAATGATACTGATATTGGTTGAAATCACCGTCAAATTCGGTAGCCGGTGTCAGCACGCCCTTGTTTGCTGCGGTTGCGGCAATGGATCTTGCATCCATAAGTGCAACGGAAGCAATCTGACCGCTCTGCAGCTTGGAGCCTTCACGGTTCGGGAAGTTTCTGGTAGAGTGACGGATACTGAAGGCGTTGTTGGCGGGTGTATCGCCTGCGCCGAAGCAGGGACCGCAGAATGCCGTCTTCATAACCGCACCGGTTTCCAGAATAGTTGCTGCACAGCCGTTCCTGATGAGTTCCATGTATACCGGCATGGAAGCGGGATATACGCTTAATGTAAACTCGTCCGCGCCGATGTAACGTCCCTTTAAGATATCGGCTGCTGCGCAGATGTTTTCAAATCCGCCGCCCGCACAGCCGGCAATAATACCCTGGTCCACATAGAACTTGCCGTTACGGACTTTGTCCTGCAAAGAAAACTCTACCGCACCATCCAGGCTTACCTTTGCACGCTCTTCCGTCTCATGAAGGATGTCGGAAAGGTTGGCGTTCAGCTCTTCGATGGTATAGGTGTTGCTGGGATGGAACGGCATGGCAATCATGGGACGGATGGTGCTTAAGTCAATCTTAATCATGCCGTCATAATATGCCACTTCGCCGGGATTTAATTCCTTATAATCTTCGGAACGTCCGTGAATATCGTAAAATTCCTTAATTCTGTCGTCTGTTTTCCAGATGGAGGACAGGCAGGTGGTCTCGGTGGTCATAACATCGATGCCGATACGGAAATCAGCGCTTAAGGATGCCACACCGGGTCCCACAAACTCCATTACCTTATTCTTCACATAGCCGTTTGCGAAAACCGCACCGATAATGGCGAGCGCCACGTCCTGAGGACCGACACCCTTTACCGGTTCGCGGGTAAGATAAACACCTACCACGCCGGGCATGTTGATATCATAGGTCTGATTTAAAAGCTGCTTTACCAGCTCGGGACCGCCTTCGCCCATTGCCATGGTGCCAAGCGCACCGTATCTGGTATGGGAGTCGGAGCCTAAGATCATTCTGCCGCCGCCTGCAAGCATTTCTCTTGCAAACTGGTGAATAACCGCCTGATGAGGGGGTACATACACACCGCCGTATTTCTTGGCGCAGGTCAGACCGAATAAATGGTCGTCCTCGTTAATGGTACCGCCAACCGCACACAGAGAGTTGTGGCAGTTGGTGAGTACATACGGAATGGGGAATTTTTCCAGTCCTGACGCTCTTGCCGTCTGGATAATACCGACGAAGGTAATATCATGGCTGGTCAGCTTGTCGAACTTGATTTTTAATTTATCCATGTTGCCGGAGGTATTGTGGTTTTTCAGAATACCGTAAGCAATGGTTTCTTTTCCGGCTTCTTCTTTGGTAACCGTTTTGCCGCACTTCTGCGCAATGGCAGCGGCAGCATCCTGATTGTCTTCTACGATATCGGTACCGTTTACTAAATAAGCACCGCCCTTAACTAATTCAATCATGGAAACCTGTTCCTTTCTATTATTTTGTCTTTGCTGCCTTGGTGGGAGCTGCCTTCTTTTCGGGAATAACTACCTTGTCAAGGTGCCAGATTTCATCCACATACTGCTGGATGGTTCTGTCGGAAGTAAACTTGCCGGAGCTTGCCATGTTTAAGATAGCGCTCTTTGCCCAGCCCTTTTCGTCTCTGTAAGCAGCTTCTACCTTCTTCTGTGCTTCTGCATAAGGCTTGAAGTCCTTTAAGATAAAGTAGGTATCTGCCTTTGCGGTGCTCTGTGTATTTAACAGAGAGTTGTAAAGCGGACGGAACAGCTCGGGATCTTCGGGAGCATAAGTGCCGTTAATAAGCTGCATCAGCACCTTTCTGATATCCTGGTCGTTGTTGAAAATTTCCATGGGGTTGTAGCCGCCGTAGTTCTCGTAGTTGATAACTTCATCTGCACTAAGACCGAAGATAAAGGCATTTTCCTTGCCGACTTCTTCTACGATTTCTACGTTTGCACCGTCCATGGTACCCAGGGTCAGCGCACCGTTTAACATGAACTTCATGTTGCCGGTACCGGATGCTTCCTTACTTGCGGTGGAAATCTGCTCGGAAACATCGGATGCCGCAAAGATAATCTCTGCATTGGAAACTCTGTAGTTTTCGATGAATACCACCTTCAGCTTGCCGCCTAAGGACTCGTCGTTGTTGATAACGTCTGCAACGGAGTTAATCAGCTTAATGGTCAGCTTTGCGTTGCGGTAGCCTGCTGCCGCCTTTGCACCGAAGATAAAGGTACGGGGATAGAACTCCATGTCGGGATGTTCTTTCAACTCGTTGTAAAGGTACATTACGTGCAGGATGTTAAGAAGCTGTCTCTTGTATTCATGAAGACGCTTAACCTGTACATCGAAAATGGAGCGGGGGTCAACGACAATGCCGTTGTGCTCTAAAATGTAATCCGCCAGGCGAACCTTGTTGCGGTACTTGATGTTCATGAATTCCTGCTGTGCCTTTTCGTCATCCGCATAAATCTTCATCTTGGAAATCTGAGGCAGGTCGGTAATCCATTCGTCGCCGATGTGCTCGGTTACCCAGTCTGCCAGAAGCGGGTTGGCATGCAGTAAAAATCTTCTCTGTGTGATACCGTTTGTCTTGTTGTTGAACTTCTCGGGCATCATTTCGTAGAAGTCTTTTAATTCCTGGTTCTTTAAGATTTCGGTATGCAGTCTTGCAACACCGTTTACGGAATAGCCGGCAACGATGGCAAGTCTTGCCATGTGTACCTGTCCGTCGTAAATAATAGCCATCTTGCGTACCTTTTCCTGGTCGCCGGGATAACGTCTGGAAACTTCCTCTAAGAAGCGGCGGTTGATTTCCTCCACGATCTGGTAGATACGGGGAAGTAATCTGGAGAACAGCTCGATAGGCCATTTTTCCAGAGCTTCTGCCATGATGGTATGGTTGGTGTAAGCGCAGGTCTTGGTGGTAACGTCCCATGCTTCCACCCACTCTAAGTCGTAGTCATCCATTAAAATTCTCATGAGTTCGGGAATGGCTACGGTAGGATGGGTATCGTTCAGCTGGAAGGTAACCTTCTCATGGAATTTCCTGATATCCTGATGCTTACGCATATATTTTTCCACAGCTTCCTGAACGGATGCGGAAATAAAGAAGTACTGCTGTTTTAAGCGGAGCTCTTTACCTGCATAGTGGTTGTCGTTGGGGTAAAGAACTTCTACAATGTTTCTGGCAAGGTTCTGCTGCTCAACTGCCTTCTGGTAATCGCCCTTATCGAAGGAATCGAGCTGGAAGCATTCGATGGGCTCTGCATCCCAGATACGCAGGGTATTTACGATGCCGTTGCCGTAGCCCACGATGGGAAGGTCAAACGGAACCGCTTTAACGGACTGATAACCTTCCTGGAAGAAATGGTTTCTTCCCTTTTCATCGGTATTTACATTTACATAGCCGCCGAATTTTACAACCTTTGCATATTCGGGACGACGAAGTTCAAAAGGATTGCCGTTTTCCAGCCAGTTGTCAGGTACTTCTACCTGATAACCGTCTCTGATTTCCTGCTTGAACATACCGTAACGGTAACGGATACCGCAGCCGTATGCAGGATAACCGAGAGTTGCCAGAGAGTCAAGGAAGCAGGCTGCCAGACGCCCCAGACCGCCGTTACCCAGCGCTGCATCGGGCTCCATGTCCTCAACCACGTTGAGATCCAGTCCCAGCTCATCCAGAGCTTCTTTTACAGCCTTGTATGCCTGCAAGTTAATCAGGTTGTTGCCCAGTGCACGGCCCATTAAGAACTCCATGGAAAGATAATAAACCATCTTGGGGTCTTCTTTATCGTATTCTTTCTGGGTTTCCATCCAGTGGTCGATAATCTGGTCCTTTACGGAATAGCATACCGCCTGGAAAACCTGCTGGGGAGTTGCCTCCTCTAATGTCTTTCTGTAAAGTGTCTTGATATTATACAAAACGCTTCTCTTGAACAATTCTTTGTCGAACTTCATCGTGCTTTTGACCATTGTATTTCCTCCTCATTAAACTCTTTCAACGGAAATTTTAACATTTTCTCCGTTAACATTCCACTCTTTTGCAACAGAAAGTTCATTTTTTACACTCAGAGCATCTGCCAGAACCTTTCCGGAAATCTCCTTTTCGTGTTTCTGTGCGATTTCTTCTATCTTATCGTTGTCTGCAAAAGCTACGCGGATATGGTCTGTTACTTCAAAACCGGCATCCTTTCTCATGGTCTGGATTTTGCTGATTAATTCCAGAACAAAGCCTTCTTCGATTAATTCCGGTGTCAGATTGGTGTCAAGTACAACGGTCATGCTGTTGTCTGCTTCTGTGACATAACCCTCTTTCTGGGTCATTTCAATCAGAAGGTCCTCTTCGGTAAGGGAAACCTCCACGTCTCCTGCCGTAAACTTCAGGGCGCCGTCCTTCTGTAAGGTATCCATTGCGGCATTGCCGTCCAGCTCTTCGAGGTACTTCTTGATGGCACCGAGCTGTTTGCCGTACTTGGGTCCGACGGTGCGGAGCTGGGGTTTGAAGGTATAGGATGTAAATTCACGCACATCGTTTGTAAATACTACCTTCTTTACATTCAGTTCGTCTGCAATGATGTCCTTGTAGAAATCGGTCAGTTCGTATTCTGCCTTGACAAACATGGTGTTAACCGGCTGACGGTTTTTGATGTTGGCGGTGTTTCTGCACGCACGGCCCATCACAACTGCCTTCAATACAATATCCATGTCAGCTTCCAGTTTCTTGTCCACATGCTCTTCTTCTACCTTCGGGAAGTCGCACAGATGAATGCTTTCCGGCTGGGAAGCGTCCACGCTGCGAACCAGGTTCTGGTAGATTTCTTCGGTCATGAACGGAATCATGGGAGCGGCTGCCTTACAGAAGGTAACCAGACAGGTGTACAGTGTCATGTAAGCGTTAATCTTATCCTGCTCCATGCCCTTTGCCCAGAAACGCTCTCTGCTTCGTCTTACATACCAGTTGCTCAAATCGTCTACAAATTCCTGAAGGGCTCTTGCGGCTTCGGGAATTTTGTAATTGCCGAGGTCGTCATCCACTTCGCCCACTACGGAATTTAATTTGGAAAGAATCCATTTATCCATAACGGAAAGCTTACTGTAATCCAGGGTGTACCTGGATGCGTCAAAGTTGTCAATGTTCGCATACAGAACGAAGAATGCGTAGGTGTTCCACAGGGTACCCATAAACTTACGCTGTCCTTCCTGTACAGCCTTGCCGTGGAAACGGTTCGGCAGCCAGGGTGCGGAGTTGATGTAGAAGTACCAGCGGATGGCATCGGCGCCGTAGGTCTGAAGTGCATCGAACGGATCCACCGCATTGCCCTTGCTCTTGCTCATCTTCTGTCCGTTTTCATCCTGCACATGGCCTAATACGATAACATTTTCGTAAGGCGCCTTGTTAAACAGAATGGTGGACTCTGCAAGCAGGGAGTAGAACCAGCCTCTGGTCTGGTCAACTGCCTCGGAAATAAACTGGGCAGGGAACTGCTTCTCAAAAATGTCTTTATTTTCAAACGGATAATGATGCTGTGCAAAAGGCATCGCACCGGAGTCAAACCAGCAGTCGATAACCTCGGGTACACGGTGCATTTCGCCGCCGCATTCCGGACACTTCATGGTAACGGCATCGATGTACGGTCTGTGAAGCTCTACCTTGGCATCCTCGGGATTGCCGCTTCTTTCCGCCAGCTCTGCACGGCTGCCGATGCATTCCTGATGACCGCAGCTGCATTCCCAGATGTTAAGCGGGGTGCCCCAGTAACGGTTACGGGAGATTGCCCAGTCCTGTACGTTGGTAAGCCAGTCGCCGAAACGTCCCTTGCCGATGGATTCGGGAATCCAGTTGATGGTGTTGTTGTTGCGGATTAAGTCGTCCTTTACGGCTGTCATCTTGATGTACCAGGACTCTCTTGCGTAGTAAATCAGCGGGGTATCGCATCTCCAGCAGTGAGGGTAGCTGTGTTCAAACTTGGGAGCCGCAAATAAAAGTCCCTTCTTATCCAGATCCTCCAGTACCATGGGATCAGCCTTCTTTACAAAGACGCCCGCATAGGGAGTTTCTTCCGTCATGTTGCCTTTGCCGTCAACAAGCTGTACGAACGGTAAGTCATAGCTTCTGCCGACCTTGGCATCGTCTTCACCGAAAGCAGGTGCAATATGAACAACGCCGGTACCGTCTGTCAGGGTAACATAGGTATCACATACCACATAATAAGCTTTCTTGTTCTGCTTTTTGCAAATATCTACGGCACAGTCAAATAACGGTTCGTATTCCTTGAACTCTAAATCCCTACCGGTCATGGTTTCCAGCACTTCGTATGCCTTAACGCCGTTTTCGGCATCGCCAAGCTTGCCCAGCACGGTGTCTAACAGTGCTTCTGCCATATAATAAGTATAACCGTCTGCCGCCTTAACCTTGGCATAGGTTTCTTCCGGGTTTACGCAGAGCGCTACGTTGGAAGGAAGGGTCCAGGGGGTGGTGGTCCATGCTAAGATGTAAGCATCCTCGTCCTTTACCTTGAAACGTGCAATCGCGGAGCGTTCCTTTACGTCCTTGTAGCCCTGTGCCACTTCCTGGGAAGAAAGCGGGGTTCCGCAGCGGGGGCAGTAAGGTACAATCTTAAAGCCCTTGTAGAGCAGCTTCTTGTTCCAGATTTCTTTTAACGCCCACCATTCGGACTCGATGTAGTCATCATGATAGGTAACGTAAGGATTTTCCATATCTGCCCAGAAACCGACGGTGCCGGAGAAATCCTCCCACATTCCTTTGTATTTCCAGACGCTTTCCTTGCACTGCTTGATAAAAGGCTCCAGACCGTATGCTTCAATCTGGTCCTTGCCGTCCAGTCCCAGTTTCTTTTCCACTTCAATTTCTACCGGCAGTCCATGGGTATCCCAGCCTGCTTTTCTCGGTACCATGTAGCCCTTCATGGTGCGGTATCTCGGAATCATATCCTTAATAACACGGGTCAGCACATGGCCGATATGGGGCTTGCCGTTTGCGGTGGGCGGGCCGTCATAAAAGGTGTAGGTCGGACCTTCCTTGCGGCTGTCCATGCTCTTTTCAAAAATGTGGTTCTCATCCCAGAAATTTTCGATTTGTTTTTCTCTGTCCACGAAGTTTAAATCGGTTGATACTTTCTTGTACATGATTTTCTTCCTTTCTTTTCTGCAATACAAAAGACCCCGTCCGTAAAAGGACGAGGTCAGACTCGCATACCACCTGTTACAACATACACTTTTTGTATATGGTTCCCGATAACGGCAGGATGCCGGCACGCACTACCGGGCAGAGCCTTTGGCACGCACGACTTGGGAGTGATTTTGGGTAATCCGCTACTCGCACCGGTCTTGCACCGTCACCGGCTCGCTATCCTTTCGCCTGAAAACTTACTGTCTCCGTCACAGTCTTTCTCAATGTGCTTATTATAAATCTTTCTTTGCGACATTGTCAATAGAGGAAAAAAGCAGTATAATAAAACATAATCATCGTGTGATTCCGTACAAAATACGGCTATGAGAAAGACATGGGGTTTTTATATGGCGAAGATAAAGAAAAAAGGTAAACTGTATTATACATTACAGGCTTTCAGCTCCGTTCCGATGCTTATTTTAGGGCTTATTATTATGATGTTCAGTTTTAAGACCGTACAAAGCGCCATGTACGACCAGGTTCACACCGAGCTTCAGAACATGACGGATATGCTCATCTCTTCCTATGACATGCTCTACCCCGGCGATTACACCCTGCAGGGGGATGTCGGCTACCGTCTTTTCAAGGGAGAGCAGGATATCACCTCCGATTATTCCGTTATCGACAAATTCCATGAAAATACCGGTGTGGAATTCACTGTATTTTATGAAGACACCCGTATCCTGACAACCATCTGTGATGAACAGGGGCAGCGCATTGTGGGCACCGGCGCCAATCCCAAGGTCATGCAGGATGTTTTCTACGGCGGTTCTTCCTGCTTCTATACCAATACCACCATCAGCAATGTCCATTATTTTGCCTATTATGCGCCTCTCCGTAACAGCGACGGAACCGTCGTGGGAATGGTCTATGCCGGCATGCCCTGCGCCCAGGTCAACCGGACGGTAAAGGCAACTATTTTTCCTATTTTGATCATTTCCCTGTGCAGCATTGTGATTGTGTGTCTGATTTCATCTTCCTACACACACAAAATCCTGACAGCGCTTCACAAAATCCGTACCTTCCTTGCCCAGATTGCCTCCGGTAACCTGAATGCTTCTCTGGGGCAGGAAGTTTTAAGCCGGAATGACGAACTCAGTGAAATCGGTGTTTCCGCTCTAAGCATGCAGCGCTCTCTGCGCAACCTTTTGGAGCAGGATACCCTGACCGGTTTAAGTAACCGGCGTTTCGGTGACCAGAAGCTTTCCGAGGCCCATCGCCGTTTTACGGAAAAGGGCACGCCTTATGTACTCTGTATTGGCGATATAGATTATTTCAAATCCGTAAATGACACCTATGGTCACGAATGCGGCGATGAAGTCCTGAAAGCCGTGGGCAAGGTCATGAGAAAGGAAATGCACGGAAGCGGCTGCGTTGCCCGCTGGGGCGGTGAAGAATTTCTTCTCATTTATGAGGGCACTACCCTTTCCGAAGCCAATGCCTATGCGGAGGCCATGCTTTCCCGCATCCGGGAGCTTAAGGTTCCTTATGAAGGCAACGAGATCCGCATCACCATGACCTTAGGTCTGGCACAGGCTTCCGCTGATATCGGCATCAACGACCTGTTAAAAGAAGCCGACCTCATGCTCTACAAGGGCAAAAAAGCCGGCCGCAACTGCGTTATCAGTGAATAAATTTCGGGAGCATCGGACGCCGCTGCTTCCGGCAGAAACTTCATGGAAGGATGTCCGCAGTTATCCTTCCATCTGGCGTCCAAGGAAACCGGCAGCTATCATGGCTGCCTTTTTTTCGGTCTCGCCAATGGTTTTGTCCTCTTCCTTTGTCAGCAGAATGACTGCCCCGACGGCATCACCTTCAGAGATAATGGTCTGGATAATCTGCATATCATATTCGCTCTCACCCTGATTTAAGATGCTGATAAACTGCTTGTCGCCCTTCTTTGCGCAAATCACCTTTCGGCTCTGAATGGCATTTTCCAGTTCCTTGTGAAGACTTTTTCCCAGCATATCCTTCTTCGGCAGTCCAGCCACCGCAATAATCTGGTCCCTGTCGCAGACGCACACGCCGCAGCCTAAGCTCTGTGCGGCTGTTTCCGCATACTGCTGTGCAAAATGTCCCATTTCTCCGATGGGTGAATATTTCTTTAAGACAATTTCTCCGTCCTTGTCCGTAAAAATCTCCAGCGGGTCGCCTTCCCGGATGCGCATGACTCTCCGGATTTCCTTCGGAACCACCACTCTTCCCAAATCGTCTATTCTTCGTACAATACCTGTTGCTCGCATATAAAAATTCCTCCTGCTTCTTACATACTTTCCATATTTTGTGCTGTATAGGTAGTATGTAGAAAACCGGAGGAATTATACATAAAAACCGGGGTATGCAAGCCATCGGTTTCAAAATCGTAAAATTTTTCATTTTTTGAAACCGAGTTAATAGAGTATCCGTTCAAAAAAATTTTCTTTGCAGAAAACCGTTGAAAACCATGGACTTCCATTTGAAGTTATTATGTGGAAAAAGTGGAAATTATACTCCTGTTTCCTTTGAAAGCATTTGTTAATCACCGTTTTTTCCGCGGCAGCTTTTTCACGATACGTTCCAGTTCCACCACCACTGCCAATCCGATGGCTATTCCCACGGCATACAAAATCAGGAGAACAATGTTGTCCTGAAAGCCCGTCCAGTCCGATGCAATAATCGCCATTGCCGAATAATACAGATTTTTCCCGGGTATCAGCGGAAGACACGCCGGAATGAACAATATGGTCGTCGGCACTTTCAGAATATAAGCAAAAATTTCTCCGTAAATTCCCACCACAAATGCGGACAACAGCGTGGACACGAAAATGGAGAAGCCGCCGTACTGCATGAGAAGAAATGTTGCCCAGCACAAAAAGCCGCCCACCATAGAAACCGCCATGTATTTTTTCCGCATATTATAAATGATACAAAATCCCCAGGTGCCAAGTGCCGCAGCCAGCAGCTGAACAGCCCGCTCCAGTGCATGATAGGTTATTCCGGAGTCCGTGATGTTTCCCTTTACCAGCATCAAAGACAGCATAAAGCCCGCCGCTATGCCGAATGCCTGCATCAGGCTGTCCATCAGTTTTTCAAAGCTGGAAATAATGTCGCCGCTTAAGATATAACGGATGGAATTGGTAATGGCAACTCCCGGTATGAGCACCATGATATCGCCGATTAAAATCTGGTTTACATGAAGCCCCGGAACTATCCGGTTTATCAGGCTGACAAATGTACCCGTCACAAACGAACACGCCACGTTGAAAAACAGCTCGGAGGAGCAGATGCTCCACACCCATTTCTGCATGGCGCAAATCACCAAAACCGCTATGCCCGCCACGAGGGCATCCTTAAAATCCCCGCCGAAAAAGAGAGTGAACATGGTTGCCGCAATAAGCTGCCCAATGTAACGCTGAAGCTCGCCCGGCTTTTCCTGTAATATCGCCAGCACACGTTCCTTTAATTCCGCCACCGCAATGGGATCTGCCGCACAATCCCGGCACAACTGGTTTAAGCTTTCCATTTTGGTACAGTCGATTGCCCCGCGCCTGGTTATACGTCGGTTCTGTGTAACAGAATAATCGTCATTAAATTCCACCGTTATCAGAATGCTGGAGGTAATGGCGTACATGCTGACATGCTGGGCGCCGTACGCCTTGCCCAGCCGGTGCAGGCTGTTCTCAATCCGGGAGATTTCGCCGCCGGACTGGTACATGGCTTCCCCTATATTCAATAACTGTCTCACAAATATATCCGCATCCTGCTTGCGGGATATGTAATTCTTTTCTACTTCCATATATCACACTTTCCAAAGATACTTTGCATCCCTATTCTATAACATTTTTTTGCCATACTTCACTATACTGTCAATGTTTGTCATTTACACACCCGTCCTGAAATGCTATACTTTTTTACATGTCGTGAATGATAAGAAAGGATATGGTTATGAAAACTTACGAAATCGAAGTGTGCGGCATAAAGCGCCAGCTTCCTTTAATTAAAATCAATGACTCTCTTTCCTTCGGTAGCTTTGTAATTATCGGAGATACGGAGCTGATTTCCGCCTGTGCAGGTCCTTTAGCCGAAAAAATCGGTCCCGTGGATGCGATTGTAACAGCCGAAGCCAAGGGAATTGCTTTGGCATATGAAGTGTCCAGAAAGTTAAATCTGAAAGAATTTATTGTTGCCCGTAAGAGTGTAAAGAATTATATGCAGGATGTGGTTTCTCATGAGGTAAACTCCATTACCACCGCCGGTACCCAGAAACTATATCTGGACGGTATCGATGCCGCAAAAATCAAAGGCAAAAATGTCTGCATTCTGGATGATGTGATTTCCACCGGTGAGTCCCTGCATGCTCTGGAAGAACTTGTGAAAGCCGCCGGTGCCAATGTTGTAAAAAGGGCTGCCGTTTTAGCTGAGGGCGATTCTGCTAAGCGTACCGACATCGTTTTCTTAAAAGAGCTTCCCCTGTTTCCCACAGCAGAATAAAAAGCCGAAAGGACCGTTCAGACTGCCAGCCTGCGGTCCTTTCCCATTTTAAATCTTATAACACGGCGTTTACGTGCCGTGACACTTTTTTCTTCTACGGCACGTAAATTTTCTCGCTTCCTTACGTGCCATTTCGCACTTTTTCTCTACGGCACGTAAATTTTCTCGCTTCCTTACGTGCCATTTCGCACTTTTTCTCT
>ERZ1026848.1564-NODE-1564-length-12127-cov-4.889082_pt1 | contig 12127 bp, 5 predicted proteins | sample MGYA00380154_ERZ1026848 | MGnify/ENA primary metagenome ERZ1026848 (study PRJEB33269, sample SAMEA4719790) | human gut metagenome | biome: human-associated habitat; feature: organic feature; material: feces | place: Cameroon | collected 2013-10 ...
GCCAGACGTTCCTCTACCTGAGCCATCATCTGCTCATATTTCGCAAGCTTATCCTTTTCCTCCTGAACCTTCTCAGGCTTTGCATTATTAAGGAATTTCTCATTTGAGAGCATGCCCTTTGAGCGCGCAAGCTCCTTTGTAAGCTTATCCTTTTCTTTATTGAGTCTTTCCTTTTCCTTCTCAAAATCAACAAGGTCCTCAAGCGGCAGGTATGCAACCGCATCAGGTATCACTACTGATACAGCGTCATCTCCGATACCGGCCTTGCCCTGCTGTACTGTAATCTCGCTGGTAAATGCAAGATTTACATATACCTCCTTGTTGTCCTCGAATATCTTTCTGACTGACTCATCATCACTTGTGATGAAAAGCTTTGCCTTTCTTGAAGGTGGAACATCCATCTGTGTACGGACATTTCTGATACCCTTTACGAGATCCTTGCAGTGCTCGATTGCGGCTTCTTCTGCAGGGAAATTCCACTCTTCCTTGTACTCAGGCCATTTAGAGAGCATGATAGTCTCCTCGTCTGACTGAAGTGTGCAGAAGATTTCCTCTGTGATAAACGGCATATATGGATGAAGGAGCTTCAGTGCATTTACAAGTACTGTCTTAAGGGTCCAGAGTGCTGCATTTGCTGACTCTGGGTTTTCATCCTTCTTGTAGGTACGAACCTTTGCAATCTCGATATACCAGTCACAGAACTCATCCCAGATGAAGTCGTATACCTTTTGTACTGCGATTCCAAGCTCGAACTTGTCCATGTTTTCTGTGGCATCCTTTGCAAGAGTATTTACCCTTGAAAGAATCCACTTATCTGCTGCATGAAGCTCATCAAGCTTTGGCTCTCTAAGCTCTACACCTTCAAGGTTCATCATGATAAATCTTGATGCATTCCATACCTTGTTGGCAAAGTTTCTTGAAGCCTCAACTCTCTCCCAGTAGAAACGCATGTCATTTCCCGGTGCATTTCCTGTGATAAGTGTCAGACGAAGTGCATCTGCACCATACTTGTCGATAACCTCAAGCGGATCAATTCCGTTTCCGAGTGATTTACTCATCTTGCGGCCCTGTGAATCTCTTACGAGTCCGTGGAAAAGCACTGTGTGGAATGGTGCCTTGCCCATCTGCTCATAGCCTGAGAAAATCATTCTGATTACCCAGAAGAAAATGATATCGTAGCCTGTTACGAGCACATCGTTTGGATAGAAATAGTCCAGATCCTCTGTCTTTTCAGGCCAGCCGAGTGTTGAGAATGGCCAGAGCGCTGATGAGAACCATGTATCAAGTGTATCAGGATCCTGTGTCCAGTGCTCCTTGCCACACTTAGGACATTTGCCAGGCTTTTCTATTGAAACTACCATCTCTCCACAGTCATCACAGTACCATGCAGGTATTCTGTGTCCCCACCAGAGCTGACGGCTGATGCACCAGTCGCGGATATTGTCTGTCCAGTTGAAGTATGTCTTGTCCATTCTTGAAGGAAGAAGCTTGATTTCTCCGTTCTTTACTCCCTCAACTGCAGGCTTGATCATCTCGTCCATCTTGACGAACCACTGCTGCTTGATCATTGGCTCAACTGTTGTGTGACAGCGGTCATGCACACCTACATTGTGTGAGTGTGGTACAACTTTTACTAAAAGGCCCTGCTCCTTAAGATCCTCAACCAGTGCCTTTCTGCACTCGTATCTGTCCATTCCGGCATATTTTCCGGCCTTTTCATTCATTGTGGCATCATCATTGATTACAACGATTTCTTCTAAGCTGTGGCGTTTTCCTACCTCAAAATCGTTAGGGTCGTGCGCAGGTGTAATCTTTACACAGCCTGTTCCAAACTCTTTATCTACGTATGAATCTGCGATTACAGGAATCTCTCTGTCTGTGCATGGAAGCTTTAAGGTCTTTCCGATGATATCCTGATAGCGCTCGTCATCAGGATTTACAGCTACGGCTGTATCTCCAAAAAGTGTCTCAGGACGTGTTGTTGCTATCTCTACGAATCTGCCTTCCTCGCCAACTACAGGATAGTTAATGTGCCAGAAGAAGCCGTCCTGCTCCTCATGCTCTACCTCTGCATCTGAAATAGATGTCTTACATACCGGACACCAGTTTACGATTCTTGAGCCCTTATAAATCCAGCCCTTCTTATAAAGCTTTGTAAATACCTCCTGTACTGCGTGTGAGCATCCCTCATCCATGGTAAATCTCTCACGCTGCCAGTCTGCTGATGATCCAAGCTTACGAAGCTGCTTTACAATACGTCCGCCGTACTCTTTTCTCCAGTCCCAGCATTTCTCGAGGAACTCTTCTCTTGTAAGGTCTGCCTTGTTGATTCCCTGCTCTTTAAGTGCCTGGATGACCTTTACCTCTGTTGCGATGGATGCGTGGTCCGTTCCCGGCTGCCAGAGTGCATTGTAGCCCTGCATTCTCTTGTATCTGATAAGGATATCCTGCATGGTGTTGTCAAGGGCATGTCCCATGTGCAGCTGTCCTGTGATGTTTGGTGGTGGCATCACGATTGTGAATGGTTTTTTGCTGCGGTCTACCTCTGCATGAAAGTAGCCATTGTCTTCCCACTTTTTGTAAAGACGGTCCTCAATGTCCTTTGGATCGTAGGTTTTGTTTAGTTCTTTGCTCATGTTTTCCTCCTTGTTGGTTGCTGCTGATTGTATTAAATGACGCAAAAGCTTTGTGGGCTTTGTTGTATCAGGTCGCGCATTATGTATGGAATTATGTTCATGATTACGCTGCCAAGACACTGTAAAAATTATGATGAAGGATTGTTTAGACCATGACGCAACCGGCTTTTAGCGCCGTCCATGGCGCTAACGCCTCGCCCGCACGTCCATGTGCGTGCGTTGCTGGGCTGTGTACATAATTTTAACAGTCTCTAGGCAGCTCCATAAATCACATAATTCCATGCATAATGCGCGGCCTGATAATTCAGGCTGTGAGCTTTTGCTGTTTTTCTTTTTATTTAGCGACGGGCGACCGATTGGATTGCATGCGCAATCTTCCGGTCTGGGTACAAAGCACCCAATATAAGTTGAAAATCAGACTCTTTCAAGGCTTCTCTATAGCTTAACGCTGCTACAATTTTCAATATATGCAGGCACTTACGTCTCGCTTCACTAAAAAAAGCCCCTCCGGTCTACGACCGGAAGGGCGAATTAGCGCTGTACCACCTTCGTTTACATCGGAGCATATATATACATATAAACTCGAATGCCTCTTGTCCTGTAACGTGGACGAATCGGAAGAACTTATGTCAAATCTCGTTATATATAGATTTAACTTTCTGGGTTCTTCGGCTCAAAAGCTACCTTCCATGATTTCTGTCTTAAGCATCTTTCAGCCTGCCCAAAATGTATCACCATCTTACGGACCGGATGCTCTCTCTGAAAGCTTTCGTCATGTACTCCTCTTTCTTATGCCTTTAAATATTTTGCATGTTTCTTTCTACAATATTAAAGTGCATTGGGTGATTTGTCAATATAATTTTTGCACAACATTCTTCGTTGCGACTATATTCACACCGGTTGCTGCAACATCGCTTAGCAGTACATCACCTATATGCACCGGTGCCTCTACCGTGATTTGGTTGATACACTCCATCACATCCATTATCTTTTCCTTTGGAATATCCTGTGCCGTCTTTACAGATACCATCGGTATTGTGCCATTTTTCACACAGACTGTACTTGTCACAATTCGTGTCGGATGAGTTACTTCCTTTGCTCCGTAGTCTGCTCCGCGCTTGCAGGTATTTCCGGTTACTGCGACATTTTCTCCATCTATTGTCACCTTAAGGGCACAGCCCAGAGGGCAGCCTATACATGTCAAATTTCTTTCTTCCATGATACTATGCCTCCTCAATCTTTACCGTAATTGTGCGGTGATTGTCTGTTTCAATGAGCTCCTTCTTCTTAAGCACTACCTGCTCCATCTCACCCGGCGCCATAACAGGACGCTTGCGGTGCTGCAGCTGTTTATCATCCAGATATACTGCAATATAGCAATTCTTATACACAGCTCCCACTCGAAATCTTACCGTCACAGTATCATCCATTTGTGCAGTATTTATAGTGCTTGGAACAGTGTACCTGACTCCGCCTGTAGCGGTTATCGATATCTCTTTGCCATCGCAACTCTTATCGCCGCCATTTTTCACATATTCTGCGGCATGGCGGCCTGCTGCTGTCGCTTCCTCTGACACGTAATCCACGAGGTCATGCACATGAAGCACATTTCCGCAGGCAAATACACCGGGCACATTTGTCTCAAGGCTTTCGTTTACGACCGGTCCGCTTGTTACCGGATTGAGCTCTACACCGGCTGTTTTTGAAATCTCATTTTCCGGAATGAGTCCGCACGAGAGTAAAAGCGTGTCGCACTCGTAAAATTCCTCAGTTCCCTCAATAGGCTTATTGTACTCGTCCACCTGTGCGAGAGTGATGCCCTCCACACGCTCCCTGCCCTTTATATCAACCACTGTGTGGCTGAGCTTAAGCGGAATTCCAAAATCATCCAGGCACTGCACGATATTACGCTTCAAGCCTCCTGAATACGGCATGAGTTCTGCAACCACCTGCACAGTGGCACCCTCTAAGGTCATTCTCCTAGCCATGATAAGACCGATGTCTCCTGAACCGAGTATTACTACCTTTCGTCCCGGCATGTAGCCCTCTATATTCACCAGTCTCTGAGCTGTGCCCGCCGAGAAAATTCCTGCCGGTCTGTAGCCGGGTATGTTAAGAGCACCTCTTGCTCTCTCCCTGCAGCCCATCGCAAGTATTACGGTCTTTGCAGCGATATGGAAAAGTCCGTCTGTGCGGTTCATAGCTGTAACTATTTTATCGTTTGCCTCATCTTTTATCTTTACATCATGCCTGTCATCTGCCCCGTTTTCAAACTCGTCACCGGTTGAGATATCCATGACCATCGTATTGAGCCTGTACTCTATGCCAAGCTCTTTGACCTCTTTGATAAATCGGCCGGCATATTCAGGGCCTGTGAGCTCCTCCTTAAAGGTGTGCAGGCCAAAGCCGTTGTGTATACACTGATTTAAGATACCGCCAAGCTCACAGTCTCTTTCCAGTATAAGTATTTTATCTATTTTATTTTTCTTAGCGGAAGCTGCTGCCGCAAGACCTGCCGGGCCTCCTCCTACTATCACAATATCGTAAAATTCCATATTGTCCCCCTATCCGCGATTCTTGCTCATTCCAACAACTATCCTTGACTTTCCACCGCTTTTAGTGATGTCAAGCTGCGAAATCCCCTTCTCTCTGGCGATAATCTCCATAGTTCTCGGAGAACAGAATCCTGCCTGACATCTGCCCATTCCGGCTCTGGTGCGTCTCTTCACACCATCAAGTGACTTTGCGCCCAGTGGTCTGTTTACCGCATCCATTATCTCGCCCTCCGTAATCATCTCACAGCGACAAATTATATTGCCATACTCAGGCTTTTCCTTTATCAGCTTTTTATACTCATCCTCTGAAAGCTTCTTTGGATTTAAAATACCTTTTCTTGTCTCGATGAAGTCCGCATTTTTAGAAGGATTAAAAAGTCCCTCTACTATTGCTGCCACTCTCTCACCGATAGCCGGCGCACTTGATAAGCCCGGTGACTCTATACCTGCGCAGTCAACAAAATACGGTGCGTCTGAAAGCTCCTCGATGATAAACTCATGTCCGTCCTCATGTGCACGGTTTCCTGCAAACGATGTTATGACCTGACGCATAGGAAGTGACGGCACAGAACGTGTGCCGGATTTCACAACATGCTCTAAGCCTGCTCTCGTTGTATTTGTACCATCCTTGTCCTCATGGTCATCTGCTGTAGGTCCGATTAGGATATTTCCGTGTACTGTCGGGGTTACGAGCACACCTTTGCCGTATTTGCCCGGGAGCTGGAAAATAGTCTTGTCAATGATACCCCCCGCAGCCCTGTCTAAAAGCTCGTACTCTCCGCGCCTTGGTGTAATATGTATTTTGTTTTCACTTACCATGTTGTGGAACACATCAGCATATACACCGGCTGCATTTACAACGCAGCGTGCATGAATTTCGCCATTTTGAGTGATGAGAATATAGCCTGTCTGCTCCTTTTGTATTGCCTTCACCTCTGTGTTAAATAAGAACTCCACACCGTTTGCTGCCGCATTCTCAGCAAATGCGATATTCATGCCAAACGGACATACAATGCCTCCTGTCGGGCAGTAAATAGCTGCCACCACTTCATCAGACAGATTCGGCTCCATCTCATGCGCTTCGCCTGCATCAAGAATTTTAAGTTCCGGCACCCCGTTTGCAATCCCCTGATTGTAAAGCTCCTTAAGCCTTGGCATATCGTCATCACTAAAGCACACTATCAGTGAGCCATTTCTTCTAAACTCAAAATCAAGCTTCTTCGAAAGCTCATCCATCATCTCATTTCCACGGAGATTCATCTGTGCCATAAGTGTACCAGTCTTACAATCAATTCCGGAATGGACAATAGCACTGTTTGCCTTTGAGGTGCCACAGCACACGTCCTCCTCCTTTTCCACCACGCAGATGGACAGGTTATATTTCGATAGCTCTCTTGCACAGGCGCTTCCCGATACTCCCGCTCCTATAATTACTACATCATACATGTTATTTTCTCCTACCAATTTCCATATATTGTTTACTTGCCGTATCACTAAGCTCATTTAAAACAATGCAAGCATCAGCTATTATTCATCCTTCGCCCAGTTAAATGCGCAGGCGACAGCCTTTTTCCACATTTTAAGCTTCTTTTCTCTCAAATCAGCCGCTATCTCCGGCTCAAACACACGGTCAATAGACCAGTTTCTCTTTATATCATCCATACTTTCCCAGTAGCCAACTGCAAGCCCTGCGAGGTACGCTGCGCCCATGGCTGTTGTCTCCACGCACACAGGCCTGTTGACCGGTGCATTGCTGATATCAGCCTGCATCTGCATGAGCAGATTATTGGCACTGGCGCCGCCGTCCACCTTAAGTGATGTGAGATTGATGCCCGAATCAGCCTTCATTGCCTCAAGCACATCATTTACCTGAAATGCCATTGATTCCAGAGTTGCCCTTATGACATGGTACTTGTTTACACCCCTCGTAAGCCCCACAATGGTTCCTCTGGCATACTGGTCCCAGTACGGTGCTCCAAGCCCTGTAAATGCCGGCACCACGTAGCAGCCGTTTGTATCTTTTACCTTTCTCGCCATGTATTCTGAATCTGTTGAGGAATCGATAAATTTCATCTCATCGCGTAGCCACTGGATAGAGGCTCCTGCCACAAATATTGATCCCTCCAGCGCATATACCACCTTGCCGTCTATGCCCCAGGCTATAGTGGTAACAAGTCCGTTCTTTGAGGATACCGGCATCTCACCTGTGTTCATCAGCAGAAAACAGCCTGTACCGTATGTATTTTTGGCTTCTCCTGCCCTAAAGCAGGTCTGACCAAAAAGCGCAGCCTGCTGGTCTCCTGCCGCTCCCGCGATAGGGATCGGACCCCCGAAAAACACAGGATTCACCTCACCATATACACAGCTTGACGGCATTGGCTTTGGAAGCATGCTCTTTGGTATATCAAGCTCCTTAAGTATCTCATCGTCCCACTTTAAGGTATTGATATTAAACATCATGGTTCTTGAAGCATTGGAATAGTCCGTGACATGCACCTGTCCCTGAGTGAGCTTCCATATAAGCCATGTCTCGACTGTTCCAAACAAAAGCTCGCCTCTTTCGGCTCTCTCCCTCGCTCCCGGCACATTGTCAAGGAGCCACTTGAGCTTAGTTGCCGAAAAATAAGCATCTATCACAAGCCCTGTCTTTTTTCTGAAGGTCTCGGTAAGCCCCTTTTCCTTCAGTGAATCCGCATACTCTGCCGTGCGCCTGCACTGCCATACTATCGCGTGATAAACCGGCTCTCCTGTATTTTTATCCCATACAATTGTGGTCTCTCTCTGGTTAGTAATGCCTATCGCACATATGTCGGCTGCCGTAGCCTGGATATTGGCCATAGCCTCCTTTGCCACCTCAAGCTGTGTGGCCCAGATTTCCTCTGCATCATGCTCCACCCAGCCCGGCTTTGGAAAAAACTGCGTAAATTCCTTCTGTGCCACACTGCACATCTCGCCCTTCTCATTGAAAAGTATACATCTGTTGCTGGTCGTGCCCGCATCTAATGCCATAATATACTTTGCCATGTAAAAATCCTCCAACTCTCTATATTTCCAGCTTTTTTCTTCTATCCTGCTACAGTTCTTCCTCTACCATGCTCTTCTCTCTGTTGAACGCATCATAGATACATGGAATTACTATAAGCGTAAGGATGGTTCCGTATACGAGACCTCCTATTATTGCGATTGCCATCGGCTTTATCATATCTGAGCCATCTCCGATACCTATCGCCGATGTAAACATTGCGAGTATGGTGGTCATCGCTGTCATCAGTATTGGACGAAGCCTTGTACGGCCTGCATCTATGATTGCCTCATGCTTGCTCATGCCCTCTCTCCTGGCCTGATTGATGTAATCAATGAGCACGATTCCATTATTTACAATGAGACCTGCCAGCATGATAAAGCCAAGCATTGATATGATTCCGAGCTCATTTCCCGTGATGAAAAGAGCTATAAAGCCTCCTGTAAACGCAAGAGGTATACAGAACATGATAATAAACGGTGAAAGCAATGACTGGAACTGCGCCACCATGATAAGATAGATAAATATCACTGCAAGCACAAGCATAAGTCCAAGCTGACTCATTGACTCATTTATTGTCTCATCCTCGCCCTCCATGTCTATTGAATAGCCATCAGGAATGCTGAGTTTATCAATTTTTGATTTAATTTTATTGCTTAGTAATGTTACATTATGGTTTTCATCAACCGCACCTGATACTGTAATATATCTGGTCTGAGCATCTCGATGAATGGTACTTAGTGTCTGTTCCTGCGAAATAGTGCAGATATCACTGAGCGGAATCTCCTTTTCACTGCCATCATTATCCTTATAGGTAAATGTAAGGTTTTTGATGTCATCCACAGTCACATCAGACTGCTCTGCAGATTGTAAGTATACCTCATAGTCCTTTATGTCGGTCGTAATGGTTGTTGCGCTCTTTTGAGATGATATCTCACCGGATACGAGCTGGTATACCTGAGCCACCGTATAGCCATACTTTGCTGCTTTTTCCTTATCCACAGTTATCTTAAGCTCATTGATTGTATCTCCAAGACCGTCATCTATATCTGTCACTCCATTTGTATCCTTAAGGATATCTGCCACATCACCTGCAAGCTTCTGCAGCTTATCTATATCATTACCCTTAATCCTGACAGAAAGACCGCTGCCGAAAAACTCTGACGAGTCCATAGCCTGCGAAGATGCTGTTACCTTGCAGTCCAGATTCTTTGTGCGTTTTTCAATTTCATCTATTACCTTATCCGATGAAACATCCGACTTCTCATCAAGCAATATATACATGCTCACGCTGTCGCTTCCTGAGCTCATCAGGTTCATGGTCGAGCTGCCGCCTGCTGTAGCTCCTATTGTGTCTATGCCCTTTATATCAGATATTTTGTCCATGACCTTATCAGACAGCTCTGTAAGCTGCTTGAAGTCAAGCTTTTCGTCATCCTTTGCCTCTATGGTAAGTGAAATCTGATTTGACTCCATGTCCATATCCATAAAGGTCATTCCCCTTGACATGCAAAGTGCGCCACTGCCGACTAAAAGCACTACTGCCGCAATAAATACCACCGGCTTAAATCTAAGACATGTGCCGAGCACATTTCCATACCAGTCCTTAAAACGGTCAAACCATGGATGCTTTATATCCTTCGTCTTTTTGAGCATGCCTGAAGCAATTGCCGGTACAAATGTGAGTGCCACTACAAGAGATGCCATAAGAGTAAACGCTACCGTAAGTGCCAGGTCTACAAAGAGCTGTCTCGTGATTCCATCAGTAAAAATGATTGGCGCGTACACACTTACCGTGGTAAGTGTAGAGGCAAAAATGGCTCCTGCCACCTGATTTGCACCCTCAACAGCTGCCTTCTTTACCGAATATCCCTCTCCCCTTAATCTGTAGATATTCTCGATTACTACAATTGAATTATCCACCAGCATTCCTATTCCAAGCACAAGTCCCGACATTGAAATGATATTTAAGGTGATATCCGTAAAATACATAAGCACCACTGCCACAATAACCGATAGCGGTATAGATGCTGCGATAACAAGTGTTGGCTTTATATCCTTTAAGAACAAGAGCAATACGAAAATGGCAAGTATTGCTCCCACTATCATATTTTCCATAACACTCTTTACTACCATGTCGATGTATACGCCCTGATTCATGAGCACCGTGGTGTGTAATCCGTCATTTTCCTTTTCCAGCGAATCAAGCTTATCTAAAAGACGGTCTGTGACGTCTCCTGTAGAGTAGCCGGTCTGCTTCTCCATGGAGAGCATTATTCCGGGATTACCGTTGACTATCGCATATGTCTCATCCGAGTTGTCAGTCATCTCAACATCTGCCACATCACCGACATGAATAGGAGCTATTCCATCAAGCTTCATATCCATAAGCACTAGATTTGTTAAATCATCAATTGATTTTATCTCATCTCCCACCTGTACTATGTACTGCGTGCCATTTGAATCATTTACATAGCCTGCAGGCATATCAAAATTCTGAGCGACGAGCAGCTGCGAGAGCGAGTCAATTGTTAAAACTGCATTTAAGTTTGACTTATCAAGTGCATCATCCTTACTCTTTTCAAGTTCCTTCTTTGAGCTGTCAAGAGATGCCGCTGCTGTTGCAAGCTGTGCCGACTGCTGTCCTATGCTTATAGAGCTGATGGCTGCCTGACTGTTTAGATTATCATAGGCATCTAAAAGTGCTGTCTCTCCTTGTGCTATCTGGTCAAGCCCGCTTTGGCACTGCTCTATACCTGTATTCACCTGAATGAGAGTCTGTGCTATCGCTGACGCTGCCGCAGGCAGATCATCTGCTGTGTTTACGGTGATTCCAAGCGCCGAGAGACCTGAAAACTGTGTTGCAATCTGCTCATCAACCTGCTCAAGCTGCGCTTTGAGTGCTGTGCCCGCTTCACCCGGTACATTTGCGCCCTCTTTGAGTGACGGAATTGTCTTTGTATATGTATCACTATTCATGAAGTCTGAAAGAGCTGACTGAATTGTTTCAAGCTGGCTCTTCTGCTCATTTAAGCTTGCAAGAGTACTCTCTAGCTGAGTCTTCTGCTCTGCAAGCTTTGCCTTTTGCTCCTTTAGCGTATCCACTCCCGCGCTCATCTGATCCGATGCAGATGTGATTGCTTTTTGTCCGCTCTCTATCTTTGCGCTTGCATCATCCATCTGACTTTTTGCATCGTCAAATTTCTTTGAAACGGCATTATTTATTTTCTCATTGAGCGCATCTATCTTGGTCTGATTCATCGTGACCTGTATCTGCTCGGTGAGCTCACCTGTTGCAGTCACTGATGCGACTCCCTCTGTACTCTCAATTGCAGGCTTTAGTGTGTTTTCCACAAAGTCTGTGATTTCCGACTTGCTTTTTCCATCCATATCCACAGCAGTCATCATGATTGGAAGCATGTCCGGATTTATCTTCATAATGGTCGGAGTACCCACTCCATCCTTCCAGCCAGCCTTGACCTGATCTATTTTCTGCTGCATCTCTATCACTACAGAATCCATGTTGGCATTCTGCTCATACTCGCATGTCACCAGAGAATAGCTGTTATATGACATTGAGCTTACGTTTTTGATATTGGACGTAGTTGCCATAGCTGCTTCAAGCGGCGCGGTGACATCGCTCTCCACCTCCTGTGGACTTGCTCCCATATCTGTTGTCACGATAAGTGCATACTGAAAGCTCATATCCGGCAGCAGATCTGTCGTCATCCTGCCAAGTGATACAACACCGAGTACTATTACCAGCAGTACTCCTACAAGTACAGTAAAAGGCTTTTTTACACTATATCTTGATATCATCTGACCCCTCCTTTTTCTTTTCTTTGATAATGTCCTGCATTAGTTTGATAAACAATGTGATTACTACGATTTTCACAATAAATTTAATTCGCTGT
>ERZ1026848.1567-NODE-1567-length-12125-cov-4.213670_pt1 | contig 12125 bp, 10 predicted proteins | sample MGYA00380154_ERZ1026848 | MGnify/ENA primary metagenome ERZ1026848 (study PRJEB33269, sample SAMEA4719790) | human gut metagenome | biome: human-associated habitat; feature: organic feature; material: feces | place: Cameroon | collected 2013-10 ...
GTATGCCACTAAAAAGCAAGATACAAGCCTTTATTATTTAATGTTATCCAACAATCTTCCAGTTTTCCCCGTTCTTTTCCAGCACAAGGTCAAACTGTGATACCTGTGTTGTCATGGTCTGGTTATCCAGATATTTCACTGCAAGGGAAGCGGTCACCTGATTTCCGTTTCGATTGTAGACCGGATTTACCAGTTCGGAGAAAATATATTCTTTTCCCACAGGTTTCAGCACACCCTCATTTACATAATAGGTCAGCTCCTTTGCGGTTGCCGTAGGGTACAGCTTGAAAAAGGTAGTGAGAAATTCGTTGATGTCCTCCGTGGTGATGGAATCCACCGTACCGTCACTTTGTACTGCTTTTGGCGTATAGCCGGATTTTACGGGAACGCTGGTGATGGTTGGGTTCTGGATAATCGTCAGGTTTCCAGAGCCGTCCACATAGACCGTCACCTGATAGGCGGAACGGACGTTTTTACTGGATTCTCCCGCTGTGATACGCTGTTCCACCGTATAGGTCACTTGATAATGCTGCTCCTTTTCTTCTGTGATTTCCCATATCTGAAAATCGGTCAGGGCAGACGATACGGGGATGTCTTTTCGGACAGTATCTACATTCAGGGCTTGCAGTTCTCCGGTGAGATAGCCTTTTAAAGCATTTGTCCGGTTATCAATGGAAGCAGCGGACTGTTCCCATGAATAGTAGACTTCTGCGAAATTCTCCACAAAATTCTCTATCTTGTGGGTGTCGAGGATGGTTTCCTCAATTACTTTGGTTTCATGGACAGTATGAATGTCTATCGCCGTGAAATTCTTATAGACGGCAAACAGGAAGCTCACTGCCAGCAGCACCCACAGGGCAATCACGGTTTTTTTATGGGTATTGACTTTGTAGACTTTCAGTTTCTTTTCTTTCTGCTTTTTCTGGTTTTCCTCTTTTCTAATCTGAATCATATCGGGTCATCCTTTCTTATTGTTTGATTCGTCCGGCTCCGGCAAGGTGCTGTTGCCAGTAGGAGCCTGTCAGGTCTGCGTAACCAATGGGATTTCCGGCATGGTACATCCGGTTATTTCCCACATACAGCCCCACATGGGTGATGTAGGTTCCGGCGTTGTAGGTGGAGTGGAAAAAGACTAAATCCCCTGCTTTTGCTTCGGACAGGGGGATGTGCTGCGTCACATTGTACTGTTCCTGTGCTGTCCGTGGCAGGGCGATTCCTGCCTTGCCATAGCACCACTGCACCAGTCCCGAACAGTCAAAGGAAGTGGAGGGGGAATCGCCCCCATACACATACGTCCAGCCCTCATACTTTAAGGCTTCGTCCATGATAGCCTGTACCGTTTCATTATCAAACTGTGCCACGGTCAGGTATTGCGATACCAAGAGGACATAGAACATATTCCCGTAGGAATACCGCCAGCCCCCGTTTTTCTCTACCGCAACAGGGTTAGTGTAGGTGACTTTCTTTCCGCCGGATTTGTCCCTTGCGAAGCTTTCTGCCAGTTCAAAGGTGTATTTTTTTCCACGTCCTGCCACATAGTCTAGGAAACCGCCGCCGTAGTTGTAGGACTGAATTACACTGTTTAAGTCACAGCCCTTTGTTTCTGCCGCTGCGAGCAGTTCCGAGAAATATTTGCAGCCCTGTTTGATGGATTCCTCTGTGCTAAGGGAGTTTGGGGGAAGCCCAAGGGATTCCGAGGACTGCATAACGTCTTCCAGCGTGCCGCCGGATTCCACCTGAATGATGGCGAGCAGCACATTTAAGTATTCCTCTATGCCATATTCCCTTGCATACTTTTCCAGCATAGGCTTATGGGCGAGGACTTCCTGTGATACGCTCACGCCCCCATAGATAAGGTTTCCGCCGCTTCCGCCGTCTTCCTCATCCGAGAAGACAATCACCACCAAAAGGAGCAGGGAGAACATCATCACGAACACGCCGGAACAGGCAAAGAAAAGGTGTCTTAACTTCATGGTTTCTCCCCTTTCTTTTGTTTGGCAGCCGCTGTTACCGTTTTTGTCCACTCCTTTCTGGCGGTGGTACGCCGGATGGTAAAGTTCGATTCTTTTACCGCAGGGGCAGCCCGTTTTCTTTCCGGTATCACAGGAGCCGTATCGTTCTGGACAGGTCTTGCCGGATGGGGAGCAGCAGGTGTAGTAGTTGTCTTTTGTCTTTCCTCTGGTTTGTCTGGGAAAGCCGGAGGGACTATCTGGTGTTCTGTCCTTACAGGCGGTGTCTGTTCATGGTGGATGGAAGCCACTTTTACCACCGGAACCGAAGCCCGTTCTGCCACAGTTCCCCCATAAGGAACCTGTCCCTGTTCCCTGATGGATGGGGAAGCTGGCTGCATGGCTGGTTTTCCTACATGAATGGTATGGTTTCGGAAATCTTCCGGCTGCTTTGCAGTAACAGGGCGTTCATGGACGGGAGCCGCCCCTTTGGGGGATTCGGAAGCTGTCTTTTGCGGCTGTTTTGCCTGTTCCAGTTCCGCCCTGCGTTCTGCAATGGTCTGTCTGCGGCGTTCTGCCTGTGCGTTCCGCTGTTCGGCTCTGGCAGTTCGGGTCTGGGTCACGCTGGAAGTAAAGTCCCGTACTCCCTCTGATACCTGTGTTTTCCCGTGGTAAAGGGCATACTTTGCATTGACGGGCAAATCCTTTGCCTGCTCCCGAAGCTGTCCGGCAGTATCGGCTATCTTATCTTTGGTATCTGCCACCGCACCTACCGCAGAGCCAGCCCGTTTCCATGCAGATTCCTTTTCCGGTGCTGCCTGCCCGTCTGGTCTGCTGTGGTCTGCCTGTGTCCGTTTGGAAGAACCGGAGCTGGAAGCAGTTCTCTGGTCTGAGCCAGCCTGTTTTCCTGCATGGTAGGCAGCCGTACCAGCCCCAAGAGCTACCACAGAACGTCCTAACTTATGCTGTAAACGGTGCATATGGGCGTGCATGAGCATACGGGGTCTTCGCATGATACGGCTCCCCATGCTTTGGGAATCCCCACTCTGCAAGGAGAACATCCCCATCAAATCCCCCAGCTTGAAATAAATTCCGGCAAAGGTCACTATCTGCAAGAACGCCGTCAGGAAGAACGGATATTCCCCAGACAGGTTGTAGAGCATGGTGGAAATGCTGAACGCTACCGTGATAATCAGGGTGATTCCGGCTCTGGTAAGGATGGTATTGAACAGTTTTGTAATGGCACGTTTGGACATCCCCTCAAAAGAGGGAACCATGCTGAGGAGGAAGCTCACAGGCAGGAACATGGCGTAGATGATAAAAAGCACCTGTGAAAAAATCATTATCCCCGTGAGCAGGAATACAAAAACGGAGATACCGATATTGAACATAAACAGGAAGAATACGGTTCCCAAGCGGTTGATGGTCTTTGTGATGGTAAGGTTGGTATTTTCCCTGTCTTCGATTTCCTCCACTACGATTTCTTCCCTGTCCTGCCCGTTGTTTTCGTCTGGACTGGTTGAGAGCAGGCGTTCCACACGGTCAGCCCCAAGGCTTTCCACATCCGAGTTGCCGTATTGCAGCAGGAGCCACGGCTGCTTGACCTGAATGGAAAACAGGCTGTCCCGTATCAAATCCACGCTGTCTTTTCCCTGGCTTTCCGAGTTTGGCAGCACAATCTTTGTGCCAAGGGTCAGGCTGGCATTGCTGATGTCTGCGGAAAATTCATTGATTTTCCCAATATAATCAGGAGCATAAGCGATAAAGGCAGCGGACAGCACGAACACCACCACGAAATTCACAACGGCATGGATGGCTTTTGTGGTTTCCCGTTTGATAAGTCCTGTGTAGGCAACGTAAATCCCCACCACCAGAATGAGAATCAGCAGGAACCCGATATAAAATCCCTCCGAGGACAAGCCGCCTGTGGTAACGCCTGCAAGGGTCTGCATATTTTTCCCGATAGAATCCGCCGTAGAGGAAATAAAGTCCAGCGAGTAGGCTTCCTGAATCAGATACCCCGTGGCGTTGGAAAGGTACAGGCTGATTGTCCAGATAAAATTTGTGATGGCATACAGCCCGTACATCACCTGTTTTCCGATACCGTCCAGCCAGTTCCACGGGAGCCAGTCCCATCCGCTGTCCACATAAAAATCAAGCTGGTAGTTGTCCAGAGGATATTTGCTGTATTCGTTGGCAGCGTCCACCGTATCATCCACCAGTCCGGCAGCGTGGGCGGCTGTGCCGAAGACTGCCAGCAGCAGGAGGATGAGCAGGAGTGCCAGAAGCACTTTTCCTGCTATACTCCCGATTTTTTTAAAAGAGTTTTCTCCCTTTGTCCGGCAAGGGACAAGGGCTGTCCCCTGCTGGATGGGCTTTCTTATCTTCATACCTCCACCTCTTTTCTTACGGGCGGTCTGGTATCAAAGGCATGGAACAGGTCTTCAAAGATAGGATGGAACTGTATCACTCCCACACGCCCGTACAAATCACTGATAAGGCACTGCCCGTTTTCCAAGTCACGGAGCCGCTTCTGGTTGTTTTCATCTTCGGAATCCACCCCGAAAAAGGCGAGGGTCTTCTTGATTTCGTTGATGTCCGTGGAACGGAACGCAAACTTCAAGCCCAGATTATTTTTCAGCTTTTCATCCAGCAAATCGTCCGTGTTCTGGGTGACAAAGTAAACGCCTGCGTTCATGGCACGTCCGGCACGAACCAGTTTCATAGAGAGGGTCTTGCCCTGTGCCACCTGTAAGAAGCTCCATGCTTCATCCAAATCCACAATCTTAAACACGCTGCGGTCTGTATGGATGAAGTCGAGGGCAAAGGTGCTGATTACAATGAGCATTGCCACGGAAAGCAGTTCCATTGTGGTGTATTCTTCAAACGAGGTTTCCTTATCCGGCAGCACCAAATCCGCCACCTGAATGATGTTGAGCTGCTTTTCAAGGCTGATGGACTGTGTGACATCCCCATCCGAAAAGAGCAGGTGTGCAAAGTCATAGTCCGTAAAGGATTCGATATGGTCGGCTATGCTGGTGCTGATGGTGGTTCCCTCCGCCCGAAGTTCCTCAATCACTTTGAAAAGCCCCCGTTCCTCACTGTTTGTTACTGCACGGATGGCTTTCCGAAGAACAGGGAACTTTTCCCCGTCACGGCTGGAAATGCCTGTTAAAAAGGTCAGGATGTCGATTGCCAGTGATTCGGAATCCTTTGGGTTCTCCATAATCACATAGGGGTCGAGCAAGCCCCTGTTCTGTTCCTCTGAGGTCAGGTTTACGATATTGATTTCATGGGCGATTTCCGGCAGGGTTTCTTTCCAGCGTCCCCGTTCCGCTTTCGGGTCAACAATGAGAGCCTGTGCCCCAAATAATACGGAATAATAGACAATCATGTTGTTGCTGAATGATTTTCCACCGCCGAGGGAGCCGACAAAAGCGGCAGCAAGGGCGTTGGTGACGGAGCCTTTTACCCCTTGACTGGCAAGGGCAGGCTTTAAGTAGACGTTTCTTCCTGTATCAAGGCTGTACCCGATATAAATGCCCTCCGGTTCCCCTAACATCTGGGTTGCCCCGAAGCCAAGACCAGCAAGGAAGTCACTGGTGACATACTGGATGTAATCGTTCAGATACCGTTTGCTGGCAGGGAGAAATTCCCCATGCAGCCCCAGCATATCCCCAAAGGGGCGAACCAGCTTCACGTTCAAATCGTCATAAAAATCTTTCACCTCATTGCAGCGGCGTTTCAGTTCTTCCAAATCGGTAGCCGTCACACGCACCACATAGGACAGCTTATACATAGATTCCTTGCTCTGGTCTAAGGTGGATTCCAGCTCATTTACGCTGTCTAAAGCGTCCACCACGTTTGTACTGGTTTCACTGTCATTCTGCCATGCGTGGTTGTCCAAATCTTTCAGCTCTTTTTTCTTGTTCCGCACCGTGGAGAGGGCTTTCCGGTTTGTCACAATCTCCACATTCATAGAGGTATCAATGGGAAAAGTGAATTGCTGCTGCTGATAGTAAAAGATTTCCGAAGATGGAAAGTCCAGTTCCCCTACAATGCTGTTGATGGTAAAGTAGGCGGCATAAACTGTCCCGTCTTCCTGTTCGATTTTCAGATACCGCTGGTTTTCCTCTATCAGACAACGGGTGGGTTTGATGAGGTCATAGTATTTCACCAGCGTTTCCTCCTGAAACCGTTTCTTCGGAAGATAATACTCATAATCTTCGTAGGCGGTTCCGGTCTGCCCGTATAAATGCTCAATCAGATAGCCAAAATCGTCCTTGTTAAGCCGCCGGACTTTGAAGCGGCGTGAGATTTTACTTTCCAGCAGCTTTTCCATCTTCTGAAACCGCCAGATTTCTTCATTGCTCATGGAAACAAAATCCCCCATGAGTTTGTGGTTGACTTCATGGAGGAAATCGGAAACAGCGGTCTTTGCTTCCCTGCCAAACTGTTTCATGGTGACTTCCTGCTCATTGACAAGCAGCTTGAAGCCGATAAAAAAGCGGTAGTCCACCTGATTTTCCCCTATCATGGAAATCAGGGCTTCGGTCTGTGCGTCAATCTTTGCACAGGCAACATCCTTTAACTTGCCCGTCACTTCCTGTTTGGAGCGTTCCTGTGACGCCCGTATGCTGGATTCGGTGCTGATTTGCAGGGCATGAATCTTTCCGTCCCTGTTCTGGGCGATAAGCTGCCGGAACGAATCGTGTACCTGATATTTCTGTTCAGGGCTTAAAAAGGAATAGTTGTAGGGAAGCAGCTCATAGTAAGCGAAGCACTCCCCGTCATGGTTGAACACAAGGTTATTTTCGATATATTTAATCGGATATGCCATAAATATCACTCCTTACTGCCGTGATGGGCTGTGCCGGATATTTCTTTTCCAGCTTCACGGGCTTTCCTGCATAGGTCAGTTTCGGGCGTACCAGATATGCCAGTACGGATTTCAGGAAGCCGTAAGGCTTCTTCCCGTCAAAGGTCTTCTGGCACATGAACCAAGTGAGGGCAAAGGGTACGCCGAAGTATTTTAAAAATGCCCCGTCAATGAACGAAAGGGGAGGGAGGTTCCCCAAGAGCATAACTGCAAACACCGATACCACGAACCACGCCATCTGTGTGAACGTGATGGGGAATGGCAGCTTAAAATCATTGATGGAATAGAGTACCTTTTCCACCGACCAGATACTGGTATAGCTTCGTATTTTCTTCATGTTGTCCGTCCTTTCTAAAAGATGGGGACAGCAAAAGAGCCGCCCCTGAATAAAAAATCCGCCTGTATTTCCTGAAAGAGATACAGACGGGTCTACCGTATGATTTCATATACGCCGTGGTTCGTGACAACAAAGGTTCCCTCCAATTCCATGTCACGCCCATAGGCGGCGTAGTCGATATAGTTTTGTAAGTGTGCCGGAAGTTCTCCAAGTTGTCCGCTTTCTTCCAGATAGCAGCGAGCCACATCCGCCATATCGTCACAGCCGGAATGGCAGATAATATCGTCTTCATGCTCACAGAGTTCTTCGATACTGCCAAAATAGGATTGCAGCTCTGATAGTTCCTCCTGAATGTACTCCGGTAAGTCCTCCACCATTTCACACAGGCGGTTGACTTCCTCAATGGGGGTATATTCGTCAATCTCAAAAGGCAGCTCATAATCATGGATGGCGTATTCCTCATACTCATCATTCAAGCCGATACGTTCCTTGACTTCCTCAAAATCCACAGGCGGCGTGAACCATGCCCCTACCAGTTCGCCCTCATTGTATTTGCCTAAGTTGGCAATGTAAATCCGCATTTCTTCCATAGTGTCACCTTCATTCTCTGTCATGCTTCTTTTGGGGAGTTACGCTCCCCAAGCCCCTAGTGGACTTCCGCCATGAAGCAATCAGAGCTTGCTCCATAACGGAAGTGTAACAAGGGTTTCCTATGCACCGATAATCTTATTGAACAGTTCCAGTAAGATGTCCTTTACACCGTCCGCATTGAAGACCAGACCGACCGCTACAAGGGACACCACCAGAAAACCGATAAGTTTGGAAAATTCCCTCTTAAATCCGAGGTACAGTCCAATCACCACGATTGCCAGCAGCACAAGGGACTGGGCGTTGGATAAAAACCAGTTATAAAGATTCTGTCCGAAATTCATAAAAGCTCCTTTCTTTCCTGTAAGAGTTCTTAGGTTCCAAGATTGCCGCCGTTAAAGCACCACCTCCTTTGCAGCGGCGGCTTGCTGCTTCAGGATTTTTTCGTGTTTCTCCGTCAGCTTTGCATGGGTGATGATGTCATGGACAATCTGGGTGTGGTTCATCTTATCCAGACGGAGAGCCAGCTTTAACGTGGGGGCTACCTGATGGGAGAGCCAGTGCAGGGTACGTTCAAAGGAATAGGGTTCCGGTTTGGTTGTCAGTTTCAGGATTCCTCTGTGTTCTCCAATGAACCACGCCCATTCCTCATTGATACGCCAGTCAGAACGGGGCTTCGTATCGTCCCTATCCACGAACCGGACATAACGGTTGATGATTTGAAAGGCTGTCCGTTCTGGATTGTCATGTTCTAACAGGTCACGGATGGCGTAAAAGGCACGCTCATTTTTCAGCCGGATTTCAAAACGGTTCTTTACCTCTGCGTCTTCAATGGGAATATCATGCTTTTTGTACTGCTCATAGTCTTTTTCGTAAATGCAGAAGTACACCTCACTTTGGAGGGAGCCGATATACAGGGTGTTCCCCATACATTCTTTTTCCTCACGCCGTACCAGTTCGCCGCTGCGGTAGCTTTTGAAGCTGCGGAAGACCGAGATACATTCCTCATTCCGGCACTTCTCTGTCAGATGGGGAATGTTCAGGATTCCCGTTTTGTCATTGATGGCGAGGTCAAGCCGCTTCATCACGCCGTCCTCCATGAGAACGTCCATGAAAAACTCATACCAGCTCCGTTCCTGTGCCAGCAGATAGCTTTCAAACTGGCGGCAGCCACGCCCTTTCAGTTCCAGCAGCACCCCTTTTTCCAGTTCCGGCGATACCAAAACGAAAATATCCCCAAGATAGTAATGTTCTGTGTAAGAGTAGAAGCCGTAGTCTTCATGGATAAAGTAGGGAAGCCTTAGCCGAAGCACGTCTTCCACGATATGCTTCACATCCGTAGTGGGAAAACGAATCCGCACATAATCAAAGAGCATTTCAAGGGGAGTGTCTGGATTGAAGCGTTCCAGAGCTTCCGTGATGGCTTCCTGTAATGCTTCGGACGGGTGAGCCTTGCCCGTTTCAATATCGCTCAGGTACGGACGTGTGATTCCGGCAGCTAACGCAAGTTTCTGTTGTGAGATACCATAAATTTCCCGTTTTTCTTTGATGTCCCGTACCCATGTTTCTTCATTCAGTGAAAATCCCTCCTGTCTAAAAAAGCGTATGTCAACTTTCAGAGCCTTGTTGACACACGCCGGATATGGGGAAAATCCCTTGTGTACCGTGGGATTTTGCCCTGTTGTTTGGTTGTTGCCTGTCGATTTGTACCCCTCTGTTAGATACGAGGGGTTTATGCTGGCGTGCCTTGCGGCACACCAGCCACAGCAGGTCAGTCCGTTTCTGCGGCTTTCGCTTCGCACGCCGCCTGCACTCCCTGCCTGCTGTCTGTCAGTTTTTTTATTTCTTTGAGGAAATCGTGTCCTTTTGGGACAAGGGGCGTGTAAAACTCCGAGATAACGCTGGTTCCCACATCCACATAGCCACGCCCTTTTATCTGCTTGAGGAAGAAGTCCTTTGTGGTTTCCCCGAACATCATTCCATAACCCATTTCCGACATTCGCCCCAGAGCTACACGGAAATTAAACTGGTCACGGATTCCGTCCCCCAGATACTTTGCGTCCGGACGCTGGCAGGCGAGAATCAGGAAGAAACCAGCCTGCCGCCCAAGCATAACGATTTGCTTTAATTTGTTGAGGACAGCGGCGTTTTCCTTTGTGCCGAGCATTTCCATAAATGCTACATATTCATCAAAGATAAGGAAATTTGCAGGAAGCCCCAAGTAAGCGTAGTTTTCCCCTGTCCGGTAATTCTCCATGAGCTTCATGTCTTCGCTGCGTTTCATCATTTCTTCATAGAAACGGTCAATGCAGGCGAGCATATCTTCCTTTTTGTAGTAGACATCCGGCATAACCGCCTGTAAATCCGCAAGGTCGGCGTTCTTCGGGTCTAACACGGACAGGACGGCGTTGGTGCGGAGCAGGGCTTCAATGAGGGTCAGGATAAAGTAGGTCTTTCCGCCGCCGGTTCCTCCGGCAATGAGCATATGGGGGAGCTTGTCATACTCCCACCAGACATTTTCCATGAGCCGGAGCCTGCCGTCCTTTGCCTGTACGTCCTCAATGGAGATACGGCCTCCAATGGTATCATAGAGCAGGGTGTACTCCACGTAGGAATCCTTTAATTCTTTATCCGTCAGCTCACAGTACAAGCCGCTTTCCAGCTTTTTCTCCAAGTTTAAGAGCTGTTCCTGATATTTACCCAAGGTGATTTCCACACGGATATGGAGCAAACCCTGTTTCATCCGGTAATAGATTTTTGGAAAGTAAGTGATGGTTTCCTTGGAACGGCTGGAAGACAAGTCCTTGAAAAAAGCGTCCTCCTTTCTCTGCTCCGATTCATACCACTTGTTTTCCAACACCATCCTTGCCAGCTTTTGGCGGTGGATGAGTTGCTTTACTTCATCCCTGCGGTATCGCCAGAACAGAAGAACTGCTGTAAGGCACACCAGCCCTGCCACGCCCATGCTGAATAACAGGTAAGGGATATTTACATCCTGTACTATCTGGGAGAGGGACACTTCCTGCCAGTCGGTTCCGGCAATTTGCCGGATATGAAACAGCAGGACAACCAGCAGGAAGACAGGGAACAGGGCGGCAAGGGCAGTATGGAACACAAGGTCTTTATCCGTGGGGCGGATACGTTTTCCACGGGGGAAAAGCTGCTTCATGGGAACAATCCTCCTTTCGCTTTTCTCTTATTTAGCTGCTATTTTACAGGGGGAACGTCTTTCTTCGGTGTCTGGGGATTCATGGCAGCCCCTTTTTTCAGGACAATATCCTCTGCTTTGATGTACCAGTCCACCTCTGCTCCCTGAAAGGTAGCCGTTGCCACGGTATCTGCCACTGGATTGATAAGTTCCACCTCTGCGTTGTAATCGAACTCCTTTAACGGCACGCTGGCAGGGATAGAAACCTGAATCATACGCCCCTGTCCTCTGGATTTTAAGTCATAGGTACGCTCCTTGATTTCTTCTGATACCGAGCCGTCTTCATTCTGGAGGTGAACCTCACGGCGGAGGGCAGAAAATTTCAATGCCCCGAATGTTGCTTCCTTGTCAATCACGATTCCGTTTGCTAATCTCATAGTCTGATGTCCTCCTTTTCCTTATGCTTTTACCATATCGTCAGCGTGTAAAATGTAGTTGGTAAAGCCCCTTGTGCCGATTTTATAGCCCTCTGCGGTGATACGGGGATTGACGAGCTTCACACGTTCCTCAAAGTCAAAATGTTTTTCTCCGGCTTCGGCAGGGAGGATAACCACAATATCATCCGCCCTCTGTACGTCTGAATAAAGGTTGAAGCTTCGGGAGAGTACCGCCATGCGTCCGTTGATTCTTCTCTGTTCTGTTTTGTCTTCTCCGGCAAACTCCAAGTTGCCGAATGTCTTTTCCATGTTGGGGATAACGAATTTTAATTCCATATAGATGTACCTGTCCTTTCTGAAATAATATAGTTGGTTCGATAGTTTCTGTTGATGTTCCATCCGACAGCGGAGGGGAACGATTCTTCTCTGTCATACAAGACCGCCTTTCTTATTCATGTATGGTTTCTGCTATTCCTGCCATGATGTAATCAGCACACGGCAGGGCGATTGCGTTTCCAAGTGCTTTGCACCGTGCATTATCGCTAATGGGCTGTCCTAAATTTCCATATGCTGTCCACCCATCCGGTAATCCCATCAAACGCTCACACTCTACGGGTGTCAAATTTCGGAGAACTCCGTCTTTTTCTTCTCCCTCATACCAGAATGAAATCATATTGACTGCTTTTGCCAACAGAGTTGGAAAAGGTTCATCTGGTCGTCCGAAACTTGTGAGGAAAGCAGACTGATTTCCTGATTTTGCGGCACTCCGCATACGCCGTTCCTGAAA
>ERZ1026848.1568-NODE-1568-length-12123-cov-10.612115_pt1 | contig 12123 bp, 10 predicted proteins | sample MGYA00380154_ERZ1026848 | MGnify/ENA primary metagenome ERZ1026848 (study PRJEB33269, sample SAMEA4719790) | human gut metagenome | biome: human-associated habitat; feature: organic feature; material: feces | place: Cameroon | collected 2013-10 ...
AGGTTTTTGAAGGTTGATAGTGTTGCACTTGCTTGACTTTCTGCCCTGTCACGGCGAAGCCGTGACTGAGGGGTTGCTGTGATGAAAGTTCGAATACCGGGCAATTTCTAAAAATTGCAGCTTATTCAAAACAATCCCTCCGGCGCTCCGCGCCACCTCCCTTTACACAAGGGAGGCATTGATTCCTGCAAAGTCCCAAGAATCGGGTTTATCGACACGCTGCTGCGTCGCCTTTTCGGCGGCGCTTTTTTATATATCGACAGTCAGCTCGACCGGACAATGATCGGAGCCGAATATCTCCTGATGTATTTTCGCGCCGGTAAGCCGGCTGTTGAGCCGCTCGGAGCAGAGAAAATAGTCGATGCGCCAGCCCGTGTTCCGCTCGCGCGATTTGAAGCGGTAGCTCCACCAGCTGTACTGTCCCTCGACGTCGGGATAGAAATATCTGAATGTATCAGTGAAGCCCGCCGAAAGCAGTTCGGTCATCTTGTTTCTCTCTTCGTCCGTGAATCCGGGGTTCTTGCGGTTCGTCTTGGGGTTCTTTAAATCTATCTCGTTGTGCGCAACATTCATGTCTCCGCAGACTATTACGGGCTTGTCCCTGTCGAGCGAGAGAAGATAGTCCCTGAACGCGTCCTCCCATGTCATTCTGTAGTCGAGCCGGGCGAGCCCGTCCTGCGAATTGGGGGTATAGACGCAGACGAAATAGAAATTTTCAAATCCGAGCGTTATCACGCGCCCCTCGCGGTCGTGCTCGGGAATGCCGATGCCGTATGACACGCTCAAAGGCTCTTCGCGCGAAAAGACCGCCGTGCCGGAATAGCCCTTTTTCTCGGCGTAGTTCCAGTAGCAGTGGTAGCCCTCGGGCGCAAAGTCGACCTGTCCCGCCTGAACCTTTGTCTCCTGCAGGCAGAGGATATCGGCATCAAGCGCCGCAAAAGCCTCGGAAAAGCCCTTGCCGATGCACGCTCTTATTCCGTTGACATTCCATGAGATGAGCTTTTTCTCCGCCATGCCGCAGACTCCTTTCGGGGCGTATCTTATGCGCCGGAGCACATATACCTTGATATTATATCATAACTTTCGGCGAATTTCCATAACTTTATAAAAGCGAATGTAAACAATCTATTACTAAAAGGCGGTCTGTGACGTTATCTTGCATAAAAACACGGCGTTATTAATTTTGTTTTTATCAAAAATTACTTGACATTATTAGTTAATTAGTGTAAATTTATAGTGCGCTGTGTTGCCTTGTAAAGTGCAACACAAAAAAACGGGCGGAAAGACCCGAAAATATTTTATGAAAGGTTTTTGACATGAAAAAGAATCTTCTGAAGATCGCTTCCCTGCTTCTTGTCCTCGCGATGATATTCTCGTTCGCGGCGTGCAAGAGCGACAAGGACAACGGCGATTCCACAGCTCCCTCCGAGAACTCCGCAGACGCTAACAACACCGTCTCCGACGAGAGCACCCCCGCAGAAGCCTCAAGCGAGGACGCTTCTGCCGAGTCCACCGAGGTCGAGACCGTTACCGACGCTTCCGGCAAGGTCATCGAGACCAAGCCCGCCGACAGCGGCAAGGCTCCCGTAGTCACCTCGAAGGGCAACAAGGCCCCCTCGAGCACCGCGGATATCCTCAACTATTACAATGCCGCCACAAAGGCAGCCGTCTCCGGCAAGGTCGGCTTTGCAAAGCACAGAGAGACCAAGAACGAGAAGATCGAGGCAAACGCTGTTGTCAAGCAGTTCAAGAGCCTTATCTACAAGTTCATGGGCATCGGCGCCGAGAACGCCTACAACGAGACCGTCACCAAGGGTCAGTGGGATGCCGACACAAACAAGTATTTTCTCAGAGCTTCGACCCTCGGCACCGGCGACGTCACCGCAGCTTCCTGCAAGCAGAGCGGCTCGAACTACATAATCACCATCAACATCAAGAACGGCAACTCCTATGCGACCAAGGGTACCGCGACCTGCAACGCTCCCCTCGACAAGAGCGGAATCTGCGTCGGCGACAAGGACAAGGGTTACTATGACCACAAGAGAGCCAGCTGCATCTATGACGCTATCGACGAAGTTTACGGCGGCGCAAAGGTCACTGAGAGCTATTCGGGCGCAGTTGTTACCGCAACCATCGACGCCGCTACCGGTCATTTCGTAAAGCTCGATGTCAAGTTTGATATCACCGTCAACATCGACCTCGGTATCGGCAAGCCCACCGCTACCGGAACATCGTATGTAAGCTATTCAAGCTTCAAATATTGATTTTTCTAAGGGGATAGAAAACAATGAATAAGAATCTCAAGAGAATCGCGGCTCTTCTGCTCGCGATCGCCATGATTGCAAGCTTCGCGGCGTGCAAGAAGGACAAAGATAATAACGACACAACTGCTGCCGGCGACACCGCCGTCAACGGCGAAGTCGTCTCCGACGAGTCCACGGAGCCCGGCTCCGAGGCAGCCTCCGGCGACACCGCTGTCGAGACCGAGATAGTGACCGACAAAGAGGGTCACACCGTTATCGAGACCAAGGCTCCCGCCGACAATTCCGCAAAGCCCTCGAACGGCAAGCCCGAGAGCTATGCTGAGATCCTCGCCGCTTACAGAGACGTTCTCAATCTCGCAAAGAGCAGCAAGGTCGGCTATGAGAAGTCCGAGTGGCAGACCCTGCCCAAGGACAAGAGAAACTTTGACGGCTTTGTTATCAACGCGGCTCTTCCCGTTGCCGAGCTGTTCATGACCAGCGAAAAGGATGCAAAGGGCAAGAAGCACGAGAACAATCCGAAGGGCACCGACATGAAGTGGTTCCCGATCTACCAGCATCCCACAAAGGGCTGCACCCTGACCGATGTCAGCAAGATAAAGAGCGCAAAGTGCGAGGTTCTCTCGAACGGCAACTACAAGATAACGATAGTCCTCAAGGCGGATATCAACCCCGAGCCCTGCGATCCCAAGACGGGCGTTATCTCCAAGGGCTTCACCGGAACGATGTTCAGCCCCCTTGCGAAGGCCGATATCGACAACACCCTCCATAACGACCCCAACGTCACGAAGGTCGTCAAGGATGTTGAGTATTCGCTCAAGTACTATGACTGCACCGCAGTTCTCACCTACAACCCCAAGACCAATCATATGGTAGATCTCTATCAGTATATGCATGTCCTTATCACCGGCTCCGGCAAGGTGCTCGGCAGCAAGTTCTCCGGCAATGCGGTTCTCGACAACTATCTTGAGATAACCAACGTTAAGTATTAATCGAATAGCAAAATAGAAAAGGCGCGGTTCACAGCTTATGTGAGCCGTGTCTTTTTATATAGACCCGCTTTTTCGGATATAACAACAAACTTGAAAAATTGCCCCAAATAGGGTATAATTAGCTGACTTCAAAAAACTTGTGAGGTGCCTATGAACAGAGAAAACAGAAAATTTCTGAAAAAGCTTTCCGTGTGCGTTGCCGTTCTGTTTGTTATAGTAACGGTCGTGAGCCTGTGCGTGATGAATTTCACGCCGATAAACAGACTTCTCGGAGGATACAAAGAGCAGCCGCTCGACCTCTCCCGCGCAGACGGAGCCAATATTACTTATAACGACGACGGCACGATAACCCTCGGCGAGGGCTATTCCGAGATAGAGTTTACGGGCATTGACGCGCGCGTCGGCTCGATAGGCTTCGATATCGACTTCGGAGAGTCGGCAAAGGGCGGCAAGGTCTATGTCGATTTCGCCGATTCAACGAGCTCATATTACCGCACGAATATCGCAAAGCTCACGCTCGAAAACGGGCTCGACAATGTCATGACCTGCAACTTTTCCGGCGAAGTGTCGCGCCTCAGACTTGAGATATCTCTCGACGACTATCACAGCGCAACGCTCAAGGGCATCACGCTCAATCAGTCGATAAGCGCGCTGCACATAGCGGAAATTATCCTGACATATCTGCTCATAGCTGCTGCCGCCATAATTATCATCTATGCTATAGCGAATCCCGCCGGCGCACGCAAGAAATTCTCCGAAAACAGAGTCAACTGCACCCGCATCGCGGCAGTCATAACCGCCGCCGCAATGATATTTTCGGTGTATCTCACATTCACGAATCTGCAAAAAGGCTGGTCGACCACGCACTACAGCTTCACTTCGCAGGAGGGCGACCAGATAACAAAAGAACTTGTCGACGCATTTGAACATCATCAGGTGAACCTTCTCGAAGAACCGGACGAAGATCTGCTCAAAATGGACAATCCCTATGAATACACAAGACGCGATGCTGAAATAGGCGCGGGCAACTTCCTCTGGGATCACTGCCTGTATAACGGCAAATATTATTCTTATTACGGCATCGGTCCTGTCATCGCGCTGTTCCTGCCGTATCATTTGATAACCGGCTGCTATTTTCCGACCGGCTGGGCGACGCTGATGTTCGCGCTCGTCGGAATATTGTTCCTGACGAAGATATATCTCACGGTGATAGACAAAAAATTCCGCGATTTGCCGACAAACACGGTGCTCGCAGGGCTGATAACCTTGCAGATGTCCTCGGGAATCATGTTCTCCGCGGCGCGTCCGCTGTTCTATGAGCTCGCCATCTCCGGCGGATTCATGTGCGTGACTATCGGCGCGTATCTGCTCATGACCTCGAATATTCTCTGGGACGGCAAAATTTCATATATCCGCCTCGGATTCGCCTCATTCTTCCTCGGCTACGCCGTGCTCTGCCGCCCGACGCTCGCGGTCTATTGCATCGCCGCGCTGTTCTTCTTCGCGGGCGGACTCAAAAAGGCTCTCGACGGACTCGAAAAGAAGCAGAAGACCCGCACATTCTTCAAATATGCGGCTGTCGCCCTCGTTCCGCTCGGCGTTATCGCCCTCGGGCAGATGGTATATAACTATCTGCGCTTCGACAATCCGCTCGACTTCGGCATTCAGTATTCGCTGACGATAAACGACTTCACTCATTCAGAATTCCACTGGAAATATGTGCTCATCAACATGTATGCATATCTTCTGAACATGCCGCACTTCACGCCCAAGACATTCACGCATCTTGCTTCCTCTGCGGAGCGCTTCGGGCTCAACGGCTATATGTTCTTCGACGACGCTGGCAAGAATCTTATATCCGTCGGAATCATATACCGCGCTCTGCCCATGTTCGCCTATCTCTTCTCGGGCAAGGCATTGCAGCGCGTCGAGAAGAAAAAGCGCGTATTGCCTATCCTGCTTATCGGCGTGACCTGCATTCTCATGCCGCTCGCGATAATCTTCTCCTCGTGGGAGAGCGGCTATGCCGTACGCTACAACGCGGACTTCTCGTGGCAGATGGTCATCGGCGCGCTCGTCATCGCGTTCACGCTCTATAAGAGCATCAAGTCGGAGAGCGCAAAGAAGCTCGTCGATTTGATATTCACGGTCTCGACTGTCGCGTGCATATATGTGAACATGGCTCAGCTGATCTCGTTCACGGGCGTTGAAGGCGCTTTCTGGATGAATCTCTGGAGATAAAATAAAACTAATCTGACCCTGTCTGCCATGCGGACGGGGTCAAAACACAGGGTGATATTGTGGATATAAAAGACGAGAGAATCGACGGCGGCAAGGCGTTCGACTGGGGCAGGACTTCGGGCGATTATGCGCGCTTTCGCGACATATACCCGACAGAGTTCTATGAAAAAATAGCCGCGCGCAAAATAGGCATTACGGGGCAGAGCGTGCTCGACCTCGGCACGGGTACGGGCGTTCTGCCGCGCAACATGTACCGCTTCGGCGCAAAATGGACGGGGACGGACATATCCCCCGAGCAGATAGAGCAGGCAAAAAAGCTCTCGCAGGGCACGGACATCGGCTATTACGCGATGCCGGCTGAAAAGATAGACTTCCCGAACGCTTCATTTGATGCCGCGACCGCATGCCAGTGCTTCTGGTATTTTGACCACGAAAAGCTCATTCCGCAGCTCTGCCGCATGCTCAAAAGCGACGGACGTTTTCTTATACTGTGCATGGAGTGGCTGCCGTATGAGGACAAAATCGCCGGCATGAGCGAAAACCTCGTGCTCAGATACAGCCCCGACTGGAGCGGCGCGGGCGAGACAATGCACCCGATAGAAATCCCCGCCTGCTACAAAGAAAAATTCGAGCTCGTGCACCACGATGAGTGGAAGCTGAAAGTGCATTTCACGCGCGAGAGCTGGAACGGCAGGATGAAAGCCTGCCGCGGAATCGGCGCGTCGCTGACGCCCGAAGAGATAGAAAGCTGGGAGCGCGAGCATCTCCGAATGCTCAGAGAAAACGCACCCGAGGAGTTCGATGTTCTCCACTTCGCCGCCATGGCGGAGCTCAGGAAAAAAGACTGATAAAAAGCAATCCTACCCGAAATTTTCGTCGGGTAGGATTTTTGCGTTGTACTCCGACAAGAATCAGAAATGCCCAAAGCTCGTTATATACAAAAATCTCCTGTCCGGGAACAGCTCCCGGACAGGAGATTCTGCTTTTTACTTCCAATTATCGCAGCTCTGCCAATCACTCCAACTCAAACGCGCCGGTATAGAGGCGATAGTATGTGCCCTTTTCGGCGATGAGCTTTTCATGGTTGCCGCGCTCGATTATTCTGCCGTGGTCGAGCACCATTATGACATCGGAGTTTTGGACGGTCGAGAGGCGGTGCGCGATAACAAAGACCGTGCGCCCTTTCATCAGCTTATCCATGCCGCCCTGGACGAGAGCCTCGGTGCGCGTATCTATAGAAGATGTTGCCTCGTCGAGGATCATGACGGGCGGGTCGGAGACCGCCGCGCGGGCTATCGATATCAGCTGACGCTGACCCTGCGAAAGTCCGGAGCCGTCGCCCTTGAGCACGGTGTTGTAGCCGTCCGGGAGCATGCGGATGAAGCCGTCCGCATTCGCGAGCTTCGCCGCCGCGATGCACTGCTCGTCGGTCGCCTCGGGGTTGCCGTAGCGGATATTCTCCATGACAGTGCCCGTGAACAGGTTGACATCCTGAAGCACGACACCGAGACTGCGGCGCAAATCGGCTTTCTTTATCTTGTTGATGTTTATTCCGTCATAGCGTATCTTGCCGTCCGCTATATCATAGAAGCGGTTTATGAGGTTTGTTATTGTGGTCTTGCCCGCTCCCGTCGCGCCGACGAAAGCCACCTTCTGACCCGGCTCTGCGTAGAGCGTGATATCGTGGAGGACTTCCTTTTCGGGCGTGTAGCCGAAATCGACATGGTCGAGCACGACCTGACCCTCGAGCTTCGTATAAGTCAGAGTGCCATCGCCGTGGGGATGCTTCCACGCCCACATTCCGGTGTGCTCCTTGACCTCGACTATCTCGTCGTTCTCCTCTTTCGCGTTTACGAGGGTAACATATCCGTCATCGGGCTCGGGCTCTTCGTCCATAAATGTGAAGATTCGCTCGGCGCCCGCGAGGGCGTTGACAATCGAGTTGAACTGGTTCGACATCTGGGATATCGGGTTTATGAAGTTGCGCGAGAGCACAAGGAACGAGGCTATCATGCCGAGGGACAGCGTGTTGATGCCTGTCAGCCCGAGATTCTTCGTGCCGGCGATAGCCATATACGAGCCGATAACAGCGAGCAGGATATACAGGAAATATCCGAACGCGTTCGTCATGGGCATCATCGAAGTAGCGTGACCGTTTGCGCTCGCGGCGTTGTGCTCCCATTCGGTGTTGCGCTGTTTCATTTCTTTTTTCGACTGTTCTTCGTGGCAGAAGACTTTTATGACCTTCTGACCGTTTATCATCTCTTCGATATATCCGTCAAGGTCTGCAAGAGATCTCTGCTGGGCTACGAAATACGCGCCGCTCTTGCCGACGACTTTCTTGATTATCTGCATGATAAAGAACAGCGATATGCACACAACGAGCGTCAGGCCGACACTGATATAGAGCATGCAGCAGAATACCGCCGCGACGGTGAACGCCGAAGAAATCAGCTGACCCATCGACTGCGCGAGCATCTGGCGCAGGGTGTCTGTATCGTTGGTATAGAGGCTCATCGTGTCGCCGTGGGTGTGCGAGTCGAAATATCTTATCGGCAGGCGCTGCATCTTCTCGAACATCTCATCGCGTATGGTCTTGAGCGTTCCCTGAGCTATGGTGACCATGCGGCGGTTGTAGATAAGCGTCGAGAGCGTGCCGATGAGATAGATGACCGCCATTGTTATCAGCGCGCGTATAAAGCCGGAGAAGTCGGGTGAGGACTGACCGACCATCGGGGTTATATAATCGTCGATAAGCGTCTGGAGGAACATCGACGACGCAGCGCCCGCAACCGCGCTGAGCAGGATGCAGATTGTGACGAGAATTATCGTGCCCTTATAATTTTTGAGATAAGAGAGCAGACGTTTGAGCGTTTTCTTGTCGAGCTTTCTGGGCTGCATTCCGGGTCCGCCGGGCATGCCCTTGGGTCCGCCGTGCATAGGCATAGACTTACTCATCGTCGTTTCCTCCCTTCTGCTGGGATTCATAAACTTCGCGATAGATATCGCAGGATTTCAGCAGCTCGTCATGCGTGCCCTGCGCGATTATTCTGCCGTTGTCGAACACGAGTATTTTGTCCGCGTTCTGAACCGAGCTTATGCGCTGGGCGATGATTATCTTCGTCGTATCGGGCATATACTGCGAAAGTCCCTTTTGAATCAGCGCGTCGGTGTGGGTATCGACGGCGCTTGTCGAGTCGTCGAGAATGAGCACCTTGGGATTCTTGAGCAGAGCGCGCGCTATGCACAGCCTCTGCTTCTGACCGCCGGAGACGTTCGTGCCGCCCTGTTCGATATAGGTGTTGTAGCCGTCGGGCATCGCGCTGACGAATTCATCCGCCTGAGCAAGCTCGCAGGCGTGCTTTATTTCATCGTCGGTCGCATTTTCATTGCCCCAGCGCAGGTTCTCCGATATCGTGCCGGAGAACAGCTCGTTCTTCTGGAGCACCATTGCGACCGAGTTTCTCAGGGTATCGAGATCGTAGCTTCTGACATCCACGCCGCCGAGCATCACTTCACCGCCCGTTACATCGTAGAGGCGCGGTATGAGCTGGACGAACGAAGATTTTGACGAACCCGTGCCGCCGATTATGCCGACAGTTTCGCCGGAGGCTATATGCACGTTGACATTGTCGAGCACCTTTGTGTCCGCCTTTGATGCATAGGCAAAGTTGACATTTTTATAATCTATCTCGCCGTCTTCAACTTCGAGAACCGGGTTCGCGGGGTTCGAGATATCGGTCTTTTCGTTGAGTATCTCAGCTATACGCTGAGCGGAAGAGCTCGCGATGATCATCATGGCAAAGACCATGGAGAGCATCATGAGGCTCATGAGTATCTGCATGGCGTAGGTGAACAGCGCGGTGAGCGAGCCGGTAGTCAGACCGAGGGCTGCGTTGTTGCCGCTGGTGATGACCGCCTTTGCGCCGAGCCATGAGATGAGTATCATGCAGGTATACATGCAGACCTGCATAATAGGCGAGTTGAGCGCGATAAGGCGCTCCGCCTTTGCAAAGTCTTTGTATATCTTCTCGGATATCTTCTCGAATTTGCTTATCTCGTGCTCCTCCTGATTGAAGGACTTGACGACTCTTATGCCGCGCACATTCTCCTGAACGACGTTGTTGAGCTCATCGTAGGTGTGGAAAACGCGCTTGAACACGGGGTGCACCTTGATGATTATCAGCACGAGCAGAGCCGCGAGGACAGGTATAATCGCAATGAACATAAGCGAAATCTGGCTGTCGATTCTGAACGAGACTATCATGGCGAAAATCAGCATAGCGGGTCCGCGTATCGCTATTCTTATGAGCATCTGATAGGCGTTCTGAATATTCGTGACATCCGTCGTCAGTCTCGTGACTATCGACGCGGTCGAGAATTTGTCAATGTTCGAGAATGCGAAGGTCTGAACATTGTCATACATATCGCTGCGCAGATTCGCACCGAATCCGGCGGACGCGCGCGAGCCGAGGAACGCCGCAAGCATTCCCGTCACCATCTGGAACACCGCAAGGAAGAGCAGCGCAAGACCGTATTTCCAGACCATGGACATCACGCCTCCCTCGATGCCGTTGTCGATAAGACCCGACATACAAAGCGGGATAACTATCTCGAACACGACTTCAAACGCGGAGAAAAAGATAGTCGCCCATGATACTTTTTTGTATTGGCGCATGCTCTTCAACAAAGTTTTTATCATATTCTCACTCCCTCTTTTCTTTCTTTGCTCCACTTTCCGGTTTGCAGCCGGGGCTGCTGTCAATATCAAGGTTATCGCATATCCTTATGAGATATCCGCGGAGCTGTTCGACTTCTTCTTCGCTGAACGATCTGAGCATTACCCGCTCGCCGTTGTCGATAGAACGGCGTATCTCGAGATTGATGTCTTTCGCCTTGTCGGTCAGCCGCACGACCTTGTTTCTCTTGTCCGACGGATCGGTGCAGGTGCTGAGAAAGCCGCTCTGCTCCATGCGCGTGACTATGCCGACAATCGTCGGGTGCGAGACATGGGCGTAGTCCTCTATTTCTTTCTGGGTCGCCTGACCTCCGCGCTCGGCGAGGAATCTCAAAATACGCGACTGCGCAAAGGTCAGCCCGTGCTTGCCGAGTGCAGCGTCGGCGTTTGATTTCAAACGGTTATCTATACGTTTGAAAAAATATCCGATATGCTCCATAGCGATCTCCTTTCCGCAAAGCCGTTTTCAGCAATGTTAAGTGTAGCATGCTACACATTATACATATATGCGCGCCGATTGTCAACAATATGTTTGTAAACAATTTGTGACCTCGGCGCTGAAGATTTTTATGTTCTGTTTTCGTTGAGATTAAAGACGGTGCGTATAAGCTCGGACGCTGCGCGGATGCCGTGCTCGTCCGGGTTCATGAGCAATAATCTTGATGTTCCGCCGATGCAGAAGATTATTTTTTCTTTGCGTTCCGGCTCATCGTCGTCATGCAGATAGATTCTGAAAAGAGCCTCCTCAGCATCGTTGAGCAGTGAGGTCACATCGTCGCCGTAGAGCGCGCGGATGAGCCGCTCCTCGCGCGATATCGCGCCGACAAGCTCTGATACAAAGGCGTATGTATCGCTGAACGCCATCTGGGCGCAGTCGCAGCGGCCGAGGATATCGGCGACGGTCTCGCGGCAGATGTGCCGATGCAGGCTCTCCATAGTATCGTAGTGGGAATAGAATGTCGTTTTGTTTATCAGTGCCTCACGGCACAGGTCGCTGACCTTGACGGGCGACGGGTCGCGCAGGCGCAGATCGACATATGTATGCACTATCAGCCGCTCCGTTTTGATATATCTCAAATCATTTTTATTCACCATTTAAACGCCTCTTTTTATATTCAGTCGTTTATCTTACCAATTCGCAAAACAGTTTCTTGATTAGACAACTTTAGTTGTTTATAATGTTAGCATATACTAAAAAATATTACAAGGGGGAGTATGCCGAATGAACAGAAAAGACCGCACCGTCTATATTATGCTCACCGACTATCCGGATAAGGTCTCGCGAACTATAAAAAGAATAGGGCTTTGGGAATACTCCCATATGTCGATAAGCACGGATGAACACTACCCAAAATTTTTCAGCTTCACAGGCAAGCGCGGATTCATGACCGAGGACTTTGACCTCCACCCGACTTATAAAGGCACGGATGTCCCCTGCGCGCTGTTCGCTCTGCCCGTAACGGAGGCGGAGCTCCGCAATGTCGAGCGCATCATAAAGCACATGACCTCAAACGCCGACGAATATAAGTACAGCTACATCGGGCTTGCCCTGCTCTATCTGCGTATAATCCCGAAGCAGCGCGGGCGCGACACCTGCGTCGGCTTCGTCTCGCGCACAATAAGAGAGCAGACCTCGCTCTCCGCAGGGCGCAGGAAAAAATTTTGCAGTCCGAATGACATAAAGGCGTTTTTTATCAACCAGCTTGTCTTTGAAGGGCCGCTGAGAGTGCTGCTGCAAAAGGGCAAGGCGTAAATTAAAACATCAATCCGCCGTCGGTTCGTGCCGTGCGGCAGTTTATTTTCAGCAAAAGCAAAAGACCTCCCGCTCGGGGAGGTCTCAGTCTGTCGAAAAAGTCTGTCATTGCACGGACTCAAGGCTCCCCTGTGTAAG
>ERZ1026848.1570-NODE-1570-length-12109-cov-4.233367_pt1 | contig 12109 bp, 8 predicted proteins | sample MGYA00380154_ERZ1026848 | MGnify/ENA primary metagenome ERZ1026848 (study PRJEB33269, sample SAMEA4719790) | human gut metagenome | biome: human-associated habitat; feature: organic feature; material: feces | place: Cameroon | collected 2013-10 ...
GCGTCTCGTGGGCTCGGAGATGTGTATAAGAGACAGCCTGAAATTTCCGAACAGCAATTTCTCTGTGAACTGAGCATGTTTCCCGGAACCTTGTCCTTACGTCTGTTACCGACAGAAGACTATCCCGGCTATCATATGGAAGTCATGCGTGGAGAAGAAAGACTCGGTTCTTTGTTAGGCTATATTCCGGATGAAGTTTCCGACAAAGTTTTCCGGGGCATTTCCGATATGGGCTGTTATGATGTAAATTACGACAACAATACGGACATTATTTTTATAGAAGTCTGGGGAGATGCCTCAATAGCCGTCGTGTATCTTGGTGACAAGTCGGAATCTTCCGGTTTTGCTACATTCTCTCACGACATCACCTTATCTCCGGGCAACGGGCTTCCCGCCGGCTTTGAAATGACTGCTGCCAATGTGTACCTCTTTCTGACAAAAGGCAAGGATAACGGCAGCTTTGAGAGTTATCAGGAAGCTTACCTTGCTTTAGTGAATATTCTGCGTCTTTACATGCCGGACAGTGTCACCTATGATTTAATACAGCTTGATGATGACGGCATTCCCGAGCTGGTTTTGGTTAACGGCTTTAACATATACATATATACCTACAAAGACGGAACCCTGTACCAGGCCATGGATGGCTGGGGATACGGTGCCGGCGGAACCCCCGGTATAGAATACTGTCCCGGCAAGAACGGAATCCGTGCATATTATTCAGAACATGCCGGTGCCATCCACGGTGCCGTATACTATGAGATGAACCGTGACCATGAAATCACACAATATGGTAACATAGAAGTGTACGCCTTCATTGATACAAATCATAACGGTTATCCGGATGAGGATGAGGAATTCGAAGGTGATGGTCCCATGTTTGCAAATGGCAGAGAAATTTTCACCGAAAAAGAACTCGAGCAATTTGAAAAAGGAGATTATGAATATATTAGCGGACGCCTGACGTATGAAGAGCTCCTTGCCGAACTCGGGTATTAAGAAAAAATATCCCGGTTGCCTTAAATGGCAATCGGGATATTTTCTATCTGGGGACCGAATTCATAACCCTCTACTTTTACATCGTTGCGGGTGAACCGGTAAAAATCATGAATATCGGGATTTAACCAGAACTTCGGTGCCTCTTTTGGCTCTCTGGTAATCAGTTCTTTTATAATGGGAACATGCCTGTCATAAATGTGGGCATCCGCAATCACATGCACCATTTCTCCCACCTGCATGTCACACACCTGCGCCAGCATATGCATAAGCACGGCATACTGCACCACATTCCAGTTATTGGCAGCCAGCACATCGTTGGAACGCTGGTTTAAAACCGCATTCAGTGTCAGCTTATCCTCACCTTTTTTCTGGGTCACGTTAAACGTCATACTGTATGCACAGGGATATAAGTTCATCTCGTGCAAATCCTGATGCACATAAATGTTGGTCATAATGCGGCGGGAAAACGGATTGTTTTTCAAATCGTAGATTACCCGGTCCACCTGGTCCATCATGCCTTCCTTATACTGGTGCTTGACTCCGAGCTGATAGCCGTATGCCTTGCCGATGGAGCCGTTCTCATCCGCCCATTCATCCCAGATATGGCTGTGCAGGTCATGAATGTTGTTGGACTTCTGCTGCCATATCCAGAGGATTTCATCCGTGGCACTCTTAAGTGCCGTCCGGCGCAGGGTCAGAATGGGAAACTCCTTTGCTAAATCATACCGGTTCACCACGCCGAATTTTTTGATGGTGTAGGCGGGTGTCCCGTCCTCCCAGTGGGGTCTGACCTTTTCCCCTTCGGTGCTGGTTCCGTTCTCCAAAATATCTTTGCACATGTTAATAAAAACGTTATCTGCGTAGCTCATCTTATCCCTTTCTTTTCTGCAGGTCTCTCTTATTCCGGCACTCTTTTTCTCCTTTATAAATCCCACTTGTCACAGAGTGCGATAATCTGGTCTGCAAATTTTGCCATATCCTTGTTGCTTGTGCCTTCATTCTTTTTAATAATGCCAAGCAGTCTCTGGCCGGCGGAAAGAAGTCTTGCATAAACACCGGTAACCGGCTTCTCTTTCTTTTTAACGGGAATACCGTCCGCCTCGTATTCAAACCTGCCCGTTGCCAGGTTAAATACAGTACCGCTGTAGGGCGCATATGCCTTGATGCCGTGTTCCACCATCAGACACTCTGCGAACGCCGTGCAGACGCTGTCCTCTCCGTGCACCACAAAGACCTTCCGCGGCTTTTCGGTGAATGCCGTTATCCATTCAACCAGACCGTTTTTGTCGGCATGACCGCTCAGTCCGTTAAACTGTCTGATTTTAGCCCGGACTTCAATTGGCTCGCCAAACAGCCTGACTTCCTTTGCTCCTTCTATGATGGCGCGGCCCAGTGTGCCGACTGCCTGATAGCCCACAAATAAAACGGTGCTTTCCGGTCTCCACAGATTGTGCTTTAAATGATGCCGGATACGGCCTGCCTCGCACATACCTGAGGCGGATATGATAACCTTCGGTGTCTCTTCAAAATTGATGGCCTTGGACTCTTCGCTGGTAATGGAAAGGTTCAGTCCCGGGAAGGTAATGGGATTGATGCCCTGTTTCACTAATTCCATTGCCGCATCATCAAAGCACTGGGAAATATTGTCCTGAAAAATGGAGGTTGCCCGCACTGCCATGGGACTGTCCACGTATACCGGGAAATTGCCGTGTCCCGTTACCAGATTGTCAGCCTTGATTTTCCGGATGAAATATAAAATTTCCTGTGTTCTGCCCACAGCAAAGGAAGGGATAACCAGGTTGCCGCCCGCATCCAGGGTCTCCTGTATCACTTTTGCCAGTTCTTCCACATAATTCGTTTTTACCTCGGGGTGCAGTCTGTCGCCGTAGGTACTCTCCATGACCACGTAATCCGCTTCCTTCGTATAGGTCGGGTCCTTGATAAGCGGCTGGTTCTTGTTGCCGATATCCCCGGAAAATACCACTTTTTTTGTAGAATTTCCTTCTGTCAGCCACACCTCTATGCTGGCAGAACCAAGCAGGTGCCCCACATCCGTAAACCGGATTTTCACACCCTCGCATAAATCAATGATTTCATCATAACGGCAGGGCACAATCCGCTGTATGAGCCCTTCCGCATCTTCCATGGTATATACCGGCTCCACCAGCGATGCATCCGCCCTTCTTTTGGATTTCCGGTTTTTCCATTCTGCTTCCATTGCCTGAATGTGCGCACAGTCGCGCAACATAATCTCACATAAATCGGCGGAAGCTTCCGTCGTAAATACCTGTCCTCTGAATCCTTTTGCATATAAAAGAGGCAACATACCGGAATGGTCCACATGCGCATGGGTCAGCAGCACATAGTCCACACAGGCCTCCTCTACCGGGAGCTTTGCATTTTCAAACACATTCACTCCCTGTTCCATTCCGTAATCCACCAGAATGCATTTGTCCCCAACTTCAATGCAATGGCAGCTTCCGGTTACCTCGTGGTCTGCACCAATAAATGTAAGCTTCATTGTAACCCCACCTTTTCTTCGGATTTTACTGTTCTTCTCCATTGTAACTTTTTTACGGGCGGAGGGCAAGGAGAAGTTTACGCAAAAGTCCCGCCAGCCACATCCGGCTGACCGTTGACACCATATAAAAAAAGTGCTACATTCCGGATATCGTTTCGTTCCGTCGAAATGTAACACAAAAAAACAAAATTCCTTGACCTACTCAAGGAATAAAAAAGAGCGCGAGACGGGAATCGAACCCGCGACCCCCTCCTTGGCAAGGAGGTGCTCCACCGCTGAGCCACTCGCGCATTTACTTGTCCGCTAAGGACAAGTGATAGTTTACTATAGGACAGAACTTTTGTCAACCCATGTTTTGGATTTTTTTCGCTAATCAAATTTTTTCGCTAATCTTCCACATACACAATTTCAAACTGCGGCTCCCCGAGACTTGCCGCGGCGGCATCCACATATTCCTTCCGGTCCGCACTCATTTCCACCCAGGTAAGCGACGGCATGGAAAACAACGGTGTAAAATCCGTCACCTCGCACTGTGCCATGTTGATGCGGTTGATATCCGTTCTGCCTGCCAGCGCCGATATATCGGAGATTTCCGATTGCTGGATGGAAAGCCCCTCCACAAAGGTTACATCCCTGAGGAAATCCACATCCGTCATTCCTGCTCTTCCTACCGACAAATACCCGATTTCCGCTCCTTTCAGATACGCGGTGGCATCCGGTCCCTCCCGCAGGTTCAGTTCATCCAGTTTATGCAGCTCCGCCAGCGGGCTTCCATCGTAATCTCCCGTCTGGTTCAAATCCAGATGTCTTAAATTTTTACAGGTGCCAAGTGCTTCTATTCCCTCCAAAGGGTTTGCAAGAAATCCGGCTTTGTACAGATACTCCTTTCCGGCAAGTGCGGAAATATCCGTCACCTGATTGTTCCGCAGCTCCACGCTCTCCAGATAATCCAGTTCTTTTAGCGGTGCAATGTCCCGCACCCGGTTGCCACCGATGCAGACCTCCCGTAAGTTGGGCATAAGGGATAAATCCTCCAGACTCTGAATGCTGCCGTAATCGGTTCCTCCGTCCAGATACCACTGGAAGCCCAGATTATAATAGTCATCCTCCGAAGTGTAAACTTCATTTCCCTGCACATACACACCCAAAACTTTGTTAAGGTCCTTATAGGTAACGGTACCCTCCTCTTTTCCCAGATAGGCGCATACCGCCTTTTCGATAAGAGGCTCCCGGAAAGAAACCCTGCGTCCCTCTTTGTTTGTCACATACCAGCCCGCCATGGCAGCCAGGCAGAAAGAAAGCACCGTTCCCGCAAGGCAGGAAGCAAAAGCAATTCTATTCTTATGCCGCAGGTACTGCCGCGAAGTCTTTTTCAATGCCCGGCAGAGACTTTTATCATTTTGGTACCTCTTCTCCGGTACAAATGCGCAGCATCTGGCTGCCACCTTTTCCAACGGTGTCACCGGCTCCTTGATGGGCTTCGCCTTTCCGGTCAGAAGATAGGACAGCACCACGCCGTAGGAATATATATCCGAGCGGATATCCGTCTGCTTAAAGCCGAACTGCTCCGGTGCGGCAAATTCCTCCGTCCCGGAAAAAACGGTGTCCTCTTTTGCCCCTTTCTTATAAATGCGGCTGATACCGAAATCAATCAGCGCCAAAGAACCGTCCGGTCTGATAATGATATTCTGCGGCTTGATGTCCCGGTGAATGATAACAGGCTGCGTCTCATGGAGCGCCCGCATGGTTTCCGCCAGTCCGACGGCAATTTCCCGTATGCGGTCTTCCGCCACATAGTTGTCCCGCACATAGCGGGACAACGGCACGCCTTCCACATATTCCCGCAGAACGCAGAAATAACCGTCATTCTCATAGCTTCCGACAAACGCCGGACATGCTTTGTTTTTAAGGCACAGGATTTCCTGATGCCGCATGCCTTCCGTCCTGTCATAACATTTGGCAACCACCTTCTGTCCGGTTTGTTTGTCCCTAAGAAGCAGGGTTTCACAATCCGGCTTGCTGCTTAAACATTCCGTAACATCAAAAGCTGCCAGCATTTCTGCCGGCAGCTTTTCTTCTATGCAGGCAGAAAACAGCATATCGGCGGTGACGCCCTCCTTTGTTTCTTCCACTGTTTCCTGCCTTTGTTTTTCCATGTTCTCCCCCTGTTTCATCCCGCTCTCCATATCTTTTCGTCCGCTTCATGCCTCTCCGCCAAAAGACAATTGTTTATGCCTCTCCGAGAAGAGGCGCCTGAATGGATGCCAAAAGCCCCTGTACTTCCATCACATCCATATGGTGTGTAATGCCGTAAATCACGGCAGCATCTCTTTTGATTTTGGCATACAGAATACTTTTTCCCACTGTTTTAAGAAGCTGCTGGGTTTCTTTTAAATCCAGCTCCATCCCGATGGAAAGCTGCAGCAGTTTATCCCGGGAGGGCACTCTGGTACCGTTAAAAAGCTGGTGCCCGTAGGTACGGTCTATCTGTGCCTTTTTAATGACCTGCTCCGGCACCAGATTTCTCTGCCTGCACAGACTATTCAGGTACTCCGATACGGTTATATCCGTAAAATTCTCCCGGCTGTCCTCCATGACCCGGTGGAATTCCCTTCCTTCTGCAATTTTCTGTACCAATGTATTGGTGGTGATTTCCATATCCATACCGCCGTTTTCTTACTGCATATTTTTCATATGCTCAAACAGTTCATCGCTTACATAGCAGCCGGCTTTCACATGCTCCGTCAGGTTAATGGCACAGTCGAATTTCTCAATCATGCCCCGCACTGTCTGGATATTGCCCTGCCAGTCGGTATCATCCTTCATCCCCTGCTTCAAACGCTTCCAGTCCGTATACATTCTCACGGCAGGTCTGTCCTTTTTGCCGGGAACGGTGGGGAAGCTTAAGGTAACGCCCTTGGGAATGACGGTTTTTCCGTCCGCATCCGGCTTGGGAATTTCTCCGTCCACCTTTGTGGGCACAAGCAGTCTTGCCTTTACCATTTCCTTCGCCAGGAAGCGGTAATACACTTTGTAAACCGTTTTGGAATCTTCGCTTTCGGTCTGTTCCATCTGACCGATTAACAGAAGCCATCTTTCCAAATCCGGGTTCATGACCGGACGTTCCATTTCCGGAAGATGACTGTAATCCGGCTTGTTTACCAGCATGCCCGCTGCCAGGGAAACCTGCTCGTTGATGAGCTGCACACCGCAGGCTCCGTCTAAATAAAAGCTTTCACCTAAGAAATTCTTAATTCCGTTTTTATCCGCTCCGCAGGAAATTTCCCGGATTTCAAATTTATCCTCGGGAAATCTGGCGCTCAGGGTTTCCTTGTAGGCCCTGGTAATCAGGCGGATGGCGGGCGGCATGCACATGTAGCTGCCGTCTTTTCTGGCTACGGTCTTGGAAAACAGAAACGGCTCTCCGGTCGCCTTGCTGTAAACGCAGTAGATCACCTCTGCTTCCAGAAGCTTTCTGCTGATAATTTTAGCCAGCTTTTCCAGCTTTGCCTTATTTTCTTTGACAACCTCTTCGCTTTCTTCCTTTACCACCCTGGTATGGAACCATACAAAAAGACTCCAGAGCTCTGCACAGTCCGTCAGGCTTAAAAATTCCGCATCCTTATCGGTAAGCTCCAGTTTTTTCCCGGTTACATAGGCATCGCCCAAAGCGGTGATATATGCCTGATGTACGGATTTTTCAGAACGGGTGCGGGTTGATACCACACTGCCCGGCTTTGTCTGATAGCGGGATGCCCGTTCCACACGCAGGGCTGCCTGACAGCCGGATGCTTCTTTCACCCTGGTATTGGGACCCGTTTCAATTCCCAGAACGGTCGTGACAAACTGATAGCTGTCGTCCTCCCCCGGATTGGAGATATATACGGCATCTCCCACACGGACGGTTCCTTCCACCCTGCCGACAACCACTAAATCCTCGGTGTCCTGCAAGGTATACAGGGCACGGATACCCATGGCGAAGCCTTCCTCCGTTTCCTGTCCCTCTGCGCTTTCTCCTGCACCTTCAGCACGGTGGAGGGCCGCTTTTTCTGTCGTTTCTTCGTCTGCGCCCATAAGCTTCTTATCTTTTACTTCTTCGTTTTCATCCTGTTTCTTTTTACCAAATAACATAATTGTCCTTTCCCCTGTATGGATGTTGGTCTGCTTTCCGCATTATGCTTCCGGCATCATACCGGCATATTTGATGCGGTAAATTCTTCTTAAGGAGTCGTTGATACGCTCCTCGGAAATAGTGCCGTTCTGTACGGCTTCCAGCACGCCGTTATATGCCTTCTCAAAATCATCCGGGCATAAAATCATATCGCAGCCCGCCTTCAGAGCCAGAATGGCTGCCTCGTCTGCTTCATAATATTCGGTGATGGCGCCTTTATTCATGGCATCCGTAATAATAACCCCATTAAAACCAAGTTCATTTCTCAGCTTGTCCGTAATCACTGCGGAAGATAAGCTGCAGGGCGTGTTGTCGCCGGTAAGCGCCGGAACAGCCACATGACCTACCATTACCATATCCGCACCGGCATCGATACCCGCCTTAAATACGGTAAATTCCTCTGCTGCAAGCTGCTCTGCCGTCCGCTCGGAGGAAGCCATGCCCTTTGCGGGATCTTCCTTCATATCGGCTGCACCCGGGAAGTATTTTAAGCAGCTGCTGATGCCCTTTTCCTGCATTCCCTGTACGGCAGATGTCACGAAAGAAGCTGCCAGGGCGGCATCGCTTCCATAGGAAGCATCCTTTAAGTAGCTGTCCTGCACAGTGGCAAGGTCTGCAACCGGTGCAAAATTTAAGTTTAATCCGTAAGTAAGCATGCTGTCCGCAATCTTGCCGGAAGCCTCATATGCCTTTGCCGCATCGGTTCCGGTTCCCATTGCCTGCTCACTGTCCGTCTTGTCCGCAAGTCCCGCCTTTTCCAGGCTGGTGCTGCTGCCGCCTTCTTCCGCTACGCAGGTAAACAGAGCATAACGGCTGTAAAGCGTGGTGTTGGACACCATCTCCGTAAACTGCGCTGCATCCTGCATGTTCTGGGAGGCATACACAATGCCGCCGACTGCGTATTTGTTCAGTGCATCCTTGGTGCCGTCGCCAGCCTTCACGGCTTTGTTGACGCCGGTAATAGACTCCGGTGTCACGATAAACAGCCCTGCCACTTTATCCTCCAGCGGCATCTGGGAAATAAATGCTTCATCCAAAATAGCATCCAGCTGTTGTTCGGGTGTAAGAGTCGGCTCCGTATTCGTTTCCTCCGGCTTTACAATCTCGTCCTCCGACTCAAACAGATTGTCTATCGTGGTTTCCTCCGTCGTAGAGGCACCGCCGCCGGCAGGCTTTCCCGCACCCCTGTGCATGATGTACCACACGCCGGTTCCGATAATTGCCACAATCAGACAGACAAACAACAAAAGGGTAAGGATTGCCAGTATCTGGTTTCTCCGTCTTCTTTTCCTTCGTAATTCTCTTTTTTCCTTTGCTTCTCTGTCCTGTATTTCCTTCTGAATGGTATTTGTACTTTCTGCCATAGTAATCTTTCAAATCCTTCCTAAAAACTCATCAACATTACACATGGTCTATTCTAACCTATTTTCCGACAGATTTCCACAGGAAATACCTTACTTTTTAAAATTGAAAGAGCGCACCGATTAAAAATTTCAACCAATGCGCTCCTTCAGACTTCGATATCCAATGGATTATCCTCCTATTCAGTTTTCTTCTTTTTTGTCACATCCATGTTTTCTTTGGTTTTCTACACTCTTTTCCTTTGTACTGATTGTACTGTAACGGTAATGTTTACCTTTGTAAACCGTTCTCTTCTCTCTGGTGTAATCTTCCTTTATCTATGGGTAACTCTATTCATTTGTAACTTTTGGATGTGATTTATGTTTTGCATTACGTGTGCGTTGGACTGTACCTCTCTTTCTTTTATCTTCTGTTCTTTATTGTAACTTCATTATACACAGTGCCTCATATTTTGTCAATATCTTTTCCGATATTTTTGTCGAATTTTGTAATTTCTTGTGAGTCATTTGAATTTTCTGTCAATTTGCATCTGCATACCATCCAGAATACAAAAGACGGACACTGAAAACAGCATCCGTCCTTTTTCCTTTTCTTTATGCCTTATAAATAATGCTCTTCGCCAGCTCTTCCGCTTTTTCTTTTCCGCAGAAGGTTTCCACAATGGCAAGTGCAAACGGAATGGCGGTTCCCATACCTCTCGAGGTAATCATGTGTCCGTCCACGGAAACCTCCGCCGCCGTTACTTTTGCTCCGGTCAGATGGCTTTCAAAGCCCGGATAACAGCATGCTCTTTTACCGGAAAGCAATCCTCTGTGGCCGTAAATGCTGGGCGCCGCACAGATGGCGGCCAGATACTTTTCTTCCTTGGCAAAAGCATCCACCTGCTTCATCAGAGACTCACAGCTCTCTAAATTTTTGGTACCGGGCATGCCGCCGGGAAGCACGATCATGTCAATCTTTGTAAAATCCGTTGCGGAAATGGTCTTATCCGCCGTGATTTCAATGCCGTGGGAACCGGTTACTTTTACAGCGCCGGTAATAGATACCATATCAATGGTAAGTCCCGCTCTCCGTAAAATGTCAACTACGGTCAGTCCTTCAATTTCTTCAAAACCTTCCGCTAAAAAAATAGCAATCTGTTTCATATTTTCTCATCCTTCCTACATATATTGTATTTGTGGGCTCCCGGCAAAATCTTTACCGTAAGCGGCAAAGTATTGCTTGTGTTCCCACGAAAAAAAGTTATAATATAATCAGAACCTCAAAAGGAGACTCTCTATGGAAATCGAGCGCAAATTCACAGTCAGAAAATTACCGGACAATCTGGACTCCTATCCTTTTCATATTATTGAACAGGCTTACTTAAACACCGATCCGGTGGTACGCATCCGCCGCGAGGACGATGCTTTTTACCTGACCTACAAAGGCAAGGGCATGATGGCAAGAGAAGAGTACAACCTTCCTCTCAACAAGGATTCCTATTACCATCTTCTTGAGAAAGCCGACGGCAATATCATCTCCAAGAAGCGTTACCTTATCCCTCTTAAAAACCCACAGTTTACCGGACAGAACACCCAGCCGCCGGAGGGCTATTCCCTGACCATTGAGCTGGATGTGTTTGCGAAACCCTTCGCTCCTCTTATTATGGCAGAAGTGGAATTCGGAAGCAAGATAGCCGCCGAGACATTTTTACCTCCCGACTGGTTCTTAGAGGATGTGACTTACAATCCGGCTTACCATAATTCCTATTTAAGCAAGCTGGACTTAAGCGCCGCCAGGTAAATACTGCGAGACGTTATAATTCATCATTCGTTTCCAACAAGCTGTATGCTATCTGGCATACAGCTTATTTAATTCCTGCATTCTTTCCGCAAGGGCGCTGTCCGCGCCTTTTTCCATGCGCCACTGCCAGTTTTCACCTAATGTAGAAGGCGTATTGATACGCGCCTCGCTGCCCAGCCCCAGGTAATCCTGCATGGGAATGATGGCGGTATCCGCTACGGATGCAATCGCTGCGCGAATAAACGCCCACTGCACTTCTTTTTTGCTGCGTCCTGTCTGCAGGTAGGCATCCGCAAATTTTTTATCTTTTCTATGTAAGGTGCGGTACCAGCCGAGTGTGGTATCGTTGTCATGGGTGCCGGTGTAGACCACACAGTTGTTGTTGTAATGATGGGGCAGGTATTCGCTGTCGTTGTCCGCATCAAACGCAAACTGCAAAATCTTCATGCCGGGATATCCGGTTCTTTTCACCAGACGCTTTACCCGTTTCGTTAAAAATCCCAAATCCTCCGCAATGACCTGTTTCTCTCCCAGAGTCTTCTTCATGGTGGCAAACAGTTCATAGCCGGGACCGTCGCACCACTTGCCGTTTTCGGCGGTTTTGTCCCCGTAAGGAACCGACCAGTAGGCATCAAAGCCGCGGAAATGGTCAATGCGCACCACGTCATACAGTGCAAAGCTATGGGCAAGACGCTTCATCCACCAGTCAAAACCGGTTTTCTTATGATATTCCCAGTCATATAAAGGATTGCCCCAGAGCTGGCCCGTTGCGGAAAAAGCATCGGGCGGGCAGCCTGCCACCGCTGTCGGGTAGCCCTCTTCGTCCAACTGGAACAGTTCCCTGTTACTCCAGGTGTCCGCGCTGTCAAACGCCACATAAATGGGAATATCCCCTACGATTTCAATGCCTTTTTCGTTGGCATAGGCTTTGAGCTTCTCCCACTGGGTCAGAAACAGGAACTGTAAGAAGCTGTAAAATTCCACGTCCTTTTCATACTTCTTTGCATACTTTTTCACGGCTTCCGGCCTTCTTATCCGGATGTCCTCTTCCCATTCCATGAAGCAGGCGCCTTTATGGGCATCCTTTACCGCCATAAAAAGAGCATAATCGGCAAGCCAGCCGGCATTCTCTTTTTTGAAGGCAAGGTACTCCTTCTTTTCTCCAAAAGAATACCGGGAAAATGCCGTTTCGTAGGCTTTCCGAAGCAGCGGGTAGCGGTTTTTATACTGCTTTTCATAATTCACACAGGCTGCTGTATCCTGAAGGTCCGCTGCCC
>ERZ1026848.1573-NODE-1573-length-12095-cov-11.017110_pt1 | contig 12095 bp, 8 predicted proteins | sample MGYA00380154_ERZ1026848 | MGnify/ENA primary metagenome ERZ1026848 (study PRJEB33269, sample SAMEA4719790) | human gut metagenome | biome: human-associated habitat; feature: organic feature; material: feces | place: Cameroon | collected 2013-10 ...
TATCCTCTTCGTCGGCAGCGTCAGATGTGTATAAGAGACAGATACTTATTATATCATATTTGCGGAATGTGTTGCAATAAGTATAAATATATGTTATTTTAAAACTGAAAGGATATAAACCTCTTGAACATCGGGAGTAATTATGAAAAGAAATACAAACGAAAAAAGATTTATTTTCAAATTGATTATTTTGCTTGCTTCGCTTGCCTGTTCAACTTTGATGGGCTATGCAGGCTTGCTTTTGCTCGGCGGTACGGGTTTGTTCGATGATGTAAATTCAATGGCAGGTACTACGGTTATGACAGGCTTCTTTCCTTTTGTCAATATAACCGAGGCGGTCTTGGCAATCGTTTTCTGCCCTATGGAAAACAGTGATTTCAAAATCAAGCAAAAACTCGGCAGGCATTTTGATTTGTCCGTTTTCAGCGGAATGATGACGGCTTTTAATATCGTTAATTTCGGCATTTGGATAACAATATCCGTCGGACTTATTAAACTTCTTGATGATTTCGGTTAAACAGAGGTGCGTTATGAGTAAAAAAATCAATTCCGTTCTTGCTGCTCTTGTTGTTGCGGCGGTTTTAATTGCCGCTTACTGCGGTGTGATTTTTGCCGTGCAGAAAATTTCAAATAATGCTTTAGATATCAACGAGGTGACAGCTGTTGACAAATCAACAACTTTGAATAACGCTCAAAACGGTTCGGCTGACGGTTTGCCTTTTGTCGGCTGTGTGCAAGATGACGGATATTACATAAGCGGTATTGCCGATAATTTCGATACAGGCAAAATCCTTACCGTTCCTGTAAAGTACGAGGGCAAATATGTTAAGTTTGAAACTTCGTTTTTCAGAAAATTAAACGAAAATTCCGTAAAACTCCGCTTTGAGTCCGAAAGTCCATACTACACAATTGAGGACGATGTTTTGTACAATAAAGACAAAACAACATTGCTTTGCTATTTTAACGACAGCACAAAGGCAGTTATCCCCGACGGTGTTTGCAAAATAGGCGATTATGCGTTTTACAAAAGCAAAATAACCGATGTAAAAATTCCGAACAGCGTTAAAACCATAGGCAAGGGGGCGTTTGCCGACAGTATGATTAAAGAGGCTGATTTGCCCAAGGGTTTGCAAACAATCGGTCAAAATGCTTTTCTTTGCGAAAGTCTTACAAAAATCACAATTCCTTCAACCGTAACCTCGTGCGGCAGTTTTTTTGTTGGCTCGTCCGATAATTTTAAAGTGCTCAACATAAATTGTTCCTACGATGCGTTCGGTGATAATGGCATTGTTTATTTTGTGCCTAGAGAGGGTTCGCCTTATTATTTTGACGGCAGCTACACCGTAAACAGCAAGGAAGTTTTTTATCCGTGTCGAGATTTGTATTTTTTGCTTTCTGCCGAGAAAATAACGGTTAATGAACCGTGCAAAGAAAAAGATTTTGACCCTTTGAAATACGATGACGAACTTAAAAAGGTTACAAATAATGCCTGTGAAGTAAAGGTTGTTCAAAAAGGCAATCCTACAAAAATCAGATTCAAATTTGCCGCCGATGTTAATCACGAATGTATTGTTACATTAAATTTTAAATAGCATAAATACAAAAGGCACCGCAGACTTAATGTCTGCGGTGCCTTTTACAATTCTGTGAGTGCGATAAATCGTTCTGTTAAATACAAAAAAACAGTATTGCGGCAATTGCGATTGCAAAAGCTGTTGCCCATATAATCATAAATATTTTGCTCATTTGCTTTATTTTGCAAGACAGGTTTGAAGCCTTGCTATCGGCAGAAAAAACGCTTTTGAATTTTTTGTCAATAAACAAAGTTATGCCTTGCGGAATTAGATACAGCAGGTTAACTGCAAACAGCGAAAGTATGTATTCAAGTATTTCGCTAAAATGCATTCCGCCGTCAATAGAAAAAATAGCAGTCAAAATAAATACCCAATATGACGGAACAAACGAGCCGAAAAAGCCTATGATTGTAATTACAAATAAAATTTTTTGTAAAATTATAAGCTTCTTAGTTTTGCTTTCATTGCCTTTAGCCACAATATCATCTCGCTTTCTGCAATTTTATTATATCATTATATTACAAGATTGCAAACAGAACAGATTGCGATTATCGGTCTTTTCTTTTTTTCGTTGCGGCAAGGATAATCAATCCTGCGCCTGCGCTGATGACTGATGCAAATATCGATGTGTTGCCTGTGAGCGGAGATTTTTCGTAATTGTTTGAATTTGCATCGGCTTTTTTTGCACCTGCCGATAACGAGTTTTTGTCTGTTTTATCTGTTTTGTCTTTGGTGTTTTTGCTGTTCTTTTGCTTGTTCGGCTTGGTTGTCGGTTTTGTTGTCGGTTCGGTCGGCTTTTCGGTGGTAGGCTCTGTTGTATTCCATGATGAACCGCCCGAATAAGTCCATTTTGCCGTTAAGGTGATTTCATTAAACACAGGAGTGTCAAAATTGTACTTTTGCTCTCCGTTGTACCAGCCGTCAAAGGTGTAAGCGGATTTGTACGGCTTTGTCGGCTCGGCAAGTTTTTGACCTCTCAAAACTTTTTGGAGCGTTGTGCCCGTACCGCCGTCGAGGTCGAAGTTTACATTTACCGTTGCGCTGTCGGCAATTGTGCCGTTGCCTGTGACCTTGCCTAAAAATGTTCCGCCCGTTATTGTGCCGTTGTTTTCAACATTTCCCTTAAAAATACCGCTGATTATATTACCATTGCAGACAATGTTGCTGTTAAGTGTGAAGTAATAAAACTCAATATCACCGTCAATAATCATATTGTCTTTTATTTCAATTTTGGCATTTTCCTGTGGGAGGGAAATTTTAATTTTGCCTGTGATTTTCGCATCTCCGCCGATATATGCACGGCTGTCGCTTGTCAATTCTTGAATAATAAGCGTGCCCTGAAATTCAGAGTTGCCGTCAATTTTAGTTTCGGCGTTTCCTGTTGAAAATACATCGCCGATGAATTTTGAATTGCCGCTGAGTGCCATTTTTGAATCGGGTTCTGTACAAAGATTATATCCGTCTTGAAGCGTGCCTGCGTACATATTAAACGAACCGTAGTTATTAATCGAGCATTCAAGTTTGCCACCCACGGTGCAGTCTGTAATTGCAAGGGATGCACTGCTGTTAACGCTGATTGCATAATCACTTGTGTTGCTCTTTATTGTTTTGCCGTTGAGGCAAATGTTTATATCGTTTTTGACAGTCTGCTCTTTAGCAAGATTAATGTCGTTTGCAAGGTAATAATTTCCCGAAGCGGTAGGCAAAGAATCTGTGCTGTTCCACTCACTCCACTCAACATCTGTGTGCGTGTCGTGACCGTTAAATTCAGTGTCGCCGCCGCATACACAGTGCATGTGTTTATCCTTGCTCCACATATACATACAGTCCATAACCACCATATATTCATCACGGGAATTATGGTGAACTATTGCAATGTTGACTTTTTTACCTGAATAAGCAGACAAGTCAACTTCTACTTCTTGCCAAACATCCTTGACATTATAGCTGTCGCCAAGTTCACTTTGGGTGAAATCAAAATCATCACCAAGCTGATTGTAGCTGTTTCCGCCGTCGGTCGAAATATATATACCGATTTTATCTTTAAGATACCCTCCGTCAAATGCTACAATATCAAAAGTAAGAGCGTAATTTTTTTCGGCATTAAGATTTTGTTCGGGTAAAATCAGCCAGTTGTCAGGCTCAAGTATTTTTAGGCCTTTTTTTATATAAGAATTTGAATGAATTGATTGTTCGCCGTGGTGCGTTGAATTATCGTCATTTTCAAAACTTGGTTCTTCTTTCACTTTCCACCACTTGTAGCCGTCACCGTCGTTGTCAATATTTTGCCATGTTGACGGTATGCCCTGTTCAAAACTCTCACTCCATTCAACATTCCAACCCGGTTTTTCGTGTTCACTTGGAGCAACTCTTATTTTGATGGGTGATGTGCTTTGGCTGTTGCTTGCAAAAGCTATGGTTGGAACAGTGGCGATAACCAAGCACACCGCAATAATAATACTGAATAATTTCTTTTTCATTTGCGTTTCTCCTTAAATTCGGTTAAGTGTAATTATCGTGTAGGTAAAGTTGCGGAAACATTATCGGTCTTTTCTTTTTTTCGTTGCGGCAAGGATAATCAGTCCTGCGCCTGCACTGATGATTGATGCCAATATTGATGCGTTGCCCGTGAGCGGGGATTTTTCGTAATTGTTTGAGTTTGCATCATCTTTTTTTGCACCTGCCGATAACGAGTTGTTGTCTGTTTTATTTGTTTTGTTTTTGGCGTCTTTGCTGTTGTTTTGCTTGTTCGGCTTTGTTGTCGGTTCGGTCGGCTTTTCGGTGGTAGGCTCTGTTGTTGAACCGCCTGACGAAGTGCCCACATATTTCCATTTTGCTGTTAAAGTGATTTCACTAAACACAGGAGTGTCAAAATCGTACTTTTGCTCTCCGTTGTACCAGCCGTCAAAGGTGTAAGCGGATTTGTACGGCTTTGTCGGCTCGGCAAGTTTTTGACCTCTCAAAACTTTTTGGAGAGTTGTGCCCGTACCGCCGTCGAGGTCGAAGTTTACATTTACCGTTGCACTGTCGGCGATTGTGCCGTTGCCTGTAACCTTGCCCAAAAATGTTCCGCCCGTGATTGTGCCGTTGTTTTCAACATCGGCGTTGAATATTCCGCTTTTAATCTCACCCGAGCAAATAACTTTTCCGTCAACCGTGTTATCATTTGCTTCAATGTCACCGTCAATTTTTGCATTGTCTTGCATTACAATGGAAATATTCTTATCTTCGCAAATCAAAGAACCTTTTAGAACAGCATTGTCTTTCATTTTAAAGGTCATTTTTGCGTCATTAAAAAGTACAAGATCGCCGATAATTTGTGCGTTATCTTCAAGCGTAAAAACACTGTCCGGGTTGTAATAATGTTGCAAAGTTTTTCCTATAAGTTGGGCATTATCTTTTATTGTCAAATTACTATGACGGAGAATTAAATTATTTTCCGGCGAGCCTATTTTTGCGTTATCGCTTATAAACAGTTCAAAATCGACAGAGTCTTTAATATAATTAATGACAGCTTTGTCTTTTGCTTCGATTTTGATTTTTTTATCAAAGGTAAATCCATATATGGCGTTAATATATGCGTTGTCTTCGAGTTTAAAACCTGCTGAGTTTTCCGACTGGTACTCAAATCTTGCTGAACCGGTTATTTTTGCGTTGCCACGCATAATTATGGGATTTAATGGCGACTGCTCATGTACCAAAACCTCACCTGTTATTTCGGCATTGTCGTCCATTGTTAAATTTGTGTTGCCTGATGTAAGCGTCAGTTTCTCTATTTTTGCATTACCCGAAAGTGAGCAGGTTGAAGATGCAAACAACAACACCTCACCTTCAAGCCTGCCGCCCACGGCGCTGTCTGTAATTGCAAGGAATGCACTGTCGTTAACACCGATTGTATAATAGCTTGTGTTGTTCTTTATTGTTTTGCCGTTGAGGTCGAGTACTATAAAATTGTTGACTTTTATTTGAATTTCGCCGCATTCGATGTTGTTGTTAAGCTTTATTATTCCGCCGTGATTTGCGGCTTTGGTTAATTCGTCAGAAGATGAAACTTCGGTTGGCGTAATTTCAAGAGCGATTGTGCTTTCTTTGTATATGTTGTAATCCGCAAGCGTTCTGTCGTCTTGGAGTCGTTTGCCGTTAAAATACAGTTCCTGTTTATTGATGTCTATATTTGTTTTCTTATTGATTTTTTCTTTAACGTTATCAATGCTGTCGCCACTTTCAACGCCAAGCCTCATTTTAGCTATTCCCGAAATGTTAAAATCAACAAATATATCCATTGCATTTGCCGTAATCGGAACTGTGCAGATAATCATACAAATTGCCGTGATGATACATAAAATTCGCTTTTTCATTTTTTCTCCTTAAATTCGGTTAAGTGTAATTACCGTGTAGGTAAAGTGCTTATACAAGGCTCGTTTTCTTTTTCAGCACAATGTATAAGATTAAGCCAAAGTTGCTGAGCAGGGCAGTTCCTGCAACAGATCCTACGGCAATCATAGCAGGTGAAGTTGCTGATGCGGAGGTATTTTTGGAATTTTCGGCAACTGCCGTATCAGCCGTTGCTTTTGTGCCGGTGTCCTTTTCGCCTATCCACCAGTTACCGTTTTCGCCGATGTATGGGGTCAGACCGTCTTTGCCGTTTTCGCCGACAACCTTTCCGAGATTAGCCGTTGTGCCGTCGGTGTAGGTGAGTAGAAGTTCGCCGTCTGCATTGATTTCTGCGTTTGCGATTCCGACTGCGTTTTTGCTGTCCTCGCCGTTTTCAGCGTTTTGTCCGGATGCTCCGTCTTTTCCCGGTTCACCCTTGTCGCCTTTGTCGCCTTTTTTGCCCTGTTTTCCGGATTTGCCGGTTTCGCCCTTTTCTCCGGTGGCTTTTACACCGAGTGAAGTCCAGTTTTGTCCGCCGTCATATGAAACATACCAGAAGTTGTCATCGCCTATTTTAAGCTGTGGCGTTACACCGTCTTTGCCGTCTTGTCCCGACGCACCTGTTTTTCCCTTGTCGCCTTTATCGCCTTTGTCGCCTTTGTCGCCCTTGTCACCTTTGTCACCGGTGTCACCTTTGTCGCCCTTGTCGCCTTTTAATTCCGACAAGGCAATCAAATCGTTCCAGGCAGAATCATCGGTGTATTTCCACTGTACAAATCCGTTGTATACACGCAACTCGATTTGCTTTCCGTCCGCACCGTCTTTTCCCGTCAATGTTGTAAGCGAAACAAGGTTGCGGTAAGCATTGTCGTCTTCGCCCGAATATCGCCATTGAATATTGTTTCCGTCGTTGCGGAATTCAATTTCTCTGCCGTCTGCTCCGGCAAAGGTTGAAAAAGTTTTTGTGTTGGACAGCGTAGATACCGTTCCGTTGTTGTTTGCGGAAGTGACTGCAAAAGTATATGAAGTATCTGCCTTTAAATTATTATATGTATATTCAAAAGTGTCGGCAGGAATCTGAACATCGGTTATGCGTTCAAATTCTCCGTCATCTGTACGCATCCAAATATGATAGCCTGAAAGCGGACGCCTGGAGTCTGCCTTTGGTGCTGCCCAAGTGATTTTTGCACTTTGGTTATCCTTTACGGATACGCCTGTAAGTGTCGGTGCAGGCGGTGCGGCACGAAGATTTGTCAGCACATAACCGAATACGGGGATTTTTTGGTCGCCTGCCGTCCATGTACGCATACCGAAATCCCATGTAAATCCGTATTGACTTGAAACATCGTAGCCGATTCCGTATGAGGACAGAAGTGATCGGCGGTCGATGTTGTTGACCGTTCCGCTTGCACCGCTGCTTTCCGTTGTGGTGTAAATCGTGCCTGTTGCTTTGTTGTAGCTCAAATCAATTACAAAGCCCATATTGAATGCGTCCACGCCCCATGTGTTTTTCATTGATGCGGAGAAGCCGTGAGCCATTTCAACTCCCTCGGCGTGTTCGGATGTTGTCGTCCAGTCGTTTGTGATACTGCTTGCACCGAAACCAAGTTCGTATTTTTGCTTACTGAGCGAGGCGAATTTTGTAACCGAAGGGTCAGTAGAACCGTCATTTGGCCAATAGGCGAACGGGTCACCCTCGGCATTTTCAGGCAAAACATTGTTGTTCAGTTGCGGCAAAGCCTTTGCTTTTCCTGCGGCAATGTCCGTTTTGTAGGTGTTGTTATATAACGCCGCAAATTCATCGTAATATTCTCGGTCAAGCATTGTATAGACCGGTTGCCCCGGAATCATCAATGCAATGGTGTTTTTTTCACTGAGGTCAAAAGCTCCCTTTTGAGGGTCATAAAGCGAGTAATAATAGGTTGTTGCCGGCACACGGTACAGCACCACGGAATCGTTGCCGCCGGCGTTAAAGGAAACACTGTATTCTTTTGAAAGAGTGTCCTCCGTACTCTTGGTGAAGTCCATGGTGTATCCAAGAGTTGCCTCGTATCTCCACACTTTCAAATCTCCCTGCACAACGATTGATGCACCGAAAGAAGTGTTGTGTGATGTGGATTTTGTGTCCGAATATCCGGACGAGAAGGTATATGTTGTTGAACCGTCGGAGAAATCGAGGTCGTAGTCACCAAGCTCCGAAAAATACGGAGCCGCCTGAAGTACCGCCTGCACCTGTGCATCGGAATATCCATAGCCCTTTCCTTCGTAGCGGGCAAACAAACCGTCTTTGTTCACATCTGACGCAAGCAATATGCAGTTATACGGCATATCCCATGCAAGGTCGGCATCGTGACAGAGCTTGGAAAATTCGTCTTTTTCAGCCGTAACCGTATATTTGCCGGCTGTGGAAAGCGTGCCGTTGCCGAAGTCTTCGCCGTAGAAAACATCGGTAAAGAGGTCAAACTTTCTTGCATTTTTGCTACCGTTTTGCCTTTCGGCGGCAAGTGCGATTACCTGCTCACGACCTTCTTTGTTGTGGTCAAAATTGCCGGCAATGACATCCTGATACCACCACCATTTGGCACTTGAGTTGTCAATTCGTGCGGTGTCACGCAAAAGATTGAGTGCACCGTTTTGCTGAACTTCATACAGAGCACCTGCAATCCATACCTGCTCTGGCGTTCCTCTGCCGTTAATTGCAACGCTTGTCATTGCAGGTTTTGGTTTAACGCCCTGATTCTTTGTTCCGTTTGCGGTATAACTGCTCATGGAGGTTTTTTGTACATTCGTTATTGAATTGTTTTGACCGTAATAAACGGCAAAGCCAAGATTTCCGTCATCTGTTTTCTTGTCCCAGACAAAGCCTTTTTTCTTTTCTTCTTTTACCTCACGGTAATATCCGGCAACAATAATTTCCTGCCAGCCGTCGCCGTTAATATCGCCTGTGGCGAGATTTCCGTAGCGGATATGATCGTAGTAACGGTTGCCGTCTGCCTTTTCATCTTCACGGTTTAATGTCATAAGAGATTTTTGATTAATTCTTTTGAGTTTTCCGTTTTTGGCTTTGTATACCGAGAGTTTTGACACGGCTTTTCGGAATGAATCGCCGGCAATTTCTTTGTCTTTGTTGTCGATTTTATCCGGTTCGGCAATACCTGCGTACACGATAAGTTCATCGCAACCGTCACGGTCCGTATCTGCGGAAGCGAGGGATTTTGTGATTTGGTCACGCTCATACAGAGTTGTGTCCCAACCGTTAAAGTAAGCGTTGTCATCGTTCTTTGATTTAACAAATGATTTCCTTGAAAAACCTTGTTCTCCGGAAATACCCGTTCCGGCGATTCCCCACAAATCGTCATTGCCGACATAGGTGATAACGGCGGTCATCTTTCCGTCTCCGTCATAGTCACCGGCAGTTACATTAAAATAATGGCGAAATTCCTGATATTCAAGTTCGCCGTATCCCGGGGTTTTGCAAGCCCATTTCGGAGCATCGGCTATTTTCTGAAGTTCGGAACGCTTGTTGTTTACAAGATTTTGCACCCAATAGCAAACCTTTGCCGTGTTGTTGGAATTGTTCATATCGCAAAGACCGACAAAGATGGCGTGGTCGTTTCTGCCTGTGCCGAGCGGATCGTAAGCTGTTCCGACAGCAAATGCAACATTATCGACAGGAGTAACCTTGTGGGCACTTGGTGTACATTCGGCAATGTTGATGCCAAAATTCCACTTGCTGTATACTTTGGTGTGGTCCTGCGCCGATTGCCCCTCCGCATTGCGATAGCTGTAAATTATCGGCTCGTACCACGGCGTGATTGCAAACGGCTGACCTTTTTTTGTGCCGTATGGGTTGCTTTCATCTTTTGTCCATCCGTCCGGGGGAGTTGTGTCAGGTTTTAGCAATGCACCGTATGTATTAGAAGATGATGCCGATGTTTCAGGATCGGCATAGCTCATCATCGGTGATAAGAAACAAATCACCAAACATAAGGCGAGTAAGATACTGAGAATTCGCTTTTTCATTTTCCGTTACCTCCGTTTTTGTATATGTCGGCTCAGTCAAGAGCAATGATTGTAAGATTATAGACAGCACCGTTCAGCTGTGTGCCGGGGGTCAACTGGATAAATTCATATTGCAGCACAATATCACTGCCGGCACTGTAGATGCGGTTGAATGCAAACGGCATCCACACTCGTGAATTATCTGCATCGTTCATATACCTTTCGATCAATGTATCATTAAGAATGCCTTGTCTACCTTTCAATACTACCGAGTACCATCCACCCATGTCGTGAGAAATGCAGACCGAACCGCTGAATGAAATACTGTATGTATGTCCGGCTTTCAGCGTTACGGTTCTGTTGGTTCGATCCAACACAAAAAGCCCTCCGGAATTGCAATCTTCAAACAACTGAAGCGACTGATTGAATGAAGCGCCGGTGCCGCCGTTTGAGGCGTGAAAATATCCTGAACACCCGCCGTTCTGACCGGCATCGCCCTTGTCGCCTTTATCTCCCTTGTCACCTTTGTCACCTTTGTCGCCCTTGTCACCCTTTTCACCGTCGATGCCGTCAGTGCCGTCAATGCCGTCAATGCCTGCGGCTTTTACGCCGGTGTCGGTTTCTCCTATCCACCAGTTGCCGTTCTCGCCGATAAACGGGGTGTTACCATCTTTGCCGTCAGAGCCGTTTTGTCCGTTTGTTCCGTCCGTACCGTCCCTGCCGTCTTTTCCGTTTATACCATCCTTACCGTCAGAGCCGTTTTTGCCGTCGGCTCCCTTCAATGCGGTAAGGTCGTAGAGGTTCAGCCATATTTCATCGCCGACATAACGCCACTGCAGGGTGTTTTCACTTATGCGGAACTCCGGTGTCTTACCGCTTGCTCCGTCCGTTCCGTTCCGTCCGGTGGGGCCTGTAATGTCGGCTATCGCAACAAGATTCTGCCACTCATCGCCCTCGTAACGCCACTGTATGTATTCCGTTGCTCTTTGTACTTCTATGCTTTTGCCGTTAATGCCGTCTTTACCGTTGACTCCGTCTTTACCGTCAACGCCGTTAATGCCGTCTTTTCTGTTTGTACCGGTTATTCCGTTCTTACCGTCGGCACCGTTAGAGCCGTCTTTACCGTCTTTACCGTCTGTGCCGTTCTTTCCGTTTTCTCCGGCAGCGCCCCGCAGTTCGGTAAGCGCCACAAGGTCGTGCCAATCGGTTCCGTCGCTGTATTTCCACTGGATCGCCGTGCCGTTGTTCCGCACCTCCGGCAGTGCGGCGGCGTTGCTCTTTGCCGCCTTGCTCCATCCTGCGGCAAGCACGCTGCAAAGCACCAATAAAGCGGCGCAAAGCACCAAAAGTGTACCTGTGAGTATTCGCTTTTTCATTTTTGTTACCTCCGCTTTTTGTGTGCAGGTTCGGTTTTGACCTTTTAGTTCATTGATTGCAAAAAGGTCGTTTTATTTGTCATCGTCCTTTTTCTCCGGGTTAATGTAAATGGTTGTTTGGTATTTTTCAATAAAAAGCATAACGCTTTGTTTCAGCACTTCCATTTGACTTTTTAGGTAGTATTCGTCCTCAAACATTGCATAGTGCACACAGGCTCTTACGAGAATAAATATAAGCGGTGTGATAATTTCGTGCGGTATGCCGATTTTCGGCTCTAATTGCTTTGCGTATTCCGTGTATCGTTCGTTAACGCCCAAAAAGAATTTTTTGCCGTACTCAATGTATTTTGGGTGAGTGTAGACTTGATACATCAGGCGGTATTTTTTGCCGTGCTTTTCGGCTGTCCAATACGGAATTTCTTTTATATAACGCATTACATCCGCCGGGTTTGTGGGTGCTAATGCCATAAAATCGTCTTCAACCTTTTCCATACAGTAAGCGGTTGATTCTATAATCAATTCATCAAGATTTTTGAAGTAGGAATACAGATTGCTTTTGCTGCAACCGCAGGCGTCTGCAAGCATCTGTACGCCCGTTCCCGTCAAGCCGTTCTCTGCGTAGCATTCAAAGCATTTTTCCATAATTTCTATTTTCTTTTGTCTGTGTTGTTCTTCGGTTTGCATTTTCTTCTCCAATAATATATGTAATTTGTTTAGATATTGTTAGTATCAGAACGACCGTTCGTTCATATTCAATATAACATAATTA
>ERZ1026848.1574-NODE-1574-length-12093-cov-4.463366_pt1 | contig 12093 bp, 10 predicted proteins | sample MGYA00380154_ERZ1026848 | MGnify/ENA primary metagenome ERZ1026848 (study PRJEB33269, sample SAMEA4719790) | human gut metagenome | biome: human-associated habitat; feature: organic feature; material: feces | place: Cameroon | collected 2013-10 ...
TCGAATACGTTTTTATTATCGCCTGTTCCTGTAAGTTTTCCTTTGCTGATCCAGTTTTCGTCTTTCGCTTTCTTAAACAGCTCAAACTCTGCACCTTCCAGTGCTTTATTCTTTTCATCTACTTTGTTTGCAGTTACTTTGTAGGTAAATACAATATTTTTATCTTCCGGTGTTTTTCCGGTATCGTTCGGTTTTGTCGTTCCATCCCCTGTGTTGTTTGGATTGTTGCTGTACTCCAGATCTGCTGTGTTTGGATTTCCTGTCGAGCCAAGTACGGCATCTGTATCCAGAGTTGCTTTGTATGTTACGGTGACTTTTGTTCCGGTTGTTGCTCCATGGGCTTTTACATCCATAATCGCAACATCCATGGTTTTTTTAGCAGCATCCCATGCTACGGTATACTGACCTTCTGCTAACGTTTTTTCTCCTACCTTAACCTCTACACTTTCCTTTAACAGAGTAAGATGTGTCATGGTATCATGGAAATTCAGATAATAATGGTCATAATTTGACAGATCCCCCATCGTGGCCGTCAGTTTGTATGGGATTTCATCTCCGATATCATAGTCTGCGGAATCCTGCCAGTCTGTCTCTGCTTCCGTAGAATCGTTGATATCCTTTACTTTTTTCTCCAGTGTTGGTTTGTCTGTCTTTATCGTTGGCGTTACTTCACCTGCTCCATTCACTTTCAAAAGAGAGAGATTTTTTGCGTCATACTCTCCGGTTGTAGCTGTCGTGTCAACGATCAGATAGTAGCCGGCAGCCGGAAGGTTCACCTTTCCTGTTCCCTCGGTCTTCGTGTCTGTTACATGTGCTGCAGCTGTTTTTGCGAAGGCATTTGCTTCTGTACTCTTTGTATTATATGTTTCCAGAACCTTTGCGACATCCGCTGCGCTCTCGCACGTTGCAAACGCTTCTTGCTTTTTTAATTCTGTTAAGAGTTCCTCCCCCTGAACGCCATCCCCCCAGGTTACGTTTGACAGTTTGTTTCCTTCTGTAAGATCTCCCTTAAAAATCTGATATGCGGCAAATGTATGCTGCGTGAGCTCAACATTTGCAGCAACTCCTGTCACACAAAACGCCAGTACCATCACCATGCTAACCAGCATAGCCAGTACCTTTTTCATTATTTTCATTCGTTTTTCCTCCATTTTTACTCATTATGATTTATATCTTCTTTTGCGGCGCAGTGGATTTCGCCGCCACAGCAGGGGTACAGGACTACTTTTTTCCCCCCCTTTTCCGTCTGCGCCCAAGAAAAGAAATTCCATACAGCACAGCAATGCCCATCAGGGCAATGCCGCTGACTGTAAACAAAGTGGTTCCGGATCCGCCGGATTCCGGAAGCTCGTAGACCGAAGTTTCATTTTTCTCATTCTCTATGTAAATAATCTGAGATGTTTTTGCCAGATCAAATGCCTGCTTTGGCAGTTCTTTCGGAAGGGTATTGGCTGTATTGCCATCTTCACTAAAGTAGAAATAAACTGCATTTTCTTCCGGGTTCTCCGGCAGCAGATAGTTCTGCGGGGCATTCGTCTCCACCAGACGGTACAGGACATTTTTCTCATATGAAAAATCAACATCCTCCTTTTGCCACTGGATGATGATTTTTCCGTCTGTGTCCGTGGTATAGCTGGCGTCAGTGTTTACGTACCCCGTTCCGTCATATTTCTGAAGGCGGAAGACAGCTCCGGCAAGCGTAGTTCCGTAATCGCCCTTGCTTACTTTATAAAGGGTACAGCGTTTGTCGGTACTTACCTGACCGGTATGGGTTTGTTCTTTCCACATCACATCATTCTGAGATTCATCGTCCTTATATGCGGTTCCATCCAGCTGTGCACTGTTAAATACTCTTAAAGCATAGTCTCCAATATATCCTTTCGGAACATCTGCCTGGAACTGATAATCGTACTCTAGGATCATCGGTGTTTCATCCGGCAGACCACTCCCCGTTAAAGTGTTGGCAATCGTAAACGCTCCCTGCCAGTCCGGATCTCCAACGGATGTCTGCACTGTCCAGGTCCAGTTTTTGATTTCTTCGCCTTTTAAAACGGTTCCATCTTTCTGTTTTTCCGCCCGATACAGTTTTACACTTCCCGGAACCAGCCAGGCGTTCAAATCCAGCGTTTTTCCATCGTTCCAGTTGTTTGGCAAATGAACATACATCTTCGTATAATACTTCATCACATCTGTCAGCGTCAGCGTATCCGCCCCGTTTACCAGATCTTTTCCATCCGGATTCAGGCAGATGGAATATTTTACACGACGGCTGTCGTTGTCCCAGACACCTGTTTTATCCACCACTTTACTCTCATCCCCTGATGCATCTTCGGTCCATTGCTGTGTCTGGTCGACGCTTCCCATGCTTCCTTGGTCGCTGGTCGCTTCCGCATGATTCTGGAAACTATACGTTTTTCCTGCCGCATACGAATCCAGCTTCTCCTTGCTGACTTTGCATTTTATAACCAGTGTATAAACGCCTGCATCCAGCTGCGTTCCGTTCTGTGCATCTGTGCACGTAAGCTCCAGGTTTACTTTTCGGTTCTGATACGTTCCTGTAATCTGATAAACATTGTTTCTGCCGGAAACAGCACCGTCCTTCGAAATGGTAATCTGTCCCATGCCGGAAAGATTACTCTCTCCCCTGATTTCTTCCAGCTCCACTCCCTCCGGGAGCGTGTCTAGAACGGAAAGCATACTGCTTTTTTCTGCCAGTGTCGCCGTAATCTTCCAGGTCAACGTTCCGTCTGCATTTTTCTTACTCGTTGTTTCGGTACTTCCATTTTCATCTGTTTTGACGATTCCGCCCTTTTTATATTCATAATCCGCATACGCCTCTCTCTTCCCGACTCTGATTTTGTTGCAGAACCAGGTGGATCCGATCGAAGCGTCCGCAATGTTCGCCGTTGTTTTGTATGCAAAAATCAATTTTTTCGCACCATTTGGCACAGTAAGGGTATCCTTTAATGTCATATTACAGATTGTGTAGGTCAACGAATCCGCATTTTCTGTTGTGTGATTCAGAATTTCGTTTAGCGTATAGCTTTTCCCGTCCGATGCCTGGAAACTGATCTCTGCAATGTCCGAAATCGAAACCGTTGCAATCCGATTTTCCTCCGCATCTGCCCAGTAAATTCCTTCTGTCCACGCCTGTACCTGTTCTTTTGTCAGATAATGCGTTCCGCCGGCTCCGCCCCATTGATTTTTGGTCGGGTCATCTACGATACTGGTTCCGGACAGAATTCCGCTTTCTGGCACCGTTAAGGTAACCTTCCATGGAAGAACCATTGTTGTTCCATCTGCAGATTTTTCTGCCGAGCCAACCGCTTTCGCAATTTCGCCTCCGCCGATCCATACCGTCCCTGTTGTACTTATTTTGGCGCTTCCGTCCCCCGGCTGGAACGTCGCTGTATTCTGCACTTCCCGGCTGTCCCAGGACGGTTCCGCCTTGGTACGGTACGTAATGGTATACTCTCCGGTGTTGGTTTTTCCTTCTTCTGCTGTGAAGCGAATTCCGGTGATTTTTCCACTTTCATCCCGCGTGATCTCATATCCTTCCGCAGGCTGTATGGTTACATCTGTACCATCCGCCAGCTTTGCCAGCATTTCATCCGTAAGGCCGGAGCCCGCAAGGTTCAGATGATTCCGATTCAGCGTTATCTTCCAAATAATCTGATTTTCTGCCGTATCAAAGGATCCGGTTTTTTCCACTGTGTGTTTGTTTTGAATCGTAGTATTTGTTTCCGCGCTGCTCTTCACCTTTGTTTGATCGTTTTTCGAGCTCGCACTGGCGATGTTCTTCGCCGTCGGCTGTTCCGTATTTAAATTCGTTGCCTCGTAGGTATATACAATTTTATAACGCGTATATTCTTTGTATGTGGTTCCGTTTCCGTCTGTTTTCTCCTGTGCCGGTTCTATTTTTGGAAGTGTCATCTGAATGGTTCCGTTTTCCGACGTACTCTCCTGGTTTTCCATCTTTTCTTCCGTAATCGGGTTAGAGTCCCACCAGCTTCCATTTTCGCCATAATAACGCGAAACCATTTCTTTTGTAACGGTAATTTCCGGACTGCCCAGCTCCATTCCTTCCGCCTGGATCACATCCTGAAAATCAATTGTTCCCGGTGTTCCTTTCAAAGAAGTCACATATACGGTGTAGATCAGTTTTCCGTTCTTAATCTCATAGGAGCCGTTTTTCTTTGTACTGATATCATAATGATTCGTCTCATTGTCCGGGTACTTGATGGCCTCTTTTGGAATATCAAGCGTCACCTGGTCTTTTCCGACAAGTTTAATATTTCCGTCTCCATCCGCTTTTGTTCCATCAATCTCGCCGGAAAATTGAACAAAGCCCCGAATCGTTTCCCCGGCTGCCGCTACATAAGCCTGATCAAAATCAATGGCCAGACGGTATGCGCCACTCTTTGTTTTTTCAAAACGATACGTTCCTGCCTTCTTTCCGTCCGCATCATAGAGATCGTGGTTCTTTCCATCCAGAAGCCCATTCGGAATGATAACGCCTTCCGGATATTCATAATAATACTGGTAGCCGTTCTTCTCTATCTGATCTTTTTGGAAATTGAAATCGACCTTCAGCTCCGAAGAATAGACATTTCTGTCGGCATCATACCTTGTCTCCCCGCCTGTAAGCCCCGTCACCTGCTCACTCATGGAAATTCTCTGTTCCTTGGGCGTCTCCGCCTGCGATGTCTCATCCGGTTCTGTTTCCGGTGCATCTATATTTTCTGCATTTGCTGTATCCTCTGTATGTTCCGGTTCTTCGGCGTCTGCTGTCATCTCCTCTGCTGCTTTTTCTTCTGTCTTCACTTCTTTTTGTGTCTGAAAAAGCGGATTCTCCGGTATCAGACCATATCCAAGAATTTTTGCATCCTCTGCAGCCCATTCATTTTCCTTTACCATATCTGCGGAGTTTCCCTCAATCACCTTCAGGGTTCCGGATTCCTGCACTTTTTCTACAATGCCGACATGATCCGCGCTTCCATCCTGATCCAGATCAAAGAAAACCAGATCTCCGCTTTTGGACTGTTTTGTCTGGCTTCCCACATACATTCCAGCATTTTTCAGTTCCGAAATCCATGCTGCACAGCCGGAGTTGACCGGCATCTGTTCTGCCGAAACTCCTGCATACCGGATGCAAAATGCCGCAAACATGGCGCACCAGTCTCCATACTCATTTCCATACCACGCACCGTAGCGTGTATATCCCTTCCGCGTTATTCCGTCATCTGCAAGCCTGAAATTTTTCCGGCTTTCCTGATATCCCATCTGACTTTGTGCAATCAGAACTACATTTTCCGCCCAGTTTTCCGTCAGATTCTGTGGAATTGTACTTTCCCAGTCCGCTTCCGTTTCTACATCCGCCGTCTCATCAATCAGACATTCTACTGTATGCGTATGTTCCGGTGTCGTACACACAAGTTCTGTCTCGTAGCATTCTTCTGTGTGATGATGTGCCGGAACAGGTTCCTGTTCTTCTTTCCCACAGATCTGTTCCCGTTCTGTATTATAACAGTTTTCGGTATGTGTATGCCCTTCCTGCCCATCGCTTTCCTCTTTCTGACAAACCAGTGTTTTGGTATAGCAGGCATCCGTATGAACATGTTCTGTCGTGTAACCACACTGATAATCTGCCGTCATGGAAATACCGGTATGGTGCAGTTTCCAGCTGACAATCAGGAAAACCCCGGTAGCCAGGGCAAGAAACACCGCCAGATATCGTCGGATGCTTTTATGTCTGTCCTGAAAACTGCGGATATAATGATTTAATGTATTTTTCACTTTAGCACCTCACTATCTGATTCTGGAAAAACGGTTCAAAGGCCAGACCCGCAGAAATACTTTTCCCACAATCTGTTCTTTCTCTACACACCCGATCGTACTGTTGCGGCTGTCAATTGATACACTTCTGTGATCCCCCAGTACAAAGTAACGATTTTCCGGTACCTGATACGGAAATTTCACATCACATTCGCCCAATGCCAGTTCATCCACATACGGTTCATCCAGTTGCTTTCCGTTAACACTGACAACCCCGTTTTCCGCTATATCAATCACATCCCCCGGACCACCGATAATCCGCTTGATCAGCAGCTTATTCTGCCATCCGAAGCTGCAGAGATCCCCCGTTTTATAATGATCATTTTTCACCAGCAACAGAATATCCCGGTCGAAAAGTGTCGGTTCCATGCTGGCACCCGAAACCTGAAGAACCGGAAAAAACAGTGTTGCAAGAAGAACGGCAGCCGCAGCAACAACAACAAGCGAATAAATGGTGCTCCGCAGAACCGCCCGATACCGATTCTGATACTGCAGCCGGCTTCGTTCCCGGCTGATTTCCTGCATCGACGGAATCTTTATTTTTTCCATCCTTCGCAGTTTCATGCATTTCCTCCCGTGTATGCTTCCAGACCCTGCAGCAGCGTTATAAGTTCCTGATGCTGCCGCATATAAGCTCCGCATTTTTTCTCAAACGCTTCCCACTTTTGTTTTCGTTCCTGTTCCGCTTCTTCTGCCATCCGTCGGCACGCTTCCTCCGTCTCATTCTGCTTCTGTTCTGCCGCTGCAAGCATTTCCTGACATGCTATTTTTATCTTTTCCATTTCGGCACGAACCGCAGTTTCTGTCTGCTTTCTGAGAAGTTCTGTCTCCTCTTCTGTTTTCGCACGGATTGCCAAGGCTTCCTCCTCTGCTTCTTTCCGTATCCGAACCGCATATTGTTCCGCCTCTTCATTCGCTGCATGGACGGAATTTAGATATTCATCCGCTGCTTTCTGTGCGCTTGCAAAAACGTGATTCAGTTCCATTGCCGCTTCCGCAATTGAGCCGGCCTTCGCAATCTGAATTGTTCGATCCTGCAATTGCTGTTCCATTTCTTCCAGTTTTTGATTTACTTCTTCTTCTTCTTTTTTCAATGCATAAATGATTTCGATCAATTCGGTTCTGTTCATTTTTCGCAATTCTTTTTCTTCCGCCATGCTCTGCAACCTCTCAAATTTCAATTTTTTCTCTTTTCCATTATTTGTCCGTTATAAAGATATCAAAAAAAAAGCAGCAACACAATGTTTTTTAATAATTTCCATCAAAAAAATCCTGTATACCGCTCTTTTTTGTTCATTTTTTCTACTGGATTTTTATTTTTCCTGGATTTTCATCTCAAATGGCTGAAGTTCTATTGTTGTTCCTTCCAGAACTGTAATATTTTACATACCGCTGGGCGGCATCTTTTCATTATCATCTGCCGAAAGAAATTCTAAAATATTTGGAAAATGGCAGACTTTTCTGCATTTTACCGGTCTCGGCATAATCTGCTCCTTCTCTCTTGCTTTCCTTATATGATAATGGCATATGTCAATAACTCCTTTTAAGTGCCACATAGGAAATCAGAAAATTTGCAAACCAACCGGCCGGTACAGCAAGCCAGACAAATGCAATGCCAAACCGGGGCGCAAAAATCAAAGCAACTGTCAAATACAGAATATCTCTGCTGAACTTGAGAATGCAAAACTTCCTCCGGAAGCATTGATCGTAGAATTAACGGAAAGTGCTTTGCTGGAAGACAATTCCAATGCACGACATTTCCTGAAGGAATTAAGAAAAGCCGGCATACGGCTTGCACTGGATGATTTCGGAACCGGTTATTCGAACTTTCATTATCTCAATGAACTTCGTCCGGACATCATTAAAATTGACCGTTCCTTTACGGCACAGACTATAAAGGACGCAAAGGAATATGATCTTTTGAAACGATTCTGTACTATGATACACCGTCTGAATATAAAAATCTGCATAGAAGGTGTGGAGACAGAAGATGAATGGGAAAAGATCCGGCTGCTGCTTCCTGATTATAGTCAGGGATATCTGTGGGGAAAACCTTGCTCTTTCGATGAACTTCTTGACAAGTTTTATCCTTCAAAAGCTTAATACAGTAAATTCACGCAATAGAATCAAGCGCATCCTCTTTTCAATCAGAGATCAAAAAATAATTTTTTCAAAAAGGACTCCGGGTTTCATAAAACCGGAGTCCCTGAAAATCAAATTTCCCTTACGTCTTTCTTATCTACACTAATCACGACAATCGCTATCACAAATGCTATTATACTTTTTATGCCTTTATCTCTATGTTTTTTGAATTATAATCCTTCCCGACACCTAATACATTTTTATAATGCCTTGTCCATGAATGCAATAATACCCTCTTCGACTTCGTTCTTAATCTCAGCATAATTATGTATCTCGTGGCGGTATCCCGAGTACAGCTTCGTCGTTACGTTATGTCTGGTCTGTACCAGCCAGTTACTTACCTGATATACACCGACACCATACTCACCTACCGGATCCTGATCTCCCGCAATATTATAAATTGGCAGGTCTGTCGGCACTTTTTCGGCCCACTTTGTTCCCTCGATCTGTAACATCATCTGGATGAAATCATATACCGAACGGTTGCTGGTCGGTCTGGTAAATGCATCAAACGGATCATCGGCATGATCCCGCTGTACATACGGATCGGCACAGATCCACTCATTTCCGATGCTGACCTCTCCACAGCGCTCACACATCCATCCCATCAGTTCTCCGGTATATGACGGATCGGATTCTTCTCCATGTCCTGCGTCGATCGCTTCTTTTAATTTCTTTCCCGTCTCTTCTGCCCCGCGGAAGATTCCCGTTGTTCCGCAGATGGTTGCCCCGGCCAGTTCGTCCCCGTATTTTGCAATGAAATCTCTTGTGATAAAAGATCCCATGCTGTGTCCGAATAAGAAATATGGCAGATCCGGATATTTTTCACACACGATTCCTTTCAATGTATGCTCGTCTTCCATCATTGTATGCGGTCCTTTGTCTCCCCAGTCGCCCCACACATTATTGACCATTGCTGTCTTCCCATGTCCTACATGATCGTCTGCTGCCACGATATAACCCGCATCCATGAAGGCAGATATCATGTGCAGATAACGTCTGGAATGTTCCCCAAATCCGTGGATCACCTGGACAATTCCCTTCGGTTTGCAAGCCGGAACATAGATCCATCCCTGGACCTGGTCACGTCCGTTGTAGGACGCAAAAGATACTTCGTGTAACATAATGTATTCCTCCTTTTCTATCTTATCCGTACGATTTTAGATTCTTTTATTCTGTACGGTTATAAGCTGTTCTTCAAAAATCCTCCGGTATTCCTCTTCCACCTCACCAAATGATCTGACCTCATAGCTCAGATCAATATGCAATTCGGGCGCTTCACTCTCCTGCTTTTCCCCCAAAAGTACTGTTAGATCATACCTTAACATTGCCTTATCAATCGCATTCAACTGCATCTTCTCTTCCGGTGTCAGGTCCGAACCGAGAAATTTTTCATAAATCATAGAAAGCATACGTTCTTCGCGTTCATTATATTCCGGCAGTTCCTTCTTAAAAGGCGACGGAACATCCGACATATAACACTCACTTGCATCGTGAAGCAGGCATGCAAGCACCATCCTATCCGACAGACCTCTCGCCTTTGCCTCTTTTGCACAGCAAATGCAATGTTCCCCGACCGACCAGAACGTCTTCACATGACCATTTCCTCTGCATATCAGGGACAGCGCATGTGCAATATCTGCTATGTCAAATAACTCCGGATCCGGTTCTGTTGGTTTAAAATGTTTTCCTGTGTAGGTCGTAATGTACTCGCTCATTTTCTTTTTTGCTCTTTCATATATTCTTCCAGAATCTCCGCTGCTCTTCTGCATGCTTTCACGCACGGTCTGCTCTGATAATACTCTTCCGTTCTGACCGCAGGCTCTTCCAGATCTTCGCCCTTCTCCAGTCCGAGAAGTTCCCGGCAGATCAGGCTTCCTTCCGAAGCTTCAAAGGATCCACAAAGCTTCTGCACAAGTACATAAAGCTGCTTTTTCCCCGCCGCATCTTTCGGATCGTCATATCCGTACAGATCACCGATTACCATAACCATTCCTGTCACGGCTCCGCATACCTCACGCAACTTGCCAAATCCCGCTCCGAACGGGCTTGCTTTTTTTGCTGCCTCTTCCACTGTTATTCCCAGTTCTTCCGCAAATGCTGCATAGACCGACTGGCTGCAGTTGTAGCCTGTACGGAAGAGAGTTTCCGCTTTGTCTGCTTTGTTCATTGATTTTCACCTCCGGTTGTAATTACCTCTTTATCATTCCATTTACATTATCATCAATGAAAGTTATATATTTTCTTTAACCGTTCCCAGATCTCATATGCTACAGGACACACCGCTATCGCATCAAGCATACCATACAAACTCCCCAAACGTCCCGGTTGATCCGTATATGGATACTTCTTACAGCCATCCGGCTTGCACTCCTCTAAAAGACATTCTCCATTCTTTTGAAGAAAATCACATGGTTTATTTTTCGTTAAATAAGTCCCTTCTGTCTCATCTTTTTCCAGATATGTCTGAACAAATTGCGGCTCTTCCATCTTAAGATACTCTGCCGCTTCCTTCACTTCATCTGTCGTAAGTTCCGCACAGTACTCTTTACAACAGTTACGGCATCTGCCGCAATCGAAGTTTTCAAATAATTCTTTGTGCAGTTGTAAAAATTGCTGGTCCAGTTCTTCTTCATCCGCATTGCATTTTAAGAAGCTTCGGAATCTTAAGTTCTCTTTTTCTTTCTTTTTTGCTTCAAAATGTATTTTTCTTGCCGGGAGCATACAATCACTCTTCCTTTATACCTAATCTTATTCTTTCTCTGACTTTCTATTTCTTATACGCCTCAATCACACACTCATGTTTCTTATCTTTTTTACTATAATTAATCCCAACCAGCAAAATATCACCTGTATAATCTTGAATAGAATCCGGATATTTTCTATCCTTTATCTGCTGCAATGCACTCACAGCACTTTTATTCCATTTCAATTCCACAACAAGTGCCGGATAATCATTCTTATATTCCGGTTTTGGAATAAACACGAAATCGGCGAAACCACGTCCCGTTGGCAATTCTCGAACCGGCTTAAAATAATATTGCATTGCACTCAGATATGTAACATCTCGTTCCACCGTTTTCTCCGCGTCGCACGAATCAGTTCCTGCCGGATCTCCTCGTTCGGTACAAACGCCATCCTGGAAGCACCTGAATATCCCAAGTAACCCATATGAATCAGATACGTCAGAACATCGTCCTTATTCACAATATTTGCAATGTCATTCTGAAATGAAGCAACGTCCACTTCAACCGCTGCCCCCGACAACATTTCAATAATTGCAGTCTTTAATCCATCAAAATCCATATTGATCAATGGAACGATCGAATCATAGGAAGCCGTTCCTGACCAGTAACTCTGAAAATTTCCATCTGTCATCAGATTCACAACGGCGTTTGGATTATAGACATGATATTTTCCTAATTGATAACCATCATACCAGCGTTTCACCTCAGAAAAATCCTTTTTATATTCTTCACAAAGTTCTTTTACTTCTTCCTCTATGAAGCCAATATACGAAGCCAACGGGCCTGCATTCAACATCGAATATTCGCGGAAATTATTAAGTGCCGATTGTGTTCTTTCTTTTTTTATCGGTAAAATCCCCGTAAGATAGGCGAGCTGAATATATTTCGTAGGTTCCGTTCCTTTAAACATGCTTCTCAGAAAACGGATATATTCATCCTGTACTTTTTTATTCGCTGATTCATCCCTGATAAGCACATCCCATTCATCAATAATGATAATAAATTTCTGTCCGGTCTTGTCCTTAACTCGAGAAAGCCCATCCGGCAAAGATCTTACGTCCGATGACAAAATTTCCGGATAAATTTCCCTCAATTCATCCAATACTATCCTGGTAATATATGCTACAACATTTTCTGCTTCCTCACAGTTGGTCAGAAACCATTGTACATCTATATGGATCACATCATATTTATTAAGATGCTTCTTAAAATCTTCTGTTTTTCCTATCTCAAGACCAGAAAACATCTCTTCCGAATCCGCACCTTTGCTGTAATATGCTGCAAGCATATTCGCCGCATATGATTTTCCAAACCGCCGCGGACGACTGTTGCAAATATATCCGTCTGTTGAGTCCAGTACCTGTCTCTT
>ERZ1026848.1575-NODE-1575-length-12092-cov-3.695024_pt1 | contig 12092 bp, 9 predicted proteins | sample MGYA00380154_ERZ1026848 | MGnify/ENA primary metagenome ERZ1026848 (study PRJEB33269, sample SAMEA4719790) | human gut metagenome | biome: human-associated habitat; feature: organic feature; material: feces | place: Cameroon | collected 2013-10 ...
AGATTTTTGTGGGATTTGGACGAAATTTGGTTGATTTTTGTCCAAATCTCGGTTTTTTGATGAGATTTGGACGAAAATGGATGTTTGCTGATGGGTTGAGGATGATTTGAAACTATTCGTGTTTTTCTGCAAACCTCTTTGCCTGCTCGGCAATGAGCGTCGGGGCATCAAAGTAATTGATTCTCATTGCTTCGCGCACCTCGTGGAGAGTCTGGGCGGCGACGGCGCGGGCCTTTTCGGTGCCCTGGCGGAGAATCTCGTAGATTGCCGGGATGTCCTTTTCAAGCTCGGCGCGGCGGGCACGGATAGGGGCGAGTTCCTCTTCGAGGACTGCGCCGAGGAACTTCTTGACCTTCATGTCGCCCAGACCTCCGCGGCGGTAGTGGTCCTTGAGCGCGTCGAGATTTTCATATTCAGGAAGGTAGCGGCCGAAATGCTCCGGGCGGCAGAAGGCGTCGAGATAGGTGAAGACAGTGTTGCCCTCCACCTTGCCCGGGTCTGTGACCTTGAGGTGTGTCGGGTCGGTGTACATTCCCTTCACTTTCTTCCAAACCTCTTCTGCAGAATCGGAAAGATAGATGCAGTTGCCCAGAGACTTGCTCATCTTGGCGCGGCCGTCGGTGCCCGGTAGGCGGCAGCATACCGCGTTGTCGGGAAGCATGATTTCCGGCTCCACCAGCACTTCGCAGTTGTAGGTGCCGTTGAACTTGCGGACAATCTCGCGGGCCTGCTCAATCATCGGCTCCTGGTCTTCTCCGGCCGGGATAATCGTGGCCTTGAAGGCAGTGATGTCCGCTGTCTGGCTCACCGGGTAGGTGAAGAATCCGGCAGGGATGCTCTCGCCCTCGAACTTGCGCATCTCGATTTCGCTCTTCACCGTAGGGTTGCGCTGGAGGCGGGCGATGGTGACAAGATTCATATAGTAGAACGTCAGCTCGCAGAGCTCAGGGATGAGAGATTGTATGAAAATGGTCACTTTTGACGGGTCGAGACCTACCGAAAGATAGTCCAGAGCCACCTCAATGATGTTCTGGCGCACCTTCTCCGGATTGTCGGCATTGTCCGTGAGTGCCTGTGCGTCAGCGATGAATACGAACATATCGTCATATCCTCCTTTGTTCTGGAGTTCCACCCTTCTGCGGAGAGAACCTACATAGTGCCCGATGTGAAGTCTGCCGGTAGGACGGTCGCCTGTCAAAATAACCTTTGCCATATTCTGTAATCTGTTTTATTCAAGTTTATGTATGAAACGGGGAATCCCTTTCCATATCCTCATAATACAAGACCGCGAATTTACACAAATTACAGAACTTACGCAATATGAAATGGGTATGGGAAGCCAGGCATTGCCGCAGAATATGTTTCACGGCGAGGAGAGGGGCATCAGAATGCGCATACGAACACTACTCCTGTTCCATTGCTCCCTACTCGCTTGACACTATTGGTTATATATCCAATGTAGTCCAGATGATAGGCTTCATCGAATACATCCGAATATTTAAATCTGGTTTCTGTGGAGGACCAAAGATATCGAAAAAATTCAAGCGGCGGGTATATTCCGAGAGTTGAATATGAACTGTTGAGAATGTCTGAGGTTTCAAACCCGTTTTTGAGTTTGTAGATGTTGTCGAGATCCTTGTTCACGAACATATAGAGTTCTTTAGCCGATGGAATGTACCATCCCGTGCTCCCCTCCGGTGCAGGGTTGGCGGCCGCAAATTCCCTGAGCTTGTCGGCAATCCCGACGAGCGTTCCCTTGCCGCTTGCACGGTGCCAGTCGTTGTATGCTAGCAGTATTTGGGTGTTCTGGTAGCCGAGCACTCTGTTAAGGTCGTCTTCGGCCTTGTTGAGCGTTGCGATGGGGCGGAAGTCGGATTTGTCGGCTCTTGAGAAATTGTCGCTGTTCTGGAAATTCAGCACGAAATCGTCTGCCGTCCAGTTGTCGTGGTCGTTTTGCCAAGGCGCTGGAACCGGTCTTTTAGTGGATATTGCAAGCCCGTGCGTGCAATGAGGGAAATCCATTGACCTGATTTTGTCGTCGGAAAGCCTTGCCGGGGTAATCCTGCCCTCAGTCTCGGTCTCGGCGGGTGTCCAGAAGACTATGGCCGCGACTTTCGCCTTTTGTTCCTCGGTGAGGGCTGCGTCCCGTGGCAGCAGGTTGCCGTCAGTTAGAAGGAAGTCGCCGCGCTGAATTGTGTAGTTGATTTTCGTCTCCGGGGCTCCGTTCACCTTGAACCTCTTGAAGTAGCCTTTGTAAAGTTCGGAAGGAGTGATTGTAAACTCCAGGCTACCTCCGTCGAAGCTCCCGGAAATGGTCGGGGGTGTCGTTGCCTGCGGGTTCACTATGTAGCGGAAATGGTCTCCCGTGCGAAGCGGCTTTGCGGAGCCGGTGAAGGTCGTCGGGGTGATGACGGTGTAGTCCGGAACTCTCGCGTCAGTGAATTCATAGACCGTTTTCGGAAGGTCAATGACGGCAAGTGACATTCGGTGACTCATGAAAAATGCAACATCAAGCGTGTTGACCGTCAGACCCGGGGAGGCTGTACTGTGGCAGGTCATAAGGTCGGAAGCGGTGTAGGCTTCTCTGGTGCTCTGGTCTTCATTCGGCTGCCATGAACTGATGAGCGGCTGGAAGAAAAACAGGTCGCGCTGGTTGATTGCGTCCTGCGGAACATCGGCGGTCTTGCCGTCCATGTCGGGCCGGTAGGGATAGTAGAGATAACATTGGTCGTTCGGCATTCCTGCGAGAACTGTCCCGTCCGCAGCTTTCCAGACAAGTTTTCCTGTGGCGGCATTCCGCTCCGCAATAAGTTTCACATTTGAATAGATCGTTTTGGCATCGCGCACCACATAGAGTCCGCAGGCGTCGCCGTCCGTGAACTCGGTGGCGTAGCCCTTTTCCAGCGTGCGGGTGACTGGAGCGTCAGCTGAGGAATAGCCCCCGTCGGTCACAGAAATGGCGATTTGTTGCGTCTTGTTGTCCTGCGCGCCAGGGAGTTCTTCTCGCGTGCAGGATGCAAGCAGCAGGAGCAACGCGGCTTGCAGGAGAGGTAATATGCTTTGTATCTTCATATTCATATTCTTAATGGAAAATAGATTAATTAGAAAGCAAGGACGGGACGCACATTGTTACCGAGGTCCTTCCTGATACGGAAGCAGCTCACGCGGCCATCAGGCATGCCGGTACTGAAGTACAGGGTCCATTCCTGTGCGGGAAAGTAGCCCGAGCCCTCCGAAGATGACCAAAAACAGTCAGCATCACGAAATGTATCCTTGTTTCCATCGGCAATATGCACCATCCAAGCGTTCAAAGCAGCGAGCATATTGCCTTGACCATACCAATCGCAAGAGCCGTTTTCCGACGAGGTTTGCTCATCCTGCTTTGCAAAATCCGGACAACCACCCAGATTCTGGAGGATGTCCCACCACTGACCTGAGGCAGGAAGATACCAACCGGTCGTGGTCGCGGGAACAGGGCAGACCTTGTTATAATCGTCGGCGGCCTTGAATGCAGGATAGTTGTCGAAGTTGCCGCGATTGGAACGGATTCGTTCGCAGTTTCCATAGCCGCTTATGTCATTGTAACTGTCGGCTTTCGTTTTGCACTTCTTCAGCCCTTCATCCTCGTTAGGACCCCAGCCTTGTTTTGTCGCGGCATTCTTAACGCTCATCACCAGCCCATGCACAGCGCCCAGTTTCTTTTTCTCTTTTGCGCCGATGCGGCTCGGGTCCGTCTGGAACACGATGCCGACGACTGCCCTGCTTGCACCGGTTGTAGGGTTAGTCAGCACGGGGGCGGGCTTGGGATCAGCTATCCCCATACTGCCGTCTTCATAGCGTTTGCGCAGACCACCGTCGCTCCAAGTCCCGTCGGAATAGAAGTAGTCGCCTATCTTAAGCTCATCTGCCTTGAAAAGTTGCACTTGTTTGGGGGTGACGTTCTCCTCGCCGCCATCGGACCAGTCGTATCCCCACGGTGTCTCCACCTCAAGCCCGTTGGCCTTCACCGTGATGGCGTAGCTGTGGCAGGTGCCGGCGTCAAGCTTGCCTTTGGACTGAGTCTCAGGGGTGTAGGCGAAGGTCTTCCCGCCGAGCCCTATCCGGATGAGCGGCTTGCCCGTCATGTCCTGCGGCACCACAACGGCCTCGAACTTCTTCGTCGCGGAGTCGTAGTAGGGCGCTATCTCGCCGTCCGACTTGTCGGCCGCCCCGATCATTCCGATGCTGAAATAGGCCTCGTCGTCACCGAGAACCTTGACAGAAGCGCTCGATAGTTCTTCCTCGGTGATTCCGTCGCCGGCCGCGAGCGAGAACTCGATTTTCGCCATCCTGTGTGTGAACTGAAGGACTATATCCCGGTCATAGCGTCCTACAGCCGTGGCCCACACGAGATCAAAATCTGCATATCCGCCGCTTTGGTCAGAGATGTCAAGAGCAGGATTGACGATGTCAGGATACCATGCCGTGACGCGTGCCTCATCGGCGTTCTTCCACCAGATTGCATTTGCCGCATCGATAGGCTTTGCGCTGCCGCCCGGCTCAATCACAAATTTCCTGGGGGAGAGCAGCCCGTCCATGCTCACGCCTATTTCCTCACCTCCCGTCCATGCGTCCTTGCCTCCGGAACGTGTCAGAGGCTGCGCCATTTCTGCCGTTAGCTTCAGCGGATATTTGCCCTCGGGAAGAGCTGTGGCGCTTTCCGGTTCAGTTTTGCCACAGGACGCGGCCACCAGAGATAGGCTCGCCAGAATGGTCCAATAATATCTATTCATTTGGCTAGAGTGTTATAGTATTGTTTCAATAATTCCGTTACCCGTGGTCGCGGAAAGGGCAAGAATCGGAACTGCGCCGCCTCCGTGGCCAATCTCGTCCTCTTCCCAGTCTGTGATGTCGGGAGCGGCGACAGGTTCAAGCCCGGCTTTCTTCACGGTGAGCCTGTAGCTGTATTCCTTGCCCGCTTCAAGCGTGACGGGGGAGGATGGTCTGAAGACATATTTCAAGTCTCCGACCTTTGCGGTCACGAATGCCGACCCTGCCGGAATGGTCTGTGAGGGAAGAAGCGCGGTGAAGGCTCCGGATGCAGTATGGAATGCCTTGCAGGAAGTCGAGCCGCCCTCAACGCCTTCAGAGCAGGTGAGAAGGGAAAGTTCCACACCGGCGATGTCTTCCTCCGTGATGTCCTCGCCCCTGATGAGCGTCACCGTTACCTTTGCCGTGCGATGCCGGAAATCGAGCCGTGTGTCTCCGAACTTTACTGTTCCTGAAGCCTCGATGAAGTCGCTCTCGTTCAGATCCTCTTCAGAACTCTGGTCGGCCAAGACAAGTACGTCAGGTTTGTGCGAGATGTCCGCTGTGTTAATCGGCCACCATGCTTCAACCTCCGTCTCAAGGCTCTTCCAGAAAAACGGCCTGTCGCAGCCGAGCATCACAGTGCCTCCGCTGACAGTTACATTGTACTCCCGTACCTCGTTCCCGACCTTGACGGCAACGGACGAGATGCCGTCCCAGCCTCCGCTGACTGCACTTCCAGTCGCCGCCCGGAGCTTTCCGGCCGTGAAACTCATGGGCTTGCCGTTCTCGACGCGGTTTCCGTCGCTGTCCTTCGTGCAGGAGACGGCCGATGCCGCGAGACAGAGGGCGGCGACATATATTCGTATTATCCAAGTTCTCATTGTCCTTAGTCAGCGTTAGAAAATTACCTGCTTATCGTGTATTCATAAGTTGTGTCGCCCGCCCAGTTTGCGGCGTCGTCGAACAATACGGGAAATTCCGAAATCTCTTCTGATTCCTGAGCCCGGAATCTGACCTTAATCTGTTCTCCACCCGGCCTATAACCCGGCACGACGAGCGCCTCGAACACATTGGGCTCGTCAGTGTCCCGGCACATCGAAATCCACCCCGGATTCGCATACGCAAGTGTCAGGATGGGTCCTCCGCCTGGCCAACGTGTGCCTATTGACGCTTCCGTATTTGACGCAATCAATACTTCGGTCACCTCTGAGGCGTTTATCGTCGCCTTGTCCAGAACGAGGCGTATCCTTGCCAATGCATGAAAGAAGGACACGGTCACGACGCCTTCGGTCGGAACGCCGCCATCCGGGCTATAGCGCGACTCAAGAATGTCTGCGGCCTCAAGCAGTTCCGGCGTGCTCTGATTCTGCAGGTTAACTTTCCTGTCTCTTGACCCTGCCGGCCAATAAAAGGCGTAGATACGTGTGTGAGTCGGTCCCTTAAAGTATTCTTCGGTTTTCCGGACCGCCGGCTGAATGGCCTTCGTATTGCCCTCGGTGTCCGTGACCAAGTATTCCCCGAAGCTGAAGTCTCCGTAGTTTGTCTGATATGTCGAGACAAGAATGTGATCCTTGCCTGGATTCCAGCTCCTTTTTGTGTGGAGGCTCCGTGTGGCCGGTTCCATCGAGACCTTCAGCTCAATGGGAATCAGTTTCGCGCCCGGGGCTGAATCTTCCACTTTCGAGCAGGAGCCGAGCAGGATGGCAAGAGCCGCCGCAGCCGTGTATTTTGTTATCTCTGATGCCTTCATGCCGATGAATGATTATTTTCCATATACTGCCCAGTAATGCCAATATTCATTATAGGGCTCTTTAATCGTGTAGTCTCCGTCAAAAGTGAGCGTTCCCGACGTGGAACTTGTGCCTTCTGACGTATATACTTCAATGCTTCGTATTCCGGTCTGTATTCCGGTTCTGATGAATATTCCCTGGCAAGGAGAATTGTCAATCCCGTCTCCTATTCCGGGGCCCTCCTGCGGACCAAAGACAAGCATATACCCGTAGGATAAGTCGATTGTCCCGCATCCGCTGTTCTTGACACCACCTCCGATTCCGGAGCCTTTTGTATTGCGGTGCACGTTTTCGCGGTCTGCGTTGTTAATGTCGATGTTGGTTGTACTGTCAACATTGCCTTTCACAATGGATATATCCCCGCATGGGCTGTTGTCGTATCCGCCGCCAATGGCCGCTCCGTATCCCTCGTCATATTGATATACATCCATTCTCGCGGCAAGTATGGATATGTTTCCGCATCCGCTGTTCTTGGCTCCGCCTCCGATTCCCGCTCCGTCTCCCATACACACGGCTGCTCCCCTTACTCCGTCTGAAATCGTTATGTCTCCGCACGGCGCATTGTCATATCCGCCTCCGATTCCTGCCCCTCGGCTGTCTGAGGTATATTGTTCTCCATCGGACGGAAGCCATCCTGCTACTATATTGACTGAAAGCCACCCTGTTATTATTATATTTCCGGCAGGCCGATTCGTCCCTCCGCCGATTGCGGCCGCGTCCTTCTTGCTGTAAACTTCTATTTGGGATGGCCATCGCTGCCGAAATTCCTCTGTGCCCTTTATTGTCAGAGTGCCTCCGCTTTTTGGCCATATTCCCGGCATCCCGTCTTCAGATGTCTCGACGAGGTTATCGTATCCATGGACATTGAGCGTGACATTCCCTTCCGTTATGATACCGCCCCGTATCTTGACCTCCCACAAATCCACCTTGCACCCGTCGGCGATTTCAACAGTGTTCTCCGTTTCTCCGGTAATGTCCACATCCTTTTCTATTCTGATGACCCCGTCCTTGGCCGGTGCGCTTTCAAGCCTGACAAGTTCCTTTAAAGTGAGATTTCCTCCATTTTCTTCGGTGCTCCAGTCGTGAATGTTTGAGACGGCGACTTCCACTTTCGAGTTCATAGGGTCGCTGACGAGCGTGTAAGAGTAGGTCTTGCCAGCCTCGAAGGTTGTCTCTTCGATGAGGACCGCACTCGCGTATGGGGTCTCGTCGCCTTTTTGAAGCGTAAGTTTTATGGCCGTTCCGCTTATCGTCTGTGCCGGAATCAGGCATTCCCATGTCATCTGTTCGGTCTCGTAGGGGATAATCCACCCTGCGTTACCGCCAGCCTTCAGGGCATAAAGTCCGGTGCTTTCTTTTTCAAGGCTCATTTCCAAACTGTTGGAAAAGAATCTTGGGTTGGTTGCCCGCACTGCCGGTCTCCAATATTGCAGAAGCGACTCGTCCCTCCACAGAATCCTGATTTTTGCAAGGGCGTGGCTGAAGTTGAGATTTGGCCTCGTGCCGAACTCCACATCTGAAACGGATGCCGAGAGGACATCGCAGTATTCGAATATTTCCGAAGTTCTCTGGTATGATATATCTAATTTTTCCGAGATGTTTGATGACGGCCAATACCAGGCGTAAATTGACGCCGGATTGGTGTTCTGCCAGAGAATGGGCTTGCCGTCTGGTTCGGTGCCGCCATCGCTGTTTTTGATATTGTAGAACCCTTCGCTTATTGCGATGCCGCTTTCAGTCGGCTGGGCAAAGGAGACAAGAATCTTGTCCCTCCCCGGATTCCATGCCGTCTTTCCGGCCGATGCCTTCGTCGCAGGACCACTTCCGACCGTCAGTTCGAGAACTCGGTTTCCGGGAAGCGATCCCGCCCCCTCCTGAACATCGGTTTTCGAGCAGGAGAGCGGCAGAAGCATGGCCGTGAGGGCGAGTGATATGGATAAGTTTACTCTCATTGTCTGAAGTTGTCGTTTGTGAAGTCAATCTTTCGAATGTGTCGTCATGCCGGTTTGTTTTTTCGCCAGGTCGGTGCGCATCCGAAGCTACGGTTCCATTGTCGCATCGCCGCTGCCTCCGTCAACCGGTTCCCAAGGAAGGATTGTCGAACCGGTGAATTCAAGCCCGGTCCTCTTTAAGGTGGCGTCGTAGGTGTAGGACTTGCCTGCCTCCAATTCCCCGGCGAACACGCCGCCAATGGAGAATGTCAGGCCGTCGATTACAGCCTTTAATGTCAGCCCGTTAGGCACGGACTGTGGGAGGACTACTGCGACATATCTGTGTTTCCCGGCTGTCGGTGCGCTCTTCTGCGCGTTGGCACCGAGACTCCATTCGGACGATGCCTGTCCGGATGCTGCGGCCTTTCCCGTGAGCACGTTCACCGTGCCCTCATGGACGAGCCCGTTCAGTTCGAATACTCCCTTGTCGATGTCCGCAGCATCAAATCCGTCGGCTGTGGATACCTTGACATTCAGGATGATGCGCGACATGATGTGAGAAAATGCGAACTTTACCGCCGGGGTGGCCTTGGAGGCTGTCGCTTCCGCTGCAAACAGATAATCGACTTTTTCAGCCGCTTCCGCGTCGGGCTGAGTGAGGGTCGAAACTGAAATCTCTCCGTCGTTTCCAGGATAGAGCGTCGCATCTCCCTCGCAATAAGGGGCATAGGCCGAGAACTTGACATTCTCATCATTCCGGAAATATATTCCCCCGCGGTTTACCGTCGCCGTAAATTCAGCTGCCGTCCCGGTGCTCGCGGTGACATATCCGACGTTCCTATACCTTTCTGTCATATCACTTGACGGCGATTCCGTCACGATAACTCCGATTTTGTCCTTGTTCCAGAGATTCTCAACTGCCTTTGTCCCAACGAGTTCGGCACTGATTTGCGCAGGCACCGCACCCGGATGAGGGAAATCATAAATCGGGTCGAGCACACAGGATACCGCGATGCACAGAAATGCCGCTGCGGGCAGGAGTGATATATATTTTTTCATGTTGCTTATGTTTGATTTAGGACGGTTTTTCGTACCATCCATTTTTCTAAAATATGTTCCACACAAGGCACACCCCGAAACGGGTCAGTCCCCACTGGTTGCCGGTGAGTTTGTCGTTGCGTATGAGGTAGCCATCAGAGACGCTGTAGGCCTCGTATTCGCCCCAGATGTAGCCGACTCCGAGAGTGAAGTCGAGCGAGAGTGATTTGTTCAGCGGCAGTCTGTAGCCACCGGTGAGCGAGCCGCTTTTGAACTCGCCCTGCTTCCCGTCGCCCTTGAACTTGTGGTTGAATAGCCCGGCCTGGAACATTGCACCGGCGTACCAGCGCTCGTTCTTTCCGAAATACTTCCGCACTTCGGGACTCAGTTCCGCGATGGCGTATCTCCTTTCTCCGTGTTTCCATTTTAGGGATGTCCAACTCGCGTCAACGAGCACGCTCCAGCCTTTCGGGAGGTTCCATTCCAGTCCGACGTCGGGGGTGAGTGTCGCCCACCTCAAGAGGTTTGTCCTCATTCCAAATCCGAAGTCCTCGTCACGATCAGCGGCGTTTGCTCCGATAGAAGTGCCGCACAGCATCATAAGTGCGGCAAACAGCGCCGGCAACAGATGTCTTTTCATAAAAGTTTAAATTTATAATTTACATGCTCACACTCCAGAGACGCCGGATGTGCAGCATGCAAAATTATGAATTTTAAAATTCCGATGCAAAACGTTTGTGTTCTGATGTCTCCGTGTTTTTTTTGCTCATTCAACAAAATTGTTTATATCAACAATTTTTTATTCTGCCGGAGCCTATTTCGCGTCGTCATTTCTCAAATTTTACTAACTTCGCATTCTTGTACAATAGTGTAATTTGTGCGCAATGAGTTAGAATACTTGCAAAACTTGATATGGATAACCATTAGTGTCCACTAAAAATTTGGACGGTTATATAAAGTTTAACAATTAAAACAAAGTCGGTCCACTCGACTCATCAAGTTCATTGTCAATATTGTTGTTAGAGTTGCATAGAAGGTCGTAGAGTGGCGTTTTATCGGTCAGAACCATGCTGACGGTCTCAAGTACTTCATAGATGCTTAACTCGGTTTTGGTCTCGTGTTGTATGATTGCAACCATGCAGTAAGCGGTAATGGCGGCGTAGATTTGGATGCGAACAGCATTCTCCGTCTCGCCCCAGAACCTTTGGATATTGAGGTGCTGCTTCATCCATTTGAAGAACAATTCAATCTTCCATCTGCTTTTATAAAGGTTCGCAACTTCCAGAGCATCAAGGCTTAGCGCATTTGTAAGGAACACAAAGACACGGTCTTGTTCATCATCATAGTACTCGATTCTACGAAGCACCTCCGGGTAGTCATGTTTGGATTTATAAACGGTAAGCCTGATAATGGAGTCCGAAAGGACATTCTTAGGCATCCGTCTCTTCCATCTGACATATTGGTACTTGAGAGGGTTCTTGGCACGCACGACAAAGAAGGAGCCAACCTCCTTAATGTGGTGAAGTCTTCTGAAGTCGTTGTATGCTCGGTCAAACACATAGAAGGATCCCGGTTCATATGGGATGGCATCCATCCCGTTGACATCATGGAGCTTCGCCTTCGTTATGTGGAAGATGGTTGGCACCTGGGCTTCAAGGTCGAACAAAGTATGAACTTTAATCCCTCCTTTCGCCCGCCGGAAATGAGCCCATTCGTAAACGCTGAGACAAAGGTCAATTGTCGTTGAATCAAAGGCATAGACCTTTCCTCCGAGTTTAAAGATGTTCTCAATCCTCATCTTCTGAGCGACACCTACCGTGTGGTAGGCAAACTCCTCAAAGATGCGATAATCGCGAGTATTATTCGCTTTTGAGAGGTTACTCCGGGTAACATTTCGGCCCATTCCGAGAGAGTAAAACTTCTTCTGAATGGGTGCAGAAGCGATGATGAATCGTCGCAACGAAGGCTTCCCGGTCAGTTGACCAAACATCAGGGTGAGTAGTTGGTTCCAGCAGGAAAAGTGCTTGACGTACTTGTCGCCATCATACTTTTTCACAATGCGAAGGAAGACAAACTCATCCAGGAATTTGACCATTTGAGCGAAAACGTAAGAACCTGTGTTCATATCGGAAGGGTATCTTCCGCAAAGTTAAGTTCAAATCGTTGCGCGCTCAAAAACCTTGCAACTTTCTAACTTACAATATTTTCAAAGAACTATCTTGAATTTTTAGTGGACAGTAATGATGGATAACCTTGATTTATTTATAGAAATGTTGTCGATGGACTCGTCTTCTTCGAGGGAGAGGGGGCTGTCGAATTTCTTGGCAGACCGGTTTGTCACAGGGAAAAACCGGGTTGACAGATTTCCTGTGGGGGTGAGCGATGACAATCCGGACGGGGACGGGACCGAGAATCTGCTCTTTTCGTGGGGGACGCCGAAAATCGTATTCTGCACCCACCTCGACACCGTTCCTCCTTATTTTCCACCAGTTGTGGACGTCGATTCGGAGGACGGGCTTATTGTGAAGAGCCGCGGTGCGTG
>ERZ1026848.1576-NODE-1576-length-12091-cov-6.757976_pt1 | contig 12091 bp, 2 predicted proteins | sample MGYA00380154_ERZ1026848 | MGnify/ENA primary metagenome ERZ1026848 (study PRJEB33269, sample SAMEA4719790) | human gut metagenome | biome: human-associated habitat; feature: organic feature; material: feces | place: Cameroon | collected 2013-10 ...
ACATGACCTCGAAATGGTTGTCCATCTCGCGGCCGCCGCGCATCACGTAGCCGAGATTTTCGAACTTGTAGCCGTCGCACGCGCCGCCGGGGAGATTGCCCTTTTCAAGCACGTGGATGTGCTCACCCTTCATCTGGCCGTCGCGCACGAGATAGCAGGCGGCCGTCAGCGCGGCAAGGCCGCTGCCGACGATGTAGGCGGACTTGCTGTCAACGCCTTCGGGCTTCTTGGGACGGGCAAACGCTTCATAGTTACCGCTGGAATAATACATAATCAATTTCTCCTTTCAAACTGTCTGCGAAACCACCGATCCGCGAAACACATTCAGCCTTGGGGATCAGTGGTAGGTTTTCCTTTCGATGGTGAAAGCATACCGCGGTTTGAAGAAAAGAACAATCGGCAGAAAGCGGGCGGTGATAAGAAACTTATCACCGCCCGGAAAGCTGTAAAAAATTTTATCACCGCATCGGATTTGATAAAACTGCGTTCCGGGGAGCGGGAAAAAGGAGAGCGGCGGTCCGACGGACCGCCGCTCGAAACGATGGGATGGACTTATTTGAGACCTGTCCAGGTCTCACCGGTGCTGCCGGTCCTGTAGTCGTGACCGTTGGCGGCCTCCATGACGTCGAGATAGCAGGCATCGCCCGTCTTAACGTCGGTAAAGGACTTGAGCCCGTCGGCGCCCTTGGCCAGGAACGCCGCGTCCGCGCTGCGGCCGAGCATCCGATTGACGATGCCCACGACCTCGGCACGGCTGATCGCGCCGTTGGGGTTGTAGGCGACCTCGCTGTCAGCCAGCCAGCCCTTGGCGACGACCGACGCGATGTACTTGTAGCCCCAGAAGGTCTCAGGAACGTCGGTGAACTTCACCGTGCCCTTCTCCAGCGCGAAGAAGCGGGACGCCATCGCGCAGAACTCCGCGCGGGTGACGGAGGCGTTCGGCTGGAACGTGCCGTTGGGATAGCCGGTGAGCACGCCCTTGGAGGCGAGCGTCTTCACAGCGGTCTCATACCAGCTGCCGGATCTCACGTCGGAGAAGCTGACGCTCTTCGTCATGCTCGTGTCGAGCAGCAGACGGTAGAAGATGGTCGCGGCCTCCGCGCGGGTCAGGCTGCCGTCGGGCTGGAAGGTCCCGTCGGGATAGCCCTGAATGTAGGCGAAGTGGTCCGTCGTATTCAGGCGGAGGTCGATCACCGCGCCGCTGACGTTCACGTCGCAGGCGGGCATCTTGAAGGTGTAGGTCGTGTCGTTGACCTTGGTCAGCTCGACGGTCTTGCCGTCCTTGCCGACGACCTGAATGTCGTCCACGCTGACGCCTTCGGTGACCTTGATGGTCACGGTCGTGCCGGCCGAAGCGCTGCTGCGGTCGGGCTTGATCTGATCCTTCTGCGCGTCATCCACGATGACGCGGTAGCTCGGGATCCCTCCACTCGAAGGAGTGGAGGGGTTGCCCATGGTGTCATCATACTGTTCGCTGCCCGAGCCGGTCTCATTGGCAGCTAATGCGGAGGTGCCGAGCGCGGCAAAGAGACAAATCGTCAGCACAAGCGCAAGAATGTATCGGAATGTGTGTTTCATAGTCGATTCTCCTTTTCCACAGCCGGGTTACTTTCTTTCAAGAGGTACACCGTATTCGTACATCTGGAAGACGTACAGTTCACCGTTGCCGAGCAGCGGGAGCTGGCTATAGCTGCCATGGAAGTAGCCGTAGGTGCCGTCCTTGCTGACGAAGGTGAAGCTCTTGTTTGCGGCGTAATCCGTCTCGGTGTCGAGCACGCCGTTTGTCTGCTTCAGGACCTTGAAGGTCAGACCCTTGGTGGAATCCAGCGGACCGACCGAGTTTCCGGCGGCGTCGATCTTCTCGATGCGGACATCGAAGCCGGTGAAGGTCTTGTTGTAGTAGGTCGCACGGATGCGCATGGTCTGGAAGTCGACCTCGAACGTGTTGGACCCTTCCAGCTTGTAGTTGGTGTCGCCGACGGTGACGGTCACAGTTTGCGTACCGACGGTTAAGCCGGTCATCGGCTGATCGTCGTTCTTGTCCACCGGTGTACTACCGATCGTGAAGCTCAGGTCGAGGTCCTCAATCGTGTGGCCCTTGGCAAGGCCGCGGCCAACGCTGTTTTCCTCTGCCTTGAGGACGTTGACCAGCGCGGTGTAGAGCTGCTTCTGCGAAAGCTTCCAGTAGAGCTGAACGTCGTCGACAGCCTTTTCCAGCTTGATCGGGCGCTGCGCGATGTTCGCGGAGCCCTCGACGAAGTTTTCACCGGACACGTCGTTGCTCTCGCCGGTGGCCGGGATGAAGCCCTTCGAATTTGCCGTGAGCGCATTCGTCGTGGTCTCGCTGTTGCCGGTCTTGTCATTTGTCAGCTTGTAGTTGGCTGCGCCGGAGTTTTCGACGGTGTTGAACTTCAGCGTGTAGTTCTCGTCCGTGGCTGTATCCTCAGAGGTTCTGGGACCTCCCAGCTTATCTTGATTGTACTTGATGTTGTTGCTGTCAGACACATCCGTCGTGCGGTTGGCGGCCTTGTAGGTCACCTTGTTGCCGGTGCAGTCGTCCTTGTCCTGCTCGACGAAGGTGTCCGGGAGGTCAAAGTCCGCCAGATTATCGGCGTAGTCCACGCTGTCGCGGGTCGTGCTCTTGACTGCATCAAGGATCCAGTCAAGGTCGTTGGCCTGCTCGCCGTAGACCGTGGCGTCATTCAGCTCATTCTTGGCCTTTGTGGTGGTGGAATAGAGCTTCATGCCGTCGTAGGTCGTGACCGCGGAATCCTCTGCCGTCTCATCGGTGGTGTACTTGACGTTGTAGTTCATGTTCTCCGTGCCGGCCACGAGGATCTCATAGCCGTCATGGACGTCGAGACGGTTGTACGCGTCGGTCTGAGAAGCAACGTTCACGTCAGTCACCGGATCAACCGAGCCAGCCTTGCCGGTCACTGTGTACTTCGGATTCGTGTCGAAGGCTTCGAGCGTGCCGTAAACCGTGGACTGCGCAACCGGCGCGACCGTGGCTTCCTTGTCGTTGATGGTAAACTTGCCGCCGTAGACAAGGGACTGATACTTCTCGGAGCCGGTTGCAATGCGGCTGGTCGTGATCTGTGTACCAATATCAGTACGCGTATTGTTCGCCGGTGTAGTTGTTGCGGCATTCACCGTGGCATACAGTTCATCATAAGCTTTGACTTCGCCGCTATAAGTCTGCGCGCTGCCGCTATAGACCTTATCCTGGTCTGCCACATGGACCTTGACTTCCTTCTTCAGCGCCGTGACGGTGAGCTTGGTTTCGATCTGCTGCTCGCCCACGCCGCGCTTCAGCGTGACGGTGAATTCGCCGACGCCGTTCACATTCAGGAGACCGGTTTCCTTTCCAATCGTGACCCTACCCTTGAAATCGGCAGCAGTGGTCACAGACCAATCAAAGATGCCCGAGCCGTTGGCGTGTGTGGTGTAATAGCCGTACGGATAGAGCTGGATTACGTCACCGTAGTAGACGGCGTTCGTGCCGGTGCTGCTCTGCGGCAAGCCGTGGATCGCGAGATCGACGTTGGTCTCCGTGCGCTGCTTGGTGTACTGGCCCTTCTCATAGGTGATGGCGTAGTTCTTCGAGAGCGCGTCGATCGGCTGGATTGCAACGTAGCCGACCGAATCGAGGACAACGTTGTTGTAATCAGACTTGCCGTCCTTCGGGTTGTAGAGGAATTCCGGCGCGATCTGCACGTCGCGGAGCGAGGTGTCCGGCGTTGTGTCGCCAGTCTCCGCGGCAAGACCCGTGTAGCCTGCGGTCATGTCGGGGAAGGCGTCGTACTGCGTGGTCTGCCAGGAGTCTGCCTTGATGGTCAGGGCCTTCTTTGCGATGGTGAAGCTCTTGGAGATCTCGTGCGCGGTGTAGTTCTCGGTCTCGTTCACGTGCAGCGTGACGGTGTACGTACCGGCATCGACCGGCGCCTGCTCGTCAACATTGCCGTCCTTCTGGACGTTGTAGCCGATGGCCACGTCGCCTGCGTAGGTGATGTAATAGTCCTTGCTTGCATCCTTGCCCTCAACACCGGTCAGCGTCGTGTAACCGTTCTGCGGCATGGAGTTGTAGGTCAGGCCGGTAGCCGGGGTGACGTCAATGCTCGGGTGTGCCTTGGTGATTGTGTAGATGCCGTAGGCGACATCGCCGGTGTTGGCCGTGACCCTCACCAGATAGCGTCCCGCTCTGGTCGGAGCAGTCGTCGTCCAGCCGGTGCTGCCACTCTGATACTCGATTGTGGTGGTCGCTGCGTCGTTGGTCGTGCTGGCCGTGACGCCGGTGGACTTGCCGTACAGCTCTGCCGTGTTGCTGATGGTGATCAGCGTGCTGGGCTTCGGGGCAACTGCGGCAGTATAGCCGGTCGCATCGCCAACGGTGACGCGCAGCGTGACGCCGCTCTTGTAGTTGTCCTGCTTCGGGCGGACGATCACGGTGTAGAGACCCTTTTCGTTGGTATTGTCGACCTTCTTGATCTCCGTGTCGGTGTGCAGATAGTAGAGCACGTCGTAGGTCGTGATCTTGTTGCCGGCCTGATCGATCATGTAGACCGCGTCCGCCGGGAGCTTCTCGCCTGCCTTGAGCGTCACATCGGTCGAGGAAACGCCGTAAACCTGGCTGCGGCTGACGTAGATGTCCTCCGTGTACGGGGCTTCATTCCACACGTAGTTGTTCGCGTCATCGCCGAGAAGGTCGATCGCGGAGATGGTGAACTTGTTCTCGCCCGCGTTCGCCTTTTCAAGCGCCGCAGCGGTCGCCACAGCGTAGATGCTGTCGCCGTTGATGATGCCGACATTGTTGGTCGGCAGACCCGTGCCGTTCGTGGTCTGATCGGTCACGGCGTCGTTCAGCATGACCTCAACGATGTTGACATCGGTGGTGCCGTCGTAGACCTTGGCCTGCGCGATGGCGTCCGCAATGGAGACGCTGCGCTTTTCAATGGTGAAGTCGACTGTCTTAGTCTGCTCCGTCCAGTAGGCGGAAGCGGGCAGCGTGATCACGGCCCTGTAGGTACCGGCCTGTGTCGGCTCGACCAGGTTGTTATCCTTGTCGTAGTACTTCACGGTCCAGGACTTGTTCGCGGCCTCATTGATGCCCGTGCCCTTGAAGCCGAAGCCATTGAGCGCGACCGTCAGGCCCTGCGTGCGGCCGTTGTAGGTCGGATTCGTGTTGCCGACTTCGAAGTCGTAGCTGCTCTCGCGGACGATCAGGCTGCGCGTGATCTCCTTCGCCGCGTAACCGGTGTTGGTCGTGGCGCTGACCGTCAGGGTGTAGAAGCCGGGGGCAGTCGGGACCCCCTTGTCGTCGCTCTCTGCGGTGTTCCAGCTAAAGGCGTTCCAGCCGTTGACGGTGTTCATGCTGGTGAAGGTCTTCTCATAGGTGGTGTCATTGCCCTTCGCGCTGTCGTTCGTGACCTTGACGGTGACGTTCGCGTTCGGCACCACGCCGACCACGCCGGAGAGGAACACATTCGCGGTGACGGTCTCGCCCTCGGTGATGCCCTCGGTGTTCTCAGCGCCGATCTTGCTGGTGTTGAGCGCGACGGAGACGGTCATGTTGGTGTCCGTCGGCATCAGGACGTTGGAGTAGTAGACCTGACGGCCGTCGTTCGCATCTTTCTCGCCGACGATGCCCTGATCGATCTTCTCGAAGGAACCCTTGACAATCGGGGTGGCGGGGTTGGCAACCGTGATGACCGCACGATAGGCGGTGTTCTGCTCGACCTTGTCAAGAACGAGGGTCGTGCCGGTCGCGCCGATGTCCGTCCAGCGCTTGGAGTTTGCAAAGTCTGTGCCTTCGGCATCGCCAATGGCGGTCGCGCCGTTCAGCTTCTGCCAGCGGACGGTGTAATCCGTGTCCGGATCGAGCTTGGCGATGGTGTTCCGCAGAGTCTCGTCTGTCAGCTCACGATCCAGCGTGTAGATATCGCTCAGTGCAAGCGTGGCCTTTTCATTGGTCTTGAATGCGCCGTCGCTCACGCTGATGTGGATGCCCTTGTCACCATCGGTCGGCTGCTTCTTGTTCTCGTCCTCGCAGTTGAAGACCACAGAGGAGTAGACGGTGACGGTGTCGTTGGTCGTCGTGCAGCCAGAGGCAGCCGTGATGGTGTACTTTTCGGTTCCGGTCACAGTGGCGCTGGCGTTGAAGGTATCATTGCCCTCGTAGACGGCGGTGATTTCAACATTGCGCCAAGTGTTGGTGGTATCCGTGACCGGAAGCTTGTTCGTCGTGATGCTGGCGGTCATGCTGTGATTGGTATCCTCGGCAAGTGCTGCGGAATCCAGCTTGACCCAGTTGTCGCCGTCCTTGTAGTAGAAGGTGACGGTGCCGGCGGGCTTCATCGTGGCATCGGCACCCTTGGCTGCGGCTACCGTTGCCGTCAGGGTGATCTCATTGAGCTGATAGACGTCGGTCGCAGCAGTCGACTCGATGGCATCGAGGGCCTTGACAGTCACGGTGACGTTCTGCTTGGTGCCGATGACGGCATCCTTCGAGGTCGCCTCGCTGCCCGCGAACACGCCCTTACCGGTCAGCTTGACGCGGTAGCGGTCGTCGACCTTATTCTCGTCGACCTTGATCTGATTTGTTCCCGTAGCATCGACTTCCTGCTCGTTAGAGCCGGTCGTCTTCAGCCACTTGATGTCGTAGTTGCCCGCATCGACGGTACGGCCGTCGAGCGCGACCACGGACCAATCGCCAGTGGTAGCTTCCGCACCGGTCTGACGCAGCGTGAAGGTGTGCTGCACGCCCGCCAGCAGCTCAGTCAAGTTGTACTTGTACGTCGTAGCCTGTGCCGCTGTCTTGTTAGTATCGTCCAGCTTGCCCGCCAGCGTGGACTCGATGACCGGGGTCATGAGCTTTGCGGACTTGATGTAGACGGCCTCGGAATCGGACTTGCTGGTTTCATAGGTTTCATTAGTCTCGTACACTGCGTAGAACTGATCGAGGTTCTGAATTGCGGTCTTCGCGGTGTCCCATGCGGAGACTTTGACCTCGAGGGTAGCAATGCCGTTTGCATCAACGGAAATCAGCGTCGTATTCAGGAGCGTGTCGTTCGTGCCGTCCACATGACGGTAGAACTTCACGTAGCCGGTCTCAACGCCGTCCGTGCTGCCATACTTGGTGACCGTGGCGGTCAGGGTGACGGCCTGACCCTCGAACTGGGCCTTGTGGTCGCCGATGGCGGTAAAGGGCGTATCGCCGTTGATCTTGATATCCTTGGACTCTTCCGGTGCGTCGATCGTCAGCGTGGTGGCGGTGGCCTGCCGCACGGTCGTGTTGGTCGACTTCGTATACAGGCAGGTGTCATACTGGTCGTTCACCAGCGCGTCGTTCTCGAACTTGCCGGCCTTGATGAACAGGCTGCCGTTGTCCGGGCCGAGGGGGACGATCTGCGCGCGGAACTGATAGCCGGACTTGTCGCCGGTGACCAGATAGGTGGCCTTGTCGCTGGCTTCGCCGTCCGTCTTCCAGTCGTTCTTGCCGACTTCGGTGTACTGCCAGACGATCTTATAGTCCTTGCCGAGCACAGGCTGCTTGCTGTCCAGCGTCTCGACGCCGGTGATGCTGGCGGTCTTGACCTCGAGCGTGTAGGTACGGCCCGCGACCATGTTGCCGATGATCGGCGTGCCGGTCGCGCTGTTACCCTCGTAGACGTTCAGGACATTGCCGTTGTCTGCGACATTGCTGGTGCCCTCGGTGATCTTCCAGCTCAGCGCCTTGGAGAACACGCCGACGTTCATGATATTGGACTTCTCGCTGTTGGCATAGCCCTCGTCGGTCTCGGATTCGAAGACGGCCCAGTAATGCTCAGTCACGCCGCCGGCCTTGTAATCGCCGACCTTCACGCTGAGCTCTGCGGTCTTGCCGTTGATCGCGGCCGAGCCGATGCGCGTACCGTTAGTGCCCTCCTTGTCGCCCTTGTAGAACACGACGGTGCCCTTGGCGTTGACGTTCAGCGTCGCCTGAAGCGTAATGCTCTCACCCTCGTACTGGATGACGCGGTTGTTTTGCTGCGTATCGTAGGCCGCATCCGTGATCTTCAGCGTCAGCGTGGTATCCTGCGCAAGCCAAATAGCGTACAGGGTGGTGTCTGTGGTGAACGGAGCAGTGGCACCGGGATAGACAACAACGCCGTCAGTTTTGGCGTTGATGGTCTTCGCGTCCCCATTTACGGTGACGGTCGCTTCGCTGTCTGTGCACCAGCCCACGAATTCATAGCCCGTGCGCTTCGGCTCCTGCGTGGTGATCTTATCGTTTCCGGTCTTGCCGAGCGCCGCGAGATAATACTTCACGACCTGCGGGGAAGGCAGACCGGACACGTCGTCGCGCGCATTGGCGTTGTACGTGATCGTGATCGTCTTGCGGACAACGCCGGAAACGGAGATGTTGGTGTCCTTCGTCACCGAGGTGAGGCGGAAGTGGATAGTCGTTGTGCCGTCATTACTCACTTCCGGATCGCCGTAGGGAGCGAGTGCGTAGCCGTTCGCGGCAACAGATACGCTGTTGTCGTACTTGTAGCCGTTTTTCACGACCAGATCGAACGTGATGGTCGAGCCGTAGGGCACCTCAAAACGGTTATTGGTCGGAGTTGCAGGGGTATCGCCAATTTTCCAGTTCGTCAGTTCCCAGCCGTCGCCGCTCAGTGCATTCGTCACGGTGATGACCGGGAGGATGGGTGTGATCTCGGCATAGATGGTCAGCGGGCCGGCGACGGGCTTGGTAAAGTCGTAGTCCGTATGGGTCGTCGCCGTTGTATGGTCTGCACCACACCAGCGAACGAACCTGTAGCCTTCGATGCTCGGCTGCTGGGGCTGTGCCGCCGGGTCGCCGAGTTGGACGGCCTGCGTCATGAAGGGCTTGGCATTCCACACATCATTTGTCAGTTCCTGACCGTTCGCGTTCACAACGCGATAGACAAACTGGACATTCGCACGCGCGTTTTCGGTGACCTTGACCGTCACGACCTGATCGGCCGTCACGTTCGAAATCGTATAGGTATAGGTCGCGGCGGTGTGCGTGCTATTGGTCCCTTCACCCGCATTCGGTCCGGTCAGATTACCATTTGTTGTGTTGCTGATGCTGACCGTCGGCATAGTCGCCGCATACGCGCCGTCCACGGTCACGGTGAAGGTGAAGTCACTGCCGTGCTCCACGACGAGGGCCTGATTGCTGCTGACGGTGTAGCCGCTGCCGCCCTGAAGGGTGATGGTGTAGGTCTTCTTCGCCCAGACAGCGTAGAGGGTCATGTCTGCCGTGAGTTCTTCGGACACGGTCGCGCCCGCGGCGTAGACCACGGTCTTGCTATCCCGCGCCTTGGCCCAGCCGAGGAAGTCATAGCCAGCGCAGGTCGGCGTGACCGCGCTCAGCGTGACCGCCTGACCGTAGGTCTTCTCCGTAGGGAGAAGAGAAGTCGGATCGACCGCCAGAGAATTGCCATTGGCATCCTGCGGTGCGTTCATGTCATAAGAGATGCTCTTTGTGATCGGCATATAATAGCCATAGAGATTTACATCGCCAGTGACGTCTAACGACGCTACTTTAGTGCCGGTATAGTTGGGGCTTTGATACCAACCATCGAAGTTGTAGCCGGTGCGCTCTGCGGGGGTGATCAACGTCACATCTGTGCTTTCTCCGGTGACCTTCTGGCTTGTGAAGTAGGCCTCATCAATCGAATAAGAGATCGTGTAGACCGGAATCTGCTTCATCTTCACGCTGACAGCCACGTTGGATTTAATGTCGGTTAACGTGTATTTGGTGGAATCGGTGGCATCTTGTGTCAGCGTTGCGTCGCCGGTATAGCTGACGTCTTCAATCGTCCAACCGCTATCCGCAGTCACAGTGAAGGAGACGCTGCCATTATAGGTAACGGCCTTGTCAGACTTAGTATCTGTGCCATCAAACTTTGCCGTGAAGTGATCGCCGACCGGCAGCGTGACAACATAGGACTTCTGCTCCGGCTGAGAGACCGTTACGGCCGTGTCGCCCGTGGGGACAAAACTGTAAGTGTAGGTCGTGCTGCCGTCATTATTCTCAGTCTTTGTCGAGTAACCGAGCGGTACGCCGTTTGCGGCAACGATCATACTGCTTGCGTCATATGCGGCAAGGACCGTTACCATGAACGAGGCAGGCCTGCCGGGGGTGATAGAAGAGGCAGTGCTGGTGAGGGTCACGCCTGTCAGGGAGTCATTGGGCGTGTAGGTGATGGTATAATTTTTGGCCTGCCACACGGCATAGAGGGTGATATCCGCGTCGCCGATCATGACTTCCGTGCCGGGCTTATATGCGTTCTCTGCTGTCGCATTTTCGGCATTGGTCGTCGACCAGCCGAGGAAGGTATAGCCCTCGGCCTGCGGGATGAGCCAGGGGATGGTGACGGTGCTGTCCTTCGCGCCGGTCAGGTTGTCCGGCCAGTTCAGCGCGCTGCCGTCCGTCGCGTTATTGCGCACGAACTTCACGCTGTGGCTGCCGACCGGGGTAGAGCCGCCAGCGGGGACCCACTTTGGAGTGAGCGTGATCGGCATGTTGATATCGACGACCTTACTTGGATCAGCTGTGTCGATCCTCGCGGTACCGCCGGTGACGCTCCAGCCATCGAACGTGTAATTCGCCAATTGCGGTGTATAAAGAATTTCGTATGTAGAACCGGTGCTTGTCGCCTTCAGCGTATACGGCAGGCCGCTGACACCGCTGTATACCGGATTAAAATCGATCGGCTGATTCGGTACAAGGTTGGCTTTCAGGGTAATGTCGCCTGTAATTCCATCGATCATAGTCCCGGAAGACACTACGCCAGTGGCTGAGCTTCCGCTACCGGAAACTTGCCAGCCTTCAAAGGTATAGCCCTCTTTCGACGCTGTAGCACCAGCGGGGATCGTATATACCTGCTTATTCGTCTTGTCCGTGTTGCCGCTAGGAACATTTGTAAGAGTTGAGCCATCAGGATCATAAGTAACGGTATAACCCGTCCACAAATCGTTGATCCTAACGTTTACAAGTTTAGAACCGGTGATCGTATCGCCATTTTCGATCACGCTATACTCGATTTTGGTATCAAAAGAAATACCTCCATCCTGTCCTACGGTAATGGGGAAGCTTTCGGAGGAGTACGTGTACGTTACTTCTGTAGCGTCAGCTTTACTTTTTTCATAGTGAGTGTTGCCCTTGATGCGTACTTTTAACTGATTGCTAGTATCTACCGTAGCTCCCGTAGCGAGGTTGAGGTTGGCCTTTGCCTGTACAGTAACTTCCATGCCGGGGATATAAGATACTGTCGGGTCAATATGAACAGCCAATTCATACTTTGTAAGGCTACTGTCGCTGATCGTACCGGAAGAAACGTTATGCCAAGTTTCGTTCCCTTCCCCTGAAGGATCAACAAAGTTGCTCAAATTAAGAATCTTAGAGTCCTCTCCCTCTGCTGCGAATGCTGCTGTTGGCAGCAAACTCAGCGTCATGATGAGCGCCATCAGCAGGCTCAAGAGCCTCTTTGACGTCCATCGGGTCAGTTCTGTTCGTTTGTTCATGCGATTTCCTCCTTATATTTTCACTTTTTTGTGATCGTTCGTGTGCGCCCGCAGAGCGCTCTGCGGGGACGAGGGAGGCCTCCCTCGTCATAGCCTTCTGACAGCAATTTACAGTTATTGACATTATATTAGCCAATAGAATAAATGTAAATCATACCAAAGTATTAGAAAACGTGAAAACAGGAGAATAACGGCGAAAAACGGCAAAAAAAGGAGACCGTGCGGTGCTGCACGGCTCCCGGTTTATGATCAGGTTATTGCGGCTTGTCGATGCGCAGGCGCTCCAGCGCGGTGCGGACGCTGCCGTGGATGACAAGCTCGAGCCGGTCGACGAGGGCCTGCGGGTCGTCCTTCATGTCCCGCTTGATCCAGTCGAGCATCAGGCCGACGAAGGCGTACTTGTAGACCGTGGCGATGAAGGCCTTGTCCTCGTCACGCACGCTCATGCCCTGCGCCTGCTCCTCGACCACGCCCTCGAGCAGGTCGTAGGTGACCCGATAGAGGTAATTTTCCACCTGCTCGCGGCTGACGGAGTGGTAGACGTTCATGATGA
>ERZ1026848.1578-NODE-1578-length-12087-cov-12.684508_pt1 | contig 12087 bp, 10 predicted proteins | sample MGYA00380154_ERZ1026848 | MGnify/ENA primary metagenome ERZ1026848 (study PRJEB33269, sample SAMEA4719790) | human gut metagenome | biome: human-associated habitat; feature: organic feature; material: feces | place: Cameroon | collected 2013-10 ...
CAGTAAATTCTATTTTTTCTTTTTCTGAAATTTTTTGATACTTGAGCATATAGGGAACTTCCGCAAAAGAAGATTCAATTCCAATACTCAAAAATGCCTCTCTTATTTCGTCCAAGCCAAAAACAAAAGAAGCACCCGCTAAAACTATTTGCTCCATTGCAGTGCAATCCTTTCACAGGCATTTTCACCGTCCATTGCAGAACTTACAATGCCGCCGGAATATCCGCTTCCTTCTCCAGCCGGAAAAAGATTCCTCAAACCAATGCATTCAAAACTTTCCTTGCCACGAAGAATTCTTACAGGAGTGCTTGTGCGTGTTTCCGAAGCAATCAAAAGCGCGTCATCGCAGACAAAGCCTTTCATTGACTTGTTGAATTCCACAAAAGCTTTTTCAAGGCGATTTGAAATTTGAGCGGGAAGCCATTCATCCAAACGGCTTGCGACAACTCCGGGAGCGTAGCTTGCAGGCGGAAGGCTTTCACTTGACTTGCGATTCAGAAAATCCACAAGACGTTGAGCCGGAGCTTTTTGTCCTATTCCATTTTCAAAAGTTTTCTGCTCAATAAATTTTCTAAAAAGAAGCCCCGCAATTTTTTCAGTTCCAATTGACTTTGCTTTTTCAACAAATTCATTAGGAATATCTTCCGGGCGAGTTTCTACAACAATCGCTGAATTGCTCCACTTGCTATTGCGTCCTGCGGCAGACATTCCATTCACGACAATTTCAGATGGACCGGTGCTGCTTGGAACAACAAAACCTCCCGGACACATACAAAAACTGTAAACACCACGCCCGTCAATTTGCGAAGTAAGTCTGTATTCTGCAGCTCCTAGTTCCTGTTTTTTTTCTCCATGAAACTGAATTAAATCAATTAAACTTCTTGGATGCTCAACACGAACACCCATTGCAAAAGTTTTTGCTTCAAGAGATTCCGGGGAATTTTTTGCAAGCAAAGTATAAATGCTGCCAGCTGAATGCCCTGTTGCCAGAAGAACAGCATCCGCAAAAATACTTTTTATTTCGCCATGATTTTTTACAACAACGCCTTTTACAATTTTTTCACTGCCGGATTTTTCTAAAATGAAATCAACACATTCAGTATCAAAAAGAAATTCGCCGCCCTGTTGCAAAATAAAATTCCGAATGTTGTTTACAATTGCCGGAAGTTTGTCTGTGCCGATATGAGGATGAGCGTCTGTAAGAATTTTTTTGTCCGCCCCGAAATGCTCAAAGATTTTTAAAATGCCATTTATGTTTCCGCGCTTGTTGCTGCGTGTGTAAAGTTTTCCATCGCTGAAAGTTCCAGCTCCTCCTTCACCAAAACAGTAATTTGAATTTTCATCGACAATTCCAGTTGTGCTTATCATGGCAATGTCGCGTTTACGCTTTGAAGTTTCGCTGCCACGCTCAATTACGACAGGCCTAACTCCATGCTCCAAAAGTTTCAGCGCTCCAAAGAGTCCTGCAGGTCCAGAACCGATTATAGCGACAGTTCTTTTTCCATCCGCAGTTTTCCATTCAGGCAAAGCAAATTCATAAGAAGGATTTTCCCCGATGTAAACTTTATAGCGCAAGAAAAGCTTTATATTTCTATGGCGCGCGTCAATCGATTTTTTTACAAATACAGTTGAAATGTCTTTTTCTTCAAAGCTGATTCCTTGTTTTTTTAATGCAAGGCGGATTTCTTTTTGTATGAAATTTTCATCCTTTTCTTTTTCAGGCTGAATCACAATGGAAACTTCTTTTATCATGCAGACAGTCTATATAGAAAAGAAAGAGGAATCAACAGCCAAAGTTCTCCGGGGCAAGCCCGAAGATGACATTTTTTTGCCAGAATATGACAAGTTTATTTTACCTGTCATACTCTGGCTTGCTTGGAGTATCACGTGCTTCCTGTCATTACAGTGCTTGACACGGCAATTTCAAAGGCTAAAAATCCAATGCAAGAGAACCGTCTGCGCCTGCCGTCCATCTCTTGAGTCCGGAATCAGAACTTGCGGAAACATAAGCGTTCAGCATTTGAATCAGAGTGCCGCTGTATGCAAGTGTCTGCGCGCTCTTACATTCTGACGTAGTTCCAGCGGTAACAGAAGCGGACGGACTGTTTGTGTCAAAGTAGCCGCAGCCGGTGATTTTTGACGGATCTGGAATACAGTTTTCTTCAGTATAACACTCACCAATTTTATTATTTACATAGGCAATATGATTTTTTAAATTTCCATCTTGATCTATGCTGTCTTTAAGCCAGTAGCAATTACTTAAATAGCCATCTGTTCTTGCAGCGATTGCAGCAGCAATATTATTTAATCGTTCCTTATTATCTATAAGACTTTTTGTTTTTATATTCACAGCACTTACAACATTTTCTACAGTTCCATAGTTTATTGCACAGATTCCACCCGTTTTCTGATATGAACCACGCCAGTTAGCATCCAATTGATTTTCTATATTGCCGGTTACAAAACAGTTTACTACTTTTCCGCTTTCAGTATTAACTTTACATATTCCGGCAGTGTCACTTCTTGTACCTATGGCAATATCTGACATTACAATACAGTTTTTTATATTTCCATAGTTATATGCACAAATCATTCCTCCACGGCTCAGCATACGGTCGCTAAGATCTCCTGAATAAGTCTGATTAACAACAAGATTTTCGATTGTGCCGTAGTTGTCAAAAAACAGACCGAACACCTGTGAAGCAAGTCCATCTTCTCGTTTTTTTATTTCGTACGAAATTGTTTTTCCGTTTCCGTTGAATGTTCCCCTAAATGGCATATTATTACTGTCCGCATCACTGTCTTCAGTTGATTTTATAAATCCAATCGGTTGCCAGTCGTCCGCATAATCTGCCAAATCAACGTCATCCACAAGCGTAATCGTAATTCCTTCAAAGTCGCTTCCGGCATTCACCAATTCACAAAGTTTTACCATATCGGCGGAAGAAAGAACAACTAGCTTTTTATAAGAAGGCGCAGAATCAAATGCTGAAACTACAGGCTGCAAAGATAAAGAGCAGTCTGTACTTTCTCCAGCATTTACCGTTGTTTCAGCTGTGCCCCAGCCAACAACAAGATCACCTTCATTAGAATCAAAGGCTTTAGCTTCTATTGTATAGTCTCCGGGATTAAGTTCGTCGAATTCTATTACCCCCCCCCGAAAACTCAGTCTTTGTGTCAACAAGTTTAGAGCCCAAACTTATACTTACAACAAATTTATCTGCCTTGTCCTGACTAAAAGAATAGCGCGCGCTTCCCGGCAAAACAACACGCACCGAGCCGCCTTCACCAGAAGAGCCGGACATATTCATGCACGAAGCGAACACAAATAAAAACGCAAATAAAGCAGGAAAAATAAATTTCTTCATAAAATACCTCCAGTAAATTAACGCATATTTTATATTATGATTCAGTTCATTTGCGAATGTCAACTTTTTACAAAAGAAATTCAATTTTTTTAATAAACTGTCATTACCGTGCCTGACGATTATCGGGTCAATCCCGATAATGACAGCAAAACATATTGAAATTATCTGCAATTTTTTTATAATAGCTAATGCACGGGGAGCTTGCGCAAAGCTTGCTGAGAGTAGGATGTGTTCCTTGACCCGCAACCTGATTTGGATAATGCCAACGTAGGGACTTGTAAAAACAAACCTCTTTAAATTCACCGCGGAATTATTCAAATCATAATTTTTAAAGAGGCCGATATGTTTAAAGAATGTCTTGATTCAGTAAAAGAAAATTCTCCGCTCATCCACAACATCACAAATTATGTAACAGTCAACGATGTTGCAAACGCAATTCTCGCAGTGGGCGCAAGTCCGATTATGGCAGATGAAAAAAAAGAAGCCGCGGAAATCACTTCAATTTGCAATGGCTTGAACATAAACATTGGAACGCTCAACCGCAACACAATAAGAGCCATGTTTGCAGCCGGAAAAAAAGCACAGAGCCTGAACCACAAGATTTTGATAGATCCAGTCGGTGCCGGAGCAAGCACTCTTAGAACAAAGACCGCGCTTGCACTTATAAGCAAAATCAAATTTGATGTAATCCGCGGAAATATTTCAGAAATAAAAACTCTCGCAACCGGAAGCGGAAAAACAAAAGGTGTGGACGCAAACATTGAAGACGCAGTTTCAGAAAGCAACCTTGAATCCGCAGTTGCATTTGCAAAAAATTTCGCGGAAAAACAAAACTGCATTGTCGCAATCACAGGTGCAATCGATTTAGTTTCAGACGGAAAAAAATGCTTTGTCATCAGAAACGGCAAACCGCAGATGGGACGCATAACGGGAACTGGATGCCAGCTAAGCGGAATTATGACAGCTTTTATCTGCGCAGGAAAAAACACATTGGAATCTAGCGCGGCGGCAGTTTGCGCAATGGGACTTGCCGGTGAAATCGCCTGGCAAAAAATGCAGGAAGGCGACGGAAATTCAACTTACAGAAACAGAATCATAGACGCGCTTTTCAACATGACAGGAACAGAACTTGAAGCAGGCGCAAAATATGAAATCCGTTGAACTAAAAACTTCCCTTTTGCTTTATGCCGTTACCGACAGAGCTTGGCTTGGGAAAAATTTCTGCTGCGAAACTTTAAGCGACGCGGTTTTTCAGGCGATTGAAGGCGGCGCAACTTTGATTCAGCTTAGGGAAAAAGAACTTTCAGAAAAAGAATTTTTAGACGAAGCATTCAGCATAAAAGAAATTTGCGCCTCAAAAAAAATTCCTTTAATCATAAATGACAATGTGAAAATCGCAAAAGAAACAGACGTTTGCGGAGTTCACATCGGGCAAAGCGACATGGAATTAAAGGAAGCAAGAAAAATCTTGGGTGCGGATAAAATCATCGGAGTTTCTTGCCAGACAGTTGAACAGGCTTTGCAGGCAGAAAAAAACGGAGCTGACTATCTTGGAGTTGGAGCAGTTTTTTCAACATCCACAAAAACGGATGCGGACAATGTTCCGCTTTCAACTTTAAAGGAAATTTGCAGTTCTGTAAAAATTCCTGTTGTAGCAATCGGAGGAATTTCTTTGCAAAACATGAGCCAGCTTAAAGGCAGCGGCATTGCAGGAGTTTCAGTTATAAGCGCGATTTTCGCACAGCAAGATATACGCAGTTCAACAAAGGAACTCAAGTCTTCCGCAGAAAAACTTTTTCTGTCATTTATAGATTGTTAGCCGACTTTGCTATGCAAACATCGCAGTATCAAGTACGACAATGACATTAAATTATAAAACTCGAATTTCTAAAACAAAGCGGCAACTGGGAGCACCACTTTTGCCGCTATAAAAAATAATGATTGTTTTCAAGCCATGGAGGTAAAAATGAAAACTGCATTAACAATCGCTGGATCTGATTCTAGCGGAGGCGCCGGAATTCAAGCAGACATCAAGACAATGACAGCGAACGGAGTTTACGCAATGAGCGCTGTTACTGCCCTGACTGCCCAGAACACAACTGGCGTAAAATCAATTTTGGAGTCCACGCCCGAATTTCTAAAAGACCAGCTGGACTGCGTGTTCACGGACATTTTTCCGGATGCTGTAAAAACCGGAATGGTTTCTTCTGTTCCGCTCATCAAGGTAATTGCAGACCGCCTGAAATTCTACAACGCAAAAAACATCGTGATTGATCCAGTCATGGTTTCAACAAGCGGATTCAAGCTGATTTCAGATGACGCTGTAAAAACATTGTGCGAAGAACTTTTTCCGCTGGCAACTGTAATCACTCCGAATATCCCGGAAGCTGAAATTCTTTGCGGCAAAAAAATTTCTTCAGAAGAGCAGATGGAAGAAGCCGCAAAATCAATTAGCGAAAAATTCAATGTCGCAGTTTTACTAAAAGGCGGACACAACTTGAACGATGCAAACGACTTGCTCTTTCAGGCTGGAAAAGCAAAATGGTTCAAGGGCAAAAAAATAAACAACAGCAACACTCACGGAACTGGCTGCACACTTTCAAGTGCAATAGCTTCAAATCTTGCAAAGGGAAAAAGCCTTGAGATTTCAGTTGAAAAAGCAAAGGACTACATTTCAGGCTGTCTTGGAGCAATGCTAGACCTTGGCAAAGGAAGCGGTCCGATGAATCACGCATTCAAAATAAACGGAGAATATTAAAATGAACATAAAGTCAAAAGAAGTAAACATGGCATTGATTTGGTTTGGAGCCGGAGTTTCAATCGCTGAAATTATAACAGGAACATATTTTGCGCCATTGGGATTTTCAAAAGGAATACTTGCAATTTTGGCGGGACACATCATCGGATGCGCGCTTTTGTTTCTTGCCGGAAGCATAGGCTCATTTTCAAAAAGAAGCTCAATGGAAACAACAAAGGGAAGCTTTGGAATTCTTGGAAGCAAATTTTTCGCGTTGCTGAATATACTTCAGCTTACAGGCTGGACTGGAATTATGATTTACGACGGCGCGCTTTCTATAAACGGAATTTTTAAAAACGGAGCATGGCTCTGGGCAATCGTAATCGGACTTTTAATAGCCGCCTGGATTTTGATTGGAATAAAAAATGTAAGCAAGCTGAACGTCGCATCCTTGTCTGCCCTTTTTATTCTTACACTCGTTTTGTGCAAAATAATTTTTTTCAATGGAGACAATTCAGTTGTAAGCTCCACTCAAGAAGAAGCGATGAGTTTTGGAGCGGCAGTAGAACTTGCGGCAGCAATGCCGTTGTCATGGCTTCCGTTAATCAGCGACTACACAAAAGAAAGCAACAAGCCTGTCATGTCCTCGCTTTTGAGTAGTCTTGTCTACGGAGCAACCAGCTGCTGGATGTACCTGATTGGAATGGGTGCGGCAATCTTCACTTCGGAAACAGACATTTCACTCATTCTCTTAAAGTCAGGACTTGGCTGGGCGGCTCTTGTAATCGTGATTCTTTCAACTGTAACAACAACTTTCCTTGACGCGTTCTCGGCTGGAATTTCTTTTGAAACAATTTCTTCAAAGCCAAGCGGAAAGACTGTCGCACTGATTGTAACTGCGCTAGGCACAATAGGAGCAGTCTTTCTTCCGATGGACAACATCACGGACTTTTTGTACTTAATCGGCTCGGTCTTTGCCCCGATGATTTCAATTCAAATTGCAGATTTCTTTGTCCTGAAGAATGACAGTTCAGCAAAAAGCATTGACCTGCAAAAAGCCGTAATCTGGATTCTAGGATTCGCGCTTTACAGAATTTCATTAAGCTGGAATTTCATCCTCGGAAACACACTACCTGTAATGCTCATAATTTTTGCCGTAACAGTCGCCGCCCAAAAAATTCTAGGCAAGAAAAAATAACGCAAACTGAAAGTATGTAATTTCCACAAACGTTAAAATAACGCAATAGGAAATTACGTGCTTTCTTCAAACGTTAAAATAACACAAGCTGAAATCACGTACTTTATACAAACGTTATAATGATGCAACCAAAAATTGCGCACTTTCTTCAAACATTAAAATAACGCAGGCTGAAATCATACACTTTCCGCAAACATTAAAACAACACAAGCTGAAATCACGTACTTTCCGCAAACGTTAAAATAACGCAACCAAAAATTGCGCACTTTCTTCAAACGTTAAAATAACACAAGCAAAGCAATGCACAAGACGCAACGCAAACTTGCTAATATTGCACTTTACGCATTTTATATTCAGTGTTAAAATCAAGTCATTATCTTAATTTAGACTTTTTACAGGAGATTTTTATGGGAAACAATTATTTCAATTCAATTCCGTGGCGCGAGGCCCGTCTGCAGCTTGGTCACTGCCGCTCAATGGCAAAAGAAGAATTCGCTGACGGAGTAAACGCTCTCAAAGGCAAAAAAATCGTAATCGTTGGATGCGGCGCTCAGGGCTTGAACCAGGGTTTGTGCTTGCGCGACTCAGGTCTTGATGTTTCTTACGCTCTCCGCGAGTCTGCAATCGCCGAAAAACGCCAGTCTTGGAAAAACGCGACAGAAAACGGCTTCAAAGTTGGAACTTACGACGAATTGATTCCTACTGCCGACCTTGTCGGAAACCTTACTCCGGACAAGCAGCATACAGCCGTTATCACAGAAGTTATGAAGAGAATGAAGAAAGGCTCGGCTCTGTGGTACTCACACGGATTCAACATGATTGAAGAGGGAATGCAGATCCGTCCGGACATCACAGTTGTAATGTGCGCTCCAAAAGGACCGGGAACAGAAGTATGGCACGAATTCCAGAGAGGATTCGGTGTTCCAGACCTTATCGCCGTTCACCCTGTAAACGACCCTGAAAAGAAAGGCTGGGCTTATGCAAAGGCCTTGGCTGTAGGAATGGGCGGAAGCAAGGCAGGTGTTCTTGAATCTTCTTTCGTTGCGGAAGTTAAATCTGACCTTATGGGCGAACAGACAATTTTGTGCGGAATGCTTCAGGCCGGAACGATCGTCTGCTTTGACAAGATGGTAAGCGAGGGAATCGCTCCTGAATATGCCACAAAACTTTTGATGCACGGCTGGAACGTAATTTCTGAAGCTCTCAAATGGGGCGGAATCACAAACATGATGGACCGTCTTTCAAATCCTGCGAAAATCCGCGCTAACGAGCTTTCAAAGGAAATCAAAAAACTTTTGACACCGCTCTACCAGAAGCACATGGACGACATCATCAGCGGAAAATTCTCTAGCACAATGATGCAGGACTGGGCAAACAAAGACCACGACTTGCTCACCTGGCGCGAAGAGACTGGAAAACTTCCGTTTGAGTCAACTCCAGAATCAAAAGAAGAAATCACAGAACAGGAATATTTCGACAAGGGAATTCTGCTTGTAGCAATGGTAAAAGCCGGATGTGAGCTTGCATTCGAGACAATGGTTGACGCGGGAATCAAACCGGAAAGCGCTTACTACGAATCATTGCACGAAGTTCCGCTCATCGCAAACCTGATTGACCGCAAACGCCTCTACGAAATGAACCGCGTAATTTCCGACACAGCAGAATACGGATGCTACCTTTTCAGCCGCGTTGCAGCTCCGATGATGGCAAAAGAGCTTATGCCGAAACTCCACACAGACGTTATCGGAAAAGGCCTTGAGCTCAAGGATACAAGCGTAAACAACACACAGCTCGTAGAAGTAAACGCCGAAATCCGCAACCACCCGATTGAAGTTGTAGGCCGCAAATTACGTGCTTATATGACAGCAATGAAACCAGTTTTGTAATTTATTACAAAACTGGCAGGCACGGACAAATAAATGAAAGTTTCAAAAGAATTTTCCATCCGTGCCGTATGACCGCAATGAAAGCAGTAATTTAATCATAGATTAAATTACTGTGGCTAGTTTCAGTAAAACTGAAACTAGCGGTTGTGTGATTTTATTATAAAACAGGCAGGCACGGGCAAATAAATGAAAGTTTCAAAAGAATTTTCCGTCCGTGCCGTATGACCGCAATGAAAGCAGTAATTTATTTTATTCGATTTTAAGGACTGTCCGGATTTTATTCGGGCAGTTTTTTTTACAATCCTTCCGTTAAAGCCCTTTTAAGCTGCTCTTCTCCTATCGTGCTTTTCTCTCCGTTTTTCAGGACTGTAATCTGCCATTGTGATTTGTCCAGAACTGGGAGATAGAAAATGTGATTCGTTTTTCTTGAACATTCAAGATAGCAGCTTATCAATGCGCTCACTTTTTTTGCGTATTCAGCTTCGTCGATGTTCAGCTGGGCGGATTTGTTCACGCTTTTTACTTCAAAAATATGAATCCGACCTTTTTTGTCTTTCATCACAAAATCCGGGTAAGATGAGTGAATGTTTCCGTCAAGATAATATTCGAATTTTATTTCCGAATTGAACGGAAAATTCTTTCCCCAAAGAAATTTGTTGCCGAACAGTTCGCTTGTTGTCTGCTGAATTGAAGCGGAGCGTATGTCTTTCAAGAGTTCCGCCCATTTTCTTTCGGCTTCGCTGTCAAATGAAAAATCGCTTTCATTGTCTTTTCTGCGCCAAACCCAGTCGTTCAAAGTCAGTGTTCTTTCGCTTTCATTGTAGCAGCTGAAAGACGGAAAACTGACATTGCCGCAGGCGTACATGCTTTTTGAATAGTCCGAAATATATTCGCTGCGTTTTGTTTTTATCGAGCTTAGGTTTTCTGCAAAAATTCTCCACTCAGAATAATTTTTTGCGTACTCATAGCACATTGCCTGAATGTCGCCGTCGCATTTCTGCAAATCCTGATACATATCAAAAATGCTTTTGTGCGTGATTTTGTCGTCTTTTAAGTTTTTGACATATTCTTCAAAGTCTAAGTTTTTCGCCTCATTTATTGGCTTCAGTTTGGTCGGCGTGATTCTGATTTCGTTTTCAATGTTGTATCCGCTGTAAAGATTCACGTTCCGGGCGGCGTTTTCAGTTTTCGGCATTATTCCCCAAATCCAGGAAGTGCAGGCAAGTTTCCGCGCTTCTTTTGAGAGCGTTTCAAAATCAAGAAGATGAGGGTTTCTGCGTACGCGTCCCATAACCTGCTCGTCAAGCTGCTTGCTTTTTGAGTCGCGGATTTGATAAAGCATGCACGCGCGCGGAATGTCCCAGCCTTCAGAAATCACCATTTTGAAAATAATCACGGAAATTGAGGAAGTTTTTTCTTTCATGTAGTCTTTCCATTTTGAAACAGAAAGTTTTTTCAAGCCCGAATCGTTTGTGTCGCACTCCTTTTCTTTTCCTGAAATGTAAACCCATTTTAAATTCTGGAACTTTTCTTTTTGAAGCGTTGGAAAAATATTTTTCTCAAGCTCCTCTTCCGCCTTGTTCTTGTTTGAAATCTGGACTATAAAGCACGGATTTACCGAAAGCAGGTTTGTGTATTCGCCCTTTACTTTTTCAAACTTGTCAAGCGCGTTTTCCAGAGTATCGGTCTCGCTTCCTTGCTCCACGGTTTTTATGAGCTTTGCGTTTTCGGCTTCCTCGTTTGTGATTTCAACATCTGGAGTCTGGCTTCGGCTTAGCTTTGGCGTCGCGGAAAAATTTATCACTACGGAAAAACAGTCTTTAAGCTCGTCCAGGTTGCTTGTGGCGATGTGGCACTCGTCTTTTATCACAAAAATCCGCTTTTTTTGAGGCGAAGAAAAACTGCCTTTTATTGACAGAAGAAAATTCTTGAAGATTCCTGTGTCCTTTAGCTTTGACTTGTCCTTGTACAAATCGCGCGGAAGAACATAGACGTTGTAGTCCAGAGGAATGAAAATATTTCCCTCGCCGTTGGAGTCAGAATTTATCAGGAACGGATTCAGGCGGCTGAAAGTTCCGTTTTCCGACAATGCTTTGAACGATTTATAATTCTGCTCGGCAAGGCTGCTTTTTGAAAGCGTTGAGACAAGAAAAATCACGTCCGGGTTCGCGCAGATTATGCGGTTCATAAACTCCGCCATCATATAAGTTTTGCCACTGCCCGTAGGAGATTTGAACGTGTATTCGCTTTTTTCTTTTTGTCCGACAACATTCACAAGTTTTGAGACCGCCGAATTCTGTAAGTCCTTTGCTTCCTGTAACATATTTTATTTTCCCATGGTCATTGAGATTGCCGAAATGACTGAAATGCGTGGCTTCGACAGGCTCAGCAACAGTTATAATTTTGTCTGTGTCTTGTCGAAATTCTGACAGACCCATTCGATTTTTTCTTTTACTGTCTTGAATTTTTCCTTGCCGTACAAAGTCTCGTCGATTACGTCGAACGGAGTTTTGCCTTCTGTTGATTCCGAATTTAAAACTTCTTCTATTTCGTAGACATCAAGATTTCCGCCGTAAGGCTCGTTGTCCTGTAACCACGGAAAATTCTTTGAGCCGTCGTAACACTCGCCTGTCATGATCCGCTTGAGCCGCATTGAGGTTATCGTATGCGATTCCGTCGGGATTTGCGTCCGTTTTCTCGTTCAGCTGGCAGAGAATGAAAGTCCTGTTACCGCCGTCCGATTTGTTCAGGTCAAGAACCGCGTGTCCTGTTGTGCCGCTGCCTGCGAAGAAGTCGAGAATTATGGAATTTTGATTTGAAGAGATTTTTATAAGGAAATTTATAAGTTTTACAGATTTCGGATAGCCGAATGATTTTTCTCCTAAAATATTTGAAATT
>ERZ1026848.1581-NODE-1581-length-12064-cov-9.745191_pt1 | contig 12064 bp, 9 predicted proteins | sample MGYA00380154_ERZ1026848 | MGnify/ENA primary metagenome ERZ1026848 (study PRJEB33269, sample SAMEA4719790) | human gut metagenome | biome: human-associated habitat; feature: organic feature; material: feces | place: Cameroon | collected 2013-10 ...
GGCCTCCGCAGCACCAAGTCGAACATTAATTATCGCTTGCTGCGGAGGCCGGAGACCTCCGCTACGAAAGAATTAAAACGCTTCGTTGATATTGAATATAAAGCTGTGCTGTCCCGACTTACCGAAGCCGTAGTCGAGTCGCACGTTGACATTCTTCTTGAACTCCCAGCGGTAGCCCACGCCCATATTCGGCAGGATGTGCTTCCACTCTATCTTGCTGAACTTCGGGAAGATAGTGCCGGCGCCTAACCACGCCACCACGCCGTTGCGCTTCCATACATGCTGTCGCAGCTCCACCTGCGCCTCCATCTTATGGTTGTCGCGGTAGCGGCCCTGGTAGTAGCCGCGCATCGAGTAGCTGTCGCCGAGCTGCGCGAGCATCGACCACTCCACATCGCCGAAGTTGAGCTGCGTGCGGAAGTCGGCTGCGAGCGTGGCGCCACGCCACAGATGCGTGTAGCCGTCGATGCGGAAGTCGGTGGTGTAGGAGTTGTACTTGTTGCCGATGAACTTCGGGCGCAAGAGCTGCATGAACTGGATGTACATGCCGCGCTTCGGCGCCGTGAGGTTGTCGCGCGTGTCGTAGATGGCTGTCACGCCCGCACCGAAGTTGAGCGTCTCGGGGCGTTCGCCTTCGAGCAGCTCCTCGCGGTCGAACTTCGTGCCGCGCACATAGTCGAAGTCGACGGTCGGACCGATGAAGAGGTTGTCGGCGGTGCGTATGAGCCAGTCGGCTTTGAACTGCGCCTGCCAGCGCTTCATCTTGCTCTTGTTGGCGTCCGCATTGCCCATGTCGTAGCCCCATCCCCAGATGTAGCACGGGAAGGAGTAGAAATAGACCGTGTAGTTGAGGCGGTGGGTGTCGCGCGGGAACTTATGCGTGCCGCGCACGCCGAGCATGTAGAAGCCCACGGTAGAGACGTCGCCGAAGAGCGACACGTTGCTCGGAGCCGAGAGCGAGTCGGCAGGATCTGAACGGTAGAGACCGGCAGCCACGAGTCCGATGCCGAACTTGGTGTCGGAGCTGTAGTGGGGTCCGCCTATCACGCTGAAGTCGAAACGCTTGTTCTTCTTCTCCTTGTTGGCGTCGTTGAAGTAGGCAAGGAAGCGGTTGAAGAGACTCTTCTTCGGCTTCGCCACCACGGCGGTGTCGGCAGCCCAAGGCACGTCTGCGGCAGGCGCAGCAGCTACTGCGGTAGTGTCAAAACAGAACGGCTCTGTAGCCCGAGCGGGCTGCAGAGCTATCATATAGAGTAAGAAAAGAATTGCTGTTAAGGGGCGCATAACCTCATGTTTTTAAATTAATAATAGAGTTGACAAGGATATCTCACCATCTCAACATCACAACACCTTAATACACCAGTCCAACGTTGTCAACCCAGAAGGTGTTGCCGACCGTACCTACATAAGCACCGCCGTGGCTTGATGAGAACTGCAGCACGATGTGCGTCGGTGTGGCGTCGGCATCAGCCCAGCCCGTCTCCTTCACGAGCACGCTCTTGCCCTTAGAGTTGCGGGCGTAGTCGGTAGAACGCAGACCCATCATCGAAGCGTCGTAGAACGACTTGCCAGTGATATTGCCGTAGTGAATTTCGTATGTGGCATCCTCTACCCATCCGTTGGTCGACTTGCCGTACTTAACGACCACGGTGCCCACGCGCTGTGCGGTGATGTTGCCGTGAGCGTCCTCGTGGCGGCGCTGCAGAAGCAGAAGAGCTACGCAATAGTCCTTACCGGGCACGGTCGTCACCTTAGAGAAACCGGTCTGACGGATGCGGTTAGCGTTGCCCGGCACCTGCACACGATAGTCGAAGCGCAGAGCCTTAGGGCGATGAGTGAACGGTATGCCGAAGTTAAGAGCCTTCGGACCTTCCTTCGTGCCGGTGATAGGCTCCTTCATGTCGCCGAGGAAGATGCTGCCGGCGGCAAGCACCTTAATATTAATAAGACCAAGCACCTTGCAAGTCTCGATGTGGGTGGTCATCTTCACGCAATGACCCGATCCGCGGTTGTCGCGATACACCGAATTGTTGGTCTTCGTGATGCCCGACACCTTAGCCATTACGTTGCTCGTGCCCCAAGGCGATCCGCCGAGGTTCACGTATGGATTGTTGCCCGTAAGGGATCTGTTTGGTCCAATCTCGTAGAGAGTCTTCGTGTTGCCGCCGATGACAGCCGACTCGTGAATCTGGCGTGTCACCCATGTATCGAAATTGCCGTACTTGAACAATACGAACTTTCCTTCGGCGCTGGCTGAAAGACTACAGAAAACGCAAAGCATTGTCACAATGCTGCACTTTAACATGAATTTTTTCATCTCCTAATTATTATATATGTTGTTACTGTTTCATTACAACTGATGTTGCAGTTTCAATGACTACTACTATTACAGTTTGGTTGCAAAGCTGTTAAAAGCCTTGTCGTTAGGCGCAAAGATATACAAAAAAGGCAAATGCGAAAACTTTTTTATCACAAAAGTTTTCCATTTGCCTTAATATTTAATGTCTGTCAACACTTCGAAAGAAATAAAGACGACTTTTAGTAGCTTTTAAGCCAACCTGTCTTTACTTGCCCGTAATCACTTCTACCGCTTTGCTCACGATGTGGTTTTGCTCGTTCATCAGGCGGAAGTATTCGTTCATATCCCAGATGTCGCGGGCTATGAGCGCCTTCAGCTGCAGACGCAGCATGGGGAGCGTGCGCTTGCGCTCAGCGTCGTCGCGCGGCGTCACCTTCTGGCGCTCGGCTTCGGCGAAGAGCGTGTCGACCATCGCCTGCGGCACCTCGAAACGCTTCATGTAGTCGTCGAACTTCGCGTACTCTGCCTTCAACTCGTCGCGGTGGTCCTCAACATATCGCAGGGTGGTGTTGATGACGAGCGAGCGGGCTACGAGCTGACGGTGGAACGCTGTGTACTGTGTGGTGTCGAGCGGCACGAACACGTCGGGCATAATGCCTCCGCCGCCATACACCGTGCGGTGCTTGCGCAGAGTGTAGCAGCGCAGCGAGTCGTTGAAGTGTATCGAGTCGGCAGAGTAGAGTTCGCCGTGCTTGAAGCGCTTCTCTATATCCTGCGCGTAGTCTTCCTTCTCGCCCTTCTCGTAGGGCTTCTGTATGCAACGGCCCGAGGGCGTATAGTAGTGGGCTACGGTGAGACGTATCATCGAACCGTCGTCGAACTCGATAGGACGCTGCACCAATCCCTTGCCGAACGAGCGTCGACCTATCACGGTTCCGCGGTCCTGATCCTGGATGGCGCCGGTGACGATCTCGGCTGCCGACGCCGAATACTCGTTGATGAGCACGCATACCTTGCCCTTTTCAAGGCGTCCGCCGCCACCTGCGTTGTACTCCTGGCGTTTCTGGGCGCGTCCCTCGGTATACACTACGAGGTCGCCCTTCTGCAAGAACTCCTCAACAATGCGCACAGCCGACTGCAAGTAGCCGCCGCCGTTGTCCTGAAGGTCGAGGATAAGGTCGCGCATGCCGGCTTTCTGCAGCGAGTCGACTGCGGTCATGAACTCGCCGTATGTGGTTGCGCCGAACAAACCGATGCGAACATATCCCACGTGCGGACGTATCATGTAGTAGGCGTCGAGCGTGTGTACGGGTATCTTCGCACGCGTCACGGTGAACGTGAGCAGGTCGGGCACGCCGCGACGCTTCACGCCGAGCTTCACCTTCGACGAGCGCGGACCACGCAGGCGGCGCATTATCTCCGAACGCTCCATCTTCACGCCAGATATGGTTGTATCGTTGACAGTAATGATGCGGTCGCCGGCAATGATGCCTACTTTCTCTGAAGGGCCTTTGCGTACGGGCTGGATGATGAGCAGTGTGTCGGAAATCATGTTGAACTGCACGCCGATGCCGTCGAACGAGCCCTGCAGAGGCTCGTTGAGCGACTTTGTCTCCTTCGCCGTAGTGTACGACGAGTGGGGGTCGAGCTTCTCAAGCATGCCGCGTATGCCGTCCTCTACGAGCTTCTGGTCGTCTACCGAGTCGACATAGAGATTGCTGATGGCGAGCTCTGCTATCTGGAGCTTCTTGAGCGGATTGACGCGCTGCGCGAACGTAGCTACGCACAGCAAAAGAAAAACCAACGCACCCACTCCCGTCTTTAACGAGAATGAGTGCGATGCGTTATGTTTGTGATTATTGGTACGTTTCATAATCTGATTGTTTTGTTATTCCATGTCTTCCTCGGGCAGATCTTCCTCCACAACAAGGTTGTCGATGATGAAGTTCTGTCGTTCCATGGTGTTCTTGCCCATGTAGTATTCGAGGAGCTTCTGCACCTGGTCGGTCTTGTGCAGCGTAACCTGCTCAAGTCGCATCTCGGGACCTATGAAATGGGCAAATTCTTCTGGCGAGATCTCGCCCAGACCTTTGAATCGTGTTATCTCAGGGTCGGGACCGAGGTCGCGTATCGCCTGCTGGCGCTCGTCCTCGCTGTAGCAGTAGCGGGTTATGAAGTCGCTCTTCTTCTCCTTGCCCGTAAGACGCGCGTCGGCGTCTGCCACAACCTTCTTGTTCTTAATCTTGGTGCGGCGGTTGCGCACGCGGAACAGCGGAGTCTGCAGCACATAGACGTGTCCTTTCTTGATAAGGTCGGGGAAGAACTGCAGGAAGAACGTGATGATGAGCAGGCGGATGTGCATACCGTCCACATCGGCATCGGTTGCCACTATCACCTTATTATATCTGAGCGTATCGAGTCCGTCCTCAATGTCGAGCGCAGCCTGCAAAAGGTTGAACTCTTCGTTCTCGTACACCACCTTCTTTGTCAAGCCGTACGAGTTGAGCGGCTTTCCGCGCAGCGAGAACACCGCCTGGGTGTTCACATCGCGACTCTTTGTGATAGATCCGCTGGCTGAGTCGCCCTCGGTAATGAAGATTGAAGACTCTTCCTTGCGGTCGTTCTTCGCGTCGGAGTAATGTATGCGGCAGTCGCGCAGCTTGCGGTTGTGGAGGTTTGCCTTCTTGGCGCGTTCGCGAGCCAGCTTTGTGACGCCAGCCATCGCCTTGCGCTCACGCTCACTCTCGGTTATCTTCTGCTGCATCACCTCCGCAACGTCGGCGTGTATGTGCAGGTAGTTGTCTACCTCGAGCTTCACGAAGTCGCCCACGTACTTGTTGATGCTTTCTCCGCCCGGCGCCATCTGAAGCGATCCGAGCTTAATCTTCGTCTGACTCTCGAACATAGGTTCTTCTACGTTCAGCGCCACGGCAGCCACGAGTCCGTTGCGTATGTCGGTGAACTCGTAGTTCTTGCCGAAGAACTCCTTGATGGTTCTCGCGATATGCTCCTTGAAAGCGCTCTGGTGGGTGCCGCCTTGTGTGGTGTGCTGTCCGTTCACGAACGAGTGATACTCCTCGCCGTACTGGTTGGTATGCGTGAAAGCTATCTCGATGTCCTCACCCTTCACGTGTATTATGGGGTAGAGCGGGTCGGTTGTCATCGTGTCGGTGAGCAGATCTGCCAAGCCGTTGCGCGAGAGGATGCGCCGACCGTTGTACATTATCGCAAGACCTGAGTTTAGATAGGTGTAGTTGCGCAGCATTGTCTCCACGAAGTCATCGTGGAACGAATAGCCTACGAACAGTGTGGGGTCGGGTTCGAAGAAGATGTACGTGCCGTTCTCGTCGGCAGAGTCTTCGGTGATGTCCGACTTGAGGTTGCCGCGCTCGAACTTGAGCGCACGCACCTTTCCGTCGCGGTACGACTTCACCTCGAAATGTGCCGAGAGGGCGTTCACCGCCTTCACGCCAACGCCGTTCAGACCCACACTCTTCTTGAACGCCTTCGAGTCGTACTTGCCGCCGGTGTTGAGTACGCTGACAGCCTCTACGAGCTTGCCCTGCGGAATGCCACGACCATAGTCGCGCACCGACACACGCAGGCGGTCGTCGATGTCTACTTCTATGCGCTTGCCGGCGTTCATCTTGAACTCGTCGATGGAGTTGTCGATCACCTCCTTCAGAAGCACATAGATACCGTCCTCGGGCAACTGACCGTCGCCCAAGCGACCGATATACATACCAGGACGAGTACGCACATGCTCCATGTCTGAGAGGTGGCGTATGTTGTCGTCGGTATATTGAACTGTGGGTTGAATGTTTTCTTCCATTTATCTCTTTAAATATCTTATAGCAGCAATAAATGCTGTCCGATTGAAATCAGACAGCAATTATGCGCTATCCGATTAAATATCCTTTTTATAGCATCTGCGGCGCTTGTGTATCTCGCGGTTGAGATACTGCCACTGTCCCTGAACCTTCATGTTTGTCTCCATCTCCACGTGGGTTTCTCCCCACTTGAAGCCGAGGCGCTGATAGCGCGGGATGAGGTCGTAGAAGAGCAGAGCGTTGGCGCCTTTCTGGCGATATTCGGGCAGAATGCCTACGAGCAGAAGGTCTACGACGTCGGTCTTGTGGAACTTCAGCGCACGCAGTATGTGCCACCAGCCGAAGGGGAAGAGCTTTCCGCCGCACTTCTGCAGGGCGTGTGCGAGCGAAGGTATGGAGATGCCCACACCAACCACCTTATGGTCGGGTGTGTTCCAGTCTTCGATGATGGTGATGAGGTCGAGGTCTGCCATGGGCAGATACATCTTCACGTACTGTTCTATCTGTCGGTCGGTGAGCTTCGAGTAGCCGTAGAGGTCCTTGAAGGTCTCGTTCACTACATTGAATATCTTCTTGCCGTATCCGTTCTCGCCGTAGATTTCGTTGCGCTTCAACTTCTTCACCTGAAGGTTGTAGCGCTTCTGAATCATCTTCGCGATGGTTGCATACTTCTCCGGCATCTCTTCGGGCACGTAGAGCTTATACTCTACGTAGTCGTTGTCTTTCTCCCATCCGCCCATGCGGTCCATGTGCTCAGGATAGTAGGGATAGTTGTAGGCAGTAGCCTGAGTGCCGAGCTGGTCGTAGCCTTCGAGGAGCATTCCTTCGGGGTCCATGTCGGTGAATCCGAGCGGACCAACGATTTCCTTCATGCCTTTCTGCTTGCCGTAGTCTTCTACAGCCTTAAGCAGGGCTTTAGACACCTCGATGTCGTCGACGAAGTCGATCCATCCGAAGCGCACCGACTCGCGCTCCCACTTCTTGTTGGCGCTGTGGTTGATGATGGCAGCCACACGACCTACCATCTTGCCGTCGCGGAACGCCATGAAATACTCTGCCTCGCAGAAGTCGAAGGCTGCATTCTTGTCCTTACTAAAGGTCCTCATCTCGTCGAAGTAGAGGTTGGGCACGTCGTAAGCATTACCTTTATAGAGGTCGTAATGAAAATTAACGAACTGGCGAAGGTCGCGGCGCGACTCAACTTTCTTAATCTCTATTGCTGACATTTTTCTTGATTTATTCTTTCATTTTTTGTTTGATATACGTCGCCCGATTGTCACTTCGGGCGATAGATACATCTTTATAAATAAAGCCTTAAAGATGCAAAAGTACGGAAATTTGCTCAAACAGACGAAAATATGCTAAATATTTATTGATATTTATGAGAAATCAGCAGTAGATGTTCGTCTTCAGCGGTGGTTGTAGCGAATATATACACGTCGCCGCCGTCTTTGAGTTTGAGGCGCTTGCGCAGTTCGGCTACGGAAAGCGGGAAGTTGCGTGTGGCGATATTCGCCTTCTCGATGCCTGCCAGCGCCTGGCGCAGTTCGCGCTTGTTGAGCGTTGTGACGCGCTCTATGCTGAAGCTCCTGCCTGGGAAGCCTTCGACGGGCTCAGCAGAGAGGAAGAGGTGGCTGTTGCGACTGACGGGCGACACGCCGTAGGCTGCCGCAAGCTCGTCGAAGCAGCCCGCCTTCATGATTGAGGCGTTGGGCTCATGCAAGAATTTTGAGTTTTGAGTTTTGAGTTGGGAGTTGGGAGCTGGGCGGGAGGCGCCTGGGGCGTAGACGAAGAGGGAAGCATGGCTAGGAGCGCTAGGAGAACTAGGAGCGCAAGGAGAACTAGGCGTTCTAGGGAAACTAGGTTCACTAGAAAGGCTAGAACTGCTAGAACCACTAGAACGGCTAGAACCGCCAGAAAGACTAGCCTCCCCAGAGCCTCCTCCCACTTCGAGGTCTGCGCAGAACACCTTCAGCTCGCTTTCAATCTCTTCAGACAGCACAAGCAGCAACTCTTTGCACTCGCCGCCCACCGACACGATATGCACCTCGCGCACCGTGCCCTGCAGGTCTTCTACAGCCTTGTGCCAGTCGAGCATGGGCGAGAGCTTGAGCATCGTGAAGCGCGACTTCTTGAGCAGCTGCGGCAGTAGCTGCACAACGTCTGGCGTGCAGTCGGCAAGCATGACGGTCTTTGCGCCGTGCTGGTCGCGGCGCGCAGGGTCGAGGAATATCATTGTCTGCATATCGAGCGTAGAGAGATAGTCGACGGCGTCGGCGCAGACCACCTTTGCGTTGTCGATGCCGAGCAACGGCAGGTTGTGCTCCACCATGTGGCAGAGTTGCGCGTTGCGCTCTACGTATGTGGCTGAGGCGAAAGCGCAGGAGGTGAACGAGAAGTCGACACCGAAACCGCCGGTCAGGTCGGTCATGCTGGAAGAACTCTCAACTCTCAACTCTGAACTCTCAATTCGACAACTCCACTCCATCGCCAGATTGAGCTTATACTGCGCCGTCGGCTCCGACGAGCACTGCTCCATAGAGAGGTGTGGCGGGTAGACGATGCCGTCGCAGGCAGCCCATGTGGGGAGCTTGCGGCGCGCTGTCTGCCAGCCTTTTATCTGGTCGAGTGCGTAGGGCATGTCCACATCGGGGAAGCGTGCCGACTGAAGGGCGAGCTGACGGGTGTCCTTTTCGCGATATTCTTGTATAAATTCTGCTGTTGTCATAGACTGTATCTTGGTATATTTGACTGCAAAGTTACTATATTTCACTGATTAAAGTTCCACATTCCTGCGATTGAGAATAAATTTTCCCGTTTTTCTTTGCAGAATAACAAACTTACTGTAACTTTGCAAAAGTTGCACAGATAGCAACAAAATGCGCAACTCTAAACATAATACCCTATAAATAAGTATGGAACCTATCGTTGACTTTAAAATCCTACCCGAACGTCTGCGCCAAGCTGCGCAGGTTGTGACGGTTGCCGTGGCATCTCCTGCCGACTCTCACACAGAAGAAGTTATCGAACGAAGCATTGCGGAGCAGTTCGCACGCTTCATCCTTGTGGCTAACGCAGCTAAGGCTGACATCGCTCGCCGTCTGGCTGCCGACTATCCCGACAAGGTGACCCTCATCGTAGCCGAAGACGACGACGATGCGGCGCGTCATGCCGTGAAGGAGGTGCGCGAAGGCCGCGCCGACGTGCTTATGAAGGGTTCGCTGAACACCGACAACCTCCTGCGCGCCGTGCTCAACAAGGAGGAGGGCATCCTCATCAAGGGCAGCGTGCTGACACATATCGCCGTGGCTGACGTGCCGAGCCTCAACCACTTGCTCTTCTTCACCGACGCAGCCGTTATTCCCTACCCCACTACGGAGCAGTTTGACGCTCTGGCGCGCTACATCACCGCCACCTATCGCAGCATCACGGGCGGCGACCGTCCGCGTGTGGCTCTCATCCACTGCACCGAGAAGGTGTCTGAGAAGTTCCCGCTCACGCTGAGCTACGAGGAGCTGAAGGCTAACGCCGCCAACGGAGCCTACGGCGAGGTGGACATGAGTGGTCCGATGGACGTAAAGACGGCTTGCGACGCAGAGAGCGGAGCCATCAAGGGCATCGCATCGCCGGTTGTGGGCAACGCCAACTGCCTCATCTTCCCCGACATCGAGGCTGGCAACACGTTCTACAAGACGCTCACGCTCTTCGGCGGAGCTACGGTTGCGGGCATGCTCGTGGGCACCAGCGCGCCGGTTGTGGTGACATCGCGCGCCGACACTGCCGACTCTAAATTCTACTCTTTAGCAACTGCCTGCCTGAAGGCGATTAACAAATAAGAAGCAACAAACATCATTTATGAAAAAGATATTTGTCATAAACCCCGGCTGCACCTCAACGAAGGTGGCTGTGTATGAAGACGAACGTGCTGTATGGACATCTGACGGACTGCACCCGCAGGAGGAGCTGGACCAGTTCACTACCGTTAACGAGCAGTATGAGTATCGCAAGAACTTCGTGCTGAAGCTGCTCAAGGAGGCTGGAATACCTCTGGAGTTCGACGCCGTGATAGGTCGCGGCGGTCTGCTGAAGCCGTTGCACGGCGGCGTTTACGCCATCAACGAGCTGATGAAGCACGACCTCATCAACGCCAAGCACAAGCACGTGTGCAACCTCGGTTCGCTCATCGCCGACGATATAGCGCAGATGTGCCACTGCCCGGCTTACATGGCCGACCCGGTTGTGGTAGACGAGTTCATGACACGCGCACGCTACACGGGTCTGCCATTCATGAAGCGCGAGTCGATATTCCACGCGCTCAACGCCAAAGCTGCATCGCGCCGCTATGCGCGCAGCATAGGCCGCAAGTATGAGGAGATGAACCTCGTAGTGGCTCACCTCGGCGGCGGCATCTGCGTGTCGGCTCACCACGAGGGCAAGGTTATAGACGTGAACAACGCGCTCAACGGCGAGGGTCCTATCGCGCCGGAACGTGCCGGAACGCTGCCTGCCGACCAGCTCGTGCGCCTCTGCTTCTCGGGCAAGCACACCGAGGCTGAGATAATGAAGATGCTTGCGGGCAACGGCGGATGCCAGGCGCTGCTGGGCATGAAGGACATGAAGGAGATATCGCGCCGCGCCGAGGCTGGCGAGGAGCCGTTCCACGAGGTGCTCGAGGCTATGCTCTACACCGTGTCGAAGCAGATAGGCGCCATGGCGGTTGCGCTCTGGGGCAAGGCGGATGCCATCATCCTCACCGGCGGCATCGCATACAGCAAATACTGCGTTGATGAGATAAAGAAGCAGGTGGGCTTCCTCGCTCCGGTCATCGTGCTGCCGGGCGAAGGCGAAATGGAGTCGCTGGCGTTCAACGCACTCGGAGCGCTCAACGGCGAACTGCCGGTACACGAGTATAAATAAAGTTGAAAATTGAGAGTTGAAAGTTGAGAGTTATGATTACCTTGAGAGTTTCAAGAAGGCACAAGCTGTAGTACATATCATAACTCTCAACTTTCAACTCTCAACTCTCAACTGAGTAAACTCTCAACTAAACCAACTCTCAACTGAGTAAAATGAAGAAAGCCCTGCTTCGCATTCGTGCGAGGCAGGGCTTTCTCACTTAAACCTAATCAACAATTTTCTCAACAACAATTTATATCATCTAATACTAACCAAAATCAACTGCTGAGCGTGCCTGACGGCGTCGGGCTGCGAAGCTGTCGTGCCGTCGGGGCGTGCCTCGCGAGGATTATTTCACCTCAATCTGGCGAGCTGCCTTCTGCACGTTCTGCTCTACCTTCGGAAGATCGATTGTAAGCACACCGTCGCTCACGTTGGCAGCAATCTTCTCCTTGTCGACATCGTCAGGCAAGAGCAATGTCTGCTCGAACTTGGTGTAAGAGAACTCGCGGCGCAGATAGTGCTCCTTCTTCTCCTCTTCCTTCTTCTCGTTCTTCTTCTCCATCTTGATGTGCAGGTTGCCGTCAGCGTCGATGTTGATGTTGAAGTCGTCCTTCTTCATTCCGGCTGCAGCAAGCTCTACAGTATAGTCGTGTTCTGTTTCCTTAACGTTGATTGCCGGGGCGGTTGCGTTTGTACGCGGCATAAAGTCGGTATCAAAAAAGTCGTTGAAAACTTCTGGCATCCAAGTATTTCTCATAACTGGTAACATATCAAATACCTCCTATTTATATTTTAATCTTACGTTTATCGTTTGCTTGCCTTTGGACTTCCGCCCATCGGCTTGCACTAAGTATACTGCAACTTACGTGCCAAAAACGTTTCGCTGTTTCCGCCGATAAATCGTAAGCAACATTGGCAGTTTCGGCGACAGATAGTCAGCAGCAAAGGACAAATTGGCGGAGAATGTTGGTGCAGCGGAGGTTCTCCCACAGATTTCACTCTAAGTTTGCAGAAGAATGCGACGCAGTCGCATAAA
>ERZ1026848.1588-NODE-1588-length-12036-cov-34.799933_pt1 | contig 12036 bp, 7 predicted proteins | sample MGYA00380154_ERZ1026848 | MGnify/ENA primary metagenome ERZ1026848 (study PRJEB33269, sample SAMEA4719790) | human gut metagenome | biome: human-associated habitat; feature: organic feature; material: feces | place: Cameroon | collected 2013-10 ...
GCGGCTGGCGCTGCCAGTTCAACGGCGCGATCGGCCCCTACAAGGGCGGCCTGCGTTTCCAGAAGAATGTGTACGAGGGCATCATCAAGTTCCTGGGCTTTGAGCAGACCTTCAAGAACAGCCTGACCGGCCTGCCCATCGGCGGCGCCAAGGGCGGTTCCGACTTCGATCCCGCCGGCAAGTCCGACGCCGAGGTCATGCGCTTCTGCCAGAGCTTCATGACCGCTCTGTATCGCTATATCGGGCCGGACATCGACGTTCCCGCCGGTGACATGGGCGTGGGCGGCCGCGAGATCGGCTACCTGTTCGGCCAGTACCGCCGCCTGAAGGGCGTGTGGGAGAACGGCGTTCTCACCGGTAAGGGCTTCTCCTACGGCGGCTCCCGCATCCGTCCCGAGGCTACCGGCTACGGTGCTATCTACTACCTGCAGGAAGTGCTGAAGCACGAGAACGACACCATCGAGGGCAAGCGCATCGCCATCTCCGGCTACGGCAACGTGGGCTGGGGCATCATGAAGAAGGCCGCCCAGCTGGGCGCTAAGGTCACCTACTTCGCCGGCCCCGACGGCTACATCCACGATCCCGACGGCGTTATCACCGACGAGAAGCTGAACTTCATCCTGGAGATGCGCGCCAAGGATCCTATGCACTGCAAGCCCTATGCCGACAAGTTCGGCTGCGAGTTCGTGCCCGGTGAGAAGTGCTGGGGCGTCAAGGATGTCGACGTGTACATGCCCGCCGCCATGCAGAACGACGTCAAGATGGAGTCCGCTGAGAAGATCGCTGCTTCCGGCGTGAAGTACTACATCGAGGTCGCTAACATGCCCACCACCAACGATGCTCTGAACTTCCTGCGTCAGCAGAAGGGCATCATCGTGGCTCCCTCCAAGGCTGTTAACGCCGGCGGCGTGGGCGTCTCCGCTCTGGAGATGGCTCAGAACTCCGAGCGTCTGGTCTGGACCGCCGAGGAAGTCGACCATCAGCTGCACAAGATGATGGAGAACATCCACAAGGTGTCCGCCGAGGCTGCTGCCGAGTACGGTCTGGGTTACGATCTGGTGGCTGGCGCCAACATCGCCGGCTTCAAGAAGGTCGCCGAGGCTATGATGGAGCAGGGCTGCTTCTAAGCCGAACGCCTCACACGGCACCCCAACGTGCAAACAAAAAGGAACCGCCCCGGCGGTTCCTTTTTTTGCGCGGCAGACCCTGTGCTTGCAGCGTTCTTCCCAATGCGGTTGACATTTTTTCCAAAAACCGATTATACTATACGAAGCACACGGCACCCGGCGCAAGCGGGGACGTGTGACTTTTCAACGGAGGGCGGGGATCGAGATACCACACGTTTCGTTTGAACAATTACTGCGGATGCTGCCGGATCTGGCGGTGCTGGCGGTCATATATCTGCTGGTGCTGCGTCCCCGCTGGCGGGAGGCGGGACGCCGGACGCTGGCGGTGCGGTCGGTGTTTTGCCTGTACCTCGTCTGCGTGCTGGGGGTAACACTGCTGCCGGTGCTGTCCAACCTGCCGGGACTGGTGGGGAACCGCTATGTACCCATGGAGCTGGAGCCGTTCCGCGACCTGCGGAACGGCTATGGAAACGCGGCGCGGCAGCTGGCGCTGAATGTGGTGATGACGGTGCCGCTGGGTTTTCTGTGGCCGCTGGTGCGCGGGAAAAAGGGTATGTGGCGGGCGGTGCTGGCGGCGTTTTTGCTGAGCCTGTGCATCGAGCTTTTGCAGCCGCTGCTGACCACGAACCGCACGTCGGACATCACCGACGTCATTGCCAACACAGCCGGCGGTCTGGTGGGCTATCTGCTGTTTCTGCCCGTTGGCAGACCGCTGCTGCGTCTTTGCCAGGAAAAGAAAGAGCCGTCGGAGGAGGGATGACCCCGTCCGGCGGCTCTTTTGCGTGATTCAGAGGGATTCCCCACGCCATGCGTAGGGCAGGAGGGCGTTGACGGCCTCCGTCAGCTCCTGAAACTGGCGGCAGGTCAGCGCCTGCCCGCCGTCGGACAGGGCGCAGGCGGGGCGGTCGTGTACCTCCACCATCAGACCGTCGGCGCCTGCCGCCGCCGCTGCCAGTGCCAGAGGCAGTACCAGCTCGCTGCGGCCCGCCGCATGGCTGGGGTCCACCAGCACCGGCAGGTGGGTGGCCTTTTTCAGAACGGGGATGGCGGCGGCATCCAATGCGGACCGTGCGGCGGACAGGCCGCTCTGCACACCGCGCTCGCACAGGATCACCTGCTCATTGCCGCCGGAGAGGATGTACTCCGCCGCCAGCAGGAATTCCTCCACCGTGGCGGACAGACCTCGCTTCAGCATCACCGGGCGGCGCAGCTCGCCCAGCGCCTTCAGCAGCGAGTAGTTCTGCATATTCCGGGCGCCCACCTGCAGGATGTCCACGTCCTCCAGCAGCGGGAGCTGGGATACGTCGGTGATCTCCGTGATCACGGGCAGACCGGCGTCACGGCCCGCCTGCACCAGCAGCTCCACACCGACCCCGCCCAGTCCCTGAAACGTATAAGGGGAGGTGCGGGGCTTGAAGGCACCGCCCCGCAGCACCTGCGCGCCGGCATTCTTCACCGATTGTGCCACGGCGGCGATTTGAGGGGCGGATTCCACGGCGCAGGGGCCTGCGATAAAGCAGAAGCCCTCGCCGATCCGGGCATTGCCCGCGCTGACCACGGTGTCAGCGGGATGGGCGGCGCGTCCCGCCAGCCGGTAGGGCGGCGTCAGACGGCGTACCTCCTGCACAAAGGGCAGCGCCTGCAAAACATTGGGGTCGAGGCGCCATGTTTCGCCCACCAGCGGCAGCAGGATGCCTTCCTCGCCGGCCACGCAGCCGCCCTTGACGTTTTGCATGGAGAGCTGTGCCAAAAGCTGGCGGATCGCCGCCTCCGGAGTTCCTTTTTTGATGATGATGACCATGTGCGCCTCCTGTATTGAACAATGATAACGAGTCATTATACCGCGTCCTGCCGTTTTTGGCAATCCGGCAGCTCCGCTTATTGACAAAAAATATGGAGCCGCTATACTGGACTTGATAAAAGGGAAATGTTTTGCGAATTACATAAGGTGATCCGCTGTAGTATGTGGAGGGAAATATGGATAGAAAATTTACGCTGAGCTGCTGCTCGACCGTGGACCTGCCGTACAGCTATATGGAGAGCCGGGATATCCCGGTGCTGTTCTACACCTATGTGGTGGACGGCGTGGAATACGACGATGATATGGGACGCGACCCGGAGGCGCTGCCCCGGTTCTACCGCTTCCTTGAGGAGGGCAGGCTGCCCCAGACCAGCCAGGTCAATGTGGCGGCGTACATGGACTTTTTTGAGAACCTGCTGCAAAAGGGAGACCTGCTGCACATCGCCTTCACCTCCGGCCAGTCCGGCTCTGTCCACAACGCCTTTCTGGCGGCGGAGGAGCTGCGGCAGAAGTATCCGGACAGAAAGCTCATCGTCATCGACTCGCTGTGCTCCTCCTCCGGCTACGGCCTGCTGGTGGACAGCGCCGCCGATATGCGGGACGCGGGGCGCACCATCGACGAGGTGGCGCAGTGGGTGCTGGACAACCGGAACACGGTACACCATCAGTTCTTCTCCAGCGACATGACCCAGTTCCGCCGGACGGGCCGCGTGTCCGGCGCGGCGGCCACGGTGGCCACGGTGCTGAACATCTGCCCCATCATGCGGCTGGACGATACCGGCTCCATCAAGGCGTACAGCAAGGTGCGGGGCAAGAAGAAGGCCGTGGAGACCACGGTGGATACCATGGAGCAGTGCGCACGGGGTGGACGGGACTACGACGACAAGTGCTTCGTGTGCCACTCCCAATGCCCCGAGGATGCCCGGATGGTCATCGACGCCATCGAGGAGCGGTTCCCCAAGCTGAAGGGGAAGGTGCGGCTGTGCGACATCGGTACCATCATCGGCTCCCACGCGGGGCCGGGGACTGTGGCGGTGTTCTTCTACGGCAGCGAGCGGCCCAAAATGGATTAAATAAGCAAACAGGCGGACGTATTGCGTCCGCCTGTTTGTTTTTGCCGCTGCCGCCGTATATTCGACTGCGGTGGGTGGAAAAATGCGTTATTGTAAAACTAGAATAACGTTATTCACCAGTAAGACTTGCGGAAAGACCAAAAATATTGTATAATAACTAAAAAATTTTTAGGACTTTCGACGGTCGGGCCGACCCGACGCAGAAGGGAGAACGATATGGCTACATTTACCGTGAACGGCAAAACTGTCGTGGTGGAGAAGAATCAGAAGCTCATCCGCTATCTGCGGGACACCCTGCATCTGACATCTGTGAAGGACGGGTGCAGCGAGGGCGCCTGCGGCACCTGCCATGTGCTGATCGACGGCAAGCCCACCAAGGCCTGCATTCCCCAGACCGACAAGCTGGAGGGCAAGACCATCGTGACGGTGGAGGGGCTCAGCGACTGGGAAAAGCAGGTGTACACCTTCGCCTTCGGTGAGGCGGGGGCGGTGCAGTGCGGCTTCTGCATCCCCGGCATGGTCATCTCCGCCAAGGGGCTGCTGGATGTGAACCCCGATCCCACCCGCGAGGAGGCGGCGTTTGCCATCCGCAACAACATCTGCCGCTGCACCGGCTATGTGAAGATCATCGACGGTATTCTGCTGGCGGCCAAGATCTTCCGGGAGGGGAAGCTCCCGGCGGCCTCTGCCGATGACTGGCAGGTGGGCAGCCGCGTCCACCGGCTGGACGTGGAGGAGAAGGTACTGGGCTATGGCCAGTACCCCGACGACGTGTATGTGGACGGGATGTGCTACGGCGGTGCGGTGCGCAGCCGGTATGCCCGCGCCCGTGTGCTGTCCATCGACACCTCCGAGGCGGAGGCGCTGGAGGGCGTGGTGTGCGTCCTGACCCAGAAGGACATTCCGGGACAGGTCAACGTGGGCCATCTGAAGAAGGATCAGCCGACCCTCATCGGCATCGGGGAGATCACCCACTATCTGGGCGACGCGGTGGCGCTGGTGTGCGCCCGGGATCAGGAAACGCTGGAGGCCGCCAAGAAGCTGGTGAAGGTGGAATATGAGGAACTGCCGGCGGTACACAACCCCACTGAGGCGGCGGCACCCGATGCACCTCTGGTATTCGAGGAGGACGAGAACAACGTACAGGCCTACAAGCACGTCTCCCGCGGAGACGCGGCGGGGGCTATCGCCAAGGCGAAGTATGTGCTGACGGAGAAATTCCACACGCCGTGGACGGAGCACGCCTTTCTGGAGCCGGAGTGCTGCGTGGCGCTGCCGCTGGACAACGGCGGCGTCCGGCTGCTGACCACCGACCAGAGCGCCCACACCACCATGCACGAGTGCGCGGCTATGCTGGGCGTGGACTACGACCACTGTCAGGTGCAGAACATGCTGGTGGGCGGCGGCTTTGGCGGCAAGGAGGATATGTCCGTGCAGCACCACGCGGCGCTGATCGCCTATGTGGCGCGGGTGCCGGTGAAGGTGAAGCTCAGCCGGCAGGAGTCCATCCTTGTCCACCCCAAGCGCCACAGCATGGACATGGAGTTCACCATGGGCTGCGATGAAAACGGCATCATTCAGGGCGTGAAGGCCAGCGTGGTGTCCGACACCGGCGCATTTGCCTCGCTGGGCGGACCGGTGCTGGAGCGCGCCTGCACCCATGCGGCGGGGCCGTATGCCTACGAGAATTTTGAGATCGAGGGCTGGGCGTACTACACCAACAATCCGCCTGCCGGTGCGTTCCGGGGCTTCGGCGTGACCCAGACCTGCTTCTGCACGGAGACGCTGCTGAACCAGATGGCTGATCTGGTGGGCATCAGCCCGTGGGAGATCCGTTACCGCAACGCCATCCGACCCGGCGGCGTACTGCCCAACGGACAGATCGTGGACGGCTCCACCGGCCTTGTGGAGACGCTGGAGGCCATCAAGCCCGCCTACGACGCGGCGGTGGCGGCGGGCGACCCGGTGGGTATCGCCTGCGCCATGAAGAACGCCGGTGTGGGCGTGGGTATCCCCGACTGGGGACGCTGCAAGCTCATCGTGGAGTCGGACGGCAAGGTGCATATCTATACCGGCGCCAGCTGCATCGGACAGGGTCTGGGTACCGTACTGGTACAGACGGTGGTGACCTGCACCGGCCTGCGGCGGGACGATGTGGTGTATGAGCGCAGCAACACTTGGATCGCGCCGGACTCCGGCGACACCTCCGGCAGCCGCCAGACGCTGGTAACGGGCGAGGCCGCCCGCCGCGCCTGCGCCAAGCTGAAGGCGGAGCTGGACGAAGGAAAAACGCTGGCGCAGCTGGCGGGGCAGGAGTTCTACGGCGAGTATCTGGCCAAGACCGACCCGCTGGGCGCGGATGTACCCAATCCGGTGAGCCATGTGGCCTACGGCTACGCCACTCAGATGTGTATCCTCGACCGGGAAACGGGAAAGATCAAGAAGATGGTGGCCGCCCACGACGTGGGCAAGGCCGTGAACCCCCTGAGCATCGAGGGACAGATCGAGGGCGGCGTGGTCATGTCCATGGGCTACGCCCTGACGGAGCAGTATCCCCTCGACGAGAACTGTAAGCCCACCGCCAAGTACGGCACGCTGGGCCTGTTCCGCGCCAACCAGCTGCCGGAGCAGGAGATCGAGGCCGTCGTGGTGGAGAAGCCGGGGTTGGATGTAGCCGGCGGCGCCATCGGCATCGGCGAGATCACATCCATCCCCACGGCGCCGGCCATCGCCGACGCCTACTACCGGCTGGACGGTCAGCGGCGCTTGGAGCTGCCGCTGGCAAACACGCCCTACGCACGGAAAAAGTAAAAACAAAACAAGCCGCAGCGCTGCTGCGGCTTGTTTGCCAGGCAAAATTGTTTCTTATGGCTGCCGCCCGGTCAGGGCGGTCAGGGCGTCGCGGGTGTCCACGTCGGTGAGCTGACCGGCGGATACCTCGTACAGCAGCAGGGCGTCCTCGTGGCGGCGGATGACGGCGCTGCCACCGCGGTCGCCTTGCAGCGTCCGCAGCTCCGGAAAGAAGCGGGCGGGAAACAGGCAGGGATTGCCCCGGACACCGTCGTGTCCCAGCGCCGCGATGCAGGCGGGATGTCGGCAGTAAAGGTCGAGCAGCCCCTCCACGCTGGCGCGCTCCAGCAGGGGCTGGTCGGACACCAGAAACAGCGCGGCGTCGCAGTCTCCCAGCGCGTCCAGACCAAGGGAGATGGTGTGGCTGATGCCCCAGTCCGGGTGGTGGTTTTCCACGGGCATGAAGGAAAAGCGCCTTGCGGCCTCCGCCGCCTCCGGATACTGGGTGACGACCGCCACCCGGCACAGCCGATGGGCGGGTACGGCCTCCAGTGCGCGGCGCAGGAGGGACTTGCCGTCCACCTCCGCAGCCAGCTTGTTCCGGCCGAAGCGGGAGCCGTTGCCGGCGGCCATCACGACACAGCCGATACGCAGCTTTTCCACGGGATCACCTCCATGCCGGTAGTATACCCGCAAAATGGAAAAGCTGTCAAGAAAAACGGCGTTGTATCCCAAGTAGGATAACGGAAAAACCTTTTCAAATCTGCGGGTTTATGATAGGATAAGGTAATCATCAGGCTTAACTGTTACCGAGTCAAATCTCGCTTACAAGGAGGAGTATCGGAATGGGTGAGGTAGGAAAGAGCCAAGTCAGGGTGGACGCCTTTGACAAGGCCACAGGACGCACCAAGTATTACGAGGATCTGATGCCCCAGAACGCGCTGTATGTGCGCATCAAGCACGCGGAGATCGCCCACGGCTTTGTGAAGTCTGTGGATACCAGCGCCGCCGAGGCCATCGCGGGCGTGGTGAAGGTCATCACCTGCTTCGATGTGCCGGACATCGTGTTCCCCACGGCGGGCCATCCGTGGTCCATGGATCCCGGCCATCAGGACGTGGCCGACCGCCATCTGCTCAACCGCCATGTGCGGTATTGGGGCGACGATGTGGCGGTGGTCATCGCGGAGGATGAGGTGTCCGCCATGCAGGGCGTGCGGGCGCTGAAGGTGGAGTATGAGGAGCTGCCCTTCGTGCTGGATGTGCAGAAGGCCATGGAGGACGGCGCGCCCCAGCTCCACGAGAACTATCCGCACAATATCCTGAAGCACACGGATATGCGCAAGGGCGATTATCAGGCCGCCATACAGGAGCCGGGACTGATCAAGGTGGAGGGCTGGTACGATACCCCCACCGTGCAGCACTGTCATATCGAGAACCACGGCTGCTTCGCCTATGAGGAGAACGGCCGGATCGTGGTGGTGACCTCCACCCAGATCCCCCATATCATCCGCCGCGTGGTGGGACAGGCGCTGGGCCGCCCGTGGGCGGATATCCATGTCATCAAGCCCTATATCGGCGGCGGCTTCGGCAACAAGCAGGATGCGCTGTACGAGCCGCTGTGCGCCTACTGCACCACGCAGGTGGGCGGCCGCCCCGTGCGCGTCGACTGCTCCCGGGAGGAGACATTCGTGTCCAACCGCGTCCGCCACGCCATCCGGTTCCACATCGTGTCGTGGCTCCGGAAGGACGGCACCTTTGCCGCCCGGAAGGTGGAGTGCTTCTCCAATCAGGGCGCTTACGCCTCCCACGGCCACTCCATCGTGGCCAAGGGTATGGGCTCCTTCGCCCAGCACTATCCCTGCGACAACATGGAGAGCGATGCGTGGACGGTGTTCACAAACCGCCCCGCCGCCGGCGCCATGCGCGGCTACGGTATGCCGCAGGCGTCCTTTGCCGACGAGGCCAACGTGGACGACTGCGCCAAGGCGCTGGGGATGGATCCGCTGGCCTTCCGGATGCAGAACATCATGCCCCAGGGCTTTGAGGACGGCTTCAGCCACAATGTGAACTACTACGACTCCTACCGCGACTGTATGAAGGTGGGACGGGCGTACATAGACTACGACCGGAAGGTGGCGGAGTACGCCAAGGAGACCGGCCCCATCCGCCACGGCGTGGGTGTGGCCACATTCTGGTACAACACCGCCGTGTATCCTATCTCGCTGGAGACCTCCAGCAACCGGATGCAGCTGAATCTGGACGGCACCGTCACCATGCAGTGCGGCGAGACGGAGATCGGACAGGGCGCCGACACCGCCTACGCCCAGATGACCGCCGACGTGCTGGGCCTGAAGAGCTATAAGGACGTCCATGTGGTGTCCTGTCAGGATACGGACATCACCCCCACGGGTCTGGGCGCCTATGCCAGCCGCCAGACCTATACGGCGGGCTTCTCCATCCGCCAGACCGGTCTGCTGCTGAAGGAGAAGATCCTGCAATACGCCACCGACCTGACCCGTCAGGCGGTGTACAACATGGACATCGTGGACGGCAACATCGTCCGCTCCACCGACGGCAAGGTGCTGATGAGCCTGCGGGAGCTGGCAATGACCGCCCAGTACAACGCGGCCAAGAGCGAGCATATCACTGCCGAGTCCACGTTTACCATCCGCAACAACGCCTATTCCTTCGGCTGCACCTTCGCGGACATCGAGGTGGATATCCCCATGTGCAAGGTGACGGTGCGGGATATCATCAACGTACACGACTGCGGCAAGCTCATCAACCCGGCGCTGGCCGAGGCGCAGGTACACGGCGGTATGTCCATGGCCATCGGCTACGGCATGGGCGAGCAGATGCTGTTCGACGAGAAGACCGGCAAGCCGCTGAACAACAACCTGCTGGACTACAAGCTGAGCACGATCATGGATCACCCCCATCTGGAGGCGCAGTTTGTGGAGAATCCCGAGCCGACGTCGGCCTTCGGCACCAAGGCGCTGGGTGAGCCGCCGGCCTGCTCCGGCGCACCGGCCATCCGCAACGCCATTCTCAACGCCACCGGCGTGGCCATTGACCAGAACCCCATGAATGCCCATATCCTCTTCCAGCGCTTCAGCGAAGAGGGACTCATTCAGGACTGAGGAGGGACGAGCTATGTATGATATGTTGGCACTGTACGAGGCCAAGAACGTACAGGACGCGGTGCGCCTGCGGCTGGAGCATCCCGAGGCGCAGATCATTGCCGGCGGCACCGATGTGCTGGTGCAGATGCGCGAGGGCAAGCGGGCCGGAAAGGCGCTGATCTCCATCCAGAAGTGTGATGAGATGCGGGGCGTTTCCATCGACGCCGAGGAGAATATCCGCATCGGCAGCCTGACCAGCTTTACCCACATCACCAATGACCCCATCATCCAGCGGTACATCAACGTGCTGGGCGAGGCGGTGGACATGGTGGGCGGCCCTCAGATCCGCAACGCCGGTACCATCGGCGGCAATACCTGCAACGGCGTGACCTCCGCCGACTCCGCCTCCACGCTTCATGCGTGGGAGGCTATTGTGGAGATCACCGGCAAGAACGGCGTGCGCCGTGTGCCCATCAAGGACTTCTACATCAAGGCGGGCACGGTGGATCTGCGGGTGGAGGACGGTGAGTTCCAGACCGCTATCCTCATCCCTAAGACCTCCTACGACCGGACATGGGGACACTATATTAAGTATGCCATGCGCAACGCCATGGATATCGCCACGCTGGGTACCTCCGTCAACGCCCGTCTCAGCGCCGACGGCAAGACCTTTGAGCGGGTGCGTATCGCCTTCGGTGTGGCCGGCCCCGTGCCCATGCGGGCGGAGAGCGCGGAGGCGTTCATCAATGGCAAGGCCGTGACGCTGGAGAATATCGAGGAATTCGGCCGCAGGGTGCTGGAGGATATCCATCCCCGCGATTCGTGGCGCGCAAGCAAGGCGTTCCGCAGCCACATCGCCGTGGAGAGCGCCAAGCGGTGCCTCATCGAATCTGTGAAGCTGGCGGGAGGTGTACTGTAATGGCGAAGAAGCAGTATCAGCTGGTGACCTGCACCATCAACGGCAGGGAAGTGGAGCAGATGGTGGATGTGCGCGCATCCCTGACCGATATGCTCCGCAACGACTTCAGCCTGACCAGCGTGAAAAAGGGCTGCGAGGTGGGCGAGTGCGGCGCGTGCAACGTGCTCATCGACGGCGAGTGCTTCAACTCCTGCCTGTATCTGGCGGTGTGGGCCGAGGGCAAGCACATCACCACGCTGGAGGGGCTGATGGGTCCCAACGGCGAGCTGTCCGACATCCAGCAGGCGTTCATGGAGGAGACGGCCATCCAGTGCGGCTTCTGCATCCCCGGCTTTTTGATGTCGGCGGTGGAGATCTTGGATCGCGGCGTGCTGTACAGCGACGACGAGCTGCGCAAGCTGCTCAGCGGCCATCTGTGCCGCTGCACCGGCTATGAGAACATCTTCAAGGCGGTGAAGAAGACCATGCTGCGCCGTCTGGGCAAGCTGGACGACCCGTTTTTGAATACCTGAGAATCAGAAAACAGCGCCCCGAGCCTTATGGCTCGGGGCGCTGTGCCGTATGGGTGGTTCTTACGGGTTGACGGGGATGGTCAGACTGCCGGCATTACTTGAACGGGCGCATCTTGTGCCGGAAGATCGGACAACGCAAAGTGCCAGTTACCCTCCGGCGCTGTTTCGCTGTAATAAAAGAGCGAGCATTTCAGCGACATCTAGCGCGGCGAAAAGGATTGTGGAAATGGAAATAAAAAAGAGACACGGCTCACCGTGTCTCTTCTGGCAGCGGGAGAAGGATTCGAACCCTCACATACGGAGTCAGAGTCCGCTGTGCTACCTTTACACAATCCCGCTGTGTCCTGACGAACAAAAACTATTATACAGATTTCGCGGGGTTTGTCAACAGTTTTTTTCGGAAGATCAAAAATTTATCTGCACCCCAGAATTTGGCGGGATCTACGTGGGGGTGGCGGTGCGTGAAGGGGGCGCGCTGCGTGGGTGCAAGGAAGGAACGTTCCTCCGATAAGAGGGACCTTCCGGAGGCAGTGCTTTGGGGTGATCCTCAGGTCGGCATGGGCGCCGTGCGGCATGATGTCTCGGAATAGCTGTGCGGCGCACTGCGTATATTATATATGTATAGAGGCTGCCTTTCTGCGGCTCCTGTGATAAGCACAACTTATCACAGGAGCGGTATTATCTAAGGTGAG
>ERZ1026848.1598-NODE-1598-length-11997-cov-9.243259_pt1 | contig 11997 bp, 10 predicted proteins | sample MGYA00380154_ERZ1026848 | MGnify/ENA primary metagenome ERZ1026848 (study PRJEB33269, sample SAMEA4719790) | human gut metagenome | biome: human-associated habitat; feature: organic feature; material: feces | place: Cameroon | collected 2013-10 ...
CTCTCAAACTAAAAAATACCCAAGGCTTAGAAAGGCCTAAAGAGGCTTAGAAAGGCCTAAACTCAATCAAAACATGCTTTCAAAACTTTTCGGCTTCGACCCTTCGAAGCACAACATTAAGACAGAGGTGATGGCGGGCATCACGACCTTCCTCACCATGGCGTACATCCTCGCCGTCAACCCGAGCATCTTCAGCAACCTCGCCGACAAGGGCATGGACACCAACGCTGTGTTCACAGCAACGGCGCTCGCCGCTATCATCGGCACACTCGCTATGGCTATCTACGCCAAAAAGCCGTTCGGACTGGCGCCGGGCATGGGTCTGAACGCGTTCTTCGTGTTCACCGTCTGCCTCACCATGGGCTACTCATGGCAGTTCGCGCTCACCGCTATCCTCATTGAGGGCTTCATCTTCGTGGTGCTCACGCTCACAAGCATCCGCACGCTCATCGTCGACGCTATTCCGGCGTCTATCAAGCGCGCTATCGGCGCCGGCATCGGACTCTTCATCGCCTTCATCGGACTGAAGAACGCGGGCATCATCGTTGAGAACACTGCCACATTCGTAACTATCGGCAACATGACCCAAGGCACAGCGCTGCTCGGCGTGATTGGCATCATTATCACATCGGTGCTCGTCATAAAGAACGTACCAGGCTCGCTGCTCATCGGCATCCTCGCTACAGCGCTTATCGGCATTCCAATGGGCGTCACCAACTTCTCGGGCGTTGTAGACACTCCGCCGTCGGTGGCTCCGCTGTTCTGCCAGTTCGAGTTCCATAACATCTTCACCATCGACATGGTGGTGATAGTGTTCACCTTCCTCTTCATCGACATGTTCGACACAATGGGCACGCTCGTTGGCGTATGCACAAAGGCGGGCATGATGCAGAAGGACGGACGCATTCCGGGGCTTAACAAGGCGTTCATGGCTGACGCTATCGCTACAATGGCTGGCGCTTGTCTCGGCGCAAGCACCACTACCACTTACGTTGAGAGTGCTGCGGGCGTAGCTCAGGGCGGACGCACTGGTCTCACGGCGTTCTCTACCGCAATGTGCTTCGTGGTGGCTATGTTCTTCGCTCCGCTGTTCCTCTCCATACCGGCGGCTGCCACTACTCCGGTGCTTGTCATCGTGGGTCTGTTCATGCTCACACCGGTGAAGGACATCGACCTCGACAACTATGCTGAGTCTATCCCTGCGTTCATCACCATCGTGATGATGCCGCTCACTTACAGCATCTCTGACGGCATCCTCTGCGGTGTCATCTCATACGTGCTCATCAACATGCTCTGCCTGAACTGGAAGAAGCTCAACCCGACGCTCTACGTTCTCGCCGTGCTGTTCATCATGAAGTATATCTTCATCTAAAGTAGCATAAAAACTCAGTATAAGTCGCCGCTCACATACGTGGTTGACGACTATACATGGCATTCTATAGGAGTGTGTGGCGACTGCCACGCACTTTTTTTTGTGCTCTTTCAACAGAAAAGTGCAACGCCCTCAAGCTATAATCAACAGAAAAGTGTGTCTTTAATAATGTTCGCATGTCTAAATATTAATTAAATAAGGTGGCGTAAATGTCGCCAATACACGGAATTGTTGTACTTTTGCCGAGAAATGAAGAAATTTACGCTTATAACACTTGTCGCTTTGGCTCTCGCTTCGTGTGCCAAGACCGACGACGACATGGCTCAGAAGATGCTCACACGCATCAACTCGCTGTACGAGAGCGGCAACTACCGCGCTACTCTCGACTCCATCACCGTACTTCGCGACCGCTACCCTGCCGCCATTGAAGCGCGCAAGGCGGCTCTTGTGGTATGGCAGAACGCATCGTTGAAGATGGCGCAGGCAGACGTGGCTCAAACAGACATCCTCCTGCAGCAGACCATAGCGAAGATAGCAAGCACAACCGACCGCTACGAGCGAAACTTGCTCGGCGTGAGACGCGACTCGCTGCAGGCACGCTACGATGCCATGTGCGGCGTGGTGAAGATGATACGAATGCGTCAGAAGCAGGAGCAAAAGCAGTAAAATGAGCCTACGTTTGCTCAATTCATAAGTTTTTTGTATTTTTGTGCCGATTTATGGATACTACAAAGACAGAGGAACAGTTTAAGAGAGTGATGGACGAGTGTCGCACGCTCTTTGCGAAGAAGCTTCATGATTATGGAGCTTCGTGGCGCATATTGCGCCCGTCGTCGCTCACCGACCAGCTTTTCATAAAGGCGAAGCGCATTCGCTCGCTCGAAATAACGGGCACTTCGCTTGTTGGCGAGGGTATTCGCCCTGAGTTCATTGCACTCATCAACTATGGCATCATCGGACTTATACAGCTCGAAAAGGGCTACGTAGACACCGTGGACATTAAGCCCGAAGAGGCGCTTGCGCTCTACGACGCTCATGCCAAGGAGTGTCTCGAACTGATGCTGCGCAAGAACCACGACTACAACGAAGCATGGCGCGATATGCGCATAAGTAGCTACACCGACTTCATCCTCACCAAAATACAGCGCATAAAGGAGATAGAAGGTCTAGACGGAAAGACGCTCGTGTCTGAAGGTATCGACTCCAACTACATGGACATAATCAACTATGCGTGCTTCGGAGCTATAAAGATGGCTGAATAATGCGAAATATAAGAATCGCGGCTGTGAACATCTGCCGCTTCATACTGGCTGTCACGTTCATCTTCTCTGGATACGTGAAGGCTATCGACCCGCTCGGAACGCTCTACAAGCTGAAGGACTATGCGGCTGCGATGGCGCTGAACGACATTCTGCCCGACTGGGCGCTTGTGATTGTGGCGATTGCGCTTGGAGCTCTTGAGTTCTCGCTGGGCGTATTCATGCTTTTCGCGGTGCGCAGACACATGGTGTCGAAACTTACGCTCGCCCTTATGAGCGTGATGACCGCGCTGACGGTGTGGATATACATAGCCGACCCCGTGAAAGACTGCGGATGTTTCGGCGATGCGCTCAAGCTGACCAACGGCGAGACGCTGCTGAAGAACATCGTGCTCATAGCATGTGCGACGCTTGTGGCATGGCGACCGGTGGATATGGCGCGCTTCATATCGCGCACCAACCAATGGATTGTGAGGTATTACACCATTACGTACATCGTAGTGACAAGCGTCTACTGTCTCTACACGCTGCCTATCTTCGACTTCCGCCCGTACCGCGTCGGAACGAACATAAAGCAGGGCATGGAGATACCCGAAGGAGCCGAACAGCCGGAGTTCGAAAGCACGTTCATACTGCGCAAGAACGGCGTGACGCGCGAGTTCACGCTCGACAACTACCCCGACTCTACATGGGAGTACGTAGACACCAAGACGGTGCAGACCAAGAAGGGCTACGAACCGCCTATACACGACTTTGCCATCACGACGAACGATACAGGCGAGGACATCACCGAGCAGGTGCTCACGAAGAAGGGTTACACCTTCCTGCTCGTTTCGCCCCGACTTGCCGTGGCTGACGACAGCAACTTCGGTGACATCGACCAGATATACGAATACGCTGCGGAGAACGGTGTCGACTTCTTCTGCCTCACAGCCTCTACAAATGAGGACATAGAGCGTTGGCGAGAGCTGACGGGAGCCGAATACAAGTTCTGCAACGCCGACGAGACCACGCTGAAGACGATGATACGCAGCAATCCCGGACTGATTCTGCTGAAAGACGGCACGATAATAGGCAAGTGGAGCCACAACGCACTGCCACAAACCGACGACCTGACCGCTCCGCTCGAACAGTTGCCGATAGGAAAAGCGCAGAACGACAGCACGCCCGAGCGTCTGCTCATAGTGCTACTCACCTTCTTCGTGCCGCTCATGGCCCTGACAATAGCCGACCGACTCTGGGCATGGACAAAATGGGTTAGAAACAAACAAGACAATAACAGAATATTTAATCTCTTTAAAAAAAGAAAGAAAATGAGAAAGAAAATTGTAGCAGGTAACTGGAAAATGAACCTCAACCTGCAGGATGGTGTAGCTCTCGCTAAGGAAATCAACGAGGCACTTGTAGCTGAAAAGCCTAACTGTGAAGTTATCATCTGCACTCCGTTCATCCACCTCGCTTCTGTAGCTCAGGTGCTCGACCAGAACGTAGTAGCTCTCGGCGCTGAGAACTGCGCTGACAAGGTTAAGGGTGCTTACACTGGTGAGGTTTCTGCAGAGATGGTAAAGAGCACAGGCGCTCAGTACGTTATCCTCGGCCACTCAGAGCGTCGTGAGTACTACCACGAGACAGCTGAGACACTGAAGGAGAAGGTAGACTTGGCACTTGCTAACGGCCTGAAGATTCTCTTCTGCTGCGGCGAGACTCTCGAGGAGCGCAAGGCAGAGAAGCAGAACGAGGTAGTAAAGGCAGAGCTTGAGGGCTCAGTATTCCACCTCGACGCAGAGGCTTGGAAGAACATCGTAATCGCTTACGAGCCGATCTGGGCTATCGGTACTGGCATGACAGCTACTTCTGACCAGGCTGAGGAAATGCTCGCTTACATCCGCTCTATCGTTGCTGAGAAGTACGGCCAGGAGGCTGCTGAGGACACATCTATCCTCTACGGTGGTAGCTGCAAGGCAAGCAACGCTCCTGAGCTCTTCTCTAAGCCGAACATCGACGGTGGCTTGATCGGTGGCGCTTCTCTGAAGTGCGCTGACTTCAAGGGTATCATCGACGCTTGGAAGAAGTAAATTCTACAGAACGCATTCTTAAACAGAAGTAATTCTACGGAATAGCATCTAAAGACTGAAAATGAAAAATTATGATTTCTCCATCTGCAGCATCTGCGGCTCATGGCGCTTATCATAATTTTTCATTTTTAGTTATTCAAATCTAAATCGAATCATTAAAAGCTATGAAACGTCTTTTTATTCTCTCATGTCTCATCGTCTGCATCACTGCCATTGCACACGCACAGACCTACACCCAACACCTGCAGCAGAAGGCTGCCGGAAAGGGAAGCGTGGTTGTGACACAGAGCGAGGAAATAGACAAGTTGGTGAACACCGCTAACGTCAACCCCAGACAGCAGGAGCCTGCACATAAGCCGGCAGCAGCCGAGAAACCGACTTCTACGGCTGTAAAGACCACGCCGACGGCGGCAAACAAGAGCCAGAACCTCGAGAACGTAGCTCATAGCAACCCAACTCACAACAACGCTGCGCATCACGGAACCGAGCCGCGACACGAAGCTACCCAGCATCACGAGAGCACGCAGCGACACGAGAGCACGCAGCGACACGAGAGCACACAGCATCACAACACCGCCACGGAGACCGCAGAAGCGGAGGCACCAGCTGTAGACATGAGCAAGAAGGTGATGCGCCGTTCGTACAAGACTAACGGCTACAGAGTGCAGGTTTTCGCAGGCGGCAACTCGCGCAACGACAAGATTAAGGCACAGCAGGCTGGCAACGCCGTGAAGGCAGCGTTCCCGAGCCAACCGATATACGTACACTTCTACTCACCGCGCTGGATATGCCGCATGGGCAACTACCGCACATACGACGAGGCGAACGCCATCCTGCAGCAGGTGAAGAAATTAGGATATAAGCAGGCGTGCATCGTAAAAGGAAAGATTTCCGTTGCGTATTAGAATTTTGAGTTTTGAGTTTTGAATTTTGAATTATTGCCTGCGGCAATTTTGAATTTTGAATTTTGAATTGTCGGCTACGCCGATTAGGAATTATTCAATTTTGAATTAAGAAGTCATAATTCAAAACTCATAATTCAAAACTCATAATTCAAAATGCGCGAAGCGCACAATTCAAAACTCAAAACTCAAAATTCAAAACTCATAAATGCGCGAAGCGCACAATTCAAAACTCAAAACTCAAAATTCAACATTCAAAAAATGGATACTCCAGAATTCAGAGAGGGCTTGGAAGACCTTGCCTCACATTATAAAAGCGTGATAACCTTGCTTGGCGAAGACGTCGAGCGCGAAGGCTTGCAGAAGACACCGATGCGCGTGGCGAAGGCTATGCAGGTGCTCACACGCGGCTACTCGCAAGACCCGAAGAAGGTGCTCACCGACGCACTCTTCAAGGAAGACTACAACCAGATGGTGGTGGTGAAGGACATCGACGTGTTCTCACTCTGCGAACACCACATGCTGCCGTTCTACGGCAAGGCGCACGTGGCGTACATACCGAACGGATACATCACCGGACTGAGCAAGATTGCGCGCGTGGTGGACATCTTCTCTCACCGTCTGCAGGTGCAGGAACGCCTCACGCAGCAGATTCGCGAATGCATAGAAGAAACGCTGCATCCGCTCGGCGTGATGGTGGTGATTGAGGCGAAGCACATGTGCATGCAGATGCGCGGCGTAGAGAAGCAAAGCTCCATTACAATGACAAGCGACTTCTCGGGTGCATTCGAGCAGGCGAAGACCCGCCAGGAGTTCATGAACCTCATCAACTCCGACTCGCACAAATTCTAAAGCCCCACCCAACCCTCCCCATCGGGGAGGGCTTAGAAAGCTCAAAAGACCTAAAGAGGCATAATAAGGCTTAGTAAGGCTTAAGAAGGCTTAGAAAGGATTAGTTGAAAGCAAAGGCTCAAGAAGGCCTAAAGAGGCTTAGTAAGGCTTATAACAAGAAGAGGCTTAAGAAGGCTTAGTAAGGCTTAGAAGCAAAAGAAGACCAATAACAAACAAGAACATTCGATAAAACAATTAAAATTTGAAGAAATGAAAACCACAAAGAAATTGATGCTGTTTGTAGCGACACTGTTCGTTGCAACATTCGCACTTTCATCATGTCTCAGCGACGACAACGAAACAAAGGTGCCTACCGTAGAGGAGCAGGCAGGATATCAGAGAACAATGGCTGGCACATACGGCTCAACGCTGCGCTTCTTCTACCCGTCGTTCAACAACGTAGTGAAGTACGACTCGCTGAAGCACTACTCTTGGGATGTAACAGCCGACTCTACTATCACCATGCGCAACTTCCCGGTGTGCAAGCTCGACTCTGCCATCGTCATCAGCAAAGACAACCACAGCGACTCTGCAGTAGAGTTTGCAGCGCTGCGCACAGCCATACACGAGTCGAACGCTACGGCTAAGCTCACTGCCAAGTATTTCGTTCCGAACGACAAGTACTTCGTAGAGTACGGCTACAGCTTCCCTGTGTTCCCGATGACTATCAAGCAGTCGTTCTTCTACAACGGCAAGAGCCACGACGTCTACTTCATGTTCGACGTGTCGGGCACATACGGTGGCAAGTTCCTTTCAAGCAACTTCACCGACAAGATATTCGAGTATAACATGGTACTCTCTGGCATCTGCGTCGACAAATACAGCGCCGAAGGCCTCATCCCTACACAGTATTTCCGTCAGGTGCTCATCACCAGTACAACAAAATAAAACGTAAGATATGAAGTTCATTTCATGGAACGTTAACGGACTCCGCGCTTGCGTGCAGAAAGACTTTGAAGAGTCTTTCCGCACGCTCGACGCGGATTTTTTCTGCCTGCAGGAGACAAAGATGCAGGCGGGTCAGCTCGACTTGCAGTTTGAGGGCTACACCTCTTACTGGAACTACGCAGAGAAGAAGGGCTACTCGGGCACGGCTATCTACACGCGCCACACGCCGCTGAGCGTGACGTACGGCATCGGCGTAGACGAGCACGACCACGAGGGCAGAGTAATCACGCTTGAGATGGAGGACTTCTATCTCGTGACGTGCTACACGCCGAACTCGCAGGACGGTCTGCGCCGTCTTGAATACCGAATGAAGTGGGAGGACGACTTCCTTGCCTACATCAAGAGTCTGGACGCAAAGAAGCCTGTGATTGTGTGCGGTGACCTGAACGTGGCGCACGAGGAAATTGACTTGAAGAATCCGAAGTCGAACCGCAAAAATGCGGGCTTCACGGACGAGGAGCGCGCCAAGATGACCGCCTTCCTCGGCGAGGGTTTCATCGACACGTTCCGCACGCTGCACCCGGATGACCCTACCTATTCGTGGTGGTCGTACCGCTTCAAGGCGCGCGAGAAGAACGCAGGCTGGCGCATCGACTATTTCATCACGTCTGAACGCCTGCGCGACCGCATCACCGCCGCTGCAATTCATAACGAAGTGTTCGGCAGCGACCATTGTCCTGTCGAACTTGTATTGGATTAAACGCAAGCAAAACTCATCGGACGGCGAACGCAATCTGATCGGACAGCGAACGCAATCTGATCGGGCGGCGAACGCAATCCGATCGGACGGCGAACGCGAACGGTGCTAACTCAACGAGATATCCTCTTTAAAATACTTTGCAATATGCCGCATGAATGGTGTCGTGAACACGTCGTGCGGCATATTTCTGTTATCATACCTACGTATGCACTGCGACACATACAGACGGCGGCGCGCACGCGAAATGGCTACGTAGAACTTGCGCGCGTCCTCGGCGAGCATCTGCGGGTTGGTGCGACTGTAGAAGTTGGGCATGCGTCCGTCTACGGCGTCGAACACTATCACGTTGTCGAACTCCAAGCCCTTCGCCTTATGGATTGTCGTAACGAAGATGCGCTCGCGCACGCTGTTGCTGCCGCAGAGGTCAGCCTCCTTCAGCGTACTTATCTCCATTGTGTGATTGGCGAGTTGCTCGTAGAGCGACGGCTCGGATGTGGGGTCAATCATGTCGGTAGCCAGATACGCCGTCACGTAATGCAGTCCGCCGACGGGCTGTATACGGTTGTCGGCGAGAAGTGCGCTGTAGAATCGCTTCAGCTCAGCCACCAATGCCACCCTATTCTCCATAGCCTCCACATCCGCCACATTCTTATCCCCAGCATCCTCTGCCTTAGGGGGTGCACTTGTCTCCGCTCGGCTTTTGCCGCTTGCCAGAGCAAGAAGTGCACCATCAAAACAAGAAGTAACCGCATCTCTTACGTACATACGGTCTATCGCCGCGCGATACAGCTCGCCGTAGTTGCGGCGCAGCAGTTCGGCACGCTGGCGCACACGGGCGTCACCGAGGAACGCGAGTTGTTGCTCCACCCTCGCCTTCGCCAAGCCGTAGCAATGCGTGACGACGCTGCGCGTGGCGTTCACGTCGTCGTCGGCAAGATGCGAGTTGGTGCCTTCCAAGCCGAGCGCCGTGAGAAGATACTTCAGTTTGTGCTCACGCAATTCGGGATGCAGCAGACGCACAAGGCGCAGCGAGTCGAGATAGTCGGGATGCGACTGCTCGAGACGGTATTCGGGCGCATAACGGCGCAGGTTATGGTCGAGAATATGCCAGTCGTAGTCGGCGTTGTGACCGAGCAGACGGCATCCTTCGGCGTACTGCATGAACTGCGTGAGCGCCTCGCGGTGCGAGAACAGCGTGTGCAGCTTGCGCTCCTCTATTATCGGGTTCACTATGTCGCCGAGCATGGCAGGTATCTCGCGGTCGGTCTCCACGTAGACCGTAAATTCGGAGTCGGGCAGCACCTTGCCGCCGCGCATCTTCACGGCAGCAATCTGCAGAATGTCGTCCTCGAAGACGTTCAGACCCGTCGTCTCGGTGTCGAACACCACGATGGTTTCCGTCTCGTAGCTGCGCACGAAGCGCTGCAGGTAGGTCTCGCCGAGGCGCTCCCGCTGCTCGTCGCTGCGCAGCAGGTCGGTAGGCAGAATGGCGTGGTCGAACAGCGAGCGCACGAAGTTGCGCGCCGCAGCATTTGTCTCGTACACGCCCACGCCCTTCACCAGTCGCGCCCACGCCAGGAAGCAGAACTCGTTGTTGAGCACGCTGAGGTGGGCAAGCAGCAGCTTCAGTTCGGGCGACGAGAAGAGGTCGGAACCCGACACCTTGAAGTGTCCGATGCCGAGGCGCGTGAGTTCGCCGCTGATATCCTCGGCGTCGCGGTTGGCGTTCACGACGAGCGCCGTGGTCGACTCGGGGAACATCGTGCTCAGTCGGCTGGCAAACTGCACACAGTCGCGCACCTCCTGTTCGTAGGTCTCGCTGTAGAGCAGTCCGAGCTCGTTGCCGAGCGGCTTCTCCTGCGTCTTCAGCCCCACATCGGGCAGCAACGCAGGGTCTATCTGCAGTTCTTCGGCGGCGAAGGTGTTGAAAATGTCGAGCAGATACTTCGGCGAACGATGGTTCACCGAGAGGTGGTGCAGGTGGCATGACGCCTGCTGCTTGAGCGCCGTGAGCGTGTCTATCTTTGCGCCCATGAACGAGAAGATGGCTTGCTGTTCGTCGCCGAGGAACATCACCGTGCGGTAGGAGCGCGCGGTGAGCAGCTTGATTATAGCCAGCTGCAACTGGTTGAGGTCTTGCACCTCGTCTACCTGCACCCATGTGTAGCGCTTATAGAGGGTCTGTTCGGGGTCGGCGTTCAGCGCGTCGTAGGTGAGCAGGAGCAAGTCGTGGAAGTCGAGCAGATGGTTCTGCTGCTTGTACTGGTGGTACTGCTGCGCAAACTGCATCTTCTGCAGCAGTCGCTGTATGATAATGCGGTCGCCGTAGTCGGCTGTGTCGGCAGCAGTCATATCGCGGTAGGTCTCCACATTATTATATATGTCGACCATCGCCGCCGCGTCTAACGCTCTTCCGCACACGCTGCAGATGCGCTGCATCGCCTTCACGTCGTCGCCGTTGATGCAGTCGGTGTGCGAACGCAGCGTCTTCGGATGGCCCATCGCTATCTGGTGCATCATGCTTTCGAGATGAAATATGAGCGAGTATTCTCGGCGACGGCGGAAATCGCCAAGCACGAAGTATTCATCCTCGCCCGTATATCGCGCAAGGATAGACACGGCGTCCTCCTCGTCGATGACGCTCGACTCAGCCGCTATGAGTCCGTTCGTAAACAGAAACTTGGAGCAGAAGCGGTGAACGTTGCCCACGAACACGTCGCCCACGCCGCTGTCGGCGATGTTGGCGTTGATGCGTTCGAGCATTCCGCGCGCGGCTCGGTTGGTGAACGTGAGGCACAGCATGTCGGCATACTCCACGCCCTCAACGTCATGGGCACGGCGTATGCGCTCTGTAAGTATCTGCGTCTTGCCGCAGCCGGGCGAAGCAAGCACAAGATGGAATCCGCCCTGCGCGTCGATAACCTCGCGCTGGTATGGGTCGGGGGTGAATGTCAGCTTAAGAAAAGGTTGCATATTTATATAATCAAGCCTTTCGAAAATAAAAAATATCCGATAAAAATAGAACGAGTAGAATAGACAACTCTATTTTTATCGGATACTATACTGAGATGATTGTATTCTACTCAAACTCCACACTGCCGAAGAAGTCGGGACGATGGAAGTCGGGCTTCGGAAGGTCGATTGGGAAGAACGAGAGGAAATGAGGATGAGGCAGCATGTCGCCGCACTTGTAGACGTTGCCCTTCACCTTAAGGCCGTCGAACGACGGGAGCGAGTGGCGGTAGTAAGCCTCAACGGGCACAGCAAGGCAGAGCTGCCATGTGCGCTCACCGGCGATGTCGCTGAACGGTGTGCGGCCCATCGAAGACCAGCGGTCGATCTTGTCGAGCACGGTCTGCGGAGCACGCTCTCGACCTTCGCGCTTTGCGCCGAAACCGATGAGTAGCGTGCCTGCTGCGTTGCACTCGAGGTTGTAGTAGGTGCCGTCGGCTACGGGCGAAAGGAAGAGTTCGCAGCACGAATCTTCCCAAACGTTGCCGTCGTCGTGCGGAGCCACTGCGCGCACGCACTCCTCAGTTACGCGGTAGTTGATGAGCAGCTGCTTGCCGTTGTGCGCCATGCGCACCTCCATCGTGGGGCGGTAAGGGAAAGCCTCAGCCCAGCAGTGGTTGTCTACTGCCACGAAGCCGATGTTCGCCTCGTCGAGCACGCGGCATATATCTGCTGCACTAACTGAAGCGGTCGAAATCTTCTTTATTTCTAATGTATTTGCCATAATTTTAAAAGTAAAAAAGTAAAAAGTAAAAAGAACTTTCTTTAGTTTCAAAACATAAAAGTATTTGAAAGTAGAGGTAAAAGAAAAAGAGTAAGAAAGTAAAAAGAAAACATA
>ERZ1026848.1602-NODE-1602-length-11983-cov-3.928907_pt1 | contig 11983 bp, 6 predicted proteins | sample MGYA00380154_ERZ1026848 | MGnify/ENA primary metagenome ERZ1026848 (study PRJEB33269, sample SAMEA4719790) | human gut metagenome | biome: human-associated habitat; feature: organic feature; material: feces | place: Cameroon | collected 2013-10 ...
CGACTACGACTCCCTGACGCTGGACGAGATGTACGCCGCCTTCACGGAGGTGTGGGAGCCGTCGCTGGAGGCGGGGCAGCAGCCGCTGGAGCTGGTGGGCTTCGACACCTGCCTGATGGGCACGGTGGATGTGGCCTACACCTTCTGCGACCTGAGCCGCTATCTGGTGGCGTCGGAGGAAACGGAGCCGGCCAACGGCTGGTACTACTCCCGATGGGTGGGCGCGCTGGCGGACGACCCGTCCATGGACGGCGCGGCGCTGGGCCGCGTCATCTGTGACGCCTACTACGAGGGCTGTCAGGAGGCGGGTACAGCAGATGACGCCACCCTGTCCCTCACCGATCTGTCCCGGCTGGAGAGCCTGATGAACGCCTACGAGCGCTTCGGCGCCGAGGCGCTGGCCGCCGCCTGCGATGATCCGTCCTTCTTCACCCGGTTCGCCCGCGTGGCGGCCCAGAGCGAGAACTACGGCGGCAACACCCGCGAGCAGGGCTATACCAACATGGTGGATCTGGGCCACATGGCCCGACAGAGCGGCGATCTGCTGCCGTCGGCACAGGATGTGCTGGACGCGCTGGACGACTGCGTGCTGTATCAGGTCAAGGGTCCCTACCGCGGCGAGGCCACGGGTCTTTCCTGCTACTACTCCTATAACGGTGACGTGGACGATCTGGCGGGCTATACCGGCGTTGGCGCCGGCGAGGCGTTCAAATACTTCTATGAGTACGAGCTGACCGGCCGGCTGGCGGAGGACGGCGCGGCGTATCTGGCCAACATGAATATCGACGCATCCGCGCTGCAGCCGGTACAGAGCCTGACCGACACCAGCTGGGAGGACGCGCCGCTGACCGTCAACAACGACGGCTGCGCCGTGCTGACGCTGGGGGCGGAGGCAGAGGAGCTTCTGGCATCCGTGAACTTCTCCCTGTACTACGCGGATGAGGAGAGCGATGCCCTGCTGATGCTGGGCATCGACAACGACATCGTTGCCGACTGGGACAACGGTGTGTTCACCGATAACTTCCGGGGCGTGTGGGGCAGCATCGACGGCCACATCGTCTACATGGAGCTGAGCTACGAGGGCGAGGACTACAACCTCTACGCCGTGCCCGTCCTGCTGGACGGCGAGGCGTACTATCTGCAGGTGGTCTACGACTTCACGGAGGAGGCTTGGAGCATTCTGGGTGCCCGGCAGGGCATCGACGACAGCGGCATGGCCGGCAAGGAGCTGCGGCTGCTGCAGGAGGGCGACCAGCTGACCACCGTGTGGTATGTGTCCAGCATCTCCGGCGACGATGACTTCGCGCCCTACGAGATCGACACCTTTACCGTGACGGCGGATACCGCCTTCGACGAGATGGCGCTGCCGGACGGTCAGTACTTCATGATGTTCGAGATGCGGGACGCCATGGACAACTGTGCCCGTTCCGATGTGGCGGTGTTCACCTGCGAGGACGGGGAGATCACCACGTCCATGAACTGACGGTATAGACCGCGCTGCGGTTTATATAGAGAAAAAACAGCATAAAAATAGGAGGAAACAGAACATGAAACTCAAGAAAATGCTGGCGCTGCTTCTGGCGCTGATGATGGCTCTTGCACTGGTGGCCTGCGGCGATACCGCCGATACGGGCAATGATGCTCCGGACGACCAGCAGGTAGAAGACAACAGCGGCGATACCGGTGATACCGGCGATACTGCCAGTCCCGAGGGGCAGAGCCTGCTGGAGATCCTGAAGGATCGCTTCGTGGCGGCTCCCGAGATGGCCGGCACCTACTGGACGTTCATCGGCGGCTATGTGCGGGGCGTGCAGATGACCGAGGAGCAGACCCAGGAGGTCATGAGCCAGCTGGGTGACGTGTACCAGTTTATCTTCGTGGATGACAGCACCGTGGTGCTGGCCGAGGACGAGGATCAGACCGAGGGCACCTATACCATGGGCGAGGACGGCATGACCGCCGTCATCGAGGTGGGCGGCGTCAAGTACGCCGGCACCTTCATCGAGCAGGAGGACGGCTATGTGCTGGTGGCGATGCTGGACGGCACAGGCATGAACGGCCTGTACTTCCACCTGATGGATGACGCACCGGAGAAGTAAGAGACACAAAAGAGGAGCCCTGCGGCACAGCCGCAGGGCTCCTCTTTTTATGGCTTATGATCCACCGTGGGCTTTACGCGGTGCTTTTGGCAGGCAGCATCACCCGCAGGAGGAACGTGCCGTCCTCCGCCAGAAACTGGCACAGGCCGCCCCGCCGCTGGGCGATGGCCCGTATACTGCGGCAGCCGTAGCCGTGCCCGACCTCGTCGGAGACGGGTATGCCGTCCCGCAGCACCGGCGGCGTGTCGTAGGGGTTGCGCACCTCAATGAGCAGCTTGCCCAGCCGGATGCCGCAGTACAGCCCCACCACCCGGCGCGCCGGGGGCTCCAGCCCGCCGGCCACCCGCAGCGCGTTTTCCAGCGCGTTGGACAGCAGGGAGCACAGCTCCGTATCGCTGACAGACAGCTCCTGCGGCACCCGTGCGTCCACCTGCAGCTGCACACCGGCCCGCTCCGCCCGCTGCGCAAAGGAGGAGCACAGCAGGTTTACCGTCTCGTTTTCACAGAACCGGCGGGTGGCGATGGATTCCACATCGGACTGCACCTTCTGGATGTAGTCCTGTGCCTGCTGGGGCTGTCCGGCGGCCAGCAGACCGCCGATCATGTTCAGGTGGTGGCGCATGTCGTGCTGATACACCGCCGTCTGCATCTCGGACGCCCGCATGGCGTCCATCTCCTGCTGTGACTGCTTCAGCTCCACCTCCAGCAGGGAGCGCTGCATCTCCGCGCTGGAGCGCTTCTGCGTCTCGATGTAGAAGGCGGGCAGAAACAGGATGTAGAATGTGATGAGCACCGTGGGCAGGAACTCATTCAGCGCCTGGATACCGGAGTACAGTGCGTCGGAGTACACCGTGGTGGCATAGTCGAAGATGTAATAGGTACATGGCAGACTGCCGAACAGCAGCAGCGCCCACCGCGAGTAGGTCATGGTGCTGTACGCCGCCGCCACGAAGTACCGCCGCAGCAGCCAGAACATCCCGGCGATCAGCAGGATATACACAATGTCGGCGGCCACGGCGCTGTGGGTCAGAGCCTCTATGGCGATGCTGCCCCACCGGGGCGGCTGGCAGCACAGATACGCCGTGCAGGTACTGACGATGGCCACGCCCCACGACCGCTTCAGCACCGTTACAAGGATCAGCGCCAGCGGCAGATGGACGATGATGGGGTAGATCTGCTTGACCCCGGACTCGCCCAGCACCAGCCAGCCCAGCAGCTGTATCAGCAGGAAAGCCGGACACAGCCACAGGATGACCCGCCTCTGCTTCGCCGTCTCGCAGCCGCCGGCGATGGCCACATCCAGCACCAGCCCGTAGAGCAGCACCAGTCCATAGTTGAAGATATCCAGCGCGGAGACGATATTCATATCAGATGCGGTCATGCGTCATCCCTCTTTGCGAACAGCAGCTTCATATAGTCCTTCTGCAGCTGGGGGTACAGCAGCCGCGACACCGGCAGATTGGCGCCGGAGAACGTATGCACCCCGGCAGGGGACAGCTCGTCGATCTGCAGCATGTTTACGATGTACGACCGGTGGATGCGCATGAACTCCGGCCGGGCCAGCAGCAGCGGCTCATAGTCCTTCAGGGAACCCACCACCTCCCGCACCTGCCCGTCGGTCAGATTGAAGTACAGGTGCTTGCCGCTGACCTCCACATAGGCCAGCTGGGAAAACGGCACCCGTACCAGCGTGGCCCCGGCCTTCAGCGTCAGACCGTCCTGGGGCCGCTGCTCCCGCAGGGACAGCTTATCCAGCACCGGGAACAGCAGCTTGCCGCTGATGGGCTTGAGCAGGTACTCCAGCGCCCGCACGCCGTAGCTTTCGTAGGCGAAGCCGGGGGAGGAGGTGAGGAACACGATCTCGGCGGCGGCGTCGAAGGTGCGTATCTCCCGGGCGGCCTCCATGCCGTCAATGCCGGGCATCATCACGTCCAGCAGGTACAGGGTGAACCGCTCGTGCCGGGCGGCGTCCAGCATGTTGCCCGCGCTGCGGAAGGCCCGGCAGCGCAGGGGAATGCGCCGCTCCGCCTGCCACTGCTCCAGCAGTCCGGTCAGGGCGGTCAGCTCCTCGACCTGATCGTCACAGACGGCGATATACATGGGCGGCACCTCCTTTACTTCTCGTCTGCACCGATATTACCATATCCGCCCCGGCTTGAAAAGTCACAAAGTGACATTTCATGTCGAAAAATTATACATTTCAGGGCGCGGGCCTCCAACACTGCCGGGAAGCGGTTATACTGACACTATCTGAGAATCGGAAAAAAGGGGGGAGTTCGGCTCAATGACGACATGGATCGCATGCCTGATCGCTGCGATCAGTACTGCCGCCTTCGTGGCCCTCTGGTGCTGGGAGGTGCGCCGTATCCTCAACAACAGAAAAAGCACCGTGGACAGCGCGGCCGGACAGCTGGACGCCTTCCGCCGCCGTGCGGCGGAGACGTGCTGCGACGGGGAGCTGACGCAGATACTGCGGCGCAGCGAAAGCATTTATCATCAGGCGGTGGACAATTATAACCGCACCTTCAGCCGCCCGTGGCTCTACCTGCCGGCAAGACTCATGGGCTTCCGCAGAATACCGCAGCCGGCCAACGATCACTGTCAAACCACTGAATAAGAAGGAGAGGGACAGCATCATGGACAGCAAGATCATCAAGCAGACCGCATACGAGCTGTTCGGCATCGGCGCCGGGCCGCAGCCCGCCAAGCCCGCACCGCAGCCCGCCAAGCCCGCCTAGCCCACACCCGTGGCCGCACCGGCTCCCGTGAAGCCCGCCGCCAGATAGCTGGCGCACGGCACCACGCTGGAGGAGAAGGCCCGCATCAACGGCAGCGTCGTCACCGGAACCATGTCCGTGGCGCGTGGCGCCGTTATCTGCGGCAGCGTGGAGATCGGCAAGAAGCCCGGCAAGAAGCACGACGCATCGCAGGCGTAAGGAAATACAAACAGCAAAATTCCAACGAGAGAGGAGAAATTCCTGATGAAAAAGAAATGGCTGGCATGTCTGCTGGCAATGGCGGCGGCGGTACTGTGCCTTCTGCCTGCCCCGGCGCAGGCCACGGAGGTGGAGCACACCGGCCACTGCCTGTGCGGCAGCGCAGTCCACAAGGACATCGGCAATCACACGACGGAGGATACCGATGGCCTTGACAGCACGAAGTGGACTGGCATCACGAGCCTGGACGGGATCAAATGGATCGATGTCGTCGGCGGAAAAAAGCATTTCTACCTGAAAAACGATGTGACCCTTACGACGGTTTCTGCGGCGACAGAAGCCGGGTGGCAGTCGGAATACAACAACGTGGTGCTGTGCCTGAACGGTCACAGCATCAAGCTGGATGCGACCAGCAGCCATGTCTACGGCAACACCATACAGGTGGCCAAGGATGTGACCCTGAACATCGTGGACTGCAAGGGTACGGGCACCATCACCCACGGCAGCCGCGCCAATGGCTGCGGCGTGACGGTGGCGGCGGGCGGCACCCTCAATCTCTACGGCGGCAGTATCACCGGCAACGGCTCGACGGATGACTATTATTACAACTGGGACTATGCCGGCTCCGGTGTGAAGAACAACGGCACCTTCAACATGTACGGCGGCAGCGTCACAAAGAATGACAGCATGCGTTATGCCGGCGGCGGCGTGTACAACAACGGCACGTTCAACCTGTATGCCGGCGCTATCTCCGGCAATGTCTCCAGCGCTCTCGGTACCACCAAGGGCGGCGGCGGTGTGTGCAATGCCGCCGGCAAGACCTTCAACATGTCCGGCGGCAGCATCACCGGCAACGATGGCAGCTACACCAGTGCTGTGCTGACGTTCGGTGCCTTTAAGATGTCCGGCGGCAGCATCACCGGGAATCTGGGCGACTTTGCGGTGATGGCCGGCCTGAACGAGGGCACCATCACGCTCAGCGGGGATGCGTATATTTACGGCAATGCAAATCGGGATATACTCAACAACTCCAGAGTGAATTCCGTCTATGTCAAATGCCCGCTGGGTGAAAACGCCAAGATCGGCTTTGACCCCAACCTGACCCTGAAGATCACCACCAGCAGCGATCAGGCCGCGGCGGATAAGGATATTGCGGCCGGTAAGTTCGTGGTCGTTCCCAACGACGAGCATCTGACCGTGGTGCGCAGCGGCTATTCGCTCTATGGCAGCCACAGACACTACCTCTGCGGCAGCAGCGACAACGGGGGATGTACCCTTGACGCCTGCGCGGAGGCCGGTAAGACCGTGTTCACGGAGTGGAGCTCCAGCACTACCCTGCCCACGACAGCGGGCAAGTATTATCTGTCCGGGAACGTGACGCTGAGTGAGCGGCCGGTCATCAAGGAGAACGTGACCCTGTGCCTGAATGGGTATACGGTGTCGATCGCGTCCGGCAAGGCCGCCAATATCTGGGTTGATGGCGGCAAGCTGACCATCACGGACTGCCAGGGCACCGGCAAGCTCAAAGGCCCGGGCAAGGAACTGGTCGGCGTGGATATCAGGAACAGCGCCGGCGCCCTGAACCTGTACGGCGGCACCATTACCGACTTCCTGTACGGCATCAGAAATACGGGCGGCAGCTGCAGCCTGTACGCCGGCGTCCTTACCGGAAATCGGGCCGGCGTGTACAACACCGGCGCCCTCGCCATGTACGGCGGTGATATTACCGGGAACGGCGGATTCTGCAGCGGTGCCGGTGTGTATAATAGCGGCAGCTTCACCATGTACGATGGAACCATCACCGGGAATAATGCCGTCCGGAGTACCAGCGGTGGGTACGGCGGCGGTGTATACAACACCGGCGACTTCACCATGCGAGGCGGCAGCATCACCGGCAACACCGGCTATCTCATTGGCGGCGTGTGCAACGATGAGGGAGCGATGACGCTGGCCGGTAAGGTCGCCATCACCGGCAACAAGGACACCGAGGACGGCGACAGCAACCTGTATACGAACAAAGCCCTGACCATCGCGGACAGCATGACCGGCAGCGTGATCGGCCTGCTCGTGGACAGCAACATGGCTGACGGCGATGTGCTGCTGAAGCCCGATGCGAGCTATAAGAAGATCACGCAGAAGGACGCAGCGTGCTTTGACTTTGACGACAAGACCGACGGTTGTGCGATGAGTCTGGCCAGCGACGGCAGCAAGGTGACCCTTGTTCTGCCCCACAAGCACTATCTCTGCGGCAGCACCGGCAACAGCGGCTGCACCCTTGACGCCTGCGGGAAGACCGGCTCCGTCACGTTCCAAAGATGGGACGATGCGGCGGTAAAGGCCATGTACCCCCTGTATCCGCAGAAAAACGCGGGCAACTGCCTGCCCGAAAATGGCGGCAACTGGTATCTTACCCAGAACGTGAAGCTGGACGCCGATGTGTCGGTCAGTAAAGACCTGACCCTTTGCCTGAACGGCTATACCATCGAAAAGACCGGCAATGTCTCGGGCGACTGGCGGATCTTCTGCGTGTCCGGCGCGGCGCTGACCATCACGGATTGTCAGGAGAACCCCGGTAAGCTCACCTACACCAGCGGTGTAAAGGGCTGGGGCGTGGAGGTGTTCTCTGACGGCATCTTCAACCTGTACAACGGCAGCCTCACCGGGTTCAACGTCACCGGCAGCAGCGGCGCCGGTGTGAGAAACCATGGCGTCTTCAATATGTACGGCGGCAGCCTCACCGGCAACACGGCGCCGACCGGCGCCGGCGTGAACAACGAGGGTACCTTCAACCTGTACGGCGGCACTATCTCCGACAACACCGCGACGTACAGCTGGGGCGGCGGCGTGTACAACGCCGGCACGCTCGTGATGAACTGCGACCCCGCCGAAAAGACCATCTTCAACAACCATACCGCCTCCGGCACCAGCGCCATAGGCACCGAGGTGCATACCCCCAGCGGCGGCTCCTTCGACCTCCGGAGCGGCTGGATCTCCGGCAGCACTCCCGGCGTCTCCGCCGTGGGACTGGCCAGTGAGATGAAGCTGAACGGCACGATCCGCATCGACGGCGGCGTACAGCTGGTCGATATGTGCTATGACAAGCTGAACGTAACGGACAAGTTCGCGCCGCAGGCGCCCATCCAGATCCTCCTGAACAGCGGCTGGAAGGGCGGTCAGTACTTTAAGAACTACTCGCTGGCGCAGTCGGTGCTGAACAGCTTCACCACCGATTCCGGCAAGGTGTTCGTCCTCGATGACAGCAATGCCATCCAGTTGGCCATCCCCGTGGACTTCAACGCGGCGGACAGCAGGCCCCAGCTGACGGCGGGCAGCCTGACCTACACCGGCAAGGAGCAGACCGGCGTGAAAATGCCCAACGCCGCCGCGGCGGTGATGTACACCCTGTCCGACTGCGCGGCCACGGACGCCGGCAGCTATACAGCCAAGGCGTCTCTGAACGACGGCTATGTGTGGAAGGGCGACACCGAGGGGACGTATTCCTTCGCGGACAAGGAGTTCCCGTGGTCGATCGGCCAGAAGACTCCGGAGGCCGGTGACTTCAACGTCGCCTATCCCACCGGCAGCGATCTGGTCTACGACGGCAGAGCCAAGTCCGTCACGGCGCAGCTGATCGACGCCTATCCGGATACGGATGTCCGACTGAGCGTCCTGTACAAGTTCATCCCGCGCCTCTATGGCGATACCGACGACACCACCACCGCGCCCATTGACGTGAACGAGTACACTGTGATCCTGCAGGTCAAGGAAGGCGCCAAGAACTTCAGTGCCGGCAGCGTTACCCTCGACGCGAAGATGATCCTCCTGCCCCGCCCCGTCACCGTCCGGGTGAACGACGCGGAGCGCTTTGTGGATGATGCCGACAGCACTGTGACCTACACCTGCACCATCACCGGCCTGCCGGCGGGTCAGACCGCCGAGAATCTGGGCTGGCAGCTGGGCTACCTCCGCACGGAGGATACCAACACCGTCGGCGGTCACGAGGTCAAGGTGGTCGTGACGTGCGCTTCCTATGAGCAGAACTTCAACTACGACATCACAACGGAGCCCGGCACCCTGACCATCAAGGCGCTGCAGGAGCAGGCCGCGCCTGACGAGAGCCTGTTTACCGCCGCGGCACCCACCAGCACCAACGGCAGCGACGGTACGATCACCGGCGTCACCGCCGGCATGGAATACAGCACTGACGGCCGGAACTGGATCAGCTGCACCGGCAGCACCATCAGCGGCCCCAGCGGCGACTATCGGATCCGCTACGCGGCCAAGCTGCACCACGCGGACGGTGCTGCCGTCACGGTGCGTATCCCCGGCCATACCCACACCCTCAGCGGCGAGGTGCCGAATGACCAGCACCGCAAGTCGGAGGCCTCCTGCGCCAGAAGAGCGGTCTACTACCAGTACTGCACGGTCTGCGGCGAGAACGACACCGGCAAGACCTTCGAGTCCGGCAGCCTGCTGCCCCATGTGTACGACACCGACATCTGGAAGTCCGTGGACAGCACCTATCACGCCCACCCCTGCAAGAACTGCACGGCGTATGACGAGAGCAGCAAGGCGCGGCATGAATTCAGCGGCATCGAGCCCGGCTGCAAGGCCATCGGCTGCGATTTCTCGCGGAACATGCACGACGTGACGCTGGCCGTCAACTATCCCGCTGACTGCTCTGTGACCACGCTGAACGGCTATCCCGTCACCCGCATCATCGGCGGCGTGGAGGAGGGGACTGCCGTCACCGTCAGCGGCAATGAGCTGCATATCGGCGACGATACGTTCACGTTCAGCGCCAGCAACGGGGCGGAGTACACCTACACCTTCACCGGCTGGACGATCAACGGCCAGCCCATCCCGGAGGGCTATACCATCGCCGGACCCGTCACCATCAAGGCCAATTTTGAGCGTACCGTCAACCAGTACACCGTGACGTGGGAGCTGCGCAACGGCCAGCCCCGCATCACCCAGACGCTGGACTACGGCGCGATGCTGAGCGCTCCCGCCGATCCTACTATGGCGGCGGACGCGGCCAACAGCTACCGGTTCAAGGGCTGGAGCACCACGCCGGACGGCGAGGTGGAGGCCCCGGCCGCCACCGTCACTGGCAATGTGACCTACTACGCCCAGTACACCGCCACGCCCCACGCCTACATAGCGGATGCGTGGGAATATGACGCCGGCGGCCACTGGCAGGTCTGCAATGTCCCCGGCTGCGGCTACGCCACCGCCAAGGAGACCCACTCCTACGCTGACGAGGACGCCGTGTCCTGCCTGATCTGCGGCGCGCCCCGCACCCTGCCGGCGCTGACCGGCGAGGCGGAGATCGTCCTCAGCGATGAGGAGCTGGTCAGCGGCACACGCCTGACCGTCATCTCCAACAAGCTGCCCGCCACCGCCCGCCAGCTGCGCTATCAGTGGCTGCGCGACGGCAAGCCCATTTCCGGCGCCACCGGCATGGACTACACCCTGACCGCCGCGGACGTGGATACGGAGATCTCCGTCATCGTCACCGCCGTGGGCCACACCGGCGAGCTGCGCGCCGCCGTTACCGGTCAGGTGGGTGTGATCTACACCGTCAGCTACGACACCAACGGCGGCACCATCGGCTCTCTGCGTCAGGATCAGGTCAAGTCCGGCACGGACTACACCCTGCCGGTGTGCGACTTCATCACCGCACCCGACAAGATGACCTTCGACATGTGGGAGATCGACGGTGTGTCCTACAAGGCCGGTACGGCCTACCGCGTGATGAGCGATGTCACGGTGGTGGCGCTGTGGAAGGACGCGGGCTCCGATAAGCCCGATCCTGCGCCTGATCCGGGCCCCAAGCCTGACCCCGATCCCGGCCCCAAGCCTGACCCGGATCCCGATCCTACACCCGATCCCGGCCCCGTCCGCCGCGGCCCCACCATGGTGGCTGTGCCCACTGCGGAGAACCGATCCGCCACGGATTACTCCGGCGGCATCTACGGGCTGACGTTCCGCTCCACTGCAGGCATCGCCAGCTTCCTGGGGGTGCAGGTGGACGGCGTGACGCTGGATCCCTCCCGCTACATTGCGGAGGGCGACGATATCGAGATCTATCTGAAGGCGGTGTACCTGCAGACGCTGCAGGCGGGCACCCATACCATCACCATCCTGTCCTCTGAGGGGAACACCTCCATGGAATTCACCATCGGCGGTATCAGCTCCTCGCCCAAGACCTCCGATGCCGGTGTGCTGGGCTACGCCGCCATGGCTCTGCTGGGCCTGACGGGCAGCGCACTGTGCCTGCGCCGGAAAGAGGACGAGATCGCCTAAACGCACAGTTTCCTGCTCTGTCCACTGGGGGGAGTATCGTGGTGCAGAGCTTTGTCCCGTGGGGGAAGAAGAAAGAGACGCAGCCGAAGGGCTGCGTCTCTTTGCGTCAAATGGTTGAAACACGGCGGCGTATGTGGTATCATGGCCATAGAAAGAGGGAAAAGGAGGGTGTTCTTATGAAGGATCGAAACAAAAAGGGCACGCCCCGCCGCGTACTGATGTACGCGCTGCTGCTGGCGGCGGCCATCGGGGCGGGCCTTGCGCTGAAGGCCTTCGACTTTGCGGAGCTGGCCGCCTTGTTCACCGTGAACGGTACGGCGCTGCTGAAGCTGGCGCTGCTGGTGTTCGGCGTCCTGCTGGCGGAGAATCTGGTCGTGCTGGTACTGGGGCTCGTCAGGCCCACCAGCCACCGGGCCCGCTCCGTGCTGAGTCTGACGGCCAGCCTTGTGCGGTATGTGGCGGTCATCGTCATCCTGTGCGGCGGTCTGGGCATTCTGGGCGTCAACATCGGCACCATCATCGCCAGCGTCGGCGTGTTGGCCCTGATCGTGGGCTTCAGCGCCGAGAGCCTCATCGCCGACGTGGTCATCGGCGCGTTCATGCTGCTGGAGAACCAGTACAACGTGGGGGACATCGTGG
>ERZ1026848.1605-NODE-1605-length-11957-cov-9.300538_pt1 | contig 11957 bp, 9 predicted proteins | sample MGYA00380154_ERZ1026848 | MGnify/ENA primary metagenome ERZ1026848 (study PRJEB33269, sample SAMEA4719790) | human gut metagenome | biome: human-associated habitat; feature: organic feature; material: feces | place: Cameroon | collected 2013-10 ...
TCGGCAGCGTCAGATGTGTATAAGAGACAGATTATACATCATCCGTTTTATCCACCAGGTCCGCAATGTCCCAGAGCTGACAGTCCAGCGCGCAGCAGATGCGCACCAGCATTTGGGTGGATACCGGCTGGTCGTGCTGGAGCTTGAAGTAGGTGGACTGGCTGATGCCCGCCTTCTCCCGCAGGTCGTGGCCCTTCAGGTCCCGGTCGATCATCAGCTTAAAGAGCTTTTTGTAGCAGATCTTCTTTTGCATGACTGCCCCTCCACATCTCTTTTTTATTTAATATAACATTAAAGTATTCAAAACGCAATAGTTACATCCCGATTTGAATATTTTTTACGGTTTATTAACATCTCCCCCTCCGCCGGGGCTTCGGTGAGGCAGACCAGTGCCGGCTTCTATATTATCCGTCCAAAACGGGATAATTGTTTGCATATAGAATAAAAGTGTGGTATACTTTAGTATCTATTTGCAAACACTTACTGCATAGAAAGGAAGTTTTTAGATATGGGCCTGCTTACCAAGATTTTCGGTACATACAGCGACCACGAGCTGAAAAAAATCTATCCCATTGCCGACAAGATCGAGGCGCTGGAGGAGGAGTATAAAGCCCTCACCGATGCCCAGCTCCAGGCAAAGACCGCCGAGTTCAAGGAGCGGCTGCAAAATGGGGAGACCACCGACGACATTCTCCCCGAGGCCTTCGCCACCGTCCGGGAGGCAGCGGACCGGGTGCTGGGGCTGCGTCCCTACCGGGTGCAGCTTATCGGCGGCATTGTGCTGCATCAGGGCCGCATCGCCGAGATGAAGACCGGCGAAGGTAAAACCCTGGTGGCCACCCTCCCCGCCTACCTCAACGCCCTTACCGGCCAGGGGGTACACATCGTCACCGTCAACGACTATCTGGCCAAGCGTGACTCAGAGTGGATGGGCAAGGTCCACCGCTTCCTGGGTCTTTCCGTGGGCCTTATCATCCACGACCTGACCAAGGCCCAGCGCCAGGCCGCCTACGCCGCCGACATCACCTACGGCACCAACAACGAGATGGGCTTTGACTATCTGCGTGACAATATGGCTCTCTACGCCAGCGAGCAGGTCCAGCGGGGCCACCACTTCGCCATTGTGGACGAGGTGGACTCCATCCTCATCGATGAAGCCCGTACCCCCCTTATTATTTCCGGCATGGGGGAAAAGTCCACCCAGCTCTATGACCAGGCTGAGCAGTTTGCCGCCCGCCTCAAGAAATATGTGGTCACCGAGACCGACGACAAGGCCGAGGAGGACCCCGCCATCGACGCGGACTATGTGGTGGACGAAAAGGCCAAAACCGCCACCCTCACCGCCCGGGGCATTGCCAAGGCCGAGGAGTTCTTCGGCCTGGAGAACCTCTCCGACCCCGAAAACAGCACCATTGCCCACCACATCAACCAGGCCATCAAGGCCCACGGCACCATGAAGCGGGATGTGGACTATGTGGTCAAGGACGGGGAAATCATCATCGTGGACGAGTTCACGGGCCGCCTGATGTTTGGCCGCCGCTACTCCGAGGGTCTGCACCAGGCCATTGAGGCCAAGGAGCATGTGTCCGTCCAGCGGGAGAGCAAGACCCTGGCCACCATCACCTTCCAGAACTATTTCCGCCTGTATAACAAGCTCTCCGGTATGACCGGTACGGCCCTGACGGAGGAGGAGGAATTCTCCACCATCTACAAGCTGGACATCGTGGAGATCCCCACCAACCGCCCCGTTATCCGTATCGATAATGAGGACTCGGTGTATAAGACCGAAAACGGCAAGTATCGGGCCGTGATCCGGCAGATCAAGGCGTGTCACGAGAAGGGCCAGCCGGTGCTGGTGGGTACGGTTTCCATCGAGAAAAACGAGCTGCTGGGTAAGCTCCTGACCCGGGAGGGCATCAAGCACAATCTTTTGAACGCCAAGAACCACGAGAAGGAAGCGGAGATCGTGGCCCAGGCCGGTAAATTCGGCGCCGTCACCGTGGCCACCAACATGGCAGGCCGTGGTACGGATATTATGCTGGGCGGTAACGCCGAGTACCTGGCCAAGACGGACCTGCGCAAGGCGGGTATGTCCGATGAGCTCATCGCCGAGGCCACCGGCTACGCCGAGACCGAGGACGAGGAGATTCTTAATGCCCGGAAGCTCTTTGCCGAGAAGCTCCGCCAGCACAAGGAGGAGATCGCGGGCGAAGCGGACCGGGTGCGCCAGGCCGGCGGCCTGTTCATCATCGGCACCGAGCGCCACGACTCCCGCCGTATCGACAATCAGCTCCGTGGCCGTGCAGGCCGTCAGGGGGACCCCGGCGAGACCCGGTTTTACATCTCCCTGGAGGATGACCTCATGCGTCTGTTTGGCGGCGAGCGGGTCACCAACATGATGGAGCGGCTGAATATTGACGAGGATACCCCCATCGAGCAGAAGTTCCTCACCCGGGCCATCGAGCAGGCCCAGACCACCGTGGAGTCCCGGAACTTCCAGGCCCGTAAGTCCGTGCTGGAATACGACGATGTGATGAATAAGCAGCGGGAGATCATCTATGACCAGCGCAAGCAGGTGCTGGACGGCCTGGATGTGAAGAACATCATCATGAACATGATGAATACCTCCATCTCCCACCTGGTGGCGGAGCATTTCGCCGAAAACGACCATCTGGATGCCGCCTCCTGCCGGGAGCTGCTGCGTCAGGTGGAGGGCCTGTACTTCCCCAAGTTCTCCGTCCGCTTTACCGACGAGGAGCTGAAGGAAAAGACCGCCGCCGATGTCACCGAGGCCTTTACCGCCGCGGCCGCCGCCTACTACGAGCAGAAGGAGCAGGCGTTCACCTCCCCCGTCATGCGCGAGGTGGAGCGTGTGGTGCTGCTGCGGGTGGTGGATGAATACTGGATGGACCACATCGACGCCATGGCCGACCTGCGCCAGGGCATCCGCCTGCGGGCCTATGCCCAGACCGATCCCATCATCGCCTATAAGAAGGAATCCCTGGATATGTTCGAGGAGATGATCTCCGCCATCCAGTCCGAAACCGTGCGTCGGCTCTACTCCGTGCGCATCAAGAAGGACGAGGAAATCAAGCGTGAGCGGGTGGCCAAGGCCACCGGCGAGAGCGTCGGCGGCGACGGCACCGTGAAAAAGCAGCCCCGCCGGGTGCAGAAGATCGGGCGGAATGACCCCTGCCCCTGCGGCTCCGGCAAGAAGTATAAGAACTGCTGCGGCAGAAATGCGTAACTCCCACATCTTTTGCGAAAATCCTGCTGTGCCGCTGGGGTAACACCGTCGTGCCATCCGATCGGCAGCCACTATCATGGCCGCCAATCGGGGCACTTCCTCGAAATCGCCTCGCTGTATCCGCCACCGGCGGCGCTTCGGCGATTTCCCTGCGGCTCCGGCAAAAAGTATAAGAACTGCTGCGGTAGGAACGCGTAAAAATTCCATCTCGCTTATACCCTGTCATTGCGAAGCCAGTGCGCACACTGGCTGTGGCAATCCGTCCCCCCCCACTCATTTTCCCCCTTTTAAGGAGTCCCGTCATGTCCTTTCTCACCCATCAAAATAACGACCTGCTGTGGCTGTCCAGCTCCCTGCTGGACGGTGAGTCGGTGCGTCACGGCTTCTCCACCCGGTTAGGCGGCGTCAGCCCCGCCCCCTGGGACAGCCTGAACCTGGGCATCAGCCGGGGCGACAGCGACGAAAATGTGCGGGAGAACTATCGCCGGTTCTGTGCCGCTGTGGGGGTGACGGCAGAGAGCACTGTTTTCACCCAGCAGACCCACTCGGAAAACATCCGTCTTGTCACGGAGCAGGACGCCGGAAAGGGCCTGCTCCGCCCTCGGGACTACACGGAGGTGGACGCCCTCATCACCGACACCCCCGGTCTTTCCCTGGTGGTCTTTTCCGCCGACTGCGGCACCATCCTGCTCTATGACCCGGTGCATCGGGCCATCGGGGCCGTCCACGCAGGCTGGCGGGGCGTGGCAGCGGGCTTGGTCGCCAAAACTGCCTTGAAAATGCACGATACCTTCGGCACGGAGCCGAAAGACTTGCTCTGTGCCTTGGGCCCGGCCATCGGCCCGTGCTGCTTTGAAACGGACGACGATGTCCCCGCCGCCATGCACGATGCCCTGGGCGCCCAGGCCGATCCCTTCCTGACCCGCCGGGGTGCCAAGTGGCACATTGACCTCAAGGCAATCAACGCCCACTGGCTGAAGAGCCTGGGCGTGCGTCACATTGACATTTGCCCCCACTGCACCGCCTGCCGCCAAGACCTGTACTGGTCCCACCGCAAGGTGGGCAATGCCCGGGGCGCGCAGATCGCCCTGCTGGCGCTGGAGGACCCGCTATGAAGATAAAACGCCTGCTTTCCCTGCTGCTGGCTTTGGGTATGCTGCTGTCCCTGCTGGGGTGCAGCGGAACCGACGCCGATGCCGATTCCAACGAAATTTATAACGAGCTTGCCGACTACTATAAGCAAAAGGAGAAGAATAAAAGCACCACCATCTCCTCCTTTTCCCTTCCCTATCTCCAGGGCCTGACCCTGGACCCCGTCACCTGCGCGGACGGTACCCAGCAGGACATCGGCCAGCTCCTCTACGAGGGCCTGGTGCGCCTGAGCCTGACCCTGGAGCCGGAGCCGGTTCTGGCCGAATCCTGGAGCTATGACGCCGCCAGCTATACCTGGACCATTTCCCTGCGCAGCGGCGTCACCTTTTCCGACGGGTCGGCCTTCACCGCCTCGGATGCGGTGGCCACTCTGCGCCGGGCCCAGTCCTCGGCCCGGTACGCCGGACGGCTGAGCCAGGTCTCCTCCATTTCCGCCAGCGGCTCCCAGACCCTTACCATCCGTCTCAGCCGCCCCAATTCCTCCTTCCTCTCCCTGCTGGATATTCCCATTGTAAAGTCCGGCACCGAGGGGCAGCTGGTGCCCACCGGCACCGGTCGCTACACCTATGTGGCCGCCTCCGGCTCCGAGGGAGCGTATCTCACCGCAAACACCGCCTGGTGGCAGCAGCAGAAGCTCCCCATGGACCGGATCAATCTCTACACCTGCAAAAACAGCGACACCGTTTCCTACGCCTTTTACGCCCGGGAGGTGCAGCTGCTGCGCTGCGACCTGTCCAATACCGCCTCCACCGGCACCGTGTCCTCCGCTGACTTCACCGATGCGGACACCACCGTTCTGCACTACCTGGGCTTCAATACTACCCGCGCCCCCTTCAACAATGCCGACCTGCGCCGGGCCGTGAGCCTGGGTATCGACCGCGCCGGCTGCGTCAGCTCCTTCCTCATGGGCCACGGTACGGTGGCCCAGCTCCCGGTGAACCCCGCCTCCCCCCTCTACCCCAAGAGTCTGGATGCCGTCTATTCCCCGGATAGCTTCACCTCTGCCGTCACCGCCGCCGGCTTCGGCAGCGGCTCGGAGCCCGTGTCCGTGACCCTGCTGGTGAATTCCGAGAACGCCCATAAGCAGAGCGCCGCCGCGAAAATCGCCGCCGCCCTCAGCACCTCCGCCCTGCGTGTTACCGTGGAGGCTGTGCCCTGGAGCGACTTTGTCTCCCGGCTAAAAAGCGGCCGCTTCGATCTCTACTACGGCGAGTATAAAATGACCGCCGACTGGGACCTGACGGACCTGCTCTCGGCCTCCGGCACCAACAACTACGGCCGCTTTAACGACGCCGATTTCGCCGCCCTGCTCACTGCCGAGCGCAGCGCCACAGGCGACGGGCACACCGACGCTTCGGCCAAGCTGTACGAGGCCTTCTGCCGGCAGACGCCCATCGCGCCCATCTGCTTCGCCCGCAGCTCCATTCTCACCACCTCCGGAGCCATAGAGGGGCTCACCCCCTCCCTCACCGATCCGTTTTACAATCTGCAGGATTGGACCATCCATTTTTCCTGATTGTTTTCCCTATACAAATGATAAAAAAGGAGGCTCCTATGATGAAGCAAACAACCGTATTGGAATCTGTTTTGCGTGCTGACGGCCTGCTGCTGCAGGGCATTGGCCGAAATGTAGACATTCTGGGCATCAGCAATGACTCCCGCACCGTCAAACCCGGTGACCTGTTCATCTGCAAGGGCTACGGCTTTAAGCCCGAGTACCTGGCCAAGGCCCAGGAGGCCGGAGCCGTGTGTTACCTGGCCCAGGAGAAGCTGGAGAGCGATCTGCCCGCCATTTTGGTCCGCGATGTGCGCAAGGCCCAGAGCCTGGCCGCCCAGTGGTTCTATGACTACCCCTCCCGTGCCTTTACCCTGGTGGGTATCACCGGCACCAAGGGAAAAACCACCACCACCTATATGACCCGCGCCGTTATGGACGCTGTGACCGGTACCAAGACCGGCCTTCTCTCCGGCATGGAGCATGACCTGGGCGGTGAGGTGACCTACACCCATCTGACCACCCCCGAGTCTCTGGAAATGCAGCAGCTCTTTGCCGAGGCCCGGGAGCGCAAGCTGCCCGTAGTCACCGCCGAGATCAGCAGCCAGGCCTACCAGGTCCACCGCACCTACGGCCAGCACTTCCGCTACGGCATTTTCCTGGACATCGGCCCCGACCACATCTCCGCCCATGAGCATCCCACCATGGAGGACTACCTCAAGTGCAAGGAGGCCCTGCTGGAAAATTCCGACACCGCCATCATCGTCCGCAGCACGGACTATTTTGACCATGTGCTTGCCGCCGCCCAAAAGGCCGGGCGCACCCTTTTGGTGGGCATGGCCGAGGACGGCGAGAGCGACTATACCGCCTCGAATGTGCAGAAGCTCCCCCGGGGCTATGCCTTCACCGTCACGGAAAAGGCCACCGGCCGCCAGGACATTTATAAGGTGGGTATGGACGGCCTTTTCAATATTGAGAATGCCCTCACGGCCATTGCCGTGGGCCGGGACATGGGCGGCGACCCCGCCGTTATCTCCGCCGCTCTGGAGCACCTGGTGGTGCCGGGCCGGGCGGATGTGATGGAGGGCGCGGGCCTGAAGATCTTCATCAACTATATGCACAACGGCATCAGCTGCCAGGCGGTGCTGAAGGCCCTGAAAAAGGACTACCCCGATAAGTTCGTCACCGTGGTCATCGGCGTGGCCGGCCAGCGTTCCCCCGCCCGTATTCAGGGCGTAGGCGAGGCCTGCGGCCGGTACGCCGACCGTGTGTTCTTCACCGCCGACGACCCGGACCTGGAGGATCCCCGGGACATCGACACCCGCCTTGCCCATGCCGCGGCGGACGGAAAGGCAGAGGTCATCATCGAGCCGGACCGTGTCATCGCCGTAGAGCGCGCTCTGCGGGAGGCCCCGGCAGGCTCCGTGGTGGTGCTGGGGGGCAAGGGCGACGAGGATACCCAGCGGGTAAACGGCGTCTATGTCCACTATGAGTCCGACCCGGTCATCGCCAAGCGCGTGGTGGCCGAGCTGGAAAACGAGAGATAAAAAGGAGGGCCTGCCTGTGAGCCGTGCCGACGAGATTTTTAAGGCCAACTGCCGCGACATTCTGGAAAACGGCGTTTGGGATACCGACCTGGCCGTGCGCCCCCACTGGGAGGACGGCACCCCCGCCCACACGGTGAAAAAGTTTGGCCTTGTAAACCGCTATAATTTGCAGGAGGAGTTTCCCATTCTGACCCTCCGCCGCACCTATTTCAAAACCTGTATCGACGAGCTTCTGTGGATCTGGCAGCAGAAGTCCAATAATATTCACGACCTCCGTGGCCACATTTGGGACAGCTGGGCCGACGAAAACGGCTCCATCGGCAAGGCCTACGGCTACCAGCTCTCCGTAAAGCACCACTACCCCGAGGGGGACATGGATCAGGTGGATCGGGTGCTCTACGACCTGAAGCACAACCCTGCCAGCCGCCGCATCCTCACGAATATTTACAATTTTCAGGACCTGCACGAGATGGCCCTCTACCCCTGCGCCTACTCCATGACCTTTAATGTCTCCGGCCGCACCCTCAATGCCATTTTGAACCAGCGCAGCCAGGATATGCTGGCCGCCAACAACTGGAATGTGGTGCAGTATGCGGTGCTGGTCCATATGCTGGCCCAAGTGTCGGGTCTGGAGGCCGGGGAGCTGGTCCATGTCATTGCCGATGCCCATATCTATGACCGCCATGTGCCCATCATCCAAAAAATGCTGGAAAAGGAGCCCCGTCCGGCGCCTAAATTCGTCATAGACCCCACCGTCACCGACTTTTACCGGTTCACCCGGGACAGCTTCTCCCTGGAGGGGTACGACCCTCAGCTCTTTGAGGACAAGATTCCTGTGGCCATCTAAGGAGGTACGCCTATGCAAGCCATTGTGGCCGTAAGTCAGAGCTGGGGCATCGGTCGGGACGGGCAGCTGCTCTTTCGCATCCGGGCCGACCTGCAGCGCTTCAAGGCCCTCACCACCGGTCACACGGTGGTCATGGGCCGCAAGACCCTGGAGACGCTCCCCGGCGGCCGGGGTCTGCCGGATCGGCGCAACCTGGTGCTGACCCGGCAGGAAAGCCTCACCCCGGACCGGGCGGAAACCGTCCACTCCCCGGAGGAGCTGCTGGCCCTGGCTGACAGTGACGCCTTTGTCATCGGCGGCCAGGAGGTGTATACCCGGCTCCTGCCCTACTGCACCCGGGTCTATGTCACCAAGGTTTTTGCCGATGTTCCGGCAGATGCCTTTTTCCCGAATCTGGACAAGGACCCCCATTGGCAGGTTGTCTCCGTGGGAGAGCCTCAGGAGGAAGCGGGCCTGCGCTTTCAATATGTAGAGTACCGGCGCGTATAAAGGCCGAAGGTTTTTCAGCAGTTCAAGGGGCGAAGCAAACGCTTCGTCCCTTTGAGACTGTCGAAAAAACCTCCGGGTTTTTCCGGCAAAAGGCTTGCAGTCTGCTGCGCGCATAATTTGTCCGTCTGTGACGGACAAATTCCACACTGGCAGCCTGAGAAGTATTTTCTCTCACGCACAGGTCGCGAGAGAAAATGATTTTATTTCTTTGCCGCCTGCGGGCGGCAAACTCTGCGAGGCTTTTTTGACACGCTGCAAGGGGCGAAGTAAACGCTTCGTCCCTTTCTGTTTCTCCCTTTCTGCTGCATATCTCTCATATTATCGGGCGGAAACACATAGGATGGACTGTATCATTCAGTCTTGGGAGTGTTGCCGATGAAGGGAAATATGGAGCAGCGTGCCTGCGAGGAGGCCGTTTACATCATAGAGAGCCGGGGGACCGTGCGGGATGCCGCCCGGAAATTCGGCATCAGCAAATCTACGGTGCATAAGGACATTTCCCAGCGTCTGCCCCTGTTCAACCGCAGTCTCTACCTGCAGGTAAAGGCCATTTTGGAGGAAAACAAGGCCCAGCGCCACATACGCGGCGGCCTGGCCACCCGGCGCAAGTACAAGGGCGGCTGAGCTCGCCCCAAAAGGAAAAGGACTTCAAGTTTTTTCTTGAAGTCCTTTTTTGCGGCTGTCCGCAGGTATTGTTGTGCATGCAGTCAACGGTATGTTACTGAGACCCACGGATATTTTTCCTGAAGGTCACCGAAGATTTCCCGCATGGGAGCGGCATACTCCCGCAGCTCCCGGGGCATGGAGTCAAATCCTTCCACCACAATGTGCCTTTGTACCGGCTGCAAGAATACATCCGTCAGGCAATCCCACATGGCATCCCAGTTTTCCCCGTAATAGTCCGGAAACCCAAATGTCTTGCGGATGCGCCGGTGCAATGCGCCCCAGTCTTTACAGCCATCCAGGTGCAGGACAACGGGGTCAGTTGTAATGGGCATATAACCATAGTAATTCATAACGAAATTCCTTTCCTTGCTGCTTTTTGCAGTCCATACATCTTCGAAAATCAAAGACGGATTTCCAATATTTATACTTTAGGCTGCGCACAAACTTCTTCCTTTCTACTATAACAGATTAGGCCATCCATGAAAAGGCTTTCATGTTATTATGTCAGACAGCAGTTTGTTGTCCCTATGTGTGCAACCCTCATGAAATTTTTGCAAAAAATTGCAATAATTTTCACGGTGTAAATTCCATAAAGCTCTGTATTTCAAGGGTTCACAGGCAAAAGGAAAAGGACTTCAAGTTTTTTCTTGAAGTCCTTTTTGGAGCAGGGTACGGGAATCGAACCCGCCTCCTCGGCTTGGGAAGCCGATGTACTACCGATGTACTAACCCTGCATCGCGATAGCTATTATAGCAGAGAATTCCGTCCTTTGCAACCGAAAAATGCCGGGAAGCATGAAATTTCTTTTTGCGGCATAGGATAGGCCAGCTTATTTGGGGAGGGCGGACGATGAAAAAGCGAGTTTTAGCGCTGCTTTTGGCGCTGCTGCCGATGGCTGTCCCGGCGGCAGAGGCGGTGGAGCTGCCGGTGGAGGCCCCGGCGGCGCTGCTGATGGAGAAGGAGACAGGGCAGGTGCTCTACGCCGAAAACGAACACGAAAAAATGGAGCCTGCCAGCGTCACAAAGGTGATGACCCTGCTTTTGGTCATGGAGGCCATGGAGCGCGGGGAGCTGCAGTATACGGACACCGTCACCGTCAGCGCGGGTGCCGCATCCATGGGCGGCAGCCAGGTGTACCTGTCCGAGGGGGAGCAGATCACCGTGGAGGAGCTTTTGAAGGCGGTGTGCGTCTCCAGCGGCAACGACGCCGCCGTGGCCCTGGCGGAAAAGGTGTCCGGGGTGACGGAGCTGTTCGTGCAGCAGATGAATAACCGGGCCGCGGAGCTGGGTATGCAGGACACCCATTTCGTGAATCCCACGGGCCTGCCTGCCCAGGGCCATGTGACCAGCGCCTATGACATTGCCCTCATGAGCCGGGCGCTGATTTTGCGCCACCCGGACATCCGGCGCTTTACCACGATATGGATGGACACCATTCGGAATGGCGAATTCGGCCTCTCCAACACCAACAAGCTCATTCGCTTTTATGAGGGGGCCACGGGGCTGAAAACCGGGTCCACAGGCTCGGCAGGCTACTGCATCTCGGCCACGGCGGAGCGGGACGGCATGGAGCTTATTGCCGTGGTGCTGGGGGGCGAAACCAGCCAGCAGCGCTTTGAGGACGCCAAGACCCTGCTGAACTACGGCTTCTCCGCCTACGCCCTGGCCCATGTTGCCCCGCCGGAGCCGCCTACGGTGCCGGTGAAGCTGGGAGCGGCCAAAGCCGCTGCCCTGACCCCTGCCGAGAATGTGCTTCTGGTGAAAAAGGAGCAGGCAGGGGGCCTGACCTATGACACCGACCTGCCGGAGTGTCTCACCGCCCCGGTGGAAAAGGGGCAGCAGGTGGGAACGCTGACGGTGCGCTGCGGAGACGAGATTTTGCGGGAGATCCCCCTGACGGCAGCGGAGAGCGTGGAGCGGATGTCCTGGAGCGGCCTGTTTCTGCGTCTGCTACAGCGAGCGGTTTTCGGGTAAGAAAACCGCCGGATTTCTCTTGTATTTTTCGCCGGATAGATGTAACATAGGGAAAAGAACAAAACAGGAGGGCACAATTATGATCCGTGTTGATCTTTCCCATATGCGGCACTTTATCCCGCTGCCCTATGAGGCGGCGCTGACCCCCCGGCTGCATCTGGCCCACGAGCGGCTGCGCAGCGGCACCGGGGCCGGTGGCGAATTCACCGGCTGGGTAAGCCTGCCCCGAACCTACGACCGGGAGGAGTTCGGGCGCATCAAGACGGCGGCCAGGAAGATCCGGGGCGATTCTCAGGCGCTGGTGGTCATCGGCATCGGCGGGTCTTATCTGGGGGCCCGGGGTGTTATCGAGTGTCTGTGCTCCCCTAACTACAATCTGAAAAAGAAGGATACCCCCAACATCTATTTCGTAGGCAACGGCCTGGATAACGACCAACTGGCCGAGGTGATGGAGCTGCTGGAGGGGCAGGATTTTTCCGTGAATGTCATCTCCAAGTCCGGCACCACCACGGAGCCGGCGGTGGCCTTCCGCTTCTTCCG
>ERZ1026848.1608-NODE-1608-length-11951-cov-9.439391_pt1 | contig 11951 bp, 20 predicted proteins | sample MGYA00380154_ERZ1026848 | MGnify/ENA primary metagenome ERZ1026848 (study PRJEB33269, sample SAMEA4719790) | human gut metagenome | biome: human-associated habitat; feature: organic feature; material: feces | place: Cameroon | collected 2013-10 ...
CTACAGCTTCGCTGATCGTCTCCGGTACCTGATTCTCTTCCGGATCTTCAAGCTCAGGAAAATCATCATTTTCAAAATCGTACTTTCGTGCCAGTTCTGTCACGTCTTTGAGAAAATCGTATTCTTTTGAGTCTGAGATCCGTACATGCAGCGTAAAATTACCGGTTTCATTTTGAATTATCATTTCCATGTGTCTTTTTCTCCTTTACCATCACTATTTTTGTGTCTTTGATACGATATGCTCTTGAGTCTCCCGGATGTTCCGTCTCAAGAATGTGATCCTCCAGCAACATTGTTATATGTCGTCTGATCGTTGCTTTTGACAGTCCTGTATCTGCCGCGATCTCATAAATAGCCGGCGGATAGCAGTGCCGCTTTATATATTTAGCAATGAATCTCAGAATCTTCTCTCTGTTGTCCTCCGCCTCTGCTGTCGCATAGTTCAATTCCATTCACCTCTTTTCCTGCGGTGTACCGTCAATGTTTTTGTTGTATTTACCACATTCCTCGTATTTACCGCGTATGAGCTTTCCGAAACTTCGGAAATGTTGATTCCTATGCCTGAAAACAGTTTTATCAGTGCATCTGCTGCCTTTTCTATCGTTACCCTGGTACCGGCCCATGCTTTTGTAAATTGTGTTGCAATTTCTTTCAGCTTCTCGCTGTCCCAGGAGCAGTTTACTGTCGGTTTCTTTCCTCCCCACGGCTTGTTTATTGCCCGGTGATAGCTTTTCCCGGAATATTTCATTTTTTTCGGCGGGTTTTTCCCCGTCTCCTGCTTGTATAGCTTCTTTTTCTGTCTCTTATTCATTTCTTTCCTTTCCTGCTGCTAAGCAGCTGATCGCAGACAGACTCAAATTCTCTCAGCAGGTCAAAATCTGCCTTTCTGCTTAATTTCCTGTCAACTTCTTTTACTTCGTACTCTCCGAATATGTGATCCCCGGATGTTCTTGCGTTGTTGACCTGGGCGGTTGTGCAATGCAGCGTTTCTCTGATTTCTCCGCTTGTCGCATTCTCTAGTATCAGATCACCGGATCTGTTTCTCACCTCATACAGCTTTTTGACCATTTCGTCCTCCTTAATGTCCTGCAAGGAACGTCTGCATCATTTTTGTTTTCCATTCTGGTTGATTGCTTACCCATTTCTCGCATTGATCGTCGTCCTCTACCAGACGGCCGGTGCGATCACAAAGACCACAATCATTTTCCATACAGGTTTTGCATGTCTTCTCCATTTTCTCCCTCCATTTCACTGTTCTTTCAACACTACCTGGATCTGTTTCAGTTCTTTCAGGGTTGCTCTCGCAATGTCTAAATGCTCGTCGGATGTTTCCTCGTCAATGTATTCCTGAATCAATTCTTTCAGTTGCTCCGGGTCCACTACAATTTTCATGTGCTTCACCATCGCTTCTCTAATCAACTTTGAACACTGCTTGTCTGTCAGATCCTCTTTGTTGTCAATCTCTTCCAATGCTTTGTTATATTTCTCTGTATCGAACTCATAGCAGTCCATCAACTTGCTTGTGAACCTCTTACTCCGGTTTGTTGCTAGCCGTGCCTCTTCTGCTTTTTCTCTCAGCTCGTCCAGTGTATCCAGACTAATTGTTGCCGTACCGTCCATGTCTCCTGTCTCCTTTCTGTTGCTTCTTGATTTTTCGTCTGATTTTGTTCCACCACTTTTTCCGGATTCGTTTCTTTTTTGCGTGTCTTGCAAGGTTTCTCCACTTCTCCGGGATGCCGTCCTCTTCTGGTGCTCCATACAGTTCAACTGGAGGTACCAGTGGAGGCCATCTGTCCATGTATGCCAGACCGCTATTTGTTGAAAAGTGAGACAGTCCTGTCATCGTGCCGATCCATCCTCCGAACAGCATTCTTTATTCCTCCATTTCAATTCCATTGTCAATGAGTCGCTTCATCTCTTCGTCCAGGATCCGGACGTAGGTTCCTTTTACCATTTCCATCAGCTCCGGGCTAATTGTTTCGCTGCCTTTGCCTGATACCAGGCTTTTAGCCAAGGCGAAGATATACGCAATGCTTTCATCTTCTGTGACAGTCTCCTGAAATTCAATCACAAGGACCTTGCGGTCCTCGTAACTGAGTATCCAGGCGTTTTTTACTACTTCTTTGTGTAACTCTATGTGAGCAACAAGCGCCTTTTCCTGCATCTTTTTATCCCTCCTGCTATTTCTGTAATCCTTTTAAAAACTCACACAATTCTGTTTCTGAGTTTGGAAATTTATCATAGCGTGTATGAAACGTCCATTTTGGCACTCCGCCAGCTCGATCCGGTTCAGGTCCGCCTACCAGATGCATGTAGTATGTCTCTGTCGTTCTTGACACCCACCAGCTTTTCTGTTCTCCCGGATCCGGTGCATATTCTTCCACAATCAGGCGTGCTCCGTTCTGAAAATCGTATTTATAATATTTGACGCCTATGTTTTTATCCTCGTACCAGAGTCCCCAGTCTTTGTAGGCTCTGAGCCATTCCTTACGCTGATCGTTATTTTTCATTTCCGGTAATGTGTTGCTGGAACACTCCGCGATTTTGTTGACTTCAACAGAATCGTTTTCAGACGTTTTGTTATCTTCAACAATATGTTCCTGCTGCTTATTGTCCGGTGATTCTGCTGCCGAAAAGCAGCTCTTTTCCGGTTCCACTGGTCTATGCGCTGATGAATTGTTCTTTTCTGGCTTCTCTGGTGCATCTATGGACACCATTTTCACCGGCTTCTGTTTCTTTCCGTATCTTTTCACCAGTTCTTCCGCCAGCTCATTCCATGTGAGCGTATGCTGCATTGTATCGTCCGGATTGAAAATGATTCCCTCTTTCCCTGTCTGATAATTAAAATGTCCATTTCTGATCCTGACGTCTCTGTATCTGATGCTGATTAAGTATGCAGCCATTCTTGTGTCGCATTTGACGACTCTTTCTCTCTCGCCTTTGTTCAATGCTTCAAACAGTCGCTCTATCTGCAATTCTGGTTGTACCGGTGTCTCATTCTCTGGCGGTCTCTGCTGCCCGATTGCCTGCGCAAGTGTGAACTGTCCTGGAATGTCTCTGTTGTCTTCCTGGAGCTTCTTGAAAGCTCTTACTTCCGCTTGCGTTATGATGTCGTGCTCCATGTAGTGCTCCATAGCCTGCTTCTGGTATTTTTCATCCAGATCAGCAAGCTCACGGGCCACGGTGATGTTGATCTTCTCCGCCTCAAACTCTGCCATCCATTCAGCACTGAGTCTTTTCTGGACTGCGTGGTATCTTTCCATCTGTGTTCCGGATACGCCGATCGTTTCTCTCACGATGTCTCTTGTCTTGCCTTTCAGTCCAGCAAGGTTTTTCAGCTCTTTTATGATCTCCTCGGTGTCCAGGGCCTCGCGCATCTTCTCCCAGTCCGATTTATCTCTGAATCGGTTTGCCTGGATAACTGACAGGCGTTCAAGTAATTTTGATATTGCGTCGTCATTTTTCCTTGTTGCCGAACCGTCAATGCAGCTTTCCTCAATTTCTAACAAATTCTTACGTGCATTATCTTTTACTTTTGTATATTTGCAATTGATCTTTCGGAACTCTTCATGTCCCTCCTCTACCAGCATCCTGCAGCACATTGTCCGGCAGTGTCCGGAAATTATGTAATCCTCTCCGTCCCTCTCTTCGATCAGGACATCCTGCATCACTCCGAACAACAATATAGAGTTTTTCAATCCCTGCAGTTTCTCTGGTTTCACTCCGTAAAAATTCGCTTTTGACGGAACCAATTTGAACACGTCTCTGTATACCGTATCACTTGAGTTTTCTTCCTGTATCTGTTTCGGGCGTTTCGCAACCATGTCGGCAAGGTTAAAAGCCATTACGCCTCACCTCCTGATATACTCAGCTTTGCAATGTACTCGGCTACAAGGTCCTCATAGTCCTTTGCTGCCAGAGAACGCGGTGAATACTTCGGAATCGGGATTCTTGCGTATGTGCATTCTGACACTTTTCTGGAATATCTGATGTGTGTTTTTAACATCGGGTATCCTGCTGCCTGGATCAGTTCCAGTCCCTGTCGCTGCGCTTCGTTTCTTCTATCGTATTTCGTGATAAAGATCCAATAATTCTCAAGTTCTTCGTTCAGGTCCTCTCGCGTATACCGGATCTGATTGACAAGCTCCGGTAATCCCTCTCCGGTGTTGTCGTCAATCTCGACAGGAATCAGCACATCATTGCACGCTGTCAACGCATTGATCGTGGAAATATTAATGTCCGGTGCATTGTCGATGATGCAGAAATCATACTGATCCTCGACACATCCAAGCGCGTTCTTGATACGATACTGCTGCGGACGTGTCTGATCCAGCATGACCGTCTGATTTGCTGTAAGCAGGCGCATGTTTGCCGGGAGCACGTCCAGGTTCTCAAAATCGGTTTTTTTGATGAGCTTGTGCATCCAGTCTTCCGGATGTCGTGTCGTCATGATCCTGTCAATGCCCTCTCCGTCCTGAGTGCGACGGTTCAGCCCTCTCGATGCGTCCCCCTGCTTATCGTTATCAAGCAGGAGCACTCTGTATCCCTGGTTTGCAAGGATGTACGCAATGCTATTTGATGTGATTGTCTTAGCAACTCCGCCTTTTAAGTTAATAACCGCTACTGTTCTCATAATTTTCCCCTTTTCTTGTTGTTATTCTTTTCTTTTTCCGCAGCTACATCCGTCTCCTGGTTTCAGTTTTCTGCATATTCCCTCTACGCACTGACAATAGCCTATGTTTTCTGGTTCTGAGTAATATCTGTACTCACATTCTTCGCAGAGTACAATGTGTTTGTACCGATCCATGAGTTTCATGGCCTGGCTATGGTCAAAGTGATTGATCTTGTCATATTCTGCCTTGATCCCGTCTGTATGCTTCTGCAACTCGCAATGATGACAGAAATAATCCAGTTCCTCCTGGCTCAAATTATCAGCTCTGTATCTGCAGATATTGTCGCAAATGTATTCCTCCAGGGCTTCAATGTTTGTGTCTATTCCGTCGTCGTCTTTCTTCGTCGGCTCGGCGCATCCATTCGGGTTTGCCGTCTTCTGGCTCGCTGTCAAAATAAATCCCTCCTTTTCGGTCTTTGTAATACGTGAATTTATATCCAGATCTAATGATCGTACCTATGTATTCCATGTCAGCCGGGTTCTGTTCTGGTTTCAGGCTCCAGCCCTTTCCCCATATCTCCTCCATCTTTTCTCATTTCCTCCTGCATCCATACGGAGTATGCGTGCTTTCCAGGTTGAGAGGATATCACGATACCGCGCTCTTTTATTTTTCTGCAGATACTCTCCCATTCCTGAGCGTTCTTTATCGGTTTGCCTTTTGTGTCTTTAAAATCAGCTGCTGCCATTTCATCTATTTTCAAAATCCTTGCCGCAACAAAAGCGTCTTTCGTATGTATACATACTTCACATTCCTTACGAAATTGTGCCAAGGCTTCTGCAAGCGCCTGCAGGTTGCACTTGTGGTATGTTCCCTCTACTGATCCGAACCCCACACGGGTTACTGGTGGGCGTCTTCCGCACATGGCTTCAAGTACATATCCATATTTTCGCCATGTGCATTCCTGGGTCTGCTTGTCTGTCTCCAGATATATATTTACTTTCATGCCCTTATTCCCTCTTTTTCTTTACTTTCTTTTTCTGCTCCTGCTTCTTTGGCAGCCTCTTTGTGCGGATCAGTGTGTACGTGCGGTATGGTTGACCGGTCACGCTGTTGATGTCTTCGTGAAAAGAGTCTTTTTCCACTTCCCACCCTTTCGGGATTCTGACTTTTCCCCATGTCTCCCAGTGCTTATGCACTTTTTCATCCGGCTCCGGAATTGGCAGGTTCCTCGACGCTGAATAACTCGCCTCCCTCAACCTTGGCTCTGTATCCGGTGTCTTTGTTATGTACGCTGCCAGATCAGCAAACTCACCTTTTTCATACATGAGTTTGTTTTCCACCTGTCCATGCGGCCATGCCTTTCGCAAAATGATGTCGGTATCCGGAATCCTGTTCACTATGATGTGTATGTGCCAGGCTCCTCTTGTGCCTACCTCAATGTTGCGCATCCATTTCAGCTCTGCTCCCCGTTTCTTGTATTCTCTCCGGAGAACCTGCAGGAATGCTTTCCAGTCTTCCTTTGCTGCTTCCATGGACGCCGGTCTCTTGTCTATTGCATATGACAGTCTGGAGAAATAATCATCCACGTCGAAATTGTTCCGGAGCTTCCAGCGCGCCAGCCTCTCCCGGTTATACTGGTTCCTCTTCTTCATCTGCTCCGGGGTGGCTTTCTTCTTCTCCTGCCTCTTCTGTTCCGGCGCTCCATACCTTGCTGTATGATACTCATACACCTCTGTGACATTCCGAAACCTCATTCTCATACTTTTGTAGCTCATATAAGTCCCCTTTTGAATCCATCTCTAATACTTCTAGCAAGTTTGCAACAGGGGTTTCTCTCCCCTGCTTTCAGGCTTGCTTTCTGAGTTTTCAAGGATCCGGCATTGCAATGATATAAAGATCGTTACACATGATTTTGAGCTGACATTTGTTGCATGTATGCCAGCTCATTCAGTTTACATAATACCGTGCTGTTTTTTCTTGACTTCGCAATATGTTTTCGCTGCTGCTTCCGTCATATTTCCTGGAGTATCAATGTGGTGTGCCTCGAACTCCATTACCTCTCTGAAATGTGCTACAACTAATTCTGTTTCCGGATTATCCTTTCTCATATCTTTCGCGATTGTCTCAAGCGCGTTAATAATAAACGGCATATCTCCGTCTGGTGCCGGGAAAATAGCATCCGCAATTTTGTTCAACCACATTGTCTGTCTTTCGAACGCCAGTTTCAGTAATGTTTCTTCGTTTCTTGTCTTTGTTGCTTCCCCTATTTTCTTCATAAATTCTTCATATCCATTAAAATCACTTTTAAGCATATAATCCTCCTTGACATTTCTTTTCAGGTTCCTTATACTATTTACAAAAGTTGTTTTTTCTTTTTGGCTCTCACGTTGGCGGACGTGGGAGTCTTTTTTATGTTCTCGAATACTTCCTCAATCCAGAACAGGAATATAAATACACAAATGGATATTCCGAATGTGAGTGTAATTGCCTGCATCCTGCTGCCGATCTCCCAAACCGGCAGCATTGAGATCAGGTACCCTGTCAGCATTGATGTGATTACTTTTCTTTCCATTTCTGCCTCCTTATGCTGTTTCCTCTTTCTCCTTTGGCTTCTCTTTCACCTTCACGGTGATGTCAACGCCATGCTTTTTTGAGAGGATCGTGGCAAGGGTTTCGTAGAATCTTACCGCGTTAAATGTTCCCTGTGTTTCCATTGTCTTCCCCTCCTAAAAATCAAATTCTGCTGCAGGAGCTGTCGGCATTGGTGTGTATCCTCCGGCCAACTCCAAGCGTCTTATTGCTTTGCGTCGGCTTGCTTCGCTGTTGTCCCAGGCGTATTCGTATCCATCCGCAGCCGGTCCGCGTTTCACTTTTCCATTGCAGCGATCCATGACTGTCTGATAACTCATGAAATTCTTTTTCGCTGCCTCTCTCGCAGATCTGTAATATTCCACGTCCTGTCCGCAGCTGTTCAATTTCACGACTATTTTGTTTCTGGAACTATAGCCGGTCAGCTCTCCCAGCTCCTGCCTGGATATGTAAGCTATATTGTTTATGTGATTCTCAGACTGCAACCCGTTCTTGTGATACGGAACCGTGCCATCAGGAGCAGGCCCTAAAAACGTCTTTGCGATCAGAGAGAGAACTATCTCCTCTTTCGCTTTTCCGTCTTTCGTGAGTTTCACAATCAGGCGCTGACTCCCTTTCTTTTTTTTGTGATAGGGAGTCATATTGCGAAACTGTCCAGACTTTAAAACTCTCCGGATGTTTCCCTCTGTACTCGCCTGGTATCTGCCGTCATATCCTGGAATGTCTTTCCATTTTTCAATCAAGGTCGTCCCTCCCTTATGCCGGCTTTTTCTGAGCCGCCATGCTTGCACCCACCTTGACGCCTTTCAGGAATGTGTCCATCAGCGTCTGTTTGGTGATGTTTACAGACTGCAGAAACGCTGTCAGTTCTTCGGCTTCGGCTTTGTCTTCCATGCTTAACATTACTTCCATATTCTTCTGTGACATATCTTTCGCCCCTTTCTGGCTTACCTCATCAGTGAACACGTTGCCATCGTGTCCAGACGGTCATTGCTGACCGTTTCGGTTATTCTCTTCCAGCTCTTTTCCTCTCTTGTCTGTCCAGCAAATCAATTATTCTTTGATATTTGTCCCTTTTTTCTTTCCAGCTCAGATATTCTCCTGCTTCTTCTGATCCGTCCTCTTTTGCCATTACCTTTTCGAGCATGTTATCAATCGCATTTTCCATTTCCTGTTGTGCTTTTCTTTTTTCCTCGGCAATAATACAGTACAGTTCCTGCGTCAGATCTTCCGGGAGCAGAGCTGATTCTCTTTCCATATTCTGAATTTTTAATTGCAGCGCTCTTTCTGATTCCACATGCTTCTTTATCACAACTTCAAGATCTGCTATTTCTCCTTTCAGGGCTTTGTTCTGAATATCTCTTTCTTTTTCTCGTGTCTCAGCAAGTTCTAACTGTCTTTTCAAGCTGAATGCTGCATCATTTTCGATGTTTTCCTCTGCAATTTCAAGAACGCCCTCCATTGCGAATCCGACGTAGCTTGTCTCTCCGAGATCATTCACAATCTTTCTGATTTTCTGTATTGCTTTTCTTTCCTGTTCTTTTGTTGTTAATCCTGTCATCTCTTCTTTCTTTTCTTCTTTTCCTAATAGATAACCAGGAGTGGTGTGCAGCGCATTTGCGATATTAACAACGGTCGGCCCCATAGGGGTGCGCTCTCCGCTGACAATACTTGCCATACTTTTTTCTGTGATACCAGCTTTGACAGCGAGTTCTCTCTGTGTCATTCCTCTTTGTTTCAATAAATCAGCGATTCTATTACCTAAATTATTATCGTTCATTTTGATTTCCCTTTCTGTTTGCTCTTTGTTTGTTCTGCAAACATCATAATTCATTTAATAAACTTTGTCAACTCCTTTTTGTTTGTTTAACAAACTTTTTTCGTTGACATTTATATTCCTTAGTGTTATTCTGTTTTTAGAAGCAAAAGGAGGTGACAACATGACTCAAGGCGAACGCGTGAAAGAAATCCGTAAATCTCTTGGTTTCACTCTTGATAAATTCGGAGAACGAATTGGTTTAAAGAAAAGCGCTCTCAGTCTTATTGAAAATGGAAAGAACGTTCTTACTGACGGAAATATCCTTTCAATATGTCGTGAGTATAATGTCAATGAGAAATGGCTCAGAGATGGTGAGGGTTCCATGTTTGCGCAGCCAGAAACATTCAGCCTTGATGAATTTGCCGCGCAGCATAACGCGACAGATCTTGAAAAAGAAATCATTAAGACTTATTTTGAAATCGATCCAGCAATCCGGCGACAGATCCTGAATCACTTTAAAGAAAACCTCATGGGTGCTGGTGGTGCTCCAGACAGCCCGGAAGAATTAGAAATTATGCACCCACCTGTTACAGGTGATGAAAAAACAAATGCTGGATAATAAAACACCCAGCTGCAACTAACTATTTAAGTATTATGATTTGAGTTCCCCCATTAAAGTCAAGATTAATATATATAGTATTGTTGCTGTGATAATACAAAGCGTATATTTTGCAGTTGCCGTAATGTATGTATTTTCTTTTCACCATTGTTTCCACACCTTCCCGTTAGTAAGTAACAGCTGGGTGCAGGAAACATTATAAGGGGGAAGCTCATCATAATACTACCGGTAAATCTTTCCAATGCAGGAGGTACAAACGATGGGTCTTTTTAATAATAGTGGCGAAACCAAAGAAGAAAAGAAAGCCCGTAAGCAAGCAGAAGCCGAAGCAAAACAGGCAGAGAAGGATCTTGCAGCTCTTCGTAAATTCGGAATGGAAAATTTAAAAAATCCTAATGATATTGAATCTGTCAAAAGTATTCTTAATGAATTAAGCGGTACCGGTCTTACAGAGCTTGGAATCTCTTTGGGTGCCGGAAGTGATCGTGATATTCAGAAAAATATTATGAACTATCAGCGTGCAGTTCTTGAACAGAATTTTATTATCATTCGTCAGCTTGACAGAATCGCTAAATTACTGTCCGACAAATAATTATCTGGGGGTGGAACGAACATGAACAAGAAAAAGAAATTATTGTCTTTGATTCTTTCTATGGTTATGATATTGTCTCTCTTTACAGTTCCCGTTCAGGCAGCAACCAAAAAGGTCGCAAATCAAACCAAATCTATTACTATGGTTGTGAACCAAAAGAAAGCCATTAAAGCTCCGGTTAAAATGACTTACAAAAGTAGCAATCCCAAAATTGCTACCGTAAGCTCCAAGGGAGTTATCACTGCCAAGTCAAAAGGTTCTGTTGTTGTTACAGGCAAATATAAATCTGTAAAATGGACTTATAAAATCAAGGTGATTGCAAAGAAGGCTCCTCTAGGAACCTATGTATGGATCTGCGATACAGGAAAAAAATATCATCTCAGTAAAGACTGCAGTAAAATGAATGATCCGTATACGGTAACAATCAGCGAAGCTAAAGCGCGCGGATATGATGCGTGCAAGAAATGTTATAGATAAATAAAAATCGTCCCAGTGTTGGCGCACCAGGACGACTTTGTGAAAACTCTGCAGCTATCAGTTGATGCTACAATTCTTTTCCAGACAATTAGAATTATAGCACGAACTGATACGCCTGCATAGGTGTATTTTTTATACCCATTTTTTAAGGAGTGATACTATGAGTATAACAAATGTTGCTATATATGTACGTGTCTCCACAGACCGACAGGCAAAAAAGGGAGACAGTATTGATGAACAGCTCTCCACCTGCAAAGCCTATATTGCATCTAAAGAAAACATGGTTCTGGCCGGAACCTACATTGACGATGGAATCTCCGGCAGAAAAATCAAACGCGGAGATTTTGAGCAGTTGCTTGATGATGTCCGGCTCGGACGCGTGAATCTGATTATTTTCACTAAACTCGACCGCTGGTTCCGCAGCCTGCGACACTATCTGAATACGCAGGCAGTTCTCGAAGCGAATCATTGTGACTGGCTTGCTGTCGATCAGCCGTACTTTGATACGACCACACCGCATGGCCGGGCTTTCGTTGCGCAGTCCATGACCTTTGCAGAGCTGGAAGCAGAGAACGATTCTGTCCGGATCCGGGATGTGTTTGACTATAAATACCGGCAGGGTGAAGTTCTGGCCGGAAAAGCGCCTCTCGGATTTTCCATTGAAAACAAACATCTTGTACCTAATCAGGACGCTGAAAAGGTGCTGCATATCTTCCAGTTTTATGCTACTTGCAATTCCCTGAACCAGACAATCACACATCTGGAATCTGATATGGGTATCGTTATGACTCAAAGCAATCTTAAAACTGCAATCTTAAAAAATAAAAAATATATTGGTGTGTTCCGTGATAACGATCATTATTGTCCTGCCATCATTCCATTGGATCTGTTTGAGCGTGTACAGGAGCTGCTTGCTATTAATGTCAAAATCAGTCAGAAATATAACTATATATTTAGTGGTTTACTCCGCTGCGCTCACTGCGGTCATTCATTTTCCGGTGCTACACGAAAAATAAAGAAAAAGGCTGGTGGTTTTTACAAATATCCTCTCTACAAATGTCATGGCGCCTATCCAAGTAAGCGTTGCAGTAATCGCAAAGTTATATTCGAATCATGTATAGAAAGGTACCTGATTGCAAATATCAAGCCTCTCCTGCAGGAGCATATTGCAGAATATGAAATTACAAGTGCTAAAGTGATTGATTATGATTCCCGGAGAACAGCACTCCTGAAAAAAATTGATAAGCTGAAAGACCTGTACATAAATGACATAATTACTATGGATCTGTCTCTTATACACAT
>ERZ1026848.1613-NODE-1613-length-11925-cov-13.486605_pt1 | contig 11925 bp, 7 predicted proteins | sample MGYA00380154_ERZ1026848 | MGnify/ENA primary metagenome ERZ1026848 (study PRJEB33269, sample SAMEA4719790) | human gut metagenome | biome: human-associated habitat; feature: organic feature; material: feces | place: Cameroon | collected 2013-10 ...
TTACATTTGTTGCTATTATACTGGAATAAGTAATATAATTCGACGGAGGATTGCTATGGATCATATTGCACATATTAAAAATACAGGCGGCTTAGATAACAATAGTGTCACCGAAGAAAAAGTCAGCGAGCATTGTAAGGCAGTTGCTTTGTTGGCTAGTAGTTTTTCAAGTCCGCTTAATTTGGAAAATACGGTTAACGTGTCTGCTTTATTACACGATATGGGTAAGTTAAATAACGATTTTGACGGATATATAAAGCACGAGAACGGCATTAAAAGAGGCGAAATCGATCATAGCTATGCGGGAGCTAAATATCTTTTGGAGCTGGTTTCAAATGATGAAGATAAATACAAAAAAGAAGTCGCAAGATTGATTGCGAGAATCATCATATCTCATCATGGGTTGAATGACTGGTACACACGGAACAATGATGACTATTTTGATTACAGATGCAGTAAAAATGAACGTTATGCTGAAATCAAGGGCAATATAGGCGAGCTTATTTCCGATAGCGACCTTGATGAATCGCTTGCTAAAGCGGCTGATGAATATCGCAGAATTTTTGAAAAGATGAAAGAAATCTGCTGTGCCAAAGACAGAAAACAATATTTCACAACATTAGCTTTTTATCACGGATTACTAGAAAGACTGACCGAGTCCTGCCTTATTGACGCTGACAGAACAGCAACAGCCAAGTTTATGGAAGGCATTGAAATAACCGAGCCGTCAGAAGACGAAATACAGCACAAATGGCTTGATATGAAACAGCGTATGGATAACAAGCTGAGTAAATTTTCCGGAAGTGACAGTGTAGTATCAAAACTGCGAATGAACATTTCGGACAGATGCTGTGCATTTGCAAAAAATGATGTAGGTATAGCTCAGCTCATTGTTCCTACAGGCGGCGGTAAAACGCTTTCGGCATTGCGTTTTGCAATTGAATATGCTGCTGAGCATAAAAAGGAACGCATATTTTACATTTCTCCGTTTATGTCCATACTTGAGCAGAATGGCGATGTGATCCGTGAGATAGCGGGAGATAATAACTACCTTGAGCATCACTCCGATATGTATAGTAAGATTATTGATGATAAGCATAAGAGTAAAGAAGAAGTCGCTGATGAGCTTGAGGACTATGAGCTGCGTTGCAGGCATTGGGATAAACAGGTTATTTGCACTACTATGGTGCAGTTCTTTGATACATTATTCTCGTCCAGAACAGAAGCTCTGAGAAGGATGCACAGATTTGCTGATTCGGTCATTATAATTGATGAAGTGCAATCAATACCGATAAGGTGCGTATACTTGTTTAATCTTGCAATGAATTTTCTTTCCAACTTTATTGGATGCACGATAGTGTTATGTTCCGCAACACAACCTACATTTGAACAGTGCAAGTATCCTATAATGCTTGATAAAGAGAGCTCGATGACAGGGGATTATACAAAGGATTTTGAAGATTTTAAAAGAACTGAAGTTGTATCTTTGCTGAATAATCAGGGAAACACTTATGAAGAAGCTGCGGTAATATGTATGGACAAGTACCGTGAGAACGGGAATCTCCTGTTCGTAGTCAACACCAAAACTGCGGCGGCAGAAATATTCAGGAACGTAATGCAACTTAATGACGAAGAAGAAATCAAGGCGAAAGTGGTTCACCTCAGCACAAATATGTGTCCGGCACATAGACGCAAGGCGATAGATGATATACGCCGTATGCTTGATGCCAATGAACGTGTGATATGTATAACGACGCAGCTTATAGAGGCAGGGGTCGATATCAGCTTTAAATGTGTAATACGTTCAAGTGCAGGACTTGATAACATAGCCCAGGCGGCAGGAAGATGCAACAGAAACGGTGAAGATGATTGCAGAAATGTATACATAATCAAACTGAAAGATGAATATATCGCAAAGCTCGGAAAACTTAAAGAGGCACAGCACCAATGCGGTTTAATAGTACGAAAATACGGATGTGAGCAACTGTTGTCGGTTGATATTATGAAAAGATATTTTCGTGATTACTATGAAGATTGTGCCCGTGACAGTAATGGCGATATGCTTGAATATCAGATCAGAAACTCAAATTACAGTCTTCTTGATCTGCTGTCTTGCAATATAATTTTCAGCAATGATAAAGGAAATTGGAAGTCAAGGCAGGCGTTCAAAACGGCAGGCGATAACTTCAGAATGATAGATAATAACACTGTTGATATAATAGTGCCGTATAATGAAGAAGCAAGCAGAATAATCGAAGCTCTTAACGGCGAAACAACTATATCGCAGGCTCTTGAGCTTCAGCGTAAAGCACAGCAGTACATTGTAAGTGTATACGATTATACCTTTAAAAAGCTTACTGAAAACGATGCTTTAAACAAGATTAAGGTAAGGCAGGATGAAAAAGTGTGTATCTATGCGCTGAAAAAAGAGTTTTACAATAATGCTACAGGGCTAAGTACAGAGGGCAAACCTCAGGAAGCAATGTTCGTCTGAGCTTACCGCAAATATCGGATATATACAACATGATGTGTGACCTGTCTGTTAGAACAGGCTGACATAAATATCAAAATGCAAAATACGGGTAAAAGCGAAAGCACAAACCCGAAAATAAAGGAGGTAAGAATTTTGAGCAAAACCGAACACGATAATATTGTCGAGTTCAAGGTGAGCGGAGATTTGGCACTGTTTGCAGATGTGCTGACACGTCCGGGCGGAGAAAAATTCAGCTATCCTATTCCGACTTATGAGGCGTTGAAAGGTATACTCATGAGCGTATACTGGAAGCCGACTATCATATGGGTGATAGACGAGTGCAGGGTGATGAATAAGATCTCTATGGAACGTAAAGGCATCCGTCCGATAAAATACGGCGGAGGCAACGACCTTTCATATTACACCTATCTTAAAGATGTGGAGTACAGGGTAAGAGCTCACTTTGAATGGAATGACAACCGTCCGGAGCTTGAAAAAGACCGGAACGAAAACAAGCATCATAACATTGCAAAACGTATGATACAGCGTGGCGGAAGGCGTGATATTTTCCTTGGTACAAGAGAATGTATGGGGTATGTCGAGCCTTGCAGCTATGATGAAGGTGTAAGCTATTATCAGGGTACAGAAATTCCGTATGGTTTTATGTATCATGGCATTACTTATGCAGACGAAGCTGAGAGGGAAGAGGACAAGGGCAAACTTACCGTCAGATTCTGGCGGCCTGTTATGAAAGACGGGGTTATAAAGTTCGATCATCCGAATGATATTCCCGAATCTCAGAAAAGGCATATCCGTGATATGGAAATAAAGCCGTTTGGTAAAGATCTTGATAATTTCAGCGGACTTGAAGAATTCGACTTTATAGGCGGGGGTGATGATATTGAGCTGGACTGATGAATTGATGAGAGCGTATGACATTCTGAACTCAACAAATGATCGGAATTTACTTCCGCTCTGTCATTCAACGCAGAATGCACAAATTGAAATAGATATCAATTCAGATGGCACTATACCGTCAATAGGATTCGCAGAAAAAGTTGAAAAAGAAGATGCTGTTACAATAATTCCCGTAACAGAGGATTCATCGTCCAGAGGAGCGGGTATCAATCCGCATCCGCTTGCAGATAAACTGATATATATTGCAGGCGATTATCCTAAGTATGCAGATGTCAAAAAAAGCGACAACAGCAAATATTATAATGCGTATATCGAAAATCTGAAAAAATGGTGCGAGTCAGGCTCTGCACCGCAGGAAGTAAAGGCTGTATACACTTATCTTTCCAAAGGCACTATAATTGCCGACCTGATTGATGCGGGGATATTCACTTTGAATGAAAAAGGCAAATTATCCGATGAAAAGATAGCAAATACCGATCCCGCAGAATGCTTTGTGAGATTCAGCGTTGACGGAAAAAAGTTATGGAAAGACGAGAGCTTGTATCAGGCGTATATAGCGTATGCCTGCGGCGATTGTGCAACTTCGGATATTTGCTATGCTACAGGCGAACATGGCGGTATAACATATAAGCATCCGTCTAAAATACGAAATACCGGCGATAAGGCAAAGCTGTTTTCCGCAAACGATGAAAGCGGTTTTTCATATAGGGGAAGATTCGCAGATAAAACTCAGGCTACCGCCATCAGCTTTGACTACTCGCAGAAGTTACACAATGCGCTTAAATGCCTGATAAAAAAACAGGGCTATATCGTAGATGGTCTGTGCATTCTGGTATGGGAAAATAATCTTGCAGAAATTCAAAAGCCTTTTGAGGGATGCAGCTTTGATGACGATGAAGATGGCTATATTCCTGAAAGCAACACCGGTGAAATAAACAAAACGCTTACGATAGCTTCTATTACGGGTACCAAAAACAAATACAAAAGCGATTCAAAAACTCTTTTGATTATGTTCGACAGTGCTACAACGGGAAGACTTTCAATGACGGAATATGCTGAGGTTGCAACCTCGGACTATCTTTCTAACCTTGAAAAATGGCATAGAGATACCTCGTGGATATGCTATGGTAAACGCCGTTCTTTTTCTGTATACGAAATTGCCGCCTGCGCTTATGGCAATGAAGAAGGAAGTGTGCTTAAGCCGGGCGAAAAAACAAAAAAAGATGTTTATCAGCGACTTATTCCGTATATCGTATGCGGCGGAAGAATACCGCAGGATATAGTAAACCAACTGTTCATCAGAGCTTGCAGATACAATGCATTTGATAATAAAAGCAACAACTGGCAAAGAGTTGTTAACTGTGCCTGCGGCATGATACGAAAAAGAATTATCGAAACAAAAGGAGAGTGTACAATGTCACTTGATAAAGAAAGCCACAGCAGAGATTATCTTTATGGCAGACTGCTTGCGGTAGCTGACGTAGCGGAAGCATCTACATATACAAAAGAGGAGAGCCGTCCGACTAACGCCAAACGCTTTTTTGAAGCGTTTTCAAATCATCCTTATCAGACGTGGGATGTTATATATAAGAGTCTGCGACCTTATCTTGACAGAATGGGCAGAGGCGGAAGCGTTCGCTATGAACGTAAGATAAATGAAATAACTTCAATGTTTGAACACGACGAGTTCAAGAACAATTCGCCGTTGTCACCGGAATTCCTGCATGCTTACAGCTGTCAGGTAAACGAATTATACGGTAATAAAACAGACGACAATAACAAGGAGGAAGAATAATTATGAGTACATTAACAAACAAGATAGATTTTGAGGTTATTATCTCAGCTACAGACGCAAACCCCAACGGTGATCCTTTAAGCGGTAACCGTCCCAGAATAAATTCAAAGGGTCTGGGTGAGATTTCAGATGTATGCATCAAGCGTAAGATACGCAACAGACTTCAGGATATGGGCGAAAGAATATTCGTACAGAGCGATGACAAGTGCGATGACGGTTGCGACAGCTTAAGAGCAAGAGTCGATTCATGCGATGAACTCAAAAAAATATCTGCCGGAAAAAATACAAACAAGGATGAATACGCAAGGATCGCTTGTGAACAGTGGATGGATGTCCGCAGCTTCGGTCAGGTTTTTGCATTTAAAGGTGATGCGGTTTCTGTTGGCGTAAGGGGTCCGGTATCAATCAGCATTGCAAAGAGCGTATCTCCTATTGAAATAATCAGTATGCAGATAACAAAGAGTGTAAACAGCGAAGGTGGAAAAGGCGGTAAAGCCTCTGATACTATGGGTACAAAAAACCGTGTTGGTTTTGGTCTGTATGTATTCAAGGGTAGTATCAACTGCCAGCTTGCTGAGAAAACAGGCTTCAGCGATGAAGATGCGGAAAAGATAAAAAAGGCACTTGTAACGCTGTTTGAGAACGATTGTTCTTCAGCACGTCCCGAAGGAAGTATGCAGGTATGCAGAGTTTACTGGTGGAAGCATGACAGCAAAACTCCTAAGGTATCCTCTGCAAAGATACATAATGCTGTTCAGATAAAGGAAAAGGCTGAGCTTAACGGAAAGGAACCTAACTCTGTAGCCGATTATGATATTATACTCAATAATCCCGAGGGTGCAGTACAGCCTGAGATAATTGACAATATTTAATGAGCTACAGTGAAGATGAATATCTGATGATTTCCGGCATACAGCATTTTGTGTTTTGCAAACGACAATGGGCATTATTGCACATCGAACAACAATGGAACGAAAACTATCTCACTGTTGACGGCAACATTCTTCATCGTAATGCACACGACGGAGATTTTACCGAAATGCGAAGGGATGTTATTGTTACCAGAAGTATGCCGGTTTCTTCATCGGAATACGGTATCAGCGGTGAATGCGATATAGTTGAATTCCATAAGTCGAAAGACGGAATATGTCTTTTTGGCAGAGAAGGAAAGTACAGCGTTATCCCCGTAGAATATAAAAGGGGAAGACCTATTGACAGCGATTGTAACGATCTTCAGCTTATCGCACAGGCTGTTTGCCTTGAGGAAATGCTGTGTTGCAGAATACCATACGGATATATGTATTACGGGCAGATAAGGCGCAGGGTGAAAGTTGAGTTCACCGATGAATTAAGAGTAAGACTTTCGTCTGTGTTGAATGAAATGCACAGGCTGTATAAGGCACACCATACACCTGTTGTAAAAAAGAGCAGGAGCTGTAATGCCTGTTCGATGAACAATTTGTGCTTACCGTCGGCAACATCTTCGTCAGCATCGGAATATATTAAAAATCGCTTGAAAGGGGACAGTATATGAGAAAGCTCAGAAATACGCTTTATGTGATCACGCCCGACAAATATCTGTCCCTTGACGGCGAAAATATAGTAATGCACAGCAAAGACGATACGCAAACACGTCTTCCTTTGCATAATGTCGAGGATATTGTGATATTCGGCGGCAGGGGAGCCAGTCCTGCATTGATGAATAAATGCACTGAAGATAATATCGGGCTTACATTTATGAGCCGCAGCGGAAAATTTCTTGCAAGAGCAGAGGGAGCAACCAGCGGAAATGTGTATCTGCGACGGGAACAGTTCAGAATAGCGGATGATGAGGCGAGAAGTCTTTCTGTAGCAAAGAATTTCATTATCGGAAAACTGTTTAACAGTCGCTATGTTATTGAAAGAGCAGTAAGAGATCATTCTTTACAAGTTGATGTCGATAAACTGAAAAACCGTTCCGACCTTCTTTCACAGGCGATAGTCAAGTGTCAGAGCGTTTCTGATATTGATACTTTGCGTGGAATCGAGGGGGAATCCGCACAGCTATACTTTTCGGTTTTTGATGAATTTATACTACAGCAGAAAGATGAGTTCCGTTTCGTAACAAGAAGTAAACGGCCGCCGCTTGATAATGTCAATGCTTTACTGTCTTTTTCGTATTCAGTCGCAACCGGTATGTGTACCTCTGCGCTTGAAACCGTAGGGCTTGATCCTTACGTTGGGTTTATGCACACAGACCGCCCCGGCAGACGGTCGCTTGCACTTGATCTTGTGGAAGAATTCCGAGCGATAATGTGCGACAGATTTGTTATAAGTCTTATCAACAAGCGCATTATAAATAACGGTGATTTTGAGAAGAGGGAAGATGGTGCAGTATTATTAAGCGAAGACGGCAGAAAGGTCTTTTTGACGCATTGGCAGAACAGAAAACAGGATATTGTTATGCATCCGTTTTTAAAAGAAAAGGTTGAATGGGGCCTGCTTCCCTATATACAGGCACTTCTGCTTTCAAGATATATCCGAGGCGATCTGGATGAATATCCTATGTTGCTCTGGAGGTAGTTATGCTACTGCTAATAACTTATGATGTCAACACCGAAACATCGGCCGGTAAAAGTCGACTTAGGAAAGTTGCAAAACAATGTGTCAATTACGGTATCAGAGTTCAGAATTCGGTTTTCGAATGTGTTGTAGATGCAACTGAGGCACACGAACTGAAATTTAAACTCAAGGAACTTATTGATACAGAAAAAGACAGTCTTAGATTCTATAATCTTGGCGATAAATATACAAATCGTATTGAGCATTACGGAGCTAAGTCTGCAATTAAGGTTGAAGAACCTTTGATTTTTTGAATTTGTGCGAATGTGTAGTGCGCAGAATTTTCCGTAGACATTCGCACACGATAATTTACTTATAAAGGAAATTATCAAAACGCAAATTTAGTTTTTTATGATTTTATAGAGGAAAAATGTCCGAAATATGATATTTAGCTTCAAAATAAAGATAATCATTGTATAAATTTGCTGTCGCCCTCTTTACGAGGGCGTGGATTGAAATATCGAAAATTATAAAGTCGCCATTCGGGGCATTAGTCGCCCTCTTTACGAGGGCGTGGATTGAAATATCGTGACCTCTTATACCGTCAACTGCTGATACAACGTCGCCCTCTTTACGAGGGCGTGGATTGAAATACCCTTTATAATGTCGCCCTTGTTATTTATGCCAATGTCGCCCTCTTTACGAGGGCGTGGATTGAAATGGGCAAAAAAAGCACAATCACTATCGGAGAAATGCGTCGCCCTCTTTACGAGGGCGTGGATTGAAATCCGTCTTGCAGAAGCAAGCGCAGTGCAAGTTGAAGAGTCGCCCTCTTTACGAGGGCGTGGATTGAAATACAAACCACGATAAAAACACAACATCAAGCGGAGGTCGCCCTCTTTACGAGGGCGTGGATTGAAATGACTTTACAAACGCAAAAGACGCTGATAAATTGCGTCGCCCTCTTTACGAGGGCGTGGATTGAAATAACAATCGTTACTGGGTAGACACACGTAACACAGCGTCGCCCTCTTTACGAGGGCGTGGATTGAAATAATGTTCCACTTGGAACAGAATTTACAAAGGGCGGTCGCCCTCTTTACGAGGGCGTGGATTGAAATTTAACGGTGTCTCCGACTTTTACGCATATGCTATGTCGCCCTCTTTACGAGGGCGTGGATTGAAATATCTTTTGCGCCTATAACGTGATTTTTAAACATAAGTCGCCCTCTTTACGAGGGCGTGGATTGAAATTCCGATGGTTATTAAAGTTTTTTCGCCCGAATAAGTCGCCCTCTTTACGAGGGCGTGGATTGAAATATATGTTTCCCCATTTGGGGTTGTTCCGATATAGGTCGCCCTCTTTACGAGGGCGTGGATTGAAATGCTAGTTCCGTACTGACCTTTACTTGCAACTGCAGGTCGCCCTCTTTACGAGGGCGTGGATTGAAATCGCATTGATGATAAAGGAAATTATCATAAATACGGTCGCCCTCTTTACGAGGGCGTGGATTGAAATGATACAGCTGATGATGATAACCGATCGTCTGTTGCGTCGCCCTCTTTACGAGGGCGTGGATTGAAATTGCGTTTCTTGATATGTTCGGCTGGTCGAACGACGTCGCCCTCTTTACGAGGGCGTGGATTGAAATTTGTCGAAAGGGTAGAAAGTCTTGAAAAAAAGATGTCGCCCTCTTTACGAGGGCGTGGATTGAAATACAAGGCGGTTGATTATGGCAGAATATTACAACAAGTCGCCCTCTTTACGAGGGCGTGGATTGAAATGTTTGATTCATTTACCGATGTTTATATGATTTACGTCGCCCTCTTTACGAGGGCGTGGATTGAAATAAAAGGCTATAAGCATATCGGACGGGCAACTTCAGTCGCCCTCTTTACGAGGGCGTGGATTGAAATGTAACATTATAGATCTACACGTTTTTGATAGTAGGTCGCCCTCTTTACGAGGGCGTGGATTGAAATAGAATGTTTTTATTAATGCGTATAATCTTTTAAATGTCGCCCTCTTTACGAGGGCGTGGATTGAAATTAGTATGGTTTATACCGCATATAAGCTATGTAAGCGTCGCCCTCTTTACGAGGGCGTGGATTGAAATTGATAGCATAAGCGTTGCACTATCTTTTTAATATGTCGCCCTCTTTACGAGGGCGTGGATTGAAATATTAATTATAATTGCGTCTAAATGGCTTCTGTGCTGTCGCCCTCTTTACGAGGGCGTGGATTGAAATATCAAACGCTGCTTCGGCAGCGTCAATCAGATCATGTCGCCCTCTTTACGAGGGCGTGGATTGAAATCAACAACAAAAATTGACTGGGTGTACCTCTACGCGTCGCCCTCTTTACGAGGGCGTGGATTGAAATATCGAGAAAATCGTTACAACGATGTTTACAGCGATGTCGCCCTCTTTACGAGGGCGTGGATTGAAATAGCACGATAGGGGCAATTTTTGACATCTTCTCAGGTCGCCCTCTTTACGAGGGCGTGGATTGAAATGAGGTGAGTAACGATGACTGATTCTGAAATTGGAGAGTCGCCCTCTTTACGAGGGCGTGGATTGAAATAATTGCGCCACCCACAGCACCACCGAAAGCCGTGGTCGCCCTCTTTACGAGGGCGTGGATTGAAATGTTACAGACGACCAAAAGCGGTAAGGGTCAGATTGTCGCCCTCTTTACGAGGGCGTGGATTGAAATCTTGAGGCGGGCTGGCAGGTGCGTCGGAATCAGGTCGCCCTCTTTACGAGGGCGTGGATTGAAATAATGGTTTTTACCGCTTATCGACTTTGCAAGCGGTCGCCCTCTTTACGAGGGCGTGGATTGAAATAAAATCTTGGTGGTGGTATCGGTGTCGGTGTTCCGTCGCCCTCTTTACGAGGGCGTGGATTGAAATTCTGTTTCCGTGTTTTATTGTCTTTAACCTGACGTCGCCCTCTTTACGAGGGCGTGGATTGAAATCCTTTTCGGTTGCCTTACGCTTTAAATGTACTCGAGTCGCCCTCTTTACGAGGGCGTGGATTGAAATCTCTTTGCCCTTGTTGCAGGAGTGTTGTTGAGTACGTCGCCCTCTTTACGAGGGCGTGGATTGAAATAAATCCGGGTGATAATGTATCATTTTGCGGCTCGGTCGCCCTCTTTACGAGGGCGTGGATTGAAATAGCGCAATATTTACGAGAGCTTCAAGCTCCCGGTCGGTCGCCCTCTTTACGAGGGCGTGGATTGAAATTTGCCGGGCGAAGAAGACCCGCCACACGTGCAAGTCGCCCTCTTTACGAGGGCGTGGATTGAAATGCCGAAACGGTGTTTCGGTGCTATACGCAAAAGAAGTCGCCCTCTTTACGAGGGCGTGGATTGAAATCACAACGTCTTAAAAGATACCGTTATACTGACCGGTCGCCCTCTTTACGAGGGCGTGGATTGAAATAGCCCTCCTTTACACTCTTTGCATATCCGACGCGTGTCGCCCTCTTTACGAGGGCGTGGATTGAAATGCCGTTTAGAAATAAGCGGCGTTCCGGCCGGAAGCGTCGCCCTCTTTACGAGGGCGTGGATTGAAATGAGCAGGGCGAAGAAATCACCGTCGAAAAGTTGCGTCGCCCTCTTTACGAGGGCGTGGATTGAAATAAAATCGCATTACCAAGCGTTTTTATCGCTGACCCGGTCGCCCTCTTTACGAGGGCGTGGATTGAAATCGTTTTGCCCTGTATCCAGTTCTTAGACGTTTCTAGTCGCCCTCTTTACGAGGGCGTGGATTGAAATGATTTTTTTTGATGAAATACAGCCTGAGAATAATGTCGCCCTCTTTACGAGGGCGTGGATTGAAATTCCCCCACAAGCGACAAAGACATAGAGAAATAATGTCGCCCTCTTTACGAGGGCGTGGATTGAAATATCAAATGCCGCTTCGGCGGCGTCGATCAGATCATCGTCGCCCTCTTTACGAGGGCGTGGATTGAAATAGCATTTATGCCAGTGTAGAAAGCGACACATGGTGTCGCCCTCTTTACGAGGGCGTGGATTGAAATCACAATTTGCACCTACCTTTTTTGTGATTATAACGTCGCCCTCTTTACGAGGGCGTGGATTGAAATTTTCCCTCTTTGGTGCAAATCGTTTGTCGCTGAGTCGCCCTCTTTACGAGGGCGTGGATTGAAATCACAATTTGCACCTACCTTTTTT